>OBEQ011363157.1_pt1 | contig 39779 bp, 24 predicted proteins | sample 1670901 | NCBI WGS metagenome assembly OBEQ01 (sample SAMEA104232315, study PRJEB22302) | groundwater metagenome | biome: forest; feature: aquifer; material: groundwater | place: USA | collected 2011-08-07 | depth 5.4 m | reverse complement strand
GGGTCGTACATGAAGCTGGTGATCTTCGAAGCCGAGGCCGCGAGGTCGCCGGGGCGGTTCTCGCGGTACGGTCCCAGGATCGCGGACAAGGACGCATCGGCCAGCTCGGCACCCTGCTGCTCGAGCAAAGTTGACGGGTATACGGAGCCTTTGGTCGCCGCGAGCAAGGCCTCATCGCGGGAGATAGTCATGATATCGCTCGGATTGACGTACAGGCCCTCATGCTCGCGCAGGGCCTCAAGGAGGTGCGGAATCGCGCTGGCCAGGTTCTGCGGCCGCACGATCAAGGCGGACCGGCCGTTCTTGGTTCCGAGCGAGAACTGCCAGGAGTCCACGGGAAGCCCGTTCTGGGCCATCGAGCTCTTCAACGACACCAGGGCGCCCGCGGCCGTCTCGGTCTTCTTCAGATAGGCGACGAACTCGGTGCCGTGGGAGAGAGTTTCGCCGTGCATGGCGGCCTGGCTGGCGACGAAGCGCATCAGCTCCTGCTCCTGATTGGCGAAGCGGCGCGAAGGCAGATAGCGCGCGAAGGCGCCGTCGTAGGATTGCAGCGCGTTGCCGTCGTCGGCCAGAACGACCATCTTGTAGCGGGAGATGTTCTCCTTCTGCTTCATGCTGAGACCGCGGGTGAGTTGCTCCTCGACCGAGCCCGGAGCGTCGTTGGGCTTGTCGGACAGGAGGACGAAGTACATGCCCGCCTTCATCAGCTTGGTCATGTCCTCGATGAGCGGGTAGGGGACCCCGTCTTTGAAGAGCCGCATGTCGAGGAAGACGACCTTGGGCGACATGTGGTTGAGGCCCTGGAGAGCGGCGGGCAGTTCGTAGGGCGTGCGCGCCACCGGCGCGTACCCTTCCTCGTCCTTGTTCTCGGGAAGGAGCTTGGCCTCGCCGTAAGGCATGACGCGCACCACGCGGACTTCGGAGAGCTGGGTGACGACGCCGGACTGGCCGCGCATCGTGCGGTCGTTGCGTTCGTTGAGCTCGACGATGAGCTTGGCGCGCAGCTTATAAATGGACTTGCCGCGGAGCATGGACTTCGAGTACACGCCCTTGAAGTCCTGGTAGGTCATGCGGTTGATGGGCACCGTGCGGGCATAGGAGACGCGCGACATGAACATGCCCTGGCCGCCGACCTTGATGACGAGGGGCTTGTCCTGCTCGAACTTCTCCCAGTAGCGGCGCGAGCCGTTGCCGAGGATGGGGCGCACGAGCGTATAGATCTGATCCTTCTTAATATCCGTTTTCTGCTTGCGGGTGAACCACAGGGCGAGGTCTTCTTGAATATTCTGGTCGGAGACCTCGCGCGTGACGGTCTCGGGCTCGACGGGCTCTTCCATCACGGCGCGGACCTTCGCGCCGTCGAACTTGCCGGCCGCGGCGGGCGCGGACTCGAGGCTCGCGGGCATGTCGCGCAGGGCGGACATCGCGCCCGTCAACTCCCGGACGGCCGCGGCGACGGGCGTGAGGGCCGAAGGAACGCCCGCGGCCGGTGCTGCGGCCTTGACCGCGGACAGCGCAGCGGGCTTCAGCGCCGCGGGAACGGCCGCAACGGCTGACGGGACGAGCGACGGGGCCGACAGGACGGGCGAAAGCGCCAGGGACGGGGCGCCCAGCGACGCAACGGTCACGGACGGAGCGGAAAGGCCCGCGCCGAAGGACGGAACAACGGTCGGAACTCCCGCCGAAGCGCCCGGTACGGCAAGGCGCGTCTGAGCGAATGCCGATGACGGGGCGAGCAGCGCCGCCGTCAGGACGACCCGGAGCAAGCGGGCCGCGAGCTTCATGTTACTTCCCCTTGGCGGCGGACTTCTTCGCCGCCGGCTTGGCCTTCGCGGTCTTCTTTTTCTTCAGGTCGTCCTTCGTGGCTTCCTGCTCCTGCTCGGCGTAGTATTCCTGGTACTCGGCGTCGGCCTCCTCGCGCTCGATGGCGGAGATGATTTCCTGGACGATGGGGCCGTTGACGGTCTGGTTCTCTTCCAAGCGCAGGAAGTCCTCGGTATTGAAGATGTGCACGCGGGCGCTGGTGCGGTACTCGAGCTGGACGTTCAGGCTCGAGATGATCTTGCCTTCGGGCGAGCCGTGATGCCACTTGCCGTCGGGACCCTTGCGGGCGTGGCCCTTGAGCATCGCCATGGCGAGCACGCGGGCCAGGAATTCCTCGCCGTCGTCCGGCGTTTCCTTGCCGGTGCGGTAGGCGTAGGCGGTCAAGGTGAGGCCCTGCGCCATCTCCAGGCGCATGACGCGCGGAATGCGGGTGTGAATCTTGTACAGCTTGCCCGTCGCGGCCGACACGAAGTCGAGCGTGATCAAGCTCTTGCGGTCGGTGGAGAGGCCGACGTAATTCTCCTGCACGTTGCGCGCGGCGCGGGTGTAGTCGCCGAACTCGCGGAAGTAGAAGTTCGTCAGGTACGAATTCGCGTACTCGAGGTAACCGCGGCTCTGGGCCTTCCACGCCGGGGTGCTCATGGCCTTGGCCAGGCCCTTGTTGACGTAGACGCCGTGCTTAAGCGGGGCGTACCACATCGAGCGGAGCTGGGCCTGCAGGACGGTGAGCTTGGCGAGCTGGTGCTGGCCGCGGAAGATGTCGTCATAGAGCTGGGCCATCATGCGGTACATGATCGTGCCGACGTACATCGCAAACATCTTGTTCGACTCGCGATCGCCTGCGGCGCGGCGCACGGAACCGCCCCCGAGCGCGGACCCGACCGCGTCGGGCTCGAAGGACCGGGCGCGGGTGTGCGACGGCTCCCAGTACTCCACGAATTGTCGCAGCTTGCCGAGTTTGAGGGAGACGCTGCCGAGCGCGCGGTCTCCGAGCACCGCTCCGAGCACGTTCTCCATGGCCGCGCCGCCGCGGACCACCTGGATCTCGGAGTTCTTAGGGAAGGAGGTCGAGAAGCGGGGCGACTTGACGGAGTCCGACAGGATCAGGAACTTCTCGGACGACGCCGACAGGTTCTCGCCGGCAAACTGCGTCTCGAGGGCCTGCATCACGCGAGCGAGCGAGAAGCGCAGCGGCATCGAGTGAATGATCGCCGAGCCGGGGATGTTCGGGTGCGCCTCGGCCTTGTAGTCGAGGCCGGCGGACTTGAGCTTGCGGTTGAGCGCGCTGATCTGGGTGTTGACCGAGGTCGCGGCGCCCTCATCGAGCTTAATAGTGGCGGAGAACGCCTCGGCCTCGGTCGGGACGGTCTCAACGACGTTCGCGAGCGTCTTGATCTTCGCGAGAGCCTCAACGGGGAATGCGCCGACGCTCTCGATGAGCGGCTTCGGGTTCGCCGCGCGGCCATGCAGGGACACCTTGCCGCCGTTGTAGGAAACCACGATAACCGGGTTGTTGCGCGACTGCTTGACGCGCGCCATCAGGATCTCGTCGGCCGAGTCCGCGCCGCGGTGGGGCCGCCAGGTCAGGAAAACGACATGGACGCCGGCGTCCACGAGCTTGTTGACGTACTCGACGGTCTTCTCGGACGCAGGGCCCGTGAACACGTCCTGTAGGAACACGACGCGAGGGTAAAGCTGGGCGAGCGGCGCGCCGTTCGTGGCGAAAGGCACGGCAGCGCCCTCACCATCGACGGATCCGTTGCCCACGACACCGTCAAAAGCCTTATCGGCGGCTTCCTTCGCCTGGTCCGGACCTTTGGGCATGTTCTCATCGCCGATCGCGGCGGCAAGATTGCGGGCCGCGCCAAGAGCGTTGACCGGCGTTTCGGCCTGAGCGGCCGCGACGATGGGGGCGGCGACGATCAGCGCCGGCGTCAGGGCGGCGGGGATCGCCGCGGAAACGGGCATCAGCGCGCTTGGTGCCGACAGGGTCGGCACCAAATTTTCTTTCATAGCCTGTATAGAGGAAACCCCGCCGTTGAGGGCGGGGTTTAGGCCGGTCGGCGTCGCGGAAAGAACTCCGCCCGCGGGCCCCGCATGGGAGCCCGCGCCGCTAAGGTTTCCAAATCGGACTTGCGCGAAAGCCGGCACGGACGGACCGCTCATAAGTACAGAACAACACAAGATGGACACTGCCTGCTTGGCTTTCATTCTCATCGCGATATCCCCGTGCATCGTTCGACTGCGCATCTCTGTCGCCATAGTATCACGCCCAATTATTTTAACGACGGGTCGAAGGACCCCCAATCTCGCGGGCATTGGTCCCAATTTTTTCTGGGCCCCAGAATGCGTCATATCTCTCTGCGTCCGACGGGGCCGAGAGGGGCCCGGTCGAGCGATTTAATCGCCTCGAGCACGAGAAGGTATGCGTTCTTGTAGTGCGCGAGGCTGAACACGGACATATTGTCGTTCTCGGAATGAATGATGTCGAAGATGACGCTCTGCGACGCGCCGTACAGCGTGACCGCGGGAATGCCCGCGTCGCGGAAGCTCGAGGAGTCGGCGTCGCCGCCGTTTAAATATTCTTCCTTCAGCGCGTGGCCGCTCTCGCGCGAGACCTGCGTCAAGCGGTCAAGCACGGCGCGTGTGGAATTATTCTTCCAGGAGAAGGTGCCGTCCACCGCGAGCGTGTCGAGGTTGATCATCGCGTCGATCTTGCCGCGTTTGGCCGCGTCAAGCGAGTTCACGTACGCCTTCGAGCCGATCAGGCCTTCTTCCTCGCGGGCGAAGGCGATGAAGACGATCGTCGCGTCGGTCTCAACGCCGTTCAGAGCTTGATAAAAGTTAGCGACCATGGTCGCGCCGGTGCCGTTGTCGATCTTGCCCAGTCCCGCGCTGACCTTGTCGTAGTGGGCGCCGACCACGATCACGCGGTCGGTCTTGCCCTTCTTCGTGACGATGATGTTGTTGCGGCCGCGGCCGGCGTCCTGGAGAACGATGTCGGAGTCCTTGGCGCCGCCGAGTTTGAACAGGTCCGCCATGAATTTTGCGCGCTCGGGATTGGTCGAGGGCAGGCGATCCATACGGCCCTGCATGTCATCGTCGCTCGGGATCGCGCCTTCGGGACGAGAGGCACGCTCGGCTTCAGATCGGCGTAATGCCGCGAAGCGGCGTTGCGCCTCAAGAACGAACGCGTCGGCGATCGATGGAACGGAGACGGCATCGGGCGTCGCCGCGGCTTTAAGACCGTCGAAGACGGCGGAAAGCGCCGGAGCTTGGCTGCGTCCTTCGGACGCAGCCGCGGAGAGAGTGCCGGACAAAGACGTTGCCGCGCGGAGCGCGGCGGGCGCTTGCGCAACGGCAAACGGAATGGGCGCCATGCTCGCGGCTGCCGCCGCGAGCGACGGAGTCAACGACAACTGGGAGGGGGTCGGAATCGACAGCCCGCCACCGAGGGCCGGCGCACCGGGGATGATCAATGTCGGAGCGCCGCCGGGCAAACGGGGCACGACAACGTTGCTCGTCTGCGCGGACGCGGAACCGGCAAGGAGCGTGGCAAGAAGGACGGCAATAGAGGCATCTCGACGCGACATAATCCGAGTTTACCACCGGCCGGTGCATGAGCACTGGTCCCAAGGACCCGTTTTCTCGTCGGGAAAGGGCCTAGAGGTTCGGGCCCGCAGGACCCGCCTGCGCGCTCACTTCTTTTCGGGCTTGATGTTGAGAAGCAGGCTCGCGCGCAAAGTGTCGAGGTTCTTCTGCGCCTCGGCGGCGGACGCGCCGCGCGCGACGAGCATGCCCACGCGCTCGTAGCCGTGCGGCGGGACCGCGATCCGATCCCCGACCTGCTTCTTGACTCGCAGGTCGTGGAAGCCGGCCTGAAGGCGCGCGGACTCAGGCAGGTCGAAATCGGAGACGATCCCGGACTCGGTCGGAATAATGAACTCGCCCTCGAGGTAGGTGCGCGGCTTGGCGGGGATGAACGGTTTGACCTTGATCCCGGCTGCGATCATGAGCTGGCTCTCGACAAGGTCCACCCCCCACACCGCCTCGACCCAGTCCGCCACGTACTCGCCGCCCATGCGGCCGTTGGCCTCGATGAGGCGGGGGCCGCCCTTGGTCGTGTACTTGCCCTCGAGGTGGATGACGCCGTTGCGCAGCCCGAGAATCTTCGCCGCGGCCACCGCGTGGCGGCCGACCTGCTCCTGCTGCTGCGAGCTCAGCTTCCGGCTGGGGAGACTCGAACCGGTGGCCAGGAAGTAGGGCTCGCGCGTCGGCCAGTTGTCTGTGGCGGGGATGATCGCGACGGCCTCGCCGTCCTGCATCGCGATGTCCTGGTCGTACTCGGGGCCGTCGAAATACTCCACGAGCTGGAGGTCGATGCCCTGCTTAAAGATCTCGTCGTTCTTCGGATCGGCGATGACGCGCACCTCGTCGAACACCGCGAGGGCGCTCTCCCGGCTCGTGACTTTCTTGTTGCCCATCGCAGCCGCCCCGTTGACGGGCTTGAGCACCGCGGGAACGCCGACCTTGTCGAGCGCCGCGAGGAACTCGCGATGCATCTCGGCGACCTGCGCGGGCGTCGCGTTCAGATGGTTTTTGATCACCGCGTCGCGCGTGACCTGATGGCCGGCTTCGCGCAGCAGGGACATCGTCTCGGACTTCGTGCGCACCGCCCGAGCGCCATGCTGCGTGTGAAACGGAAGCTCCAAAGCGGACGCAATGTCCGACGCCAGCACGAGGTCGTCCTCCCAGAAATTGGCGACGCCTTCGATCTTGCCGTTTTTACGCGCCGACCTGAGAAGTTTCTTTTTAACCGAGGCCAGCGCCTCCTTGGGCTTGCTGTTGTCGGTCTCGATGAGCTCCTCGATCAGACCGTCGCGCAGAAGTTCCTCGACGAAGGGCGTCCTTTTGTCGACGAGGACGATCCGCACGCCGAGCTTCCTGGCCTTTTCAAAAATGAAGCGTTTGCCTTTATAGCCCGCGCCGACGATGACCTCGCGCTTGCCCTTGAGCGCGTCGCGGCGCGCGCGCTGGAGCATGGTCGCGACCCACTCGCGCGAGTGCTCTCCCGACCTCTCCGGCTGCATCAAGTCGAGATTGTACTGCCCGCCGGAGTCGTGGTCGTTGACCTCGATGATGACGGGCACCAGCTTCCCCTCCCGCCTCTCGATCATCACATCCAGCCCGATCATGTCGCTCTGCGCCTGATAGGGCTCGCCGTCCTTGCGCTTGAACGTCCTCTCGTAGTCGGCGATCGCGGCGAGCGCGTCCTCCCCCGTCTTGCGCATCTGCGCGTCGAGCTCGCGGGCGCCGCGGTCGTCGAGCAGGCCCGCGGCCTTCCACTCGGCGAACAGCTTCTCCATCATCTCGACCGTCGCGTTGTCGCGCGGATCGGCCGCCTCGGCGCTCGTCGGCTTGCCCCATGGCCCGACCCGGGCGAACACGCCGGTCGTCGCCGTCCCGCCCCACGGGGTGCGCGCGACCAGGATCCGGCCCGTCGTCTCCATCTTGCGGCCGCCCCGGTCGAGCGGCGCGGAGTTCACGCGCTCATCGAGCAGGACCGCGCCGTCGTTCGTCATCTGCAGGTCGGTCGAGAGCGCCAGCGCGTGCGCGACGATCGCGTCGCGCTCGGACTTCTTGAAGAACTTGACGCCGCGGCCGGAGTGGAACTGCGGGCCCGACGGCTTGACCACGAGCTCTTCTCCCGTAAACGCAGACAGGTAATCGTCGACGAGGCGCCCGATCTCCGCGGCGCGGACCTCGGGGGCCGGCATGTCGGCGATCTGCACTTTGCCCTTGCTCGACGTCTGCTGCCCGGCCAGCGCGTGCCCGGCCATCAGCAGGGCCAAGGCTGCGGGGACCGCCACGCCCTTGGCCGCCAAGATCAAGCGTGTGCCGAGCTTGTCGTTGACGACCTTTTCGAGCTGCAGCGAGTTCGACTGGGGCACGTCGAGGTTCTTCTCGAAGACCACGCCGTCTTCACGATCGTTGGAGCCGAGCGTAAAGTAGTCCGCGAAGTAGTGAACGCGGCGTGGGATCTCATAGTCCACGACGGTCGCCTGACCCTTTTCATCGAAGACCACGCCCTTTTTGACGAGGAGTTTTGTGCGTCCATCGGGATAGGTCTCCTGGATCAACCAGGAGGCGTCGAGCACGAGATGAACGTTGCCTCCGGACTGGCGGGCGCCCTCGCGCGCGATGGCGATCTTGTGGCGAGAGGCGGGCGCCAGGATGACGACCGTCGGCAGGTCCTCGCTCGCCGGGCCGCCGACCGCGGCCGTCTTGTGCTGGGGCAGGCCGTTCTCCTTCAAGCTCGTCGCGAGCTGAACGAGCATCTTCGCCTCGTTGCCCTCGGGCGATTGATGGACGGTCTGCGTCGGCTTGCTGAGCTGCTGCTTGACCCAGCGCAGGCCGCCGAGGTAGACGAAGCCCATCGCGAACAAGGTGATCGTGATGATCTTCATCGGCGCGAGCGCGCCCAAGGCCAAAGCGAGAGCGGAGCCGGGGAGGGAATGGTGGAACAGCCAGGCAAAGGCGAGGCCGCCCGCGCCGGCCGCGAGCACCTCGACGAAGGTCATCAGGCTGTAGATGTCGTCGGCGTGAGGAGCGGCCTTGGGATCGTTCTTGATCTCGGTCTGCAGCAAGGCGCGCATGCGCGATCGCAGCGGCTGCAGCATCAGCTTCATCATGAACACGGCGGGGATGGCGAGCGCCAGCGACGGCACGAGCCACAGGCCGATCGAGGGCACGAAGGCGAGTGCTGCGACCGCGGTCAGGCCGGCCAATATCTTGTAGGTGCCGTGCTTCTTCTGCAAGTTTTGGATGCGCTTCATCAGGAACATCGAGGCGACGAGGCCGCCGGCGGTGATGGCGCTGAGCAATAGGCCGTTGCCGAACGCGCCGACCTTGAGAATATCGAAGGCGAAAGTGGGCAGCACGACCGCGAACAGGGCGTCCTCGACGAAATTCTCCATCGTGGCCATCGCCGAGCGCGCGAGGATCGCCTTATTGCCGAGGATGATCTTGGCCGTCGCCCAGTTGCGGCGCGGGATGTCCCGCAGGATGCGCGCGAACGTCCCGATCGGGGAGATCAGGCGTTTCAAAAAGTCCTTGATCCCGGCCAAGGGTGCTGCGACGGCGTCGCCGATCGTGACCACGTGCTTGGCGTAGATATAGGAGACGATCATCATCAAGGCCGCGAAGACCGCGAAGCCCGCGCCCGCGCCAATCTTGTCGCCGAACTTTTCACCGAGCCAGTCCATCGGCAGGCCGATCATCGCGGGCACGACGAGCATCATGCCGTAAAAAATAAAATCGTAAATGTAGCCGGCCTTCTCGATCTTGTGGTCGGTGGACTTCTGGTCCGCCCCCTTGAAGATTTTGGCCGCGCCGCCGGTGTCGATGTCGACGAGATGGTTGTGCGCGACAAGCAGGGCGTTCAAGCCGACGAGCACGAGGAAGCCGGTCCAGGGCAGCGCGCCGATCAGGGCCAGCACACCGATCGTGCCGAACAGTATGGCGCGGCCGCCGGCCGCGCCGACGAGGATGCGCTTCATCGGGTTCTTGCCGACGACCGCGCCCGCGAACAGCGAAACGCCGCCGAACACCCAGAAGTGGACCATGCGCGCGACTCCGGTCATCGCCGCGTCGCCCGTCAAAGCCTTGACCAGCAGCGGCAAAGACGCGAGGTAAATGGAGATCGCCAAGAGGAACACGGCCTGGCCGAGAATGTAGGACTTCTCGCTCTTGCTGAACTCGGACATGTCGAAAGTGGATTTAATTCTCTGCCACAGGCCGGGCTTGGCGACGGGCGCCGACGCCGCGGGCACTTCGGACGCCGCCTGCGGTCCGGCCGAAGGCGCGGACTTCTTGAGGCCCGAGCGCAGCGCCGCGGGCCCGTTTCGGCCGGCGACGGCCCCGAGTTCGCCGCGCGTCGAACTATTTTCAAAGACTCCGTTCAGCGCGAGCGTCGCGTCTCCGTTTTTGACGCCTTCCAAAACCGGCTTCGCCGTGAGCGACAGCGCCTCGATCCGTTTGGACGCGGCGGACAGGCCGCCGGGGCCTTTGCCGGTCTTGGCCGCCGGTTGCAGCGCGCCGGGGACGAGCGCTTTGACCGGCTTGACCTCGACTGAGGCGGGCGCGCTGACCGGCCCGACGGGCACGGCGCCGGCGATCGCCTGAGGCGTCACCAGCGCGGGCGCCAACGCCGGATTGACCGCCGCATTGAGCGCCGGCGCGGCGGCTCCCGGCGACAGGGCGGGGTTGAGGCCCAAGGTCTGGACTGGGATCGCGAGCGGAGACGAGAGGCCGCCGTTGACGCCGGCGTTGACCGAGGTCGCCGCATCGCCCGCGCCGCCCGTCGCGGACCCCGTCTTGCCCACCGTCTGCGCGAACGCCTGATAGGCGGGCGCACCCGGGGACAGGGCGATTATAAGGAATGCGAGGGTGGAGGCGAGTGATCGCTTCACAGTGGAAGTATAAGCCCGGAACCCTCTCTTGTCGGGGGTCGTAGAGCCTAGGGCAGAGAGCCCCGAAAGGCCTATCAGCGGCCGTCGAACGCCGGGAGGGTCTCGAGCAAGGCGCGGAACTTCGTCGTGTCGCGCGGGTTCTTGGGGGACTGCGTCCTTTCCGGAATAGAAAGGCGGCCGTTCATCGCGAAGGAGACGACTGCGGCCTTGCGCACCTTGACCATCACGAAGGGCCGGCAGATCACGGTCGCGGCGAAGGGCTTGGAGGCGGTGCGGACTTCCCTGTAGAACACATTGAGGCGGTTGGCGTCGATCATGTCGTTCTGAACGACGATCTCGATCTTAACGCCGGCGTTCTGCGTCTGTCCGAGGAACACCGCGACCACGCTTTCCTTGGAGAAATCCACGGCGGGGACGGGAAAGTCGGCCGAGTGCTCCTTCCAGACCTTCTCCCAAGACGCGGCGTCGGCCACGGCAACCGTGCGCGGCTGCGCGATCCGGCTGTGCTGTCCTTCGAGCTTGTCCCACGACCCGATAACCTGGGCCGAAGCGGAAACGGAGAGGCAGAGAAGCCCTGCCAGGCTTCGATATCCGCTGATTTTCATTTTATACTCCTCGCGTCATAGTCAATATCTCTCTCGGTGAGCTGCCGCTCTGCGGGTTTGATCATTGATTAAATCCTAACAGATGCCCCCCTTTTCTATGTGGGCCGCGGGGTCCAAATTGTCCCGACATGCGGCCTACTCCGAACCGGGCCCCCTGTCCCGGTCGCTCCGCTTTTCGGTACAGTCTCGGCGTGGATCCGCGCCTCGTGCCCCCTCTACCCGACGGCTCCCCCTGGAGCGGTTGGGCACTGCCCGACATGAAGCATTGCGAGGCCAACCTCGACGGTTGGATCACGGCTCCGTCTAATACCTGGTCGAACCTCGCCTATGTCGCCGTGGGGTATTGGATCTGCAAACATGCGGCAAAGCGGAACGCCCTGTCGGCCGGCGGCCTCGGCCCCGTGTCCGTCGCGGTCGGCGTCACCTCCTTCGTCTTCCACGCGTCCTACACCTTCGCAGGGCAGGTCCTCGATTACGCCGGCATGTTCCTCCTCATCGGCTGGGCGTTGGCGCGCGGCCTTCTGCGCGCCGGGCTATTCGAGGAAGCGGGCGCGAAACGGTTCTGGGCAGGCCTGTTCTTGGCGAGCCTCGGGGCGCTATTCGCCTTTCGCGCTCTCGGCTGGGGCATCCAGACGATCGTCCTGATCCAGGCGCTGGCCCTCGTCGCCCTGGAAATCCGCCTCATGCTCGTCAAGCGCGACGCCCCTTCCTACGCGTCGTTCTGGCTATGCAATTTTTTGCTGATCATCGCCTACGCCTGCTGGCATCTCGACCACACAGACTACGTCTGTGTGCCTAATAATCATTGGTTCCAGCTTCACGCGGTCTGGCATGCCCTCACGGCCGCCGCTTTCGTCGCCGCCTGGAGATTTCACGAGGGCGTCGACTCGCTCCGTGCTAAAATGAACCAATGAATCGAGCCCTGCTCTGCGCCGCCCTGTTCACCGCGTCTTCGTGCGCCCACGCCGGGATTCATCTCAGCGATGCCCAGGCCGAAGCCATCGGTAAAAAGATATGGCACAACGAAAGCCGCAGCTCGATCGACGGCCTCACGCACTGGAACAAGGGCGAGAATTTCGCCTCGCTCGGCATCGGCCACTTCATCTGGTACAAGAAGGGAGAGCCCGGTCCCTTCACGGAAAGCTTCCCCGGACTGCTCGTCGCCCTCGCCGCTGCGGGAAAGACCTTGCCCGCCTGGCTCCAAGGCAAGCCGCCCTGCCCTTGGCCGAACCTCGACGCTTTTTTCGCCGACTTCCGCAGTCCGCGCATGAACGAACTGCGCGATCTGCTCGCCGGTACGGTCGGCGTTCAGGCCCGCTACGCGGCCGACCGGCTCGAGGCCGCGTTGCCCAAGATTCTCGCCGCCGCGCCGCCCGCTTCGCGTTCGGCGCTGAATAATCGCTTCGACCGCGTCGCCGCGGCGCCCAACGGCGTGTACGCGCTCATGGACTATGTGAACTTCAAAGGCGAAGGAATTAATCCATCCGAGCGCTACAACGGCCAGGGCTGGGGCCTGCTCCAAGTTCTCGAGGGAATGGCCGACGCGCCGGCCGGCCAAGCCTCAGTTGAAGCCTTCGCAAAATCGGCGGACGCGGCACTCACCCGCCGCGTGGCCAACAGCCCGCCCGCGCGCGACGAGGCGCGCTGGCTTCCGGGCTGGCGCAAGCGCCTGCTCACCTACCTCGAGAACTAATTACCCCCGGACGCTAGTCCAGATCGAAGATCCGCGTGGCGCGCCCTTCCACAAGATACATCTCGGAATCGGGACCCGGCGTGACGTCGCCGTAGACCGCCGCCATGGAGACGACATCGGCCAAGTGCGGGAAATACTGGATGAATTTGCCCTTAGCGGCCCGAAGGACGAGGTAGCGGGTCTCGACGCGGGCGCCGTGCTGTTCGGTCCATCGGCGCCGGTAGTCCTGCAGCCGGGCGTAGCAGCCCGCCAACGATGAATTGGCTGAGGGCGTCGGAGGCACGACATACTTTCCCGCCAGAGGACTGGCGGCCTTCGCGCCGTTCACCTTGGCCAAACCCGCCGCCTTCAGCTTGCCCAACGCCGCGTCGACATCCTTCGCGCCGAGGCGGGCCCTGGCGGCCAGCTCCTTCTTCGTCAGTCCGCCCCTCGTATTGGCGAGCAGGACATGGCAGGCATAAGCCCGGCCGTCGGCGGCCAGGGCCTCGTACTGCTTCAGCGTGAGCTGCACGGAACGCTGGCTGATGGTCTGCCGCGCCGCGTTCTCCGCCAGAAGCCAGCTCGAAGGAGCCGGATCGGCGGAACGACCGTCGTTGAAGCCGGACAGAAGGTCCCCGGAACCAAGCAGGTCGCCGAGATAGGCCAGCAGCAGCTCCCGCACCTCGGGCGATTCAGGGCCCAGTCCCAGCGCCGAAACGAGCGCCTTGAAGCGGGCACCCTTGGGCTGGCGGCGCTTGAGCTCGCGCGCGATCGAGAGCCCGACGACGCCCCCTCCGACGACGAGGAAATCCCGCGTTTCCATCGCCCGATTCTACCTTACTGGCGGGTTTTGGGGTCGCCTAACTCGGAGGAAGCAGCATCGGCCTCAGAAGGCGGTCTCAGGCAAGCCGGAGAACGTCCTCGTTCAGGCGTTCCTTAAGGCCGAGGGCGTCGATTCCACCCCGGCCGATCAAATCGTCTGCGACCCTTCCGGTCGTCCAATCGAGGACCGCGGGCGAGTCGGGCTTGCCCTTCCCGCCCGATTGTTCCCTCTCGAAGTTTCAGCGGTAGTAGCCGTCGCGGTTGTACAGGAAGTACGCGTCGGAGTGCTGGAGCTTTGGCAGGCGCACGAAGCGGTCGCCCTTCGCATCCGACTCCTCGGCCAGGCCGTAGGCGAGCTTGGGCTTGTCCTCGATCTTCGTCTCCGGCTCCTTGAGGATGCCGGTCTCGCGGATTTCGTGCACGACGTGGTCGATCCACTTGAGCCTGACCGCGGCGTCCGCGAACTCCTCCCAGTCGCCGTCCACGTTCTGCTTGTACAGCTCGGCCGTGAACTTCTCCATGGTCGTGCCCATCTTGCGCGCGATCGGCTCGCGCAGGCGGCGGTCCCACTCCTTGATGATGTCGAGCTGCTGCTTCTGCTGGGTCGGATTGCCCCACAGCACGCTCCAGATCTGATGGTGCAGGATCACCGCGTTCGGATAGGCGTATGACTGAGGCGCCAAGGTGGCGATCGTCGCCGCCATGCTGGCCGCGTAGGACTTCACGACGACGTGGACGGGCGCCCTGCTCGCCTGCATCGCCTTGAGGATGCGGTAGCCCTCCATCACCGAGCCTCCGGGGCTGCGGTCGATCACAAGGAAGATCGGGAATTCCTCCGATTTATTGTTGAAGTAGTGGATGCGCTCGGTCACGAAGTCCGCGGTGCCGTAGATGATCGGCCCATCGACGGCGATGCGCCGGTCGCTGATCGTCAGCACGCCGTTCTTGAACGGCTCTTTCTCATAGTCAGGCTCGCGGTTGGCCTGCTTCTTCCAGTCCGCTTTCTTCTCGCGCAGATCGAGGTCGGCCTTGATGGCGACCGTCTTGTTGTCGGCGATATCCGCTTCCTGGCGCAGCTTGCGGCTTTGGAAGTCCAGCTCGGCGACGACGGCGTCCCGCTTAAGCTTATCCGCCTCGAACCGGAGCTTGTCCGCGTCGAACTTGACCTGCTCGGTGTTGAACTTCTCGCGCGCGACGTCGTTCTCGAGCTTCGCCCGGTCGCGCTGATAGCGCAGGGCGGCCGCGGCCTGATTGATCTTCTCGTCCTCCATCTGGCCCCTGACCTGGAGCTTCTTCTGCTCGTGCTCGAGCGGCACGAGCTCGTTGCGGAGTTTCTCCACCAGGAGAGCGTTCTTGAGCACATGCTCGTCGCGCTCTTCGGTCAGCAGGCGCACCTTCTGCAGAAATTCCTGCTGCTTGATGCCGTTTAAAGTCGTGATCTTGTCGAGCTGGAGGCGCTCCTCGGTGGGCGCGCCGGGAAGCGGCGGCAATGAGGGGCTTAAGCCGCCGCCGGGTGCCGACAAGACGGACGCCGCGGCGTCCGCGGCCGGGGCCGACGGCGCCGCGGTAGTCGCGGCCGCCGCGACGAGCCCAGCGCTCTTAGCTTCCTTCAACTTGGGCGCTTCGGCGCGCTTAGCCGCTTTCGCGGCCCTGGGGGCTTGCAGCTCCCCCTTGAGCGGTTCCGGCATTTGGGCGGGGAGCGGCACGGAGGTGGATAAAATCAGCGCGGCAAGCGCGAGCCGGACGGAATTCATGGGGTGTTCTCCTGGACCACCTAAGGATAGAGGCTGAGTCCCGGTTGCGCAAGGGGGACCCGGCTATTATTTTTCGAGGAGGAAGCGCAGAAGGTCGCGCGCCTCCGTGAAGGTCCAATCAAAGCACCAGGGACAGCGAACCGGATGGAGCGCGGCACGGCAGTGGCCGCATTCGGGAGCCTGCGGCGCAACCGGCGCTCCGCACGAAGGGCAGCGCAAAGTGGCCGCTTCGATCATGCGTGCTCGCGGATCAGGTGGGCCGCGTAGGCGCCGAGCGGAAGCAGCACGGCGAGCAGGATCAACGGATGGGAGCCGCCGAAGGTGATCGACGGGTAGTGGTTGCTCAGCATCAGGAACAGCAGGGGCATGGACATCAACGTATTGTGCTTCGAACAGCGCTTGGCCTCAAGCGCGAGCTCCGGACGCGGTTTCCCGTCCGCCTTGGAAATCGCCATGATCTTTTTCTGGTTGGGGATGATCGTCATCCAAACATTGGTCATCATGACCGTGCCCATCATGGCGCCCACGTGAAGGTAGGCGGCGCGGTCGCTGAGGGCATTCATCAAGGCGCAGCCCGCGGCGACGAGGAACAGATACCAGGTGATCCCGCCCGAAAGCTCCGTGCGGCCCAACGGCGTCTTCCAGATCAACCGGTACGCCCCGACCGCGCCGACGAGCGAGCCCGCCGAGAGCATGACACCCTTCCAACGCGGCAGTTCCGAACCGTAATCGAGCAGCGGGGCGCCCATCCAGTACATGAGCGCCAGCAGCAAAAAACCGGACAGCCAGGTCAGCATCGCCTCCCACTTGAACCAGTGCAGGACGCGCGGCATGATCTCCGGCCACTTCTGCTTCTCGACGAGATAGAACCCGCCGCCGTGCACCATCCACAGCTCGCCCGCGATGTTCGGTTTCGCCTTCGCGTCGCGAGGCGGCTCGAACGCCTTCTCCATCCAGTTGAACAGATAGGTCTGGCCGATCCACATGATCCCGGTGATCGCATGGGTCCAGCGCAGTATCAGGCTCAGCCATTCATGAAAATCGCTCATAGTTTTAAAAGTCGTCCTGGGGATCCGCCGTGGCTAATGAAAGCAGATAATCCGACAGCGCACTCAGTTCGTCCTCGCTCAGCACTCCGCCCCAGCCGGGCATGCTCACGGCCGCAGGCGGGCCGTCGTGAATCTCGGGAACGACTCCCCGTTTAATCTTCACAATCAGCTCGTTCTTCTTATAAGTGGCCATCAGCGGGGCCAGCGCCGGAATGATGTCCCCGTGCGCGCCCGGGTTGGGGTGTCCGCCGCGTCCGGCGGGACCGTGGCAGGCCACGCAACCGGCGCGCGTATAGATCGCGTGTCCGTCGCCGGCGGCCCGCCACGGGCGGGCCGCCCCCCACACCTGGCCCTTCTGTTCGGAGAGAAAATCGGCCAAGGCGGCGCGGTTGGAAGCGCTCAAGCCCTGCTCGGGCATCCGGGTATCGTGCTTGAACGCGCGCGGGCTCGCGAGCCAGGCGTCGATCCACGCGCGCGGTCTGCGATGACCCACGAAAGTCAGGTCCGGCCCGGAGTTCCCCCCGCGCTCGCCGATCTTGTGGCAGGAACGGCAGCCGTGCGCGTCGAACAAAGCCGCCGGCTCCACCGCCGTGGCAAATGACACGAGACCCGTGAAGAATAATAAAGTAGGAATTTGAAGCGCGCATTTCGCCCGAGGTCGTCTCACCCAAGCATCGTAGCCCTCCTTCCCCGCCTTTGCAAGAGCCCCCGCAAAGAACACGGTGCCCGCTCGGAGCGGGCACCGTGCTCTTGACGACGGCGCGGCTCAGCGCGGGGCGCGGATGATGATGACTCGGGAAGAGTCGGAGATCGGATAGATTCCGGGCTTCACCGCGTCGAATTCGACGACAGACGAGTCGCCGCGCCAGGACAGCCAGACGTGGATGCCCTTGGAGGGCTTGCCGTCCACGATGGCATCGAGGCCGAGCACGTCGAACTGCGCGCTCTCGTCGCCGCCGCGCGCGTTGCCCCAGTTGTAGAACGAGAGCTTCACGTGGTCGCCGACGTTGAGATCGAGGAGGACGCTCGAGCCCGGCGGGTTGATGTTGGGCCGGAGCTGCCAGCGATGGTCCTGGTAATCGACGGAGTACTCGCGTTTTACGGCCGCGGCGGGCGAGCCCGTGGCGCTCTTGGGCGGAGTCGCGGCGCGACGCAGGACGGCGGAGGCCGACTTGAAGCTCTGTTGGACCGAGGCGAACGCGGCGTTGAGGGCGAGCGTCTCGGCTGACGCGGCAGCGGCAAGCACGGCGACGGCGGCGAACGCGAGAAACGTTGATCGAACCATGTAACACCTCCAGGATAACGGCTTGGGCCTGATCCTAGTATATAGAAGAGACTTGATGCGCCACATTAATTTTATGCTGCGGAGTTCATGCGGCGCATACAGGGACAAAGACCGGGCGCCGGTGATTGCGGATAAGTCGTTTGACTCGGAGCCAAAATCTGTATACTCGGCTCAGTAGCGTTGATGCGCGGAGGAAAGATGAAAATTTTCGTCGTCGCCCTTGCCCTGCTGCCGGCCGCGGCCTCGGCCACGCCCGGCCCCATCGACTGCTACGCGGCGGCCAAGCCGCTGACGGGCTACCCGCCCCTGCTCTGCGCCGGCGCCGCGACGACGGCCCCCGCCGCCTGCTTCCCCGAGGCCAAGAATCTGACTTCCTATCCCGCCTTGCTGTGCTCGGGCGCCGAGTCGAACGCTCCGGTGGACTGCTGGAAGGCGGCGAAGAACCTGACGAACTTCCCCGCTTTGCTGTGCGCGCGGGCGAAGTCGGACGCGCCGACGGCCTGCTTCGCCGCAGCGAAGAACGTGACGGGCTACCCGGCGCTGCTGTGTTCCGGCGCGAGCTCAAACGCGCCGGTCGCCTGCTTCACCGCGGCCGAACGGGTGACGAATTTCCCCGCCATGCTGTGCGCGGGCGCCGAATCGAGCGCGCCGGTCGACTGCTTCGCCGCGGCCAAGGGACTAACTGATTATCCCGCTTTGCTGTGCGCCGGAGCGCGCTCGTCCGCGCCGGTGGACTGCTTCAAGGCGGCGAAGGGCTTGACGCAGTATCCGGCCCTGCTCTGCTCGGGCGCGACGGACAACGCCCCGATCGACTGCCTGAAGGCCTCCGCGGGAATCACGGACAACCCGGCCATTCTGTGCTCGCCCAACGGAGCGTTCAAAGCGATCACGCGCCACGACATCGATCCGAGTTGGAAGCTTCCTTACCCGATGCGCTTTCCGCATCCGTACCCGTTCCATTATCCGTTCCCGGACAACCGGGATCCGAGCCAGCCGCCGCCGCCGAACACGCCGAACCCCGCGACGCTATTCGCCGGTCATTAACGAACGAGCAGGCGCAGGATTTCGGCCACGCTCCAGGCCTGCGAGCGCGTGCCGCCCGGATTCTGCGCGGGTCCGGCGGCCTTGAACACCGGCGCCAGGCCTGCGGGGTCATCGAGAGAGAAATTCTTCAGCGCGAGGTCGTTCTCGCCTCCATCGTAGACCTCGGGCAAGGAGCCCTCGGGAGCGCCGGCGAGGGCTTCGACGAGCGGCGTGATGAGAGCGCGGGTCTCCGCTTCTGCGCGCGTCTCGTCCCAGCCCATGTCGCGACGCACCTGGGCCAGCGCCGAAGCGAACGCGCCCATCAGCCAGGGCCAGACCGTGCCTTGATGGTAAGCCTGGTCCTTCTCGAGCGGGGGCTGAGCGGTATCGTAGCGCGCGCGGTAGCCGCTGTCGCGGTCGGATAAAGTGCGCAGACCCTTGCGGGTCAGCAGGTCGCGCGTCGCGGCCAGCACCACCGCGCGGCGGCACTCGGGAGTGAGCAGGTCGCCGCCGTGGCTGAGCGCGAAGAGCATGTTGGGCCGGATCGCGTCGCCGTGGGGATCCCCCTCGACGACGTCGCGCAGGGCGCCGCCGGTCCCGCCCCAGGCGCGGCGGTTGTCCTCGGTTTCAAACCAAAATTTCTCGTTAAACGACGCCTTCACCTTGTCGGCGAGCGCGTCTCGCTCAGCACCCGCGGCGGCGCCGCCGAACCGACGCTCGACACCGGCCATGAAGCGCAGATTCGAATACCACAACGCGTTGATCTCGACCGTCTTGCCGTTGCGCGGGGTCACGGGCTTGTCGCGGCCCTCTGGATCGGCGTCCATCCAGGTTGCCTGCGCCGGGGTGACGACGAGCCCGTCGGCGTCCATGTAAATCTTGTTGTCGCGACCGTAGCGTTCGTAGCTTGCGCCCATTTCGTAGCCGGCGACGATGTTGCGCAAGGTCGGAGCGAGCTCGGCGACGAACGCCCAGTCGCCCGTCGCCTCGGCGTACGACTTGACCGCCTGGATGTACCACATCGGCGCGTCGGCCGTGTTGTACTCCGGCTTCGTTCCATCGCCGATTCGATTCGGAATCAGACCGGCCCGCTCAAAACCGGCGAAACGGCGCAAAACGGCTTTGGCGTCGTCAAAGCGCCCGGTCGACAGCAAAAGGCCCGGCAAAGAAATAAAGGTATCGCGCCCCCATTCCTCGAGGAACCAATCCATGCTCGCGGCCCATATCTGCACGGAGTTCCCGTCGCGCTTGACGAAGGCGTCGGCCGCCGCGCCGAAAGCGGAGCGCACGGCATCCGCCGCGCTCCAGATGTCCCCATCCCGAGCCGCCTTGAGCGCGCGCAGCTGCGGCCTCGCGTCGGAGCGCGCGCGGCTCGCGTAGTCGGCGTCGCCGGGCAAGGGAATGCGATAGCGCCACCGAGACGCGCCGCCCCGCGTTTCCTTCACGGCGAACGGATCGCGCCACTCGTCGCCGAGCGTATAGGCCACGAACTTGGCGTTCGCCCGGGAAGACGGCTCGCGGCGGGCGGCGAAATAGCGGCCGAGAAAATCAGGGCTGCGCGGATCGTCATGCGAGCTGACTTTTTTCCAGTCGCCGCCGACCGTAATGAAGCCCAGGCGCCGGGCGTTCGCATCCTTGCCTTCAAACGCCTCTGCGAGCGGCAACGCGCCGCGCTCGCCGAGGACCCGCCCCAGCGCCGCGACGAACTCGTCACCGGGCTCGTCTCCGCTCGCGAGCTGGCCGTTGCCGAACCTATATGCGAAATGAAGCGCGTCGGCACGCGCGCCGTCGAAGCCGAAACCGAGCCAATATCGATAAGGGTCGAGCGCCGCCGCGAAGCCGTTCTTTTTCAGCTCCGACCAGCGCCACAGCGCCAGGTCCTTCCAGTCCTCGTGCACCCAGGCATTGACGATGCCCGGGTTGCGGGTGCGCAGATCGGCAAAGAGTTCCGGGCGCTTCCACGCGTCGACTCCATTCTTGGCGCGGAACATCGGTATGTCGAAGAGGACCTTGCCGCCCGCGGCATGGACCACGGCGAGCGCGGCCTTGAGCTGGCCGTGGGCCAGCCACTGGGACCAGCGCCGCACCGCGACGAGTTCGGCGAAGACGGGCGAGGCGCGCGCCGCGCTGATATCCTGCGCCGTCCAATCCAAAGCGGGCTTGCCGAGCATAGAGGACAGCGCCATGAACTCGGCGTACTCATCGAGCCAGACGGCGTTACCGGCGGCGTAATCGGTGAAATACCGGGCTCGCGCCGAGGCCGGATCCCTCACAAAGCGGGAGTAAGCCTCGCGCGCGACGGCACCCTCGCGCGCGCGCAGGACGGCATAATCCACGCTCTGGGACGGAGCCGCGAGGCGCGCGGCCAAGACGGGATCGGCTCGAACCTCGTCCACCTCGGACCAATCCACCTGGTCCTCGTTCAGCGCGAACAGGCTGACCGGGGCATACGGACTTTCGCCGCTTGTGGCGAAATGCGGCAGAAGGTGGACCGCGTCGACGCCCTGGCCCGCGAGTTCGTCGCGGTAATAGCGGCCCAGGTCGGAGTACTTGCCTATTCCCGCGTCATTTTTTTTTTGAGAACGCAGGGCGTAAAGCGGAACGGTGACGGCGGTGCGGGTCGCAGAATTATCCTTCCACCAAGAAGAGTTTCCGCCGCTGGAGCAAACGGCGCTGTCGGTCAGGGACGAGCTGAACGAATGAAGGGGCCCGAACGCAAGCAGCCCGCTCAGGGCGCCGCGCAGAGCGCGGCGCATCAGGCCGGGGGGCGGCGCCTCGGGCGATGTCGGCGGCGCCGTGCGCGCTCGCGCCTCGTCCGCCAGGGCCCGGGCTTCGCGGACGATGGCATCGGGATCATGAAGTCGAGCGCGCAGCGCGTCGCCGGCTCCATCCGTTGAATCGAACAGCCCGGCCCCGACCTCATGCACTCCGTAGGACGGCATCGCCGTCACCGTGCGCTTGACCAAGGCGGTCAGGTACAGGAACCAGCCGTCGGGCAATTTTCGCCCCGACGCCGTCATCCCTTCGGAGAGCATGCGCGCGAGCGCGGCCAGTTTGGCCGCGGTGCGCTCAGCCGCTGCCGCCGTACCGAGAATTTTGAGCGGCTCAGGGGCCGGTGCCGGCGTGATGGAAGTCGCGGCCGCCGCGGCCGCCGAAACGAGAAGTTCGCCCGGCTTGAGATCGTCCACGAGGTCGGTCCAGCTGACGAGCGGCGCCTCGGGCGTGCCGCGCGAAGAATAGAACTGCAGGCCCTCTCGGCTCGCGGCGGCGACGACCACGGCCAGCCCGGAATCGCCGGGCGCCGCCACGGAGCCGTTTGTCGGGCCGGCGTTGCCGGCGCCGACCACGACGCCGATACCGGACGCGACGATACGGTCGATCAGCATGGAAAGCGGCGTGCGGCGCGTCGTCGGCGCGGCCATGGTCAACACGATCAGCACCGGGCCCTTGCCCTTGGCAACCGCGGCGATGCGCTCGAGAGCGGCCATCACGCGCACCTCGGACACGCCGGCGGCGGCGCGCACACGCACGAACGAGAGATCGGCGTCCGCGGCGATAGCGCCCATCACCTCGCCTTCGGCGAGGTTGATCGATAGCCCGCCCGGCTCGGCAGGGGAGTTCGACAGAGGATAATATGGAAGTGAGCGGCGCACGGTCCAGCCGCGGTGCTCGAGCGCGATCGTCAGCGCATAGAGTTTGTGCTCAGGAACCGACAGCCATAGCCCGCGAGACAGCGGAAGCGACGCCTTCATCGTCGTCTCAAAACGCTTTAAAGTCGCGGCGTCGAGCGAGTTCTCGCCCGACGCCGGCACCACGAACAAGTCCGCCGGACCAATCGCCTCGTCCACGCCGGCGACACCCGAGCCGGAGGAGTCCATGGGTGAAGTCGGCGCATCAAGCGGCACGCCCGCGGCGCGGGCGAGCAGTTGGACCAGTTCGCTCAACGCGCCGGGCTTACTGACGGCGTCGCGGTTCTTGACGACGAAGTCGGTGATGATGGGCTTAAGCGGCTCGGATCGCAGACGCGCGACGAACGCCTTGCTGCGAACCGCGATCGGAAAGACCTTCGCGATCGTGCGCGTCAATGCGAGATTCTCCGGACCCGCCGCGTCGAGCAGGTCCATGACCACGCGGTCGCTGATCGCCTCGGGGACGGCGTCGGCCAGGTTCGACAGCGACGCCGAGGCGAGGTGGCGAATGTTGCCTCGCTCCGCCCGGTCGCGAACGCGGGCCGACAGGCCCTCGGTCTCGACCGCGGTCGCGTAGGAGCTTATCTGGCCGAGCAGCCACGTCGACGAAAAACGCGCGCGCTTATCCGCGTTGGTCAGCTCTTTGACGGCGCGGGCGATCGCCGAACGGTCGCCGCGGCGGGCGAGCGCGTAGGCGGCGTAGACGCCGATGCCCCAGTCGTCGTTGGCCGCCGCCTTCTGCAGCAGCGCGTCCACCGAGTGCGTCGCAATCTCCGACAGCGCCAGGAACGCCATCTGACGCACGCGGGCGTCGGAATCGTTGAGGCCGGTTTCGGCGAGCGCGGCGGCGGAGGCCGGCGCTTTTAGGTTCAATAGGACGGCGGCGGCGCGCATGCGGACGAGCCACACGGAATCGCGCAGCGCTTCGAGCAGGGCCGGCACCTCGGCGTCGCGGGCGGAGTTAAAGCGCCGGACGGCTTCGGCCTGCGCGATGTTGCCCACGGCCGAGCGATCCGGCGGCTCCTCGGAGGCCTCGTCCGGGGCGTCAATCTCCAGATTCGCCTGCGCCTCGCTCTTGGCGAGCTCGGCCGCGCGGAACACGCGGTCTTCCGCGTCCTGCACGGCCTTCAGACGCTCAAGCCAGCCCCACGCGTCGGGGGCGGGAACCGGCGACTCACCGATGAGTCGGCGCCACAGGCCCCGCCCTCCCGCGCCCAGCGCGCGCGTCCCTGCACCCGCGACGAGAGAAACGGCGGCCCAGGCGTCCACGAAACCCGCGCCTTGGAACCAAAGCGGCACGCCCATGTCTTTGGCCGCGCGCATGAGCACGGCCTTCACCGCGAACGCCATGTTCTCCGCGACGAACGGCGTGATCGCGCCGGCCAAGCGCATGGCGAGCTTGACGAGCAAAGCGATGCCCGCCAAGGACGGGTTCGACATCGAGGTCCCGGACATGCCGGTGTGCTTGCCGTCGTCCAAATCCGCAGCGGAGCGCTGCGAATCTTTGGACTTAGCTGAATAAACGCCGTCCTTGTAGACGTTGCGCGAGCCGGGCGAGGTCGTCACGTCTCCCCCGATCGCGGTGATTTCGGGCTTGAAGCGGAAGCGCTTGACCGCGTAGCGGCGATCGATGTCCGGACCCACAGAGCTGTAGAAGGCGATTTCGGGCACGCCATCGTCTTTGCTCTTGGCGGCCGCGGCGACCGCGATGACCTCGACTCCGGCCGCGGGCTGGCTCAAGGTCCGGTCGAACGGGCCGGAATTGCCGGCGCTCGCGGTGACGATCGGGTATTCACCGGCCACGTTCTTCTGCTTCGTGAGCTGCGAAAAAAAGTCGGCGAGATTGTCGGCCGAACTGCCGCGGCTGCCGAGGCTAAGACTGATCACGTCGACTCCCTTCTTCTGGGCGATCGCGGCCGAGCCCATGATTTCACCGTCAGACGCGCCGGGCTGATCCCGGGAGAAGACCTTCGCCATGGTGCCTTTCGCGGACTTCGCCATGCCGAGGAAGCCTTCGTTCCCGGAGATCGAGATGCCCGCGACGTGCGTGCCGTGACCGAGCCAGTCCTCCGCACCCTCGTCCACCATGTCCACGACGTCGAGGCGCGCGCCGAAGTCGGCGTGCGTCGAATCCGCGCCGGTGTCGATCCACAGAATCGAGCCCGCGGCGCCGGTGATTCCCGCCTGCCAAACCGGCTTGACGCCCTGAAGCTCGGCGGAATCCATCAGATGGGTCTCGAAATTAGACTGCGAATCGAGAATTTCGGCGTTCGCGCTCACATATTTGACGATCGCGCTCTTGTTGCGCCGCGGCACGGTAATGTAAATTTCCTGGCGGCCGACGTCGGCGCCGAACACGTGGCGTACCGTGACGTCCATCTTATTGAACAGCTCGAGCTGCTTGCCGAAGCCGGCATCCTCGAGCGATTTGCGCGCGGTCGCGCGGCCTTCCTCGGTGAATGAGGCGTTCACAACGGAGGCCGATATCCGCCCGCCCGCGATCGGCCGCAGCCACAGTCCTACGCGGGCCTCAACTTTTCTTAAGATAAGCAGGTGGCCGCCGTCCTCCAGGTCCACTCGCGTCACCTTGAACTGGCCGCCGTCGGCGGACTCCCAGTAGCGCAGCAGCTTTTCCCAGGACACGACGCCGGAATCGTCCGGGCCGAAGGATAAGAAGGCGAAACCGCGGTCGCGCAGACTCCCGTACATGCCGTCCATGAGTTCGGAGACGCAGACGCCCTTCAGGCGCTGGGAGGCGATCTGGCGCCAGAGTTTTCCCACTTCGCGCTCGAACACTTGCATCGCGCGGCGCGAGCCGTTCTCGCGTACGCGCTGGGCGCGGTCGACGAGCTCCATCCACGCGCGAACCTCGGTCGTGCCGTTGAACGCGTCGCCGCGCACGACGAGACGAGTCGCGAGCACATACAGGCTGTCGAGCTGCTTGAGCACCAATTCGAGGCGCTGGCCATCCTTGGTCCGCGGGTCCGGCAGCGCGCGGGTCGCGCGGCCGAGCACGATCGCGCGGAAGCGGTTCGACGACTCGGCGAGCGTCTTCTGCGGCTCGTCGTTTCTCAGCGAAGTGACGCGCGCCGCGCCGTCGGAAAGGCCGGCATAGAGAGCAGGGTCCTCAAGCTCCTTCGTATCGGGATTAAGCACGAGCACATCGTAAGGCCGGGAGAGACGCAGCGAGGTCTTGGTCTGAGTCAGGGCGCGCTGCAGCCCCGACACCTTGATGCGCCGAAGCGCGCCCGGGCCCTTGAACTCGACCGTGCGGGCGCGAAGTTCGGAGAAGAGCGCCGAGAGCAGACCGCGAATCGCTCCCCGCGGCGGCCCGCGCGGGGCGGCGGCCTTCATGTGGTGTAGCTCGTGGAGCAGAATCAGCCGCAGAAGCCAGGGCGTCGCCGCGAGTTCAGGGCGGACCCAGATCAGGCCGCGCGAGGCGAAAGCGAAGGTGAAGTCCTTGTAGCGGCTGTCCGGGCGGTACGCCTTGACCAAGGCGGCCGCGTTCCCATCGAGACGCCCCTCAAGGACCTCGGCGCGCAGAAACGCGCGCAACTCGGTGTCGGTGACTTTGCGACCGCGCCACATCGCCGCGACGAAGGTAAATGAGTCCACGGCTGCGTTGAGGACGAACGCGCCGGTGAGAACCATCGCGGAGATGGCGGCGACGGCGAGAACCGCGCCTCCGGTCGAGGGCGACGTCTGCGCGGCGGAAAACGCTTGCGCGCCCCAGCGCGCGAGTTCGACGGCGCCCCAGCCCAGGCCCGAGAGTCCGGCGAGCCACAACATAAAGGACGCGCTGCGCTTCTCGCCCTCGGGTCGGGACGGAGCGGCAGGCTCCGCGACGACGGGAGCTCCGTTTTCACGCTCGACGCGCGACGCTGCGGATAAATTGGGCCGAAGAGCCGGGGAAGCGGCCCTGTCGACTGAGACGGGCTCCGAGAGGTCTCCTTTCGCGGCCGCGAGATTCTCGCCGGTGATGCGCGAGGAGAAGTCCTCGGCGGCGGCGCGGCCGAAGGACTCGCCGGGGGAGGACGGCTTCACCGCCTCGAGCGCGAACGGGACGGCGACGGCGGGGAGAAACGGCTTCGCCGCGGCGGATAACGATTTAACGGCGACTTGAGCGGCCGCCGGGACGGCGGCGGCCGGCGCCGCAACGCGAATGGCCGCGTTGAGGGACGGCGCCGCGAGCGACGGGGTTAACGACATTAACGGCGACGACATCAACGGCAAGACGGATGGAGAACCCAACCCGGCGCCGATTCCCGTGGGAAGAATTCCCAACTGAGGCACGACGGAAACGGTGGGAGCGCGGCCCGAAATTTGTTGAGCGAATGCGGAAGTAACGGCAGGGCCCCATGAGGACAGGAGCATCGCCGCGCAAAGCGCGGCGGTGACGCATCGGCGAGACGACGAATGTTTATTTATCACTGCAAGAAAATCAAATCTGGATGCGCTTTCTCGGACTTCTTCGGCTCGAGGGGACGGCGGACCTTAGGTGGCGGCGCGGACTTCTCGTCTTCCAGCACGCGCTTCGCGTCGTCGACGGCGCCTGGGACCCGCTTCTTGTAGAAAATCGCGCGGCCACGGCCGATCTCATAGGGCAAAGCCACGCCGATTTGGGCGATCCAGCTGCGGTACTGGAGCCGGCCCAGAGCCTTGATCTCGGCGTTGAAGTACGCGCTCCAGGCCGGCCGCGCGTACTGCACGCCCGTGATCCAGCGGCCCTGACTTTGCTCGGGATGGTCGCTGCTTTCACCGAGCACGTCGGCAACCAGGAAAGACTTGGACTTGAGTTCCAGTTTCGAGCGCACCGAGCCGGTGGCGTAGTTGTAACCGATGCCAAAGAAGGGAGTCCAGGAGTCATAGCTCTTATGGGCGACCGCGGTCAGGGCGAAGCTGTTGAGGTTCCAGTCGATCTCGCCGTTGAGGTCACTGTCGATCCTGAGCCCAGACTCGTTCACGACGGAAACGCCCTTTAAACGCGTGCGCCCGCGCACGTGATTGTAATGCGCGCCCAGCGCCACCTTGGGCAGGTCCTCGTTCCAGAGATCGAAGTGCTGGCGCACGCCGAAGCCGAAGGAGTTCGTCTGGACTTGGGCGGTCATGGTCGGAGAAATTTTATAGCCGGGAGGAGTGGTCGCATCGGCGAAGCGCAGGTAGGCGCCCCCCCGCCACGGCAGGCCCATGCGCAGATGCAGGGCCAGATTCGGGAACAGGACCTGGTTGGGAAAGATGTTGGAACCACCTTGTTCATTGAGGGCCGGAACGGTTAACGTCGGAAAATCCGACTTGTTGAACGGAATGCGGCCGATGCCGATAGACAGGTCGGGCTGAAGCGCCCAGCCCTTCACTTCTCTTGGAGGATCGAAAGTCGATCCCGCGTTAAACGCCAAGCCGTTGGCCATCTCATGGCTCAGCCACTGCGACATCCTGCGAAAGTCCTCGGAAACGCTGGGATTAGCCGCCTTCGACGGGACCGCGAAACAGAGGGAGAGCACGGCCGCCACGGCGGCTGTGCCGAATCTCAATGCTTGACGACGGGCCGCGAGCGGCCGCGGTCGGTGATCCAATGGTAAGCCTGTGATCCAGGTTCGAAGGTAAGCGTCGTTTTCAGGCGACAATCACTCGACGCCTTCGAGCGAATTCCATGTTTGCGGCCATTGGCGGGAGCATTTTTCTTCATGGGGACCTCTTCAATGGATGGTAGCAGTCGCCCGATACCGCGGCATGGGCCCGAGGTCCCACCCTCAAGACGACAAAGGGCCCACTAAATAGGAATGATGTTAATGACTAAAAGCCTGGCACATTTAGGCGGTAAAAAAGGAGGCGGATCCGAAAGGATCCGCCTCCTCCGAGCCGGCCCCTGGGATCAGGGATTCTCGAAAACTTTCAACTTGCCCTCTTTCTGGAGGAGGCCGACGCGAACGTTCGCGAACATTTTGAACACCGCGATCTTGTCGGAGGGCACGAGTTCCGCCGGTATCAGGAACACATGAATCTCGCCGCTCGCTTCGGTCAAAATGAAGGTGAAGGACTTGGCCGTCTTGTCCACCCGGCCTTCCTTGATGTCGTCGGTGTAGAACACCTTGTAGCTCTGACCGGAGACCGCGACCGCGGCGCCGGTCGCGCCGACGCCGTCGAGCATCTTCTTGAGGGTGATGCGAACCATGTCGTCCTCATTGGCCAAGTTCTCAAGGATGATCTCGCTCTTCATCTGGTTGATGACATTCGGCGAGAGGCGGAGCTTGTACTTGGCGGTACCGGAAACGACCTCCTCCTCCTTGTCCAACAGCCCCTTCACGTTGAAGAAAAGCGCGTCGGAGCCGTCCACGAGTATGGACACGTAGGCGTTCTGCTGCCGGTCGAAGGCGCCGCTGACCCAAACGTCCTTGCCGCCGAGGCTGTATTTAAGAGGGCTCTTGAGCTGCTTATTAAGGAGCGCGGCGAGGTCGATGTCACCAACCTGGGCGGCGGCGCCCAACGACGCCTCCGAGCCGATCTGCGCGAGCACCGCGAGGCTGAACCAGTTGATCGAGGGCATAAGCTGCGCCGTCGGCTGAGGCATCTGCACGGTCCACACGCCGGAAATCGTCCGCGGCAGGGGCGAGGCGGCCGCGTTCATAAAAGCCTTGTCCGCGCCGAGAGCCAGCGCCTCGGAACCGGCGAACGCGCGCGACGGCGCAGCCGCAAGCACGATCATCAGGAGAGTTTTCGGGTGGATCATGAGACCTCCAAAGGCGATCTTGGTGTCAGGCATTAAATCATTCGCTCCGGCGTTGCGGCCCGTGCGGAATTCTAAAACATGGTCCGGATGAATGCAAGCGCAAAGGGGCGCCGAAGTGCCGGAAAATTCACCCCCCTTCGACTACGATTCGTAAGGGTGTTTTCGCTCGAGAACGAGGGGCGGCGGCAGCGGAACGAAGAATATTTTACCGCGGAACTCCCCCGTTTTCAGCGCCGCCGGCACGTCCACCCCGCGCTTGTCCTCCTCGACAAGAACGAAAATCCGAATGCCGCGACTGATCATATCCCGCGCCAACGAAGCGGACGGCGCGTCGGGATACGAGGCCGTATTCGAGTAATACATCGCCTGCGGCGATTTGAAATCGCCGACATTCAGAAGCACCTTGGGACCCGGAACCTCACGGAGTTTAAGCATCGCGCGGCGGAACGACGGATAATCATATGTCTCGTTCCAGGGGCAAACCGAGAAGTCCGCGCGAATCCGTTCAACGGCAACGAAGCATGCCTGCGCGCCCACGACCAGCAGGGCCGCGAGAGCGGCCGCGCGATAACGGCCTACGCGCGCCGCCCAAAGCGACGAGGCGGCATAGCCCGTGAGCAGGCACAGCGCGGGAACCGTGACGCAGACGTAGGAGTACAGCTTGGTCGCGATCAGCGAGAAGAAGGCGTAGGGAAGAAATATCCAGATCAAAGACGACGCAAGACCCGCATGTTTGCGCCGCGCGGACTCTCGAATCGCGTAGACGGCCACGGCGCCGATGCACGCCCAGACGATCACGGCGCTGCCGCCGTACTGCACGGGCATGATCTTCAAGTACCACCACCAAGAGTGAGCATGGCCCTCGAGCGCGGAGAAAAGGTGCTCCACCTGCAGCGCTGATTCGTGGCGCCAGAGATCCGGCCAACGGCTCAGACAGTATGCCGGCCAGGGAAGGGCCGCCGCGACGGAGGTCGCCGCGGTGACGGCGAGCAGACGGGCGCTCCCGCGAACGCCCCTCAAAGACAGCATCAACGGGAGGGGGGCCGCGAGGCCGAGCAAGGCGACGGCAGACATGCATAAAGTCCCGAGTCCCAGCGACAGGCCGGCGGCCGCCGCGTAAGCACGGCTGTTTTTGCGGGACGCAACGGCAAAAAGATAAACGGTCAATGTGATGAAGAACGCGTTCACTACATGCGGCGTATCATCAGGTATGCGGCCGGAAACCAAACGGATCATCAACGGATTAACGGCGTAAAGCGCGGCGGCGAACAGCCCGGCCCAACGGGACGAGGGCCCGAACAGCTCCATGGCCAAGAGATAGATCAACAAAATCGCGATCGTATCGAGCGTGACTGCCGGAAGCCGGAATGACGGCTCGTTCTCCCCGAACGCAGCGATGCCGGCGGACATCAGCCACAGCGGCAGGGGCGGCTTGTGAAGCCAGACGCGCGCCGTCGTCCAATCGCGATCATCCGCGGGCAGGACCTTCTCCTCGTATAAGGTCGGTTCGAGGGGATGCAAAGTCAGGTTCTTCGCGACGAGCGCGTGATAGGCCTCGTCCCACTGGCTGATGTAAGGATGATTCGCGGCACGAAAGCGGAGCGCGCAGCCGAAAAAAAGTATCGCGATGAGGACGGTAATGGGGGTGCGGTTCCAGGCCAGGGCCCTCGTCATACTACTGGCCGTAGGCGAGACGCAGGGCAAGATACTCAGGAAGCCCGGCGGCGCGGATCTTTGTCTGAACCGCGCCGATGTCGTAGGGCACGCGGAACACCCGGAAAGTTCCTTTGTCCGAGTCGTACAGGCCGCACGAGGCCCGGTTGTCCTGATCGCGCGGCTGGCCGACCGAGCCCGGATTAAGCGCCACGGGCGCCGTCTCACGGCCGTAGATGCGCGGCAGCGATTCTTCCTTATCATCAAGGAAGCGCGAGTCGATCTTGTCCGCGTCGCCATCCACATAGCGAAACAGAAGCGGCATATGACTGTGCCCGACGAACAGCGGCCACTGCTTGACCAGCGGCACGTTGTCGCGGAACTGCAGCGGGCTGAGCAGGTACTCCTCGGGCGGGTTGCGCGGCGTGCCGTGCGCCAAGGTGAAATTCGGAGTGTCGAGCCGGGCCGTCAGACCCTCAAGGAACGCGCGGTTCTCGACGGAGAGATGCGACCGCGTCCAGACGACGGCCGCGCGCGCATACTGGTTGAACCACTCGAGGTCCAGGCGGTCGAGCACGGCCAGATCGTGGTTGCCGCAGATGATCGACAGGTTCTTGAGGGCCCGGATGCGGTCGAGGCAGGCGTCGGGATCCGGTCCGTAGCCCACGAGATCGCCGCAGCAAATCCAGCCGCCCACCCCGAGGTCCTCGAGGTAGTCGAGCACCGCGCTCAGCGCCTCGTAATTCGAATGGACGTCGGAGAAGACCCCGTAGATCACAGAGCTTCGTTATACCAGACCCCAACGATGGGCGCAAGGTCGCGCCGCGCCTACGCTTCGGACGGTCCGCGCTCGGAAGCGAACGGTCCCTGTTGGACGACGGCCTGCTTCGCCGCCTCGCGCTCGGTGCCGCCGACCTTCTTGCGGAAGTCGACGGAGATGAGCTGGCTGATGCCCTTCTCCTCCATCGTGACTCCGTAAATGACGTCGGCCGACTCCATCGTGCGCTTGTTGTGGCTCACGATGAGGAACTGGGTCTTATTTTGGAATTCGCGCAGCAGGGAAACGAAGCGCTCGATGTTGGCGTCGTCGAGGGCGGCGTCCGCCTCGTCGAGCATGCAGAACGGGGACGGCTTGACCATGAAGAACGCGAACAGCAGCGCCACCGCGGTCAAAGTCTTCTCGCCGCCGGAGAGAAGAGTGATGCTCTGAAGCTTCTTGCCTGGCGGCTGGGCGACGATGTCCACGCCCGTCTCCAGGATGTTCTCGGGGTCGGTCAGGATCAGGTCGGCCTCACCGCCCTCGAACAGCACCCCGTACAATCGGCGGAAGTGCTCGCGCACCTCGGTGAAGGTCTGCCGGAAATTTTCGCGGGTCGCGCTGTTGATCTTGACGATCGCGGCCATAAGATCGTCTTTTGCTTTTAAGAGATCATTGATCTGCCCGATCAAAAAGCGCTGCTTCTCGGCCAAAGCCTCGTACTCCTCGGGGGCCGCCATGTTGATGTTGCCCATGTTCGCGATGCGCTTGCGCAGCATCTCGATTTTCTCCACATCGGCGACGACGCCCTTGTACTTGTTCTTCGCCTCATCCGCGGTGAGCTGCCACTCGTCCCAGAGACGGGTCTTGAGCAGGTCATATTTTGACTTCAGCGCCGAGGCGTGCACCTCGTGCTGATGGAGGTCGGCCTGGGCCTGGTCGTGCTCGCCCTGAAGCCGCTTGATCGTCGCGCCCAACGCGTCGATCCGGTTCTGCAGTAACTGCAGGCCGTCGTGCACGGACTTGGCGTCGTTCTCATATCCGGCAAGAGCCATCTGGAGGGCCGAGATTTCAACGCGCATGCCGGCCTGCGACTCGAGGGTCTCGGCCTTGCGGCGGCCGAGCTCTTCGGCCTCGGCGGCGAGGCGCGCGATCGCAGCCTCGAGGGCGGCCTTCTCATCGTCGAGGCGCTTGCGGCTCGATAAGTAGGCCGCAAGCTCCGCGAGGGCGCCGCGGTGCCGCTCTTCCTGGCCCGCGAACACGGCACGCTTGCCCGAGAGCTCCTCGCGCGCGGCGGCGAGGGCCGCGGCGGCGCGCGTCTCGGATAGGCGGACTTCGGCGACGCAGGCCTCGGCCGACACGCGACGCTCCCGGCGCTCGCGAATCGACTCCTTGGCGAGCGCGGCGTCGGCCAGCGCGCGCGAGGACTCTTCCGTGGAAAGCTCCACATTGCGCGCGTGGTTCGCCGACGACTGCTCGAGCTGGCTGACGCGAGCCTCGAGGCCGTGGCGGCGGCCGGACTCCTGAGACAACGCCGACGAGACGAGGCGCGCCGCCTGCAGGGCTTCCGTCAGGGCCGCTTCGGTCTGCGCGCGCGTCTCGGCGAGCTCCGCTCCAAGTCGTTCGAGTGCGGCGGCCTTCTCCTTGAGCTCGCCCATGTCCGCAAGCGTCGGCTGAGGCCCGTCCTTCGCGGCCGCCCCGCCGAACACCCAATGCTCGCCGAACAGCGAGCCTTCGAACTCATAGGCCTCGGCGAAGAGATGGCGCACGGCCTTCTCGTGGCGCGGGTCGTACTGCAGGCGCGCGAGCAGGGACTTGGCCCCGGCCGGATACGACCGCTCCCCGACTTCGTCGGGCAGCGCTGATAAGACGAGAAAGCGCGCGCGGCCGGCGCCGGAATCCTGAAGCAGTTCGACGCCCAGACGAGCGGCGGTCGAATCCTCGACAACGACGGCGAACAGCCGTTCGCCGAGAAGGTCCTCGAGTTCCGGCTTGAAGGCATCATCCACACGGAACAGGCCGCGCACCACGCCGACCACGCCGGGGATGTTCGCGCCAAGAACGGACTGCGCGCCGATCCAATATATGTTCTGGCCGCCCTGCTGTTCAAGGGATTCGGCCCGCGCGGTCGTTTGGGCGAGGGCCGAATGAAGCGTCACGGTCTCCTCGGACAGAACGCTCTGGCGGCCGCGCAGCTCCTCGGCGCGCGTGTCGGCGGCTTCGGCGGCGGTCTTCGCGGCCTCGAAAGCGGTCTCCGCCAGCACGGCTTCGGCCCGGGCTTCGTTCAATCGGCCGCGAGCTTCCGCCGCATCCATCTGATCGCGCTCAAGGCTCTTGAGCGCGGCGCGGGCGCGCACTTCGGCGCGAGAGAAATCAGACTCGGTCGCGGCCAAGCCGCGGCCGATTTCATAAACATCCTGATCCAAAGTCCCGGCCTGGCGATTGAGCGCGTCCTTCGCCGACTGCGCCTCGGAGACGGCCGCCTCCATGGCGGCCAGCTCGGCGCTGGCGGCCTCGGCGCGGGATTTGGCCTCGGCAAGCGACGCCTCGGCGGTCGCGATGGACGCCGCGACGGCGGCGCTGGCGGGATCGATCGAGGCGGCGCGAGCGCGGTCGGCCTCCGCTTCCAGACGGCACGATTCGGCGCGGGCGTCCACGGCGCCGATCGCGTGCGCGGAACTCTGCAGACGCTCCTCGAGCCGGCCCACCGCCGTCTTCACCTCGGCGACTTTCGAGTTCGCCTCGATCATGCGGTTCTGTTCGCCGGTCTTCCCGAGGTTTAAGGCCGCGTGGTTGGCGCCCTCGGCGGCGATCGAGGAGCGGCGCTGTCCGAGCGTCTCCTCGACGGGACCGATGCGCTCCTGCATCAAGGCCAGCTCCGCTTCAATCGAGGCGGTCTGCTCGATGATGTGGGCGGCTTCCATAGCGGTCAATTCTTCTTTATACTTCGCATAAAGCTTGGCGCGGCGAGCGTCGCTGTCGAGCTTCTTAACCTGCTCCTCGATGAGCGCGACGGAATCCTGCAGGCGGACTCGGTCCATGTCCACGCGGTCGAGCTTGCGCAGGGCTTCCTCGCGCTTGGCGTTGTACTTCGCCACGCCGGCCGCTTCCTCAAAAAAAGCCCTCCGCTCCTCGGGCTTCGAGCGGATCATCGCGTCGACGCCGCCCTGGTCGATGATCGCGTAGCCGTCGCCGCCGAGGCCGGTGTCCAGGAACATCTCCCGGATGTCGCGCAGGCGGCATTGGGTCTTATTGAGGAAATACTGCGACTCGCCGGAGCGGAACAGGCGCCGGGTGATCGTCACCTCGGAATAATCCACGGGCAAAAGCGAATTGGCGTTGTCGAAGGTCAAGGTCACTTCGGCCAGGGACAGGGGCGACCGTTTGGTGGTGCCCGAGAAAATCACGTCGGCCATCGAGTCGGCGCGCAGCGACTTCCACGACATTTCGCCGAGGCACCAGCGCACGGCCTCCATGACGTTCGACTTGCCGCAGCCGTTGGGTCCGATCACGCCTGTGATGCCGGGCTCCAGGTCCACGTGGGTTTTATCCGCGAAAGACTTGTAGCCGACTATGTCGATCGATTTCAGGTGCATGGGCCCTCGGCACAGTGCTGGTTGTCCATATTCTGCTATCTTTTGCTGGCCAGTCGCATCATCTGCACGCAAGCTTAGCATTTCTCGTCGAGAAAATCAAGGTCTTTTGACCGCTCTCCCGTCGCACGGAACCGGTGGGCCCTTGACGGAAAAAGCCGTTCTCTTTACCCTATTTGAGACGATGCGGCCCATCATCCTCCTCGCCGTCATGCTTGCCGCCCCGTCCCCGGTTTGCGCCGGGGAATCGGCGTCGGCGATCCAAGCCGACTGGCGCCGCGACGGGGTCGACGACCGCGTCAAAGCGGCCCTGCAAAGCCGGGGTTGGCGTCTCGAAAACGACGGACGCGCCCTCGACCCCAAGTCCAAAGCCCCGGTCACCCAGGCCGTCCTCGACAAGGCCGTGCTCGACCTCCGCCAGGACGCGCGGCGCGCGGCGTTGGAGACCGTGAACCTGATGCTGGCGTCCGGCAAACCCCTGGAATTCGAGGACCGGCGGCGCATCCAAACGCTTTCCGCCGATCTTCCTGCCGCGCTCACGGCCGCCATCCTTGATCCGAAGTCGGACCTGGCGCAGGTCAAGGCGATGGCCGGCGCGGACTTGTCGCGCGTGGCCGATTATTTCGACGGCGGCCGGACCATGGCCGGCCGCCGGGACGCGGCCGCGCCCGTCTCCGCCGGGACGCCGGGACCGCGCGTGGATCTGCCCTACTACACGGCATTGGAGAAATCGGTCGGCGAGAAGCTCACGGCGTCGGCGCAGACCGAGATCGGCAGGGATCCGTTCGGAAAAACCGTGCTGTCCCGGCTCAACACCAACGGGAAGCCCGATCTGCCGCCCATAGTCATCGAGGACCAAAGCGGCGGCGTTGTCGCGCACTACGATTTCCGCCGCCGAGCCGTCGCGCTCGATCGCGAGGCGGTCCTCGCCTCCATCGTCGCCACCGCGCCGCCGCGCCAGGCGGCGGCACTTCGCGCCTCCCTATCCACGCGGGACGCCTTACTGTCGTACCTCGACGCGCATCCCGAGGCCGTGAGCGCGGTCGTCAAAGCCAACGACGCCGTCCTGGTCGACGAACTGACCCACGCCTGGCAGGACCGGCGGGATCCCGTCTTCCGCGAAATGGCGCGCGGCAACCTGCCCGACACCCAGCCGCTCGAATACGAGGAGGAGGCGTACAAGACCAAGAACCTGTACCTCCATTCAAAGCTGAAGAACGATCCGGCGTCCGTGAAGATGGACGAAGAGCTCGCCGACTACACCATGATGATGCACGGCTCCCTCTCCTGGAGGCTGATGCTGTTCAAGAATTTAAACGACTCGTCTCCGTCGCGCGCCGTGCCGCTCGGCTCGATCCACGACGTCCAGGCCGGACGCGCCGCGAGAACGAAAGCGCGGACCGTCGCCACCTCCGATGAGCAGCTGGCCAAAGCGCTTGATCTGCGCGCGTTGGGCCGCGGGCAAAAGGCGCTGACCGCGCTGACGACGGCGCACGCCGCGCGCATGATCCGGCTCGATGCCGAGATCGAGAGAGCCGGACCCGAGCGCTACAAGCTTCTCGGAAGTTACTATCTTGTCCAGGCGCAATTCGCCGCGCGGGGCACCGACCGCGATGCTCTGCTCGACCAGGCACAACGCTATGCGAAGGCCTCCGGAAACGCCGTGCTGATCGAAGAGATTCGCAAGACGAAGGAAAAGAAAGAATGAACCGGCCGCTCATCTTGTCGTTTGCTCTCGTCATCTCCCTCTCGTCCTGCAAGCGCGGGACGCCGGAGACGGTCGACCCGGCCGCGACTCGGGAAATCGTCGCCGGCGTCGAGATGATCGATTACGACGCGGAGCAAGGCACCTTCTCCTGCCGCGCGCCGAGAAATTGGGGCATACGCGAAGAAAAGATTAAAAAGAGCGACGCCGCGATTTTCGTCGGCCCCAACGATCCCGGCAAGTCGGGCAGCCCCTACATTACGATTCTGAAATATCCGGACAGCGCGCGCCAATTCAGCGACGCCGAGAAATACGCCGCGACTTTCTGGGAGATCGATCCGAAGAAGACCCAGCCCGCGCTCGCGCGCCGGAAGATCGGAGATCGCACCGTGATCTTCTTCCATCAGGAGCGCCCCTTCTACAAGCTCCATTCTCATCAGGTCGAGTACATGCTCCGCCACGACTACGCCCTGATTCCCGTCAAGGGCGGCTTTTTCGAGATCGAGCACCGGGCGCCGGCGAGCGCCTACGAAACGACTTTCCCCGTGTTCGAGGCGATCGTGAAGAGCTTCCAACCGAAGAGCTGACTTCGCGCGCCATGGACCTGCAAGCAGCGCTTGACCGTGCCGACGCGCTCGGCGCCGCGGGACGTTGGTTCGACGCGCACGAGGAGCTCGAGGCGTTTTGGATGAAGGCGGCCGGCGACGAAAAAGTCCTGCTCCAAGGCCTGATCCAAATCGCGGCCGGGCTTCACCGCCTGAAGCTCGATGCGAAGAAAACGGAAGGCGCGTTCTATCTGCTCGATCGGGGTTTAGAGAAGCTGGCGAAAACAGGGATGCTTCTCGTTCCGGCAACCCTCGCTTCATTCACAGACGCGCTGAAAAAGATTCGCGCGTCCGGCAAAGCTCCCGACGGCCTTGTCTTCGCACTTCGCGTCCGCTGACTCGCCCGGCATTTCGAGTTTCCAGTCGCAGGGAGCTTGACGAGGATATAATTCATGGATATCATGGATTCATGACCCCCGCCCAGGATTACGAGAAGCAGGCGAAGGACGCCATTGCGGCGAGCATCGCGGCGAACGCCGCGGCCGGAACCGCACTGACAGTGCCGGTCATGTGCCAGCAAATCTCGCAAGTCGCCCGGCTGAACAAGGATCCGAAGGCGGCCGTCATCGCCGTCTGCCGAGGCTCCATGCACGCCGTGCTGCTCGGCGGCCAGAGCGTCCCCGACGCCGCCGTCGGGCTGATGGAGGCGCTCCCCAACATCAGCCTCATGATGAGCGCGGGGCCCGAGAACCTCATGTCCTGGGTGATGGAGGGTATCGCCGACGTCACCCCGGTGGCGGGAGTGGAAGTGCGCGACGCCCTGCGGGTTAAAATCGAGGAGAAGTTCATGGGCGCGTCCGCGATCTTCGACGGCTTCTGCGAGGCGGCCGCCCGCCGGGGTTAGGCCGGGGTCCGGCCGGGACAGTCGAGCAGCGGCAGCGCCGGATAGCGCGCGTAAGAAGGATCCTTCTCGGCGTATCCGCACATGAACAGCGCGTTTCCGCTCTTGGACTTCAGGGTCTTGGCATGCCCGCAGCCGAAGCAGTCGCCGACCCGGCGCGTGATCTCAGCCTTGAGGCACTTCGGACACAGGCAGCCCGCGTCGGTCACGGGCATCACCGCCGGCAGATCGGCGCACCAGCACGAGGTCTTGCCCTCGACGTTGCCGCACCCGAAAGACTCGCCGCACTCGCTGCAGGTTTCCATTAAATTCCCGGCTACGACATCGTGTGCCAACGCGGGTTTGCAGCACGTTGGCACTCCCGGGTTAGCCAAGTCGAGGCAACCGGCGAGTTCAGGTACGCAGCCAGATCATCGAGAATTTCCGGATTCTTCGGGACAACATAATAAACAGAGTGGCGCGGCAGGATAGCGCCCTCACGATCAACCCAGAAATGGGGACGGGAGGTGATGTCTTTGCACAAGAGCTTGGCGAAGGACTTCGGAAAGAGGTGCGTTATCATGGAATGAGTACCACGCCTTCTTTTCCGTGCAAGTTCGAGCTAAAAGCTGCTTGTAAATTACCGGGTCCCGGAAATAATCGTGAAGAACGCCCAATGCGTCCTCGCCCAGCAAAACGCCGTGCCGATCGTAAGGGACGAGCATGATGTCCTTTGACTTAACAGGTTCCCCGGACACTAGTTGGCGACCTGAAATAGTCGGAAATGCAAATCGGGAAAGTTCCGATGGAATCGAATCGGCGCTCCGCACATACACCGAGTCTGCTCCTGTCGCAACTCCACAACTTACGCGGACGCAAAGGTCCGCCAACAAATGAGCGGATGATTCCTGCTTGCTGCCCGATAAATTCGAAAGCCAAGAAGCCTGTTCAGACAACATCTGCGCGTCCCGGGTGGATCCGTCCCGCAACCGAACCCGCGTATTGGCAGCTGGAGCTTTGTTATCAACGACGGTAATCAGCGGGTAAGTGACGAAACCCTCGAATACGTCCTCCCGGACAAAGGAAAGCTCTTTAATTCGGCGGCTTGCGAGCAACTTTCTGAGAGGTTGAGCCGTATCGACATAGAGATACTTTTCGGGGGTGACAAAAACCAGGCGCCCTCCTTCACTCAACTGGCGCAGCGCCTGTTCAAAGAAAAGCATGTACAAATCGAAACGTCCTCTTGCCGTTGAGTAGCGTTCCCGATATTTATCTTTTTCTTCTAGCGAGAGATGCCCGATGCTGACATAGGGCGGATTGCCAACGATAAAATCGAAGTTCTCCTTACTCTCGATGAGAAAATCAGCTTCACGAATCTCAATTGAGCTGTATTTGTGAAACTTCTTCTTGGCTTCTTTAAAGCGATTAGGATGAAGTTCTATCCCAATGATTTTTGGAATAGGGCGCTTAAAGCGCCTGCACCAACGAATGATTCCATCGATGAACAGACCTTCGCCGCAACCGGGATCAAGAACCGTGACGCCGCCGTCGACAGTGCGCGCGCAAAACAAACGCTCAACCATGCGTTAGCGCTCAAGGCGAAGTGTCTCGCATAAGGCTCGAACTAGTTCCGGAACTAGTGATTATCATCAGTGAATCTGTTTGGTAACGGCAAAACGGCAGCACTCGCGGAGGCACCATTTTCGAAATGAGAACTGGAGCAAT
>OBEQ012293107.1_pt1 | contig 39794 bp, 43 predicted proteins | sample 1670901 | NCBI WGS metagenome assembly OBEQ01 (sample SAMEA104232315, study PRJEB22302) | groundwater metagenome | biome: forest; feature: aquifer; material: groundwater | place: USA | collected 2011-08-07 | depth 5.4 m | reverse complement strand
CAGTTGCTCAATAACATTGATTGCCTTGGGCAATGTGGTAATCTGATCCAGTTCGAAGGTGGGCAGCTTCATGGACTATTTACTCTACACTATATGTATGACTCTTGTCAAAAAACACCCCCGATATTGATCGGATACTTTTTAAAAAGTCGATATCCACCTAAAATCGCTCCGTGAGCCGTATTCGAATAGAATTCAAAAGGCGAACGGCAAGATTTGGTGGACGAAACTTATTAAGTTATTTATTTCCTGAATGAAATGCCGAATGAACCTCTCGTAACTGTTTATTTGTAATATGGGTATAAATTTGAGTTGTTGCAATGTTTTTGTGCCCAAGCATTTCCTGGACAGACCGCAGGTCTGCACCGTTTGTTAGTAAGTCTGTGGCAAACGAATGACGGAGGGTATGCACGGTTGCATCCACAGGCAACCTGGCGGCTTTAACATATTTTTTAATAATCCGCTCTACACTTCGTGCAGTAAGCCGCATTTTTTCTCCCCCATTATCCTCGATTACTCTTCCGGAGTAGCGAATAAACAGCGGCTTAAATGCATCTTTTCGCTTTTTTGTATAATTATTTATCCAGTCTGCTGCACGATCAGAAACAAACACAAGCCTGGCTCTGCCCCCTTTTCCAATAACGCCAAATTCACGTCTGTCCAAATTTATTTGGTCGTGATTGAGTTTAACAAGTTCAGATACACGAAGACCTGTAGAAAATAACAGCTCTATGAGTGTTCTATCCCGTATACCGTCTTCTTTCGATGTATCTGCAGCAGTTACTAACCGTTCTATTTGTTCTCGTTCTAAAAACTTAAGGGATCTGCTTTCAGTTTTGGGTAAGTCGATTTTAGATGGTTCAAGTGTTTTGTAGTCGTTTTTTATAAGAAACCGCAAAAATGACCGCAAAGCAATAACATAATAGTTTTGCGTTACCCGTTTTAACGTCATGTCTTTTTTGTCTACCCTGTTTGCTAAATATACTCTATATTTTCTTATTATCGCCAAATCCAAATCTTCGTGTGTTTTTCCCGGCAGAGTAGAGGAGTACCAACTATCGAATGATTTGAGGTAGTGTCTGTAATCGCGAATAGTAAGTTTTGAACAATTCTTTTCTATTTCCAGATATTCCAAAAATTGATCTATAAGTTCGGGCAAGGAATTAACCATATCTATATTGTGCGACATAAACTCTTTAAATGTCAAGTTGTACCACGTCGGCGTATCTGATCCGATCCTGTATCGGAATAGCTTCGCAACATCGGGTGGTTGACGAAAATTTTTTTATGCTTTAGAATAGTAGTTACATGAATACTCGTTTTCTTTTAGACAGTGGGGATCCAGACGAATACAAAGCAATGTCTCAAAATGCCCGCGAACATGGCAGCGAAATCTGGGGATCGACAACAAACCCAAGTCTTATTGCAAAAAAACTTACCGGCCAAAAGTTTACCCAACAAGAAGCTTTGCAACTGCAGAAAAAAATTGTTTTCGAGATATTAAGCATTGTTCCTGGCGCAGTATCTGCAGAAGTCTATACCGATGAGAATACAACAGCCGAAGAAATGATAGGACAAGGAAAAGATATTGCAACCTGGAGTGACAGAATTGTTGTGAAAATTCCAACAACCCTGGAAGCATTTAAGGCTCGAACAGAGCTTCGAAAAGCAGGAGCTGCAATAAACAATACGCTTGTATTTTCGCAAGAGCAAGTTTTTGCCATTTGTCTGCATGAAAAACTTGTCCAAAAAGACTATGGCCCAATAAAAACAGAATATCCACAGTTTATTTCGCCTTTTGTCGGCAGATTAGACGACATTGGGCAAGATGGTATGGCATTTGTCGAAAATTCCATGAAAATGAAGCAGGAACACAAATTTGGCCTGTGGATGCTGGAGGCATCTATACGTAGACCAGAACATATAAAAAGAGGCATAGATGCAGGTGTCGAAATTATGACCTCCCCTGCTAAAGCATTCCAGGAATGGTTTGCGCTAAGCAAACAACAACAAGATGCCATTAACGCAACTGCATATGCAGAAAAACTTACCAAACTACCATATTGGCAACCACCCGATGAATTACTGTCTATTGCAAATCTGGCAGAATTTATGGACGCCCTGGAAAGCGGTGTCTTAGATATTAAGCACGAATTAACAGACAAGGGACTTATCCGCTTTGCGCAAGATTGGAAAACAATTATCCAAGCATAGCGCTTTATTGACAATAGAAACCTATAGTGTTATAATTGGCGTAGTACTTATGTCTTTCCTTGAAAGAAGATTCAAAACTGATACCACAGAAGCCCAGGGCTTGTTCCAAGAATTACAAACAACAGCAGAAGGTATAAAAAGCCGATTTATTTTAAGAATTAACCCTTTTAAACTTGATCCTGTGGGCAGATCGTTACTTGACAACATGCTTGTGGAGGAGCTTGCAAATCCATACGATGTTGATGAAAATCCATCTCTTAAAGAAAGATTTGATGCCATACAAAAGGAAACTGCAGCAAAATATGGCATACACCTAGATCCATACATGCAAGGAAAACTTGATCGAGTCCAAGAACCCCTTCGTGCAATGGCCAAAAGCCTTATTAGTACCTATTTTGACCCAGAACTTTCTACAAATGATGGTTTATATCACTATGAAGAAGCAATGACAACGTGCGATCAGCTTGCGCAAACATATAAACAAGAAGTAATAAAAGAGGAGCTTTTTATGCTTTTCAACCCGAATTTACGTGGCAATAATAACCCTGTAAGAACCTTTGCCAAAAAGCATCCAAAAGTAACAAGAGTATTGGCAGCCGGGGCGTTTGTTGTGGGTACTCTTGGCGCAAATGCTGCATCTATTTATATTACAAAAGAACAGCATGAGTTACCCAAGGTTCCTTCTGGTATTCCACAAATAATAGATACCCCACCTTTGCAACAAGCAGCTGCTTTACCGCTCTATCCCCCGAAACCCCAAAAAACACCTGCGCCAACACACGAAACATATGCTATTGTACACCCAAATATTGTTATACAAACTTCACGAAAAGATTCGCTTACAACAAAAATCACGGTGGAAAGTTTAATATATTATTTGCAAGAACATGCAGCAAAGCCTTTGCAAAAAACACTTGTTGTGGGTACTCCCCTCCAACCCGTAATTCTTAGAGCTATGCCGGGAAAAACTATTTCTCTGTTTGATTTTCCTGATCTTGCCATAGGCAAATTAGATACACAAATAACAGACGAAGCAGAAATAAGTAATATGCCTATACAGGCATATGTTGTAAGCCTACGACAGCCACAAGAACCAGAGTTATGGGCAAAAGTTGCTATTAGACGGCCAAATGGAACCTACGATACCGTATGGGCATTTATTCAGTTTGGTGCTCGGGAGCCATTGGTTTCTGCCACAGATTTAAACGGAAAGAAGTTAACGCTTGACAATGTAATGGATAAAAGTTTTGCTTTACAACTGTTAAACCATGAATCTGCATCTTATAACGACTAAATCCTATAGTAGGGGATTGAAAGTAAATTTTTAATTGGGAAAAAATAAGAGAATCGTACCACTCACATGTCCAGTAGACGAAACAATATAGCAAATATAATGGGCTAGCAGGCAAGAAAAAGACCACTTCTCCAACGGATTGTGCCTGGCTTACGTCGTAAAAGTATTATTGTGCGACATAACTAATTTCTCTTCTCCAGGCATTGTTTTAACAAAAATTTATGTTCCATCCGAAACCTTTGCTAACAAACATATAATCTTAACGCAGAGAAGTAGGCCTCCCTCTCTACAAGTTGTATAATGCAAAATGAATGAGGATACAGATTCTGGACAAGCCAGAATGACGACAAGCATTAGGAGTCACCTTTAGGGTGCTCCACTCCAGGAGAGGTCTGGCAGCGTCGTATTTAGACCTCTAAATCAATCTAATCGTAACATTTTAGCCTCAATAACTGCAAGAATATAACTTCGTATATTTTTCAGACTGCGTCGTAGTAACACTCAAATAAAATAGCAGAGGATACGCCTTCTATATTTGTCATTGCGAGCGACCCAAGGAAGCGTGGCAATCTGCTTCTGGAAGATTGCTTCGTCGTTCTGCATTGTAAGCTCCTCGTAATGACACTAATGGAGCATACAAGAACAGCCTGTCTGCAAGCCTGTGAAAAGTCAAGCCTAATTCCCGTGAAAACTGACTAGTTATCCACATTTTGTGCCTGTAAATATATCCTATAATTGTAAATGGATCAAACTATATCACTTCCTCACTACGTTCGTTAGTGTAAACACCTTTTTATTCTGAGAGAACTCGAAGGGCTGCCCCTTCCCCCACTATTGAACAAAAAAATTATGGACGCCAGTTGGTAAAAAGAAAAAGAAGAAGAAAAACAATTGCACTAACCCAAATGTACTCCCATAAAATATTTTTAAATAAACGTTTATCCATCCATACATGGGATAGCCCGACAAACGTATAAAATATACCAGTAAGAAACAAGGCAATAAACGTTTCGTCACTTGGCCAAAACCATAATATAACCGCAAATTCCGAGAAACAAAGAGATAGTCCAAAAACCCAGTAGTAAAAACTTGGGGCAAATACTTTTTCTAGTGTATATGACCAAAACGAATGGGCAATATAAAAAGATGTGTATATAAATACGATAATTGCTTTAAAAATAACTGGTAAATCAAACGAAAAAACCACGCTCGTTAAGAAAAAATAAGATACGATGGTAATAATAAACGAAACTGTTTTTGCGCTCGAAAACAATGCAATTGTTCGCATAGACGCAACAGTAAAAATATTTTCGCTTAAGAAAAGTGAATACAAACCAACCGCATATAACGACGTCATAAATAGCCGTGTTAAAAATCTGGCAGGAACTAAAAAATAAAACAGACCAAACGCTACGCTATAAAAGAATGGAAGAATAAACAAAAATGGAGAAAAATTTTGTTTGATGTCTTTATAATTTGTTACCAGAAAAAACACATCGGTTAAAAGAGAAAGCAATAAGCAAAACACTACTCCGGATTTCCCGAGTATATATTGAGATGCGAAAAGACCAGCAGAAAGCAATATAACTGCTATAATAAAACGCTGGCGCTTGCTTATGGAAAACCGTTCAATAATATTTCCAATTGCACCTTCGTGAAGAAGAAAAATAATGGGCCTTCTTCTGTGTCTACTCATATATGCTCAGTTACCCTCGGTGTCATTCCAGCGAAGGCGGGAATCCATATTATATAGATTCCGTGTCAAGCACGGAATGACAACTTGTCCGAAAAAACAGCATTTGTGTACACTTTCTGGACATCATCAAGTTCTTCCAGTTTATTCAATATTGCAACTGTTTTTTCTGCCACTTCCTTGTCTTCTATCACTTGCGTCACTGTTGGTTTTCGAATAAGTTCTGTTCCCACAACTGTAAAACCCTGAACACGTAACGCTTCCCTAATACGACCAAGTTCGTCGGGTTTTGTGTATACCAAAACCTGCCTTCCTGCTTCTTCTACGTCTTCTGCTCCTAGGTCTGCGCAGACTAGCATAATGTCGTCAAAAGTACGATCTTTTTTCACAACCGTAATCAGACCATTTTGGACAAACTGATACGATACAGATCCCTGCTTTCCAAATATTCCACCTGATTTTTCCCACGTGTTTTTAACTTCCCCTGTTGTTCGCTGCTTATTATCTGTTGCAGCAACTACCATAATTGCCGATGCACCATGTGGCCCAAATCCTTCATAGACAACCTCATCAAGCACCCTTCCCCCATCTGCACCTCCTTTGCCTTTTTCGATAGCACGTTCTATATTTTCTTTTGGCATGTTAGCAGCCCCTGCTTTTTCTATCATTAAACGAAGCTTAAAGTTTTGACCAGGATCGCCTATTCCCCCACCCTGACGCACAGCAATGGTTATTGCAACAGCAAGCTTGGTAAATACTGTCCCACGTTTTGCATCCGCAACACCTTTTTGTCTTTTAATTGTTGACCATTTTGAATGCCCAGACATAAAAAGCATATAGCGCGTGGCTTGTAGCGTATGGTTTACGTTTTACCATATGCCATTTGCTACGTGCTACCTGCCAGTTATTATACCGTTTCCATATTGACTTTTGCAAGAAAGAAGAGTAGAATCCTTTCATCTCTTCTTATAAAATGATATCGCTCAAAGCCCAAGCAATCGAAAAAGCATTCGAAGGCAACTGGAAAGCAGCCATTCTTCTAAACAAGGAGCTCCTAAAAGAAAATCCAAAAGATATCGAGACACTAAACCGTCTTGCCTTGGCTTTTTCCGTTACCGGTAAAACAAAAGAGGCAAAAAGTACCTATGAACAGGTACTTAAGATCGATAACCAAAATCCTATTGCATCGAAAAACATAAAACGTCTAAGCATACAAAAACCAAAGGGAAAAAATGGCACAGCACTTGTATTAAATCAGGACATATCTTCTATGTTTTTGGAAGAAAGCGGAAAAACAAAAGTAATCGAACTTATTAATATTGCAGAACCAAAGGTAATTTTGCGTCTTATGACTGCAGAAATGCTAACATTGCAAATAAAACGACTAAAACTGTTTGTTCTTGACGCAAAAAACCAATACATTGGGGTTTTACCAGACGACATTGGTAAACGACTTATTAAATTTATAAAAGGGGGTAACACATATAAAATATGTGTAAAAGCAACAGGCACACACCGTATTGCTGTATTTATTAGAGAAACAAAACGGGCAGGCCGTTTTAAGAATCAACCATCTTTTTCGCAAACCGAGAAAACAAAAATGGTACTTCTTCCCAAAAATCACCTGAAAGATTCCGAAGAAGACGATGGAGACGAAGCAGATGATGCTGAATAAATAACTTTTTCCACTTGGGGTATTTTTGGAATTCTTTCCTTCTTTTTTTTTAATTCTCCCCATAACGACCACAATGCCCACATAATAGAGATAATAACCAAAATTACAATGTCGATTTCGATTGTCATATTACAACGAAAAAAAAGAACTTCTGTCTTTGCCAATTATAATAACTATGTCCGATAAAGCACCGTCTCGTTTTGATAAAGACACAACCGGCATGCGCAAAAACCGAGCCAGCTTTTTAACAGTATACCTGTCTTTTTGTATCACCGCAATCTGAGAAATTGGATAAATTTGATCCGCAGTTGAAACAGCAATAACATTTCCTCCGGTATTTGTTAAAACTCGGGCAAGACGATTCCCAAGTCCTATTCCCCCACTGGCGTTTACAACATGGATTGTCATTTTTTCCTGGGATATTGTCGCATCGGTAAAAAGAGAAGAAATCATTTTATCCAAGACAGGATCTGTGGCTGACATGTTATTTTTTAAAAGTGTATATTCTTTTTCGGATATATTATACCCTATAACCCCTTTTGCAAAAAACCAAAGCCTCACAAAGTCAACGATTGTTAGATTGGTATGCAAACTCTGGTACTGCTTTATGCCAGTTTGTAAAAGCACAGTTACGTCTTTGGTGTTTTCTACTGTTTCCATGCCCACGGGTTTTGCAAATGTAACAAATGCATCGATAGGTGTTCCACTAATTACCGACATCTTTTGAAAGCTTGTACTTTTAAGATTTTCGAGCTGCAACAGAGACATAGTTTTTTCACTTGGAGAAAAAGAAAGAAGTAACCCATCTTTTTTTTTATCGTTAGCATTTTCAAATAAAATGGTAAACCTGTGATCGCCATCAAAAAGACTTTGCTGTAAAATACTAACCAGTTTTATAGCAAACGAGCCAATAATAAGAAGAAAAATAACTATAAAAAAAATAAACGCTGTTTGCAACGAATGATGTTTGGCGCGTTCTGCGTGTATTCTTTTTTCCCTCATGAATATTAACAAAACTGCTTACACAGGCTTCTTTTTAGAAATGATTTCTGGCATGGTAAAGATAGCCCCGTTGGAAGTTAGCGGTTTTCCCTGCTTTCCTTTTTTTGCTTTCTTTTTTTCTCCTTTGTAAAAACCCCCAAATCCTCCCATAAATAAATCACCTACCTTTAAAAAATACTACCAATACTATCAATACTACCAATATACAAATAAATTATCAACAGATTTATTGAGAAATAATTTTTTGGAGTTCTTCTGGCAGTAGACTTTCAAAATAAACCACCAACTTACTCAAGATTTTGTCGCAAATATTCTGCGGATCCATTGCGAAAATAATCTTCGATGGTTTTTAAAAGTTTTTCTTGAATATTATCTTTTTCAAACAACAGAGGCTTTAATTCATAAAGTAATGAAAAGCTTTTAAACGCTTCGCTCCAAAATAATGGTTCATCAAAAGACAATCCAAATTTTTGCTGGACAAGCTCGAGTAATTTTTTAGGCGAAAAACCTCTCTTGTGAATGAGAAAATAGATATCAAACAAATCTTTTGGCTCGTTTCTGTCAAAATACGCCATTGTTTTATTTGCAGCAATATCATCAAGAGAATCTATAAACACACCCATTAAAAGAGTTCTTGGCTTTAAAGTTTTTTTATCATGATTATTAAGAAAGTTTGCAAACATCTCCCGCTTGCCTGGATCAAGCAGTTTTTTTATTTTTGGAAAGTACTTTTTGATCATTTCCTTTTTTAAACCTATTATGTCGCCATAATTAATTTTACGCACAAGAAACCATTCCCACTGACTATCATTCTTGGGTTTCCAATTATCTTTAATATTATAGTCCCATATATGCATAAACGTAGTATACAACAGTTTTTATCAGCTTGCCAACCCCTACGATGAAATAATTTTTGCCAGCTCCTCTGGCAGTGGACTTCTAAAAGCGAATAATCCTTTGGTTTGTGGATGAAAAAAAGAAATTTTAGCGGCATGCAAAAAGACACGAGACAATTTTTTTCTGTCATCCCGGGCTGTTTTTCGCCCAGCATACAATTCATCCCCAAAAATAGGATAGCCAATATGTTTAAGGTGTACCCTAATTTGATGTGTCCTCCCCGTTTCGGGATACAGCTCAACAAGCGTATAGGGGGTAGCGTATAGCGTATAGTTTTGAATTACTTTGTATTTTGTGAGGGAATCACGACCGCCAGCAACTACCCCAAACCGCTTCCTATTCCAGGGAAGCCTGCCAACAGGAACGCTTATAACCCCCTCTTTGGGCGCTACTTTGCCATGTGCCAAGGCAATGTAGGTTTTTTTGACTTGTCGTTCTTTAAACTGTCTCTGGAGCTCTAAAAAGGCATCGGGCGTTTTGGCAACAACAAGGATTCCCGAAGTTTCTTTGTCCAACCGATGCACAATACCAGCCCTACTAGAAAATTCGAAATCCGAATTTCGAAATTCGAAACTGTTTTGATCATTTGAATTTTTAATTTGTGATTTATTTGAAAATTGAAAATTGAAAATTGAAAATTTACTCTCCAACCAGTCTTGGATCGTTGCTACCCCTACCGTTGTATTTGCCCTGTTCACAATCATGCCGCTTGGTTTGTCTATAACCAAAATAAAATCGTCTTCAAATAGTATCTTCGGTGTCATACTTTTTTAGAAATGAGTTTTTCTCTATGAACAAAGAATGCTCCAGACGAAAGAAGGAGTAAAAAAAGAAGTATTTGGTCGCTGCTAAAAAGAAATAGTGTTTTTGTGTGTGCCTCAAAATTGCTACCAATGAGCAAAACAATAGATGTTGCAAGAAATACTAAAATACTAATACTTCCGTCTTTTAATTTTCCTTTCTGAAAAACTCTAAGCAGAAAAATAAAAAGAAGTAAAAGAATTATACCCATCCCCAGATGCAGCAAAAACACATGGAGTGATGTTAACAAAAAACCAAGAGGTAAGCAGGCAAGAAACGATAAAGAAAATACGTCAAATATTCTGCCTTTTGGAAAACCCCGAAGCACTGATGACAACTGCAAAAAAATAATACCCCCAATAATGCCACCAATAAGCGATAATCCAGGAAAATATGGAAACAGAAAAAAAACCATTGGGTTTATAAAACCTGGAGATAAATGAAATATAACATATAATAATCTGGCAAATAGCGTGCTAACAAGAAGCAATAAAAACGATGTATCAAAAATACTCGTGGTCGTTACATGTTTGCGAAGTAAAACAAAATCGTCGTTAGACAACGAATACAAGACAAAAAGAAAAACAAAAAAACAAATTATAATAATAACAAGTAGTAAAATATTCATGCGTTTATTCTTCCCCTTTTTGTAAAAGAAATCCGAAATAATCCAATAATAATAACAATAACACCAATCCCTGTTAAAACGTGCGATACACCAAGCAAGTCGGCAAAACCTCCTACCAGAATAATAGGCAGAAGGGACGATACGCCAACAAGGGCATTAAGCAGTCCATACACTTTCCCCCGAAATTCGTCGGCAACTTTTTCTTGCAACAACGTGTTGGATGGTACAAACACTAATGCGTTCGCAATCCCAAAAACAAACGCGATAAAAATCGTAATATGCAGTGTGCTTACACTAAGAAACGAAGGAAGAAAGCTATTAAGAATAGTAACAAACCCCCTCGATGCTACTTTTGACCCATAAGGAAGCAGTAAAATACCAAAACCAGAAAGAAACACACCTACGGTTGTCATAATTCCTCGCCAAGTTTTCCGGGAAAAATTGCCAACAATTACAGATGTTAAAAACATTCCTAATGCAGCTGGGGTAACAAACACTACAGGAAATTCAGCTACGTTTATTCCCAAAACCGAACGTGCGTAGCCTGGACCAATGGTTGCTAAAATAAGAATAATAACCTGGGACATAACAAGCAAAAACATTGCCTGATACACCGCTTTTGTCCGAAGAAGTAAAGCAAAAAGTTCCTTTACTTCTTTTTTCAGGGATACTCCGGTTTTATTATCGGGCAGCAAGTCTATCTTCTTTTTTTGTGTAGGCACTGCGATAAGCCAGCAAAAAATGGCAGCAACAAGAAAAAGAAAGGCAAGAAAGAAAAAGATATACTGCTGAAAAAACAAATATAACGGACCAGAGAGTGCATATGCCACAAGAAGAGATCCATATACCCCCACGCCAAAAAGCGCATTTGCGGAAAGAAGTAATTTTGAACTGACAAGTCTTGGAATAATTGGTGATTCGGCAGGAATAAAAAATTGCGTCACAATGGTAATAAGCACTGCTAAAAAATAGAGTAAAAAAATATTGCCATGGAAAAAACCCAGTGCAACAAGTAACAGAGCACGAATAATGTTTGAAGCAATAAGAATTTTCTTTTTATCCCGTCTGTCGACATACACACCTGCATACAGGCCAAAAAGAATTGCCGGAATGGTAAATGACAAGACAACTCCCGAAACTGCAGTATTGGATCCGGTAAGTTCGAACACCACAACAATAAGAATAAAATTCATCATGTTTATGGCAATCTGCGAAAATATTTCGGCCATCCAAAGGAAGAAAAAGGAACGAATGCGCAAAACCCGCAGCAGCTGGTTATTCATAAAAGGCAATTATACTTTTTCGGAGTAATCTCCTGTACGTGTGTCTATGCGAACCTTATCTCCAATTTTTATAAACAATGGGACGCGTGCTTTTATATTATTTTCCAGCACTGCATCTTTGTAGATATTTGTTGCCGAATTGCCCCGCAACCCCGGCCCTGTGTCGATAACAGTAAATTCCATTTTTGGTGGAAGGTTTAAAGAAAGTGGTTCGTCGTCTAAAAAACTTATGGAAAATAATTCTCCTTCTTTTAAGTACTTATGCTCGGGGAAAATTTTGACAGGAATTTGGATTTGCTCGTATGTCTGGGGGTTCATAAAGTTAAGACTGTCTTCGTCCTTATACAAAAACTGCATATCACGCTTAAGAATGCGAAGATCGTTTACTTTGGCACCATTTATAAAACTTTTGTCGGTTGTTGACCCTGTTTTGACATTTTTTACTTTTACTTTAATGTTTGCACTTCCACGGCCCTTTTTAATATGCTCATAGGAAAGCACCTGGTACATATTTCCTTGTTCTTCAAAAATTGTTCCACTTCGAAGTTCGGTAACACCAATCATAATGTTCTATTTTACCAGTTTTGCACCTTGTTATCTAGTGCGTTCTTGTTTTGCAAGAAACGAAAAAATTCCTTTCTTGTCCCGATCAAGCCAGTGGCTATTCGCGTAAATTTGTTCAAGTGCCTGGGAAAGCTTTCGCGCCGCTTCGGGAATTGGGTGTTTTTTAACAAACGCTTCTATGTCTTTTGCGTCTGTATCTTTAGTAAAATCTCCCGCAGGGCCAAACACCTGGGTAAAATAATGCCCGCCAGCGTAGCGGTCTTTTAGTAACTGCCAATTTTGTTTTACAAATTCCCAGGCCAAATATCGCCCTTTTGGATTTCTCCACACAGACGCAATAACACCAAGTGTATTTTGGTTTCTAACATGTGAAGAAAGGGAAAAAACAAGGGTTCTTTGGAGCAAAGATTTTTCCCTAAAAAGCCCCAACGCCCGTCCGATCCTATCTTTTTCCTGATGATTTTCTTCTGTTTTATACATACTAAGTAACGCATTAAACTCTTTTGTCGATCCATTTTTTGCAACGAGGTTATACACAACTCCCCGAAGATCTGGATCTATTGTATTCGTCATTCTGGCACCCCTCGGGGCATCTTCGACTTGTCCAGAATTGATTCTGGAGTCGCACTGCTCCCCAGAATGACTAAATAAATCCTGTGCTTTTGTAATTGTTTCTTTGTCTCCAAACGATCCAAGTTTATACAAGACCATACTTCGCAGTAATATATCTGTGTGTTCTTCCTGTGGTCTTTTTTTCCATCCCATTTTTTTTGCAATCTTGCGATAAAGATGTCTACCATACGTTTCAAACAGCGGATAAAACGATTCCAGCGCAACAAGACTTTGTACCTGAGAAACATGCGTTGTTAATGTTGCCCACACAGTATAGTCTTTTTCGTGTATGTAACTTTGTGCAAGTTCCAATGCAAGTGTTGTTGGGGTTTGTCCAAACTGGGATAAATCAAATGTGTCCCGTAAAAGCCCTAATCGATCAGCTGCAGAAAGCGAACCTGTTTCTATTGCTCCTTCTAACATATGAAGCATATCCAGCGTATAATCCACTCGAACAAAACTTCCTTCGCCACTATTTATATTGATCCACTCCACTTCTTGTGGTTTGTCTATAATGAGAGTTTTTTTATCCATCAGCAACTTGTCATTGCGAGGAAGATCGCCACGTCGCACGGCTCCTCGCGATGACAAAATGAGAGGTATGTTCCAGATAGTTTTATCTTTGCTTTCTTTTTTAGAAATTGGACTAGAGAAAAAACGGGATTGTGCAAGTTTAAGTTTATCTCCATGTTCAGAAATTGTAATAAGCGGATGTCCGGGATGCCTGATCCAGTTATCCATAATTTTAGTAACTGGTTTTCCCGACACAACTTCCAACGCCTTCCACAAATCTTCTGTTTTGGCATTTGCATAGGCATATTCTTTTAGATAATGCTGGAGTCCCTTTTGAAAATCCTTGTCTCCAATATACTGCCAGAGCATACGCAATACTGCAGCTCCTTTAGAATAACTGACTTGATCAAAAATTTCCGAAATTTCGGATGGGTGTCCAACTTCGACTTCTATAGAATGCGTATTTTTTAATGCATCTAAACTAAATGCCTCTGCCATTTCCGTACCAACAAACTGCGTCCATATGTCCCATTTGGGAAACATATGGTCCACTGCCAAATATTGCATAAACGACGCAAACCCTTCGTTTAGCCATAAATGTGTCCACCATTCCATGGTGACTAAATTACCAAACCATTGGTGCGCAAGTTCATGTGCGACAACAATTGCCACCCATTGTTTACTTGCAGTTGAAGAAATATCTTCGTCAATAAGCAGGGATGATTCGCGATATGTAACAGCTCCCCAGTTTTCCATGGCACCAGCAGCAAAATCCGGAATTGCGATCATATCCAAGACAGGCAGCGGGTATACAATGCCAAAATAATTGTTGTAAAATTCAAGACACTTTATTGCAACGTCTAAAGAAAACTTTGCCTGCTGTTTTTTACCGGGTGTGGTAAACACGCGTACTAAAACATTGTCCTTAGTTTTACCCTCGATATACTCAAAATCACCAACAACAAACGCAAGTAAATAGGTAGACATTTTGGGGGTGGGAGCAAATTCGACAACTTTAAATCCTGGTGAATGTTCTAAAATATTTGAAACAACGGTATTGGAAATGGCAGTCATATGGCTTGGAATCATAAGCGTTACATCAAAGATTGCTTTTTGCGCCGGTTCGTCAAAACAGGGAAACGCACGTCTGGCTTCTGTTGATTCAAACTGAGAAACAGCTATATGCAGTGCTTTTCCTTCGTGTTCAAACTTGCTCCTATAAAACCCACGCATTTTGTCATTTAATATTCCTATGAAGGTTAGTTTTAACTCCCCTTTTCCTGCTTCCAGTTTTTTGGGGAATGTACATGTTGCAGTCTCGTCTTTTTCGTTATATGAAATTGCACCAGCCCAGACTTCTTTATTTTTATGAGTCCACTCTGCTGAGTTTATCTGAAGTTCTGTTGCGTGAAGCGTTATTTCTTTGACACTTTTTTCTAAAACTACATAAATTGTTTCTTCTCCAGAAAACGTAAATGCTTCCAAATCGGGTTTTAACATAAGTTTGTAGCGAAGTGGCTTTACGAGTTGTGATAATCGTCGGTGTTTTTTCGTAGTCATAAAATTTCTTGAATCAAGGTAATGGAAAGTATATAATAGTGAAGCGCAAAACGCAAAGGCCGAGGAAAGCCCAGGTGGCGGAACGGTTTACGCGATAGTCTCAAAAACTATTGGTCGCAAGGCCATGTGGGTTCGAATCCCACCCTGGGCACAGACTTTATTCTTCTCTTCTTTTTTCTACGCTGTAGAATTTAATGCGGTCGCCGCGGAAAAGCAGGTCTATATCCCCTGTTGGGCCGTTTCTGTGTTTTGCAATTGTTAACTTCATGGGCATTGTTGGGGAATATTCATCGTCGACTTTATATAAAAACATAACAACATCTGCATCTTGTTCTATTGCCCCCGATTCCCGCAAATCTGCAAGCTGGGGCTTTTTCTCCACACGATGCTCAACTGCACGAGATAATTGTGACAGCGCAAGAATAGGAATTTTTAATTCTCTTGCCAAATTTTTAAATGCCTGTGACACGACAGATACTTCCTGTACCCTACTGTCGTACCTGCGCCCCGGGTCTGCAAGCTGCAAATAATCGATAATAATAAGCTTTACTCCGTATTCCATTTGCAAACGCCGCGCTTTACTTCGCATTTCCGAAACCGTAATACCTGGGGTATCGTCAATGAGTATTGGCGCTTCGGCAAGCACTCCCATTGCTTCGGAAATTTTGGCAAAATCAGATTCGGAAAGACGTCCGGTTTTTAATCGCCACGAATCCACGTCTGCTTGTCCAACAAGCAACCTGTCTACCAATTCTTCCTGACTCATTTCCAGAGAAAAAATACCAACCGGAATTTTTTCTTCGATTGCAACATATTGCGCAATGTTTACTGCCATTGCTGTTTTTCCCTGTCCTGGTCTTGCTGCCAAAATAATAAGATTTGCATCCTGCATACCCGACAACATGTTATCCAGATCAACAAATCCTGTTTTTACCCCCCTAAGTCCATGTCCTTTTTTATGAATTTCGTCTATTTTGTCAAAACTTGCAGCAAGCGCGTCTTTTATGGGAATAAAACCCTTGCGTATATGCCCCTGAGAAATAGAAAAAATAGATTGTTCGGCTTGATTTAATAAATTTTCTGTTTCTCCGTCTGGCAGATATCCCATTTCTACAATATTTGTTGCAGCAGAAATAAGCACCCGTTTTGTTGCAGCTTCTTTAATAAGTTGGGCATAATGTTCTACGTTTGCGGCTGTTGGCACAGTATTAACCAAATCTGCCAAATACGAAGACCCAACTTTTTCGTATAGTTTTTTCTTTTTTAGCTCCGTTGTAAGCGTAACAATATCTATTGGCCTGCTTTTTTCGTAAAGCGTTAGCATTGCAGTATAAATAATGCCGTTAACATCGTCGTAAAAATCTTTTGTAGACAAGATTTCGGACACGACATTTGCAGCGTCTTTGTCAATAAGTAAAGAGCCCAAAACACTTTGTTCTGCTTCTTCGTTGTGGGGAGAAACTCGAGTAGCCATAAAATTAGCATTTAGCGTCTAGGGTATAGCGTATAGAGATTAGTTTTCTTTTTTTAACTATACGCTATACGCTTAGTAACACTGTTTCCATTACTTCGGGTAATTTGTCTTTTGTTGTGGAAAATTTACCAACTTTCGAAACACCTTCTTTGCCTTCTAAACTTGCTGTGTCTCCGTAGAAAACAACAACTTTTGGTTCCAACAGTGCAATAGCAGATACATCAACATTTTCCACTGCTTGGAAAACAAGAACATCTCTTTCTGTTAAGGCATCTCTTGCGGAGGATATGGTATCTGAACTCGCTACAGCAAGATTTATGCCATCAACGTGTATTTGGTACACCAATTTCCCACCTACTTTTACTCCAGAAATCTTGATCCCCCCTATTTCGTATTCCCCAGCGCCTTTAATAGTTAACCTGTTTCCTTCTATTTTTGCAGGGTCAAATGCAGTGCTTGTAAAAAGAACAACACAATCTGCTGGAGTTTTTGTTCGCAAAGACATATCCGGATCAATAAGAACAGCTGCCCTTTTGCCTTTTATCTTTATTGTTGTTTTAGAAAGAGATGTTACTTCCATATGGTATCCTCATTTCGCAGCTGTCATCCCGGACTTGATCCAGGATCCCGATCCTGGACAAACCAGAACAAGGACTAGATTCCGTGTCGAGCACGGAATGACAAACTTGTATTATCCTAACATAGCAAATTTTTCTTGACAAGGGGAAGTTTTTACACTATCATAAAAATCTGCTCTTATTACCCCAGGTTTTTATGAAAACAGAAAAAATTGTCATATCCTTTATTGCAGTTGTTATAGGCATTTTAGCAGCTGGTGTGGCATTTTACTTTTACCAGACAACAAAAACAATTCCCGATTCCACAGTCAAAACTCTTACCGCATCGCCAACAAATACACCTATGCCAAAACCTGGTATATTTTTAAATATAGACGCTCCAAAAGATGAAGATGTAGTAAATGCCAAAACTATAGCAATAAAAGGTACAACAATTCCCAATGCTACAATTATTGTGTCAAGTGCGACAAGTGACCAAATCGCACAGGCTTCGGATAATGGAAGTTTTACAACAACAATTGTTGGAGACAACGACCAAAACGAAATAACAATTACCGCAATTGCACCAACCGGGGATGAAATAACAGTTTTGCGTACAGTAACGGTTTCCCAAGAAACATTTTAAAATATGAAAAAACTAATAGTATTATTATTCATAATTCTTAATTCACCATTCCTAATTCCAAAGACCTATGCTGCAACACAAGTTGCAACGCCAAGTTCTACAACGCAGGAAAAAAATCAGGAAGATCTGCAGCAAAAATTTATAGACCGGGTTGCGTCGCGTGTTGCGCAGCTAAAGCTTGTCGACAGACGAGGCATTATTGGTAACGTAACCGATGTTTCGAATACACAAATAACATTAACAGATATTCAAAATGTTACGCGATTTGTCGATGTTGACGAATTAACCAAATTTTCTTCTCCATCTGCCAAAGAATCGTTTGGCATATCGGACATTACCAAGGGATCCATACTTGGTGTTTTGGGGCTATATAATAAACAGTCGCAGCGTCTGCTTGCCCGATTTGTCGATGTGCTTGTCTTACCCAAAATAATACAAGGTGCCATAGCCGCAACAGACACAGAAAACTTTACTATTGATTTTGTAAATCAGGATCAGCAACACTTTTTAATAGACGTGCAAAACTCAACCCGAACATTAACGTATACAAAAGACACGGGGCTTATAAGATCGGGGTTTTCCAAAATAAAAGCAGGGCAACGTATTCTTATTGTTGGATTTTCTGATAGCAAAGAAAAAAATAAAATTATTCCCACGCGCATAATTATTTTTCCCGAAGTCCCAAAAAATCCAAAAATTGTTATTCTTCCTGCAGACACAACCCCAACTACCAAACCTGCAACCCAAAGCGCTAAACCAATAACCAGATAAATGCTAAAACAAATTCTTCTTAAAAAGAAACTAGATGCAATACTTGTCTCCTCTGTTCCAAATATCGTGTATCTTACTGGATACTCAGGATTTTCCAAAGACGAACGAGAAGCATATCTTTTTATCTGTAAAAACAAACAGTACATTATTACCGATGGCAGGTATTCCGAAGCAGTACGTGTACATATCCCCCACTTCGAATTGATTGAGCGAACAATACATAATACAACAGATGATATTTTTAAAAAGCTTATGAAAAAACACAAAATAAAAAGGCTTGGCATAGAAGAAAATAACCTTACTGTTTCTGAATACAAAAAAATAAAACGATGCTTTAATGATTTAAATCATTTTAGTATAAGCAGTATACGCGCTATAAAAACGCAGGACGAAATCCTAGCAATTGAGCAAACGTGCAAACTTGGAGATAAAACATTTTCGTATATACTTAAAAAAATTAAAAAGGGCATAAGCGAAAAAGAAGTGGCGTTTGAATTGGAAATGTTTATTAAAAAAAACGGGGGCGAGTTATCGTTTCCAACAATTGTGGCATTTGGCAAAAACTCAGCAACTCCTCATCACCAAACAAGTAACGAAAGATTGAGTTTAAATCGTCATTCTGGTAAACCGAAGGCGCATCCAGAATCTGATTCTGGACAAGCCAGAATGACGCCAGGTCAGTTTGTATTACTAGACTTTGGAGTAAAACTTAATAATTATTGCTCCGACATGACACGCACTGTTTTTTTTGGCAAACCTACATCAGAGCAAAAGAAAATGTACGAAACAGTACTAATAGCTCAAACAAAAGCAATGGAATATTTGAAAAAATGTCATTCTGAGCGTAGCGAAGAATCTAGATCCTTCGACAAAATACTTCAAGATAACATTTGGGCGAAAGAGGTTGATAAAGTTGCTCGAGATTACATTACGTCTCAAGGTTATCCATCCATTCCCCATTCCTTGGGTCACGGAATAGGCATAGAAGTTCACGAATCACCAAGTCTTTCTCCAAACTCGAAAGAAGTATTAAAAGAAGGCATGGTGTTTTCTATCGAACCCGGGATCTATATCCCAGGATTTGGTGGAGTACGTATGGAAGATTTAGTTGTCCTTAAAAAAACAGGCCCACGCATTCTTACCACATCATCTTCCCTCTTGACTTTAGTTGGGTAAAGTGATAAACTCTACTCTAGCATTATGAAATCAAGCCATACGGACGAAGACGCAATTGCTTTATATAAAGCAATCTTGGCGCTAAAAACCGAAGACGAATGCAAACGGTTTTTACGGGATTTACTGACAGAAGCAGAAATAAAGGAATTTGCTAACAGATGGAAAGTGGCTCAAATGCTTGATAAAAAAATTCCGTATGAGGAAATAGTAAAAGAAACAGGCATGAGTAGCACAACTATTGCCAGAGTTAGTAAATGGCTAACAGATGGTATGGGTGGATACAAACTTGCATTACGACGCCTTGGAGGAATAGCATAAAAATATGAAAAAAAATATAACAATAAAAAGTCATCATCACATTCCCCTTTTTAAGGCGGTGTGATTATTGTGTTGTAAAAAACTAACCACCGCCGAGAGGCGGTTTTTTTGTGCTTGCCCGCCAATGAATCTTGGCACGAGCCGTATTCGAATAGAATTGGAAAGGCGAGTGCGAAAATATGGAGGGCTTAATATGAATACAAATACATTAAATAACAAAAATATAAAACTGGCGATACAAAAAGATGGTCGTTTAACAGACGACACTATTCGTTTTTTACGAAGGAGTGGGTTGGAATTTGCAAGTTACAAACAAAAACTCTTTTCTGTATGCCGAAATTTTCCATTGGAAATCCTCTATGTGAGAAGTACTGATATTCCCTACTACGTTTCGTCGGGGGTTGCGGATCTTGGTATTATTGGACAAAATATCATTTTTGAAGAAAGACCTAAGACCAAAGAATTATTTAACCTACAATATGGATTCTGTTCTCTTATTCTTGCAGTTCCCAACGATTCTGCAATACAGAAACTAAAAGATTTATCAGGTAAGACTATTGCAACAAAGTATCCAAACTCGACAAAAGATTTTTTTATAAAAAATGCAATTTCGGTAAACATTGTAAAAATAAATGGCTCTGTAGAAATAGCTCCTGCTCTTGGCATTGCAGATGCAATTATTGATCTTACTTCAACGGGAAGAACTCTGGCAATTAATAATCTAAGGATACTTGCAACCTTGTATAAATCCCAAGCAACGCTTATTGCAAATAAAAAAAATCTTGTAAATGGCAGAAAGTTATTGTTAGAAAAACTCATTGGGCGTTTTGCGTCTATATTATCTGCTAAAAATTACACATATGAAACTTATTAAACTAAAAAATCTATCAGGCAATGATTTGGAAAGAATTATTAATCGTTCTGCAGGAAAAAATGCGGATATTACTCCCGTGGTTAAAGCGATTATGGAAAATATAGAAAAAAATGGAGACAAAGTAATTGTAAGTAAATATAAAAGTCGATGCAAAAACTACACAGGTATTTTTGTCTCAAACATCGAAATAGAACAAGCGTATAAAGATGTTGATAAAGAGTTTATCAAAGGAATAAAACAAATGATTAAAAATATTTCCATGGTACATAACGCACAACTCTCCAGGAAAAAAGATACTGTGGTATCTCCAGAAACTGGCATTAAGGTTTGGCGGGAGTGGAGACCTATCGAGAATATAGGACTGTATATTCCAGGAGGAAAAGCAATTTATCCGTCCTCCGTTTTAATGACTGGTATCCCAGCAATTATTGCTGGGTGTAAAAATATTGTCCTTTGTTCTCCACCAAATGACCAAGGACAGATTCCATCCCCTACTTTAGTTGCTGCAGACATGATTGGCATTAAGAATATATACAAAGTTGGTGGAGCAGAAGCAATTGCAGCAATGGCATATGGAACAAAAGCAATACCTGCTGTTTATAAAATTTTTGGCGCTGGGAATTCATACGTTACAGCAGCAAAAATGCTTGCGTTACAAACAGTTGCCATAGATATGCCAGCAGGCCCATCTGAAGTTTTTATTATTGCAGACGAAACTGCAAACCCTGCTTTTATTGCTGCAGATTTGTTGGCTGATGCAGAACACGGAGAAGATTCTGCATGTGTGCTTATTACAACATCACAAAATATTGCAGAAAAAACAATAAAAGAAATAGAAAAACAACTACCTAAACTTTCGACTCGAGAACGAGCAGAAAAGTCTTTAAGACAATATGGATTATTTGCAGTTATTGACTCAATAGATGAAGCAATAGCATTTACAAATAATTATGCGCCAGAGCATTTGGAGATTATGACAAAAAATCCACATGCAATTGCTAAAAAAATTACTAACGCAGGGTCTGTTTTTCTTGGCGACTGGACGGCAAAAGCAAGCGGTGATTATGCAACTGGCGCAAACCACGTTTTGCCAACAGGGAAATTTGCAAAAATGTATCCCCCACTGGGAGTTGATGCATATGGAAAATGGATGCAAATACAACAATGCAGCAAAGTTGGACTTAAAAAAATAAAAAACACTATTGAAATAGTTGCAGAAACCGAACAATTACCAGCTCACAAGAACTCTGTGTCTATTAGATTTTTACAACTATGAAAAACATAGCATTACAAAGAATAAAAGAAATGACACCGTATAGCCCGCCCTTGTCTGGACGACGTGCATTTGATGGAGTACTACTGGATTTTAATGAGCGCACAATACCACCCTCACCAAAAATAAACAAGGCCATACAAAAGCTGCTAGTCACAAACAAATTACAAATTTACCCAGAGTATGGTGACCTTGAAAAAAAATTAGCTAAATATGTTGGTGTGGATACAGATCAGATTATGCTAACAAACGGATCTGATCAAGGCATTGATATTATCTTTCGTACATTTACAGAAGCTGGAGAGATGGTTATTATTCCCACTCCTAGTTTTGCAATGTTTTATCAATCAACACAGATAGTTGGAAATAAAATACTACAACCTTTATATAATAAAGACAGTCTGTCATTTCCTTTAGAAGAATTGCTAGGAATGATAACTAAGTCCGTGAAACTTATTGTCATTTGCAATCCTAATAACCCTACAGGAACATTAGTAAGTGTAGAGGATATCGAAAAGATTGCACAAAAAGCCAAGAATACAACTGTTCTTGTTGACGAAGCGTATTTTGAATTTTCAAATGTTACTGCAGTTCCCCTTATAAAGAAATACCCAAATATTATTGTAGTCCGAACGTTATCAAAAGCATTTGGTCTTGCGTCTCTTAGAATCGGATACATTATTGCTTCAAAAATCTACATTAATGAACTTTTAAAAGTTCGTGGACCCTATGCCATAAACATGATGGCCTACACCGCTTCGCTTGCAGCGTTTGATGATATTAAAAGTATAAAAACGTACGCAAAAGAAGTTATATCGCAAGCAAAACCTATGGTTGAGAAGTTTTTTACCAAAAATAATATACAATTTTATCCATCTTCTGGTAATTTTATACTTTTTAGACCGAATCAAAAGATGGTTGAAAAAAAACTAAAAGAAAATGGTATTTTAGTGCGAGTTCAAGACAAGACAAATATAGAAAATGCTCTGCGTTTAACTATTGGAACCGTAGAGCAAATGAAAAAATTTATTAAAATATATCAGGATATAATTTTAAATAAAAGGAAACTAAAGAAGTACGCCTTTCTTGATAGAGATGGAACGCTACTTTTTGAACCTCAAGATACATTTCAGATTGACAGTATCGAAAAGTTTAAAATATTAGATGGAGTTATACAAAGCCTTAAAGAACTTACTACACAAGGATACGAACTCATCCTTATTACTAACCAGAATGGACTTGGAACTTTTTCGTTTCCGAAAAAAGACTTTCTAGCACCACAAAATAAAATGCTTCGGGTCTTTAAAGAAAATGGCATATCGTTTAGAAAAATCTTTATCTGTCCTCACTTGCCCGAACAAAATTGTTTGTGCAGAAAACCAAAAACAGGTTTGATTAAAGAGTTTCTCAAACAAAATAAAATTGATATGAACAACTCTTTTGTATGTGGAGACAGAAAGACCGATGGTGAATTAGCCAATACTATTGGAGCCAGATACATTCCTATGCAAACGAATGGCAATTTTTACAATGCACTTGTAAAAGAAAGAATAATTGCATGAGACGTGAAGCAATAATAAAAAGAAAAACAAATGAAACGGATATTGCAATCTCAGTTACTATTGATGGAATAGGAAAAAGAGAAATAAATACACCTATTGGTTTTTTAAACCATATGCTTGATTTATTTGCAAAACACGGATTATTTAATTTAACTATTAAAGCAACTGGAGATACATTCATAGATGAGCATCACACGGTTGAAGATATAGGAATTGTGTTAGGTGAAGCTTTTGCAAAAGCTCTTGGGGACAAGATGGGCATTAATCGTTACGGCTTTTTTATCCTTCCAATGGACGAAGCATTAGCTACTGTAGTAATTGATTTTGCTGGACGATACTCATTTAGATTTGATTGTGATTTTAAAAGAGAAAAAGTTGGCGATTTATCAACAGAACTTATAAAACATTTTTGGGATGCATTTGCGCAAAATGCAAAAGTAAATTTATATATAAAAGTTGAAAATGGAGAAAACGAGCACCACAAAATAGAAGCAATTTTTAAAGCAACTGCTCGTACAATTCGTATGGCCTGTGAAATAGATGAAAGAGCAAAAAATATAATTCCTTCAACGAAAGGAATATTATGATAGTGGTCATAGATTATGGTATTGGAAATACTGGTAGCGTTGTGAATGCCTTGGATAAACTTGGAATTAAGAATCGGATTTCGAGCGATCCTGGTGTTATTAAAAAAGCAAAAGGACTTATTTTGCCAGGCGTTGGCGCAGCAGGACAGGGAATGGAAAATTTAAAAAAACGAAATCTGGATAAATTAATAATTAATCAATTAAAACTTGGCAAGCCGTTTTTGGGAATTTGCCTTGGCATGCAATTGTTGTTTGAAAAAAGTGAAGAAGGTAATGCTTCGTGCTTAGGAATTTTTAAAGGAGTAGTTAAGAAATTTAAAAACGAGAGGAAAATTCCACAAATTGGATGGAATAACGTTGGAATTAGGAATTATGAATTACGAATTATGGAAAAAATAAAAGATAATAGTTATTTTTATTTTGTAAATAGTTATTATTGTAAACCGGACGACAAATCAATAATTGTTGGAAAAACAACATATGGAGAAACATTTGCAAGTGTTGTCGCCAAAGACAATGTAGTTGGTGTGCAGTTCCATCCTGAAAAAAGTGGAGCTATCGGATTTCAATTATTGAAGAATTTTATTAATTATTATGTTAGCTAAAAGAATTATTCCCTGTTTGGACATGACCGAAGGAAAAGTTGTTAAAGGCATTCAGTTTGTTAATTTTCGTGATGCAGGAAATCCTGTAGAACTTGCAAAGGAATACGACAAACAGGGCGCAGACGAACTGGTGTTTTTAGATATTACAGCAACTGTAGAAAACAGAAATATTTTACTTTCGGTAGTCGAAAAAACTGCAAAAGAAGTAACTATCCCTTTTTCTGTTGGGGGCGGGATTAGAACTGTTTTGGATATGCAAACTATTCTTAAGGCCGGAGCAGATAAAGTGTCTGTTAATACAGGAGGATTTAATAATCCAAAACTTATCACAGAATGTGCAAATAATTTTGGCAGCCAATGTGTTGTGTTGTCATTAGATGCAAAACAAGTTGCAAAAAACAGATGGAATGTGTTTATCAATGGCGGCAGAACAGACACGGGAACATCTGCGGTAGAATGGGCAAAAACTGCAACTAAACTTGGTGCAGGGGAAATTTTGCTAACATCTATAGACACAGATGGAACAAAAAAAGGATTTAATGTCGAATTAACAAGGCAGGTATCGGACACGGTATCTGTGCCTATTATTGCATCGGGCGGGGCAGGAAAACTTTCAGATTTTAAAGAAATCCTAAGCATTGGGAAAGCAGATGCAGCACTTGCAGCATCCCTATTTCATTTTAAAGAATTAACAATACAAGACGTAAAAGATTATTTGCAAAAAAATAATATTCTTGTGAGAGACATATGAAACTTATTCCTGCAATTATTCAAGATAATAAAAATAAGCAAATTCTTATGCTTGGGTATATGAACGATATTGCCCTGAAAAAAACAAAAGAAACCGGGTTTGTTTATTTTTGGAGCAGGAGCAGAAAAAAATTATGGAAAAAAGGCGAACAGTCGGGCAACAAACTCAAAGTAAAACAGATATATGCTGATTGTGACAATGATGCACTACTTATTAAAGCAGAATTAATTGGTAAAAATGTATGTCATACGGGTTCAAAGAGTTGCTTCACACTGTCATTCCCGCGAACGCGGGAATCCAGAAAGTAATTATTTGAATATAGATTCCGTATCGAGTCCGGAATGACAAAGAAAAAACTATGACATTTAAAAAACTATACAAAATTATTGAAGAGCGCAAAAATACAATGCCGAAAAATTCGCATGTCGCTTCCTTATTTACAGACGGCAAAGACAGAATTTTGCAAAAAGTGGGAGAAGAAGCAATAGAAGTAGTTTTGGCAGCAAAGGGAAAGAGCAAAAAAAGGACAATTGAGGAAATGGCGGACTTATGGTTTCACTGTCTTGTTCTTTTAAAAGAGCTCAATATCAAGCCCTCTGATATATTTGCTGAGCTTGGTAGTCGACATCGGAAACAGAAGAAAATATGATATGATATAAACATTATGGACAAACCGCAAACATTAAAAGGGTTTCGGGATTTTTTGCCAAAAGAGGCAAAGAAACGGCAATATGTTATTAACACCTTAAAACAGGTATTTGAATCCTTTGATTTTGAACCATTAGAGACTCCTGCCTTAGAATACGAAGAAATACTTCTCGGAAAATATGGAGATGAAGGAGATAAATTGATGTATAGATTTGAAGATAACGGAGGTAGAAGAGTTGCCTTGCGTTACGATCAAACCGTTCCCCTAGCCCGCGTAGTTGCACAATACCAAAATGAACTTCCTATGCCATTTAAACGGTATCAAATACAACCCGTTTGGCGTGCAGAAAATACACAAAAAGGACGGTTTAGAGAATTTTTGCAATGCGATATAGACATTGTTGGATCTGATTCCTCAACAGCTGACACCCAAGTTATTAGTGTTGCAGCAGCTGGATTACGTACTTTAGGATTTAAAAATTTTACAGTTTTAATAAACGATCGAGATGTTTTTCAAGATACCTCTGAAATTCTCCGCGCAAAATTTCCTAATATTTTAAAAAAACAATTGAATCTATTTTTTATAATTGCTGCTGCAGTAGATAAGATAAAAAAAATAGAAAAAGACGGCGTTATTAACGAGCTTGTTAGCAAGGGGTTGTCAAAAGAGGAAGCAGAATTCTGCATAGATACAGTGACAAATCAAAAGGAAAGTAATCGCATATCAGAAATCTTACAAATGTTAAATGTTTTTAATCAAGGACTTTTAGAAGGAATAAATTTTAAATTTTCACCTACTCTCGCTCGAGGGCTAAATTATTATACGAGTACCATCTTTGAAATAGAAATCGATGGATACACAGGAGGTTCTGTTTGTGGTGGTGGACGATATGATAAGCTCATTGGCATGTTTGCAGGGCGTAATATTCCTGCTGTGGGATTCGCTTATGGATTTGATAGAATAATGGAAGCAATTGAAGAACTAAAAATTAATATAAATGTACCTCGAATTACTGATGTTCTAGTTACAATTTTCTCCGATGAACTACAAAATAAATCTTTAGAAACAGCAAGTTTCTTACGCAAGAGAAACATAAAAACAGAGTTGTATCTTGGAAATAAAGGAACATCTTTGGAAAAGCAGTTAAAATATGCAGATCAAAAAGGCATTCCCTATTGCATAATTATTGGCCCGGACGAAGCAAAAAATAATACGGTAACAGTTCGTAATATGCAAACCCGCGAACAGGAAACAATTCCTCAAGAAAAGATCGAGGATGCATTGCAATAGCTTCTGAAATAGTCTATAATATACACATGAAGGCAAATATTCACCCTCAATACTACAACGCAACGCAGGTAATGTGCGTGTGCGGAAACAGATTTACTGTTGGTTCGACGCAGGAAGTAATTCATGTGGAACTATGCAGCAAATGCCACCCCTTTTATACAGGCGAACAACGGTTTGTCGACACAGCATCCAGAATCCAGAAGTTCCAGAAGAAACAGGAAATTTCCAAACAATATCTTTCTCAAAAAGTAAAGAAGGTAGAAGAACAAAAAAGACGAGACAACGCCCCCAGAACGCTTCGTGAAATGCTTGAAGGAATAAAGTAGCCCCTCATGGACGACTACCGTTATACTCAAATTGCCGAACTGGAAAAAAAAATAGAAGAAACAAAATTACTTCTTTCTGATCCTGCTATGGCCGAACTGGCACAACTGGAAATTAAAGACCTGGAACAGCAAAAAAAGCAATTGGAAGAAAGCATGCAGACGGGGCAAAATTCGGAAGAACAAGATTCCTTGGACGACCGCAATGCTATTTTGGAAATAAAAGGTGCAGCAGGTGGCGAAGAAGCAAAATTATGGGCAGAAGAGCTACTTCGTATGTATACCCGCTTTGCCCAAAGCAAAGGATTTAAAGTAGAAACTCTGGACGAGTATGTTATAAAAATTTCGGGTAAAAGCGCATTTAGTTTTTTAAAATACGAATCGGGAGTACACCGGGTACAAAGGACGCCAAAAACAGAAAAACGCGGGCGAATTCACACATCTACCGCAACGATTTCTATATTACCCGAATTAGAGGATATCGATTTACATATTAACCCCGACGATGTAGATTTTGAAGCATTCCGTGCAGGTGGCCACGGTGGACAAAATGTAAACAAAGTTTCCAGTGCCGTTCGCATATTGCACAAGCCAAGCGGTATTGTTGTTGTATCCCGGGCAGAGCGTAGTCAGGGACAAAACCGCGAAATTGCCATGGAACTGCTTCGGGCAAAGTTGTGGGAAATAGAAGTAGAAAAACAACATGGAGAACTTTCAACACTTAAGGCAACACAAGTTGGTCGTGGTATGCGAGCCGAGAAAATACGAACGTATAACTTTCCTCAAGACAGACTTACTGATCACAGAATTGCACAGTCATGGCATAATTTGGAAATTATTTTGGACGGAGACGGGTTAAACAAAGTAATCGACGCAACAAAAGAAAAACTGGAATAGTTAGAGGAGTAATTTTTTCTTGTCTTTTGCTGCAAGCTTTGCAAGTTCTTCTTTTAAACTACTATCCCGTAGAAGTGCAGCAACTTGAGTACCTCCAATAAGATCCGGTAACACAACATAATCTGCGCCCATTTTATATAAACGTCTTGCATCTTCCCTACTTTGCGCAACAACAATTAGCAACGCTTTCCCATTTTTTGCGTTATGCCCGGCAATAAGCAGCGCATTACTTTCTGCTTCGGGCACAGTAGATATTACCAGTTTTGCAGCGGGCACTTGTGCTTTTTCTTGAATTTCCAGATCTGAAATATCCCCAAACACATGGGGAATTTGTTTTTCCTGCAAAAAAGATATAATATCCGGGTTAAAATCGACAACAATAATATTTTCTTTTTCGTGCCGTAGCGTTTCCAAGATACTTTCCCCCATCCGATGCACTCCCACAAGCACAACGTGATTTTTTATGGGGCCTGAAGCTTCCAATTCTTTTGTTTTATTTTGGAAAAAGGGTATATATTTTCCAAAAACAGTGTATAGTTTCCGGCTATAAGAAATGCTATATGTCGAAGCAGCAAACGATGCAATGCCAACAAATGTTATAAGGGATACAACGTCGTTTGACACATACCCCAATCGGGATCCCAGATAAATAATAATAAACGAAAACTCAGAAATTTGCCCCAGATTTACCGCAGTTAAAAATGCAATTCGTTTGTGATACCCATACATGCGCATAAGCAGCATGACAATAAAGGGTTTTACCAAAAGAACAAAGAGTAAAAAAATACCTGCAGGTAACCAAATCTGGCTTAATGACCCAAATGTCATTTGCATGCCAAGCGTAACAAAAAACATTGTGGCGAAAAAATCCCGAAGCACACGAACACGGGATGCAATTTGTATACTTTCGCTTGTGTTTGCCAATGCAAGACCAGCTAAAAATCCGCCAATGACAACGGGGAATCCAATCATGTTAGAACTAGTGATTGCAGTAACCCCAAGTACCCATGCAAGAGTAAAAAGAAAAAGCACGTCCAAAGAACTTGCAAGCCGATGTATTATTTTTGGCAACACGCTTTTACTTAAAATCGCAACGATACCAAAAAGGATTGCAGCTTTTATGGCAATAAGAAAAAAAGTGCTAATTGATGCGTTAAGCGATGTTGCCGAAAAACCGGATAGAAAAACCAAAACCATAACAGCAAATATGTCTTGCACCAAAAGCGTGCCAATGGTAATTTTTCCATATAAACTACTAGATTCTTTTTTGTCCGTTAAAATTGTTACGGTAATAATAGTGCTGGAAAATGCCAATGCAATACTAATATAGAATGAAGCGATGCTCGACATGCCAAAAAACATGGCGAGAAAGTATCCACAGATTATCGTAATAATTACCTGCAAAAACCCAATACCCAAAATATGTCTGCCAACAATTTTGAGTTCTTTTAGTTTAAATTCCAGACCCAAAATAAAAAGCAACAATGCAATACCAAAATCCCCCATTGCACGGATTGTTTCCTGATTTTGCAAATGCAGCTGGCCAAACGGGCCAATAAAAATGCCTGTTAGAAGGTAGGCTAAAATAACCGGTTGTTTAAAAAAACGGAAAAGAATAGCAAGAAATGAGGCAATACAAAGAATTATAGTAACTTCAAATAAAACCGATCCCATTTTATTAGCGTAGCATTTTTAGAGATAATTTTCCAATGAGGGAATATCTTTTCTGTTTTTGGAAGATTGCCACGTCGTGGTCGTTGCCACTCCTCGCAATGACAAGAGTGAGATTATTTTATGAGTTCCTGGACAACTCTTTCCAGCTGCGTGTCGTGGGTTGGGTTTTTTGGATCCAGTTTTACTATAATATCTGGTGTTAACCCTTTGCCATGTACCCATGTGCCGTTTGGCGTTAGCCACCGGGCAATGGTTATATGTATTCCTGCACCATTTCCTAAATCTTGCGCTTCCTGAATCGTTCCTTTTCCAAAAGATGTTTCCCCAATTATTTTTGCCCTATTGTGATCCCGCAGCGCTCCTGCAACAATTTCGGAAGCAGATGCTGATCCTTTGTTAATAAGCACAATCATTGGGATGTCGGTTAATAACCCTGCCCGATTAACCGAAAACGGTGTTGGTTGCCCATTGCCGGAATCCTGAACAACTATTACCCCGTCTTTAAGAAATTCCGACGCAATAAACGATGCGTCAGTTAAGTATCCACCAGGATTATTGCGCAAGTCCAAAACCAAACCCTTTATGTTGCTTCCATCTTTTTTCATTTGCACAACAACCTTGTTAACTATGGCAACCCACTCGTCGTTTGTTTTGTCCCCAAACTGGGAAAGCCGTATATACACAACTTGCCTGTCTTTTGTCCCAAGCAAGGGTACACCCGATGCATCGGTTGGCGTTGCAGCAGAAATTGTTTTGCCATTTTGATCTGTTTGTTTGGTGCCTGATCCACCTTTACCTGAATCATTTGGTATCGTAATGCTTTTGATATCGGAAATATTTTTTACTCCGCCTTCGACACTTTTTACCGTAATTGTTCCACGGGTAATTGTAATGTCTACTGGTTTTGTTTCGTCTTTATGGATAACCGTTAAAACAACACTGGATCCTTTTGGACCACGAATCTTTTGCACTGCTTGCGCCAATCCCCAACCGGTTGTGGACTCTGCATTAACTTTTATAATCTGATCCCCAGCTTTTATGCCCGCTTTTTGTGCAGGTGTGCCATCCAACGGCGAAACAACCGTAATATGATTGTCTTTTAATCCAAGTTCGGCACCAATTCCCTGGAATTCCCCGGACATGCCTTGTTTAAAGTCGGAATTCTGCTGGGAAGGAAGATACAGCGTATATGGATCACCAATACTTTGCACCATACCTGTAATTGCACCGTTTAATAATTTTTGGGGGTTGACAGCGTTTTTATCGTAGTAATCTGTTTCTACTTTTCCCAAAACTGTCCAAAGAAGGTCAAAATTTATATTGGTAATCGCTGCAGGAGGTTCTTTGTTGACAATGTTTACAACGGGCTTGTAGTGTTTCCAGTCGAACGATACTTTTGAAACACCAACATAATACCCAACAAAGGCAGACAAAACCACTAATAAAATGGTGTGTAGTAATCGAGAACTCACGTTTTATGCTATAAAGGGAAGGATTGCTAAATGGCGCGCGTGTTTAACCGCCATAGTTAGTGCTCGCTGGTGTTTTAAACAAATGCCCGATCTGGCACGACCAATCATTTTTCCTCGCTCGGTTAGGTAATGACCCATGGTTTCGGTATCAAACATATCCAGCTCTTTCTTTTCTGTGCAAAAATAGCATGTTTTTGGTACAATTATTTTTTTAATTCTTCTTTGAGTTTTTGGTTTCATAGTATTTTTAAAAGGGAATGTCATCTGGAACTACTTCTTCTTCCGATATTTTTTCCTTTGGCTCGCTCGCCTCGCTGTGAAGCGGGCCAGAGCTTTTAGCGGAGACTGCTTCCTTTTTTTCCTTTTTCTCTATCTTTTCTACTTTTTCCTCTTTCTCTTCTCCCTTTGCCGCAGCCGCGTTTGACGCGGATACTTTTGATACTTCTTGTCCTTTTGATACTTCGGTTTTTGCTCCTTCTTCCGGCCTTTTGTTGTCCAAAAGAATCATATCGTCAATAATTACTTCTGTTGTGGTTTTGCTTGTGCCGTCTTGTGCAGTCCAACTTCGGGTCGACAGCCTTCCTTCGACATATACTTTTCTACCTTTTACCAAAAACTGACTGCATATTTCTGCCAGCTTGTTCCAGGCAACTATTCTATGAAAATCTACTTCTTCCCGTTTTTCCCCAGCGTCGGTTGTCCAATTTCTGTTTGTTGCAATACTAAACGAACATACGGCTGCCCCACTTGGCGTATACCGAAGTTCTGGATCCCGTGTTAAATTTCCAATCAGTTGTACTCTGTTTAAACTACGAGCCATAACTTTTTCAAACTCTAAATTCTAAACATTTTGTATTTTGTTTATTGTAATTTATTTAGGATTTAGAATTTGGTATTTAGAATTTTATTTTTTTCGTATTAATAAGTGTCTAATTATGTCTTCCGATGTTATGAGCCTTTTTTCAAAATCTGTTGGAATACTGTCTTTTGCTTCTAAAGACAGCTTGGAAAAAAATCCACTTGTTTCCTTTTTTATTTTATATGCCAGTGCTTTTAGCCCAATAGTGTCTTCTTTTGCAATAGAAACATCTTTTAGCCATGTTTTCATTGTTTCCAGCATCTTTTTTCTTTTTGCTTCGGCAATAGATGGCCGAAAAACCACAATTAAATCGTATGTTCGCATAATTTCCCTATTTTATCATTCCCTGGTCAACTTGTGCAAGCACTAACTTAATTTCCTATAGTTATTTGAGCATCCGATACATTTTCTAAAGATTCCTCCGCCGAAACAGTCGAAACTGTATATCCAACGATATTCAGATCTCTTTTTAATAAAGGCAGATAATCAGAAACGCGATTGGCAACAACAATTTCTACCCCTGCATAATCTACGTCATCTGCTTTTTGTACTGTTAAAACTCTATACCCGAAATTTTTTAAAATAAGAGCGAGCGTGTTGCCTGCGCCAACCTGATTACTTGCATTTTTTATGATGAGGGAAATTGCTTTTCTATCTAGCCCGGTAAGATTATCTACGCCCTGGGTAGGTGTATAAGAAAAACCATTTTCCGACGGAAACACTTCCAAAAAAGGCAGGGGAAAAAGGCTTGTTGCATCGAGTAATTGCTGCGTGAATACAAACCGGTTTGCCGAAATTGCAGGATCCATAATAAACACACCATTTTCGTTATACCCATAGATAACAACTGCATGTTCCCCTTTTATAACAGGCGTTTTTCCATACACAAGTGCAACGTCGACCGGCTGCCCATACCCAATCTTGATCCAAGTCATAACCAAATGCCCAGAAAATACTGCGCGTTTTATACCATCTATGTTTCCTTTTTGTATTGGCCGAGCCAAAAGACCATATTGCGGAAATACATCTAGAAACGGCGGCGCATGTACACCATAATAGTCTGCCCCACCAAATTTTTGATTGAGGTTTTGATAAAGTACATCCGCACTTTCTGTTGCAGATGCCCCCATACGAATACCAATATTCGGATTTTGACTTGCTGGAATTTTTGCAATCAGTGCTTTTTCTGCTAAAGCTTCGTTTTGTGGAGAAAAGAATGGATCGTTTTTGTAGGAATAGATAATACTTGCTGCTGCTGCAAATTCACAACTTAAATTAAAAACTTGATGCCTGGGCAGAAGCGTAAGTATATATGAAAAGGGCGTTGGAATAGTTGCAGATTGTGTATTACTGCTTTGGATATTTGGAAAAACCTCTTTTGTATTTGTCCCGAGCGCTTGTTGTTGCATAGGAAATGGTTTGTTATTAACCGATTTTGGAGATTGGAAAATGTGTATCCACACAAAAGTGTACAAAAGAAAAAAAATACACAAAATAAGCAAAACGGAAAACTTTTTCATTGTATCCGTTGTCGAAGCGTGTGTTCTATTAAAAGTAATTGATTTTTAGAAATGTCGGGTAAATGGTCAAAAGAAAAAAAGCCTGCTTCCGATACTTCTGTAGATTTCTTAAATGCTCCACCAATATACGTACCAATAAAACAAATATCCAAACGCGCCGACTGCCGATCGGTTCGTACTTTAAGTTCCTGATCCACACTTACTGTTAATCCTGTCTCTTCCTTTATTTCCCGCTCCAACCCTTCGACAGGATGTTCTTTGGCTTTAATGTATCCACCAGGCAGACTCCAAACGGTTTGACGATAGGTATGCTTAAGCAATAATACCTGATTTTTGTCATTAAAAATAATTCCCGTTACTCCGATTAAAAATTGGTCTTGGAAAAGTCGCATAATACCAAGCTGGAGATTTTTCGGAAGACCAAGCGTTCGCCAAAGTTTTGCAAAGAAAAGCTTCACAGTGATTTATCGTCAACATCTATGGGTTCGTGTAGCTCTGTTTTAAGTCTGGCATTTTCTATTTCGAGCTTATGCACACGTTTTGTTAATTCGATTACTTCTTTTTTACTTTCTTTTAAATTGGCATCTTTTCCATGAATGCTAAAAAACGAAAATACTGAATCAACAAGACTAATAATCCAGCTTAAAAAAATACCCAAAAGCAATCCTCCCAAGGCTACTGCATACATGGGAACATCACGTACTGTGTAATTTGCAAAAATAAGAGATGTTGTTTGTGTATTTTGTGTTGCAAATTCTGCAGCTGCAAGACCAAAAATAACAAGTATCAAAAGTACTAACATACGATAAATACTAACTCTGTACTATTGTATTGTATGTTAAAATAATTATAGTTGCAAATTGAGTTACATGTATGTAACATTTATATATCTGTGAAACTGCCTGGAAATAATTTTACCAAAAGACAAATCATTAATCTGGCCGCCATTATACTTTTGCTTCTTGCAATTCCCCTAACGCTTGTTATTTTAAAACAAAGACAAGAAACCAAACAGCATGCGCTGCAAACAAGCGCACAGTGCACACCAGATGATGGTAGTATTCCCGGCGGCTATTCGTATACCCCCGGATCTTTGGAAATATACACGTCTGTCATAGAAACAGATGGATCTATAAACCCAATTCCCGGCGTTCACCTTAAAGCAAGTAAGATAGATAATAACCAGGGAACCGGGGCTAACGCACCAATAAACTGGGCCGATGGATCAGGTTGTGGATTTAGCGCGGAAGGAATAACCGATGCTAGAGGACGTATGAATCTTGAGCCACTTAACTGCGCGCATAATAACTTTAGAGTTTGGTATGGAGAAAGCGGTCCAGGTCAGTTACCATCCGATGTGGTGCTCGATGAATCGCGGTCAGAATTCCAGCCCGATGGCGCTGATCAAAGCAACGTTAAAAGGAGTGTTGACATAGGTAACTTACCATTAAAAAATGGATTCGCTGGAATTTTGAAGCTTTACTATAGAAGAAATGCATCTGTGCAACCAACGCCAACAAATACGCCTGCACCGACAGAAACACCTGTGCCTGGGGCTACATCAACACCAACGCCGACAGGGACCCCCGTGCCAACCAACACGCCAACACCAACCAACACACCTAGCCCGACCCCCACCGGCACTATTGCACCAACGCCAACAGGAACGTTAACACCGACAAATACACCAACGCTTACTCCAACACCAATACCAACACATACACCCACCCCTACTCCAACTGCAACGCCAATTCCACCAACACCAACTCGGACTCCAACGCCGACACCTACAAACACACCTACTCCAACTCGTACGCCGACTCCAACGCCGACAGGGACTATTGCACCAACGCCAACACCTACTTCTACTCCAATACCAACCGCTACACCTGTACCAACAACTGTTATTGTTTATGTTGCGCCGGCACAACCAACACCTACAACACCGGCAGTTGTTATTATTGCTCAGGCAACGCCAAGACCAACCGTGGCACCAACGGGAACAACGGAAACATCTATTGCTTTTGTAACGCTTGGAACAATCTTTACCCTCTTCGGTCTGATTATCTTACTAAAACTTTAGAGGATACTAGAGGTTAATAAAGGGAGGTTAAAATTGGAGCGAAGATTCCGATACGGGATCGGTACAGATACGCCGAAAGGGTACAATAACTAATTTCCAATCTTAAATTCCACAACGTCGCCGTCTTGCATTGTATAATCGCGGCCTTCCATTTTTGCCTTTCCAAGTTCCCGTGCTTTCTTCCAACCACCAACCTCTGTAAAACTAGAGAATGAAACCACCTCGGCTTTAATAAATTTTTTGGAAAAGTCTGTGTGAATTGTTCCCGCTGCATCGGGAGCCTTTTGTCCCTTTTGAATTGTCCAGGCTCTAACTTCTTTCTCTCCTGCTGTTAAGAAAGATATTAATCCGAGTGTTTCGTATGCTTTTTGTATTAACCGCTCCAGTCCAGACTGCTCTAGTCCTAAATCTTTGAGGTACTGTTTCTGCTCTTCTTCCGAAAGCTCGGCAAGTTCTGCCTCTATTTTGGCGCAAATGACAACTATATTGTCATTGGCAGACTGCCGCGCTTCGCTCGCAGTGACAAGAAGCTCAGAGTACTTTTGTATTATTTGAGGGATTTTTTCTTTTGTATAATCCTCTTCCGAAACATTAAGTACAATAATCTCGGGTTTTGCAGAAAGCAAAAATAATTCACGTGCAGCTACCTGCTCCTCAGCAGTCAACTGAATGTCTCTTGCGGGTTTCCCATTCCCCAGTCCCTTGAGCAGTTTTTCTGCAGCTGTTGTCCTGGCATTTGCCTGCCCTTTTCCTTTAGCACTCACAATCTTTTCAACGGTTGAGAGATCTGCAAGCATAAGCTCTGTATTAATAGTCTGATAGTCTGACAGTGGATCTATACTCCCCTCTTTAATAATATTTTCGTCAACAAATCCCCGAACAACATGTGCAATAATGCTTACTTCCCGAATATGGGACAAAAATTTGTTCCCCAAACCCGCCCCTTCCGACGCCCCTTTTACCAAACCCGCAATATCCACAAACTCCACAGTAGCCTGTTTAATTGGAGGCTCAACCCCTGGGGTTGACGCACGAATTATTTCCTGAAGTTTTACCAATCTTTCGTCTGGAACAGGAACAATCCCAATATTGGGTTCAATGGTGGCAAAAGGATAATTTGCAATCAGCGCCTGCTGCTTTTTAAGCAAGGCATTAAACAGCGTACTTTTCCCCACATTCGGCAACCCAACAATTCCTACGCTTAGGTTCATCTTGGATATTTTGTGCCTGAGTATATAGCGGAATATATCCGCTTACTAAGGCTTCGCTCCTCTCTTTAACATAAATGGATTTTATCATACTCCTCATGTATTTTTGTTTCTTTTCAGTAGTGATACTTCTTAAATCATCCATAACGTCTTTGCATACAGAATCAATATTATCAACGTCAATTCTATTTTCTTGAGCCACGACTAAAGTTTCTTTTGCTTGAGCTTCAATTGCACTTCTCTTTGCTTTTACTTCATCTACAAGCTCCCTAAACTTTTCAAAGCTAATTAAATTAGAACCAAAGGCTTGCGTATAACGATCTTCTTCTTGCTTTAAAGTCTCTAATGAGTGTTTTGCTTGCGATATCTCATCATGCGATATTGTTTTAAATTTATCTTTTTTCTTTTGCCAACGTAGAACTTGAGCCTTAATAACATTTGGATTACTAAACAGAGTTAATAATTTGTTCCACACCATTTCATCTAAAATCTCCGCATTTACGCCTTCGTAAGTGCATTTGCTAGGCAATGGGAACTTATAAATTCTTTGCGCACAACGATAATAGTGGTGTCCATTTACACCATCCCCTACCCGTTTTGACCCACAACCACAATAAACTTTTCCAGTAAGAAAATAGCTGTATGTTTTATTTCGCTTATTATAGAGTTGATTCTCCTTTAACCTTTGGTGGGCTTTTTCAAATAATTCTTTATTGATGATTGCAGGGGCTGGAATTGATATCCATTCTTCTCTTGGTTTCAATCTCCTACTACTTTTCTTTATTTTTTTATAACCATCAATCTTCTGTGGATGTTTTGGCACTACGGCCATACCTTTATTGTAATAAGTTGTTCCTATATAATCTTCTCTGTGTAAAAGCCTTTCAACAGCGCTTTTTCGCCAATATTCGCTTTTTTTCTTTGGAGGAGGAATTTTTCTAGCATAAAGTTCTTGAATTACCTTATACATTGAAAATCCTTCATCTGCAACCCAATGGAAAATCATTTTTACTATTTCTGCCTCAACCGCATTAACAACGTAATATCCGTCTTCATCTCCCACTTTTAAAATATACCTATAACCATATGGCGCTTCATTTCCGACTATCTTTCCGCTTCTTGCTTTATGAATTTTTCCTTTTCTCATTCGTTCAGCAGTGTTAATTCTTTCAATCTCGGCTGCGATACCATAAACCTGCTGCATTGCTCTTTCAAGAGGAGTATCTGCTAACGGATTGTTCAGAAAAATCACTTCAATATCTTTATCTCTGAGCTCTCTAATACAATATTCCTGATAAGCAAGTGTTCTAGCCAATCTATCTCTGTCAATAAAAATAACACTCTGCCAAAGGTTTTTATTTACATCTTCTCGTAATCTATCCAAATCAGGTCTTTCTAATGTATCTCCACTCCATCCGTCATCCAAGTACCACTCAACAATCACAGCGTCATTTTTTGAAACCCATTCTGCAATAAATGTTTTTTGCACATCAATTGTTTGCTCATCTCTCTGACGATCTGTCGAAACACGACAATAAGCAGCTAGTCTCTTCATATTATTTTTTTAGTCTTTATCTTTTCAATAAAATCATTAAGGTCTTCTGGGTCTATTCTATAGCCTCTACCAAGCTTTACTGCTCTTAATTTGCCTGATTTGATATATGACAATATCGTCTGCCAATGTACTTGTAATTTTTGAGCCACTTCTTCAACAGTTAAAAATTTCTCCATATACTAATTAATTATAAACAATACTCAGCTATTGTCAACATGCAATTCATTTTTGTTTTGATATTTATCTAGAACAATTGCAAACCACTTATCTGGATTATCAGATTCCTTATCCTCCTGCTTTTTAGTTAGTCTCGTAAAGATATCATCAAAAACCTCTGCAAGTGCCGTTTCTGATTCAGAAGAATCGATATATTTATAATGGATAGCAATACTTTTCTTATACCTTTTCATAACCCTCCACTTCAATCCACTCCAATACCTCACCTTCACTGGCAGGTGGATGACAAATAGCGCAAACAGTATTATTAAACTTTGTTTTCCAAAATTTGGTGCTACCGCAGGCGTAACAGGGATTAGGAATTTGAGGAGATGTGCTAGACGGCTCGTCCTGTTTTTGCATGTTTAGGATAGTTTCTCCAGGTTCTACCCCACCCTGCAGCTCACTATTGTTTTGGTTTTCAGATATAGTGAGTAGGGTGGTGGGAGAAATAAGAATTTTTCTCTTATCACTACTGTCAGCTTCTTGAATTATTAACCCGGCTGTCTCAAGCATAGGAAGTATCTGTTGTCGCAACTGCCAATCGGGAATAAATCTTCCATATACGGAAAAGTGCTTTTGCATTATTTCTTGCCGTGTAAGTCCAAGTTTTACCCCACCGCTACTCTCACTATTTTTTTCTTTATAAGCAAGAAGAATTACATCTTTGTAAAGGTTCAGCACATAAGGCGGTAGGCTCAGTTCCTGGCTTTCTGAT
>OBEQ011617955.1_pt1 | contig 39845 bp, 38 predicted proteins | sample 1670901 | NCBI WGS metagenome assembly OBEQ01 (sample SAMEA104232315, study PRJEB22302) | groundwater metagenome | biome: forest; feature: aquifer; material: groundwater | place: USA | collected 2011-08-07 | depth 5.4 m | reverse complement strand
TGGCCCAAACCCTAATGGCACAATCACAATGATGACACGCGCCGGTCAATCACAAGGACTCACATTGGTTGAGGTGGTGGTGGCCTCGCTGCTCTTAGCCCTCATCGCCGGGGGAACCATGCTGGCGATCGCAGCCTCCGTCAAGCACGGCCGGTCCTCCTTGGATGTCGTCGATGCGATCGAGTTGGCCCAGCAGACTGCGGAACGCTTGCGCAATCATGTGGCATGCGATGATGCATGGTTTAATCCATCTTGCACTGCTGTGAATGTTTCCCAGACGGACGATCCAATTTCGCCGGATCATCCCATTAAAAAAATCGATCCGGGGGCCCATCGGTTCTATACCGAGGTGCCATGGGATTGTGTGGCCAACCTATCGGTTCCTCCGGGGACGTATAATTGCTCAAAGCTGGAAGTGACAGTCACGCATACGCCGCTGCAATGAACACACACCGACGCGCTCAAGACGGGTTGACGCTGGCCGAGTTGCTGATCGCTGCGGCGATTTCCGTGGTGATCATCTTGGCAGTCGGCAATCTCGACGTGACGCGCATCGCCTTGACCAAAGATGTGGTGTTGACGACGAATTTTCAAGCGGAGGCCGAGCGGCTCGCCGCCAGCCATCTGCCCAAGCGTCTGGAGCAAGCTGACCGGATCAATATGATCTGCGACGGGACTGGCTCAGGAAACCCGGCATGTGCAGCGAACGGCCTCAATTCGAAGCAAGCGAGCATCCAAATCCGGTTTCCAGACATCAAAACTACTCAGGGGTCGTGCACGACGTGCCCCGTCGGCGGCATCCCGGATCCCTGTTGCTTTGATATCGCCGGCAATTACCGCTGGGTGCAGTATCTGTCCAAAGATACCGATGGGGATGGCCAGCCGGATACGGGCCGATTTTATGATGATACGGCGAATGGGTGCGCCAACGCACGCACGCTCGCGCGACAAATTAATGCCTTGCGGCTGACCTATATGAATGAATCCCAACCCCCGCCGGGAGGCGATCCGTTTGCCTCAGGGCTGGACAACAACGTGATCCAGATTCAGGTTGAGGCGCTTGATCCGTCATCGCCTGGCGGCGTGCGTCTGGTCGAGACGCATGTGACCATCCGCGCGGCGGCGTATACGAATGTCGGCGCGGCGCCGGGAGGCACGGATTCCGGCACAGGGTTGGAGGCGCCGGGGTTGGTTGTCAGCCCCCCGCCTGGTCTGTGTTCGTCATAACGCATGATGAGTTGAATCGTGATTGTGACTGGCAACTGGCAGAGTCCTCCACCGCTCGCCAGTGTGACACAGGGAGGTGTCCGATGACGGGCAACAGTTTAGGACATGGCTGGCTGGTCGTCGTGGTTTTGCTGGGCACGGCGGCCTATGCTCTTGCCGAAGATCTCACCCTCAGCACGTACTACCCCTCGCCGCGCGGCAGGTATAAACAAATCATCGTGGATGATCTGACCGCCAACACCATTACCCTCAACTCACCGGCGACGCTGACCGGCGATCTTCATGTGACGGGCAATGTGGTCTTGGGCAGCCAGCCGACGAACACCGTCAACGTCCCTGGGACGATGGGGATTGGTGTGGCCACGCCCCCCCTGGCGGCGCTTGAAATCAAAGGCAATAATGTCGTCAATCCGGTGTTGAAAGTGACGGGCACAACCATGGGCACAAGTCTGAGCCCAGCCGGGAATCTGTTTGAGGTGAATGTGCCAGGTGGTGGCCCAGCTTTTAAGGCGCTTTCCATCAATGCCAAGGGCAGTTTAGGACTTGGGGGTGATGCGATCGATGACAGCGGGCAGTCGAATCAATCGGGGATTCTCATGTTGCAGTCGTCAACCAGCGCAGTCCTTCGGATGCAAGCCACGGCCGTCCCTTCCGCCCAGCCCCCACAGCATGACGTGAAATTATCGCTCAACGTCACGCAAGGCAATAATGCGCCGGCGGCGCTGCTCTTCACGCGATCGCCCGATCCCCTTGAGTTTGGGACCAACAGCGCAGCGCAAGTGCTCATCGCGCCCTCAGGACGAGTCGGGATTGGCACACTCAACCCCCAGGCCCTGCTGGACGTAAATGGAGATGGGCAGGCGATTATGGTGCCGAGAAAATCCACAACCGGTGATCCGGCTTCCGGGGTCAACGGCGAGGTGTATTACAACACCGCCGATAAGGTGTTTCGGGCGTATGAGAACGGGACGTGGAAAAATCTTGGAGCCTGGACCCGCCAGCACTGGGATCTAGTCAACGATGGGGATGAGAAGACGTTGAATTGTAATTACGATCAGGCGGTCGTGATTGTCAAGGAGAGGAATAACCCGTTTGACGATTACACTAGCGGTGGCAGCGGCAATTGTATGAAAGGTGCCTGGGCAACTTCGGCACCAGGAAGCTCGTCAAACAAGGCGAAAATCAACGTGTTTTTCAAGATCACTAACCCCAGTAGCGGCAGTTGTACCCATGGCCCAGCAACGTGGTCGGGTTCCGCGGACGTCGACGCCATTTGTCCGTAACGAACTCGTGACGTAAGGAGAGAGGATGCGTCAGACCATCAAGGGATGGCTGGTCATGGGGGTGCTGTTGGGGACGATCGCCTATGCGATTGCGGACGATCTGTCGGTCACCACCTACTATCCGTCGCCGCGCGGGGTGTATCAGGAGCTGCGCGCGACCGGCAATACGTATCTTGCCACCCAATCAGGCAATGTGGGGATCGGCCTGACGAACCCAGCCTCCAAGCTCGTGGTAGCACCCGGATCGCTCGGCCCTGGCGCGGTGGGCGCGCTCTTCGGGGGCAGCGTCAACGCCGGGAACGGGTTTACCGCGCAAGTCCAGCTGAATGCGGCGGCGGCCGATACGCCCAGCCGTCTGAATTTTGGCGATGGGCCGTCTGCCACGGTCACCGCCCAACTCGAGAGCAGTCATCTGGGCACGGGCGGAGGCTATCTGGCGTTTAAAACCCGTGAGCAGGCGGATGTGAATCTCCTGGAGCGAATGCGCATCGATGAAAATGGCAACGTGGGAATCGGGACCATAGGCCCCACAGTCAGACTCGACGTCAATGGCGGCGTGATGCGGGTCTATACCAGTGACAATGCCTCCGTCTCGGCGTTTTCCACGAACGCGGATTCGCGGTCATACCTGTCGTTGGTTTCGAAAGCCGGAGCAACGCAGGGAGAGTGGCGCATGACGAATGATGGGCCTGGCGGCGGCGCGTTGACCGTTCGGAATGTCGCGCTGAGCAATGACAGTATCGTGATTACCTCAGGAGGGAAAGTGAACATTGCGCCAGCCGGGACCATTGCAACAGCCGCTTCGCTGAATGTCTGGGGAGGAAGTGGTGGCATTACTCCCATCAGCGCCATCAGCGTAACGACCGCCGATGCCATCAGCGCAACCAATGGTGCCACCGCCGCGGGCGGCCGGGCGATTTATGCGGAGAATCGCAGTCCCGGCGGCACCGGCGTGTATGTCGATAATATCGGCAACAGTGGAACGGGTTCGGTTGGGGTTCGCGCCATCGGTGATACCGGCGTCTGGGGCAACTCCACCGCCATTAATGGCAATGCTGGTTATTTTGATGGGAATGTGAAAGTGGCCACAGGATATTTACAGGTGACCACGCACGCAGCAGCGGGAGCGCCACCCGGAGGCGATTGCAACGTGGCGTCCCAAGCCGGGCGCATGATTGTGCAGATGACCGGGACCACCAAATTGTGGGTGTGTCGGGGGGCAAGCGGATGGGCGGGAGCCGATTGATGTCAGCGATCTTGAAGTGGTGTTTCTCCTCCGGCATCCGGCAGGGAGGTGGCAGATGACGCAGATGATCAAAAGTTGGATTCTGGTCGGCCTCTTGCTGGGCACGGCGGCCTACGCCGTCGCCGAAGATGTGACCTTGACGACCTACCTTCCCTCGCCGCGCGGGATGTACAATGAGTTGCGCACAATCGGCAACACCTACCTGGCGGTGCAGACCGGAAATGTCGGCGTCGGGACGGCGAACCCGACGGCTAAACTTGAAGTCGCGACGGATGCCGCAACGACAGGTTTGGTCATCAAAGGCGCCGTCGGGCAAACCGCCGATCTATTGCAACTCCAGGATTCAACCAGCAGCCTCATCTTTGGCGTGAACTCTCTTGGGTTACAGATGCAGGGCAACGGGATCAAAGCTGATAGTCTGCTGCGGCTGGAGCACGTTCAAAATATCCTCACGACTCTGTTCAATCCTCCGCCGTTCTTCGATCCCAATACCACGGATCCGGCTAAGCTTCTTAGCGGGTCGCTCGTCTACGATGAGGCCACCAATAGGCCGTTCTATTTTCAGGGAGGCGCAAGTCCTGACTGGAAGCCCCTCGGCGGTGGCAGCAACACCATCTGGAAGGAGGATGGTCTTGGGAATGCCTACACCGGTATCGCTGGGAATTCGGACGTCGTGCCGGGCTCGATCTTCATCGGCACCAATCAGATGAGCCCCTCCCCCAGCACGCTCTACGTCTCCGATAACATTAAGTCTCCCAACTCCATCGCGATTCGGGCGGCCGGTTTCAATAATATGGCGATCTATGGTGAGGCATATTTGTACGGCGTCACGGGAGTAAGTACTTCGCCGGTGGGGCAGGGGGTGTGGGGAGGCAACTCGAGTGGTGGAGCTGGGGTTCGAGGAGATAGCACGGGAGGTGTGGGGGTCTATGGGTATAGTAATAAAACTGCCCTGAAGGGTGAAGGCGGAGAGGTGGGTCTGGAAGCGCATGGGAGCCAGACAGGGATCAGGGCCGTCGGCCCTCTTGCTGGCGATTTCTACGGACTCGTGAGGATATATGGTTCTAACTATCTGCAGCTCGGCACGACAACAACTATACCTCAGCCCCCGGATTGTCAGGGCGGCACTAATGCAGGATTGATGATCTTCGACACAACCAACAACAAACTATATATCTGTCACAGTAACGGCACCTGGGTCGCGCACTAGTAACATACCAGAGGATGAAACCATGTCTCGTTCGCTGAAGAGTTGGTTGGTGGTGGCGCTGCTTCTAGGCACGATGGCCTATGCCGTCGCGGAAGACCTCACGGTGTCCACCTATTATCCCTCGCCGCGCGGCGTCTATGACGAATTGCGCGCCATGAAGAATGCGTTTTTTGCCACGCAAACCGGCCGCGTCGGGATCGGCACCACCACGCCGTCTGCCAAACTCAGCCTGACAGCGACGGATGCGGTTTCAAATCTATTGGCGATCACGACCAGCGGCGGGACGATGCTGTCCATTAATCCGCAAGGCGCCTTCGGGATCGGCGCGGATCCGGTTGATGTGGATGGCACTGCCAAACCGGGCATCCTGCGCGTATCAGCGGCCGAGCCGGCGCTGCGCATCGATTCCCCGGGTGTCGGTAACGATGTGGGCGTGACCTTACGGGCTTCTCAGAGTAATGGCGGGGAAGCGACGTTAATCACACGGACTAATCATCCCCTCAAATTCGGAGCCAACAAACTCACCCGACTCACCATTCTCAAAACGGGAGAAGTGGGGATCGGAACCGAGACGCCGGCGACGACCTTGGAAGTTGCTGGTAACACCACGAGCCAAACCGTGACGCTGAATCCCCTGGCCAGCGCTCCAGTGAGTCCGACCGAGGGGATGTTGTATTTCAATCAGCCCGAGGGCACCATTTATTTCTTCGCCAATAACGCCTGGCATAGCTTGGTGCAATTCTTGGGGCAGCTCTTGGGCGAGCGAATTTCCCCAGCCTCCCAGACGTTGACGGGCAGCTACGTGCTCATCGGGGGAGGGAGCTGTCCTGGGTCGATCTCATCGGTTGGCACCAGCACCAGTGGCAATCTCTGCGTGACGAATCTCACTCCCCAGAAGGGGCTGTACTCCATTAGTTGGAGTGGCACCGTGTCCATCGATGCAGAGCCCGGCTGCGAAGCGAAGTTACAAATCAAGGTCGGCAGTGACACCGTCATTGATTCCCTGTCGCTTAACGACGATGATGGGGCCAAAGACGGCACGCCAACTGTTGCGGCAATTGATGGCGGCACTTTATTGCTGCTTGGGAAGAACATCAATCCGAAAGTGCGCATCATCGGGAAGAAAACCTGCGGTGCGGCGAAAAACAGCTCAACCGCCGATGCCAATATGGAGCTGCGGGTCGATTTGACGCTGCCGTTTTAGGACTCATGCTTGCGTAACGATGATGAAATACGCTAAAAGTTGCATAAGGACTCGCGTATCTTGACAGAGAATCTTATCGTCGGGTATACTTATTTTGTAGTAAATAGAAGTCTTCAATAACTGGGCGAGAAGGGCAAACCCGTCGCAAGACGGGGACGCAAAGCTACGGGTCTCATTAAGTTAGGTAGACAGCCGAGCTGCCGACCAGCGTGAGATTGCCGAGCTACCGAACCAGGGGGGCTCGGCGTTTTGCACATTGGGGACCTCGTCCCAAAAGGAGGAGGATGGATGGCTCCAGCGACCGTAGGGGTGGTGGTACGCGCAAAATCCGTTGATGTGGTGGACGTGCGTCTAGGGTTCGCGGGATTGCGGTTGGTCAAAGCGGCCTCCGCCCTCATCGAGGGTTCGGATGAATCGAACCTCACCGCGGCTATTCGCGCCGCGCTGGCGCAGGCGAATATTGCCGCCTCGCGCGTGGCGGTGTCGGTCCCGTCCCAGGATGTGCTGCTGCGGTCATTTGTGATGCCGCTGCTGCCCAAAGCGGAGTGGTTCACGGCCATCCAGTTTGAAGCCCGCAAATACATTCCCTTTAAGACTCAAGAACTCGTCTGGACGTCTCATGTGGAAGAGCTGCGCGCCACCAAGCAGATGCGCGTGGCCTTTGTGGGGATTCGGAATGAAACCTTGGCGCGCATCCGCAGCGCCCTGGCCGCGGCCGGATTGAAAGCCAGCGTGATTGAAGCACAAGCCGTCAGCGTGGCGCGGGTGGCGGCCCAGATCCGCGCGCGAACCAAGACGCCGGCGGCCACCTCAGACACGCAGTTCACCGGGATTGTGGATGTGGATGTCGATGGGAATTTGGCCCATCTGATCATCGCGAAGCAGGGCGTGCCATATTTTTCACGCGACGTGAGCTTGAAGCGCGAACGGGACCAGGCGCCAAGCGGAGCGAATATGGATCCGCGGGTTGAGGTGTTGCTCAGCGAGCTGCGGCTCTCCTTTGACTTCTTCACGCGGGAGAATCCGCAGGCCTCGATTCAGGATCTGATCGTCTTTGGCGATCAGGTGACGATTGGCTCATGGGTGCCCTGGTTAGCGGAACATTTGTCCTGTCCGGTGTCCATTGGCACGCTGCCCATCACCCATGGCAATAATCAGCAGGCCAACCTGCATTTTGCCTGTGGAGTCGGGGTGGTCGAACGGGGATTTTGGCCAACGAAAATCCGATTAGAATTTCAGGAACGCCCGGCCGCATCCCTCGGCCAGGGGCTCTCCATGTCCTTGAAAGGGAAACTCGACCCCGCCATGCTCAAAGCGATGGGTCGAGCGGCGGTGCCGCAAGCCGTCACCGCGTTGATGTTGGTGGGGGTGCTGGCGGCGGTTGGCCAGCAACAAATCGCGAATGCCACCGCCAACTTCCAGACCATGAAGCGAGCATTTTCAGATGTGGGGTGGAACCTGTCGCGCGAGCCGCTGACTTCATTGCAGGCGCTGAAACAGCAAGTCGACACGCGGTTGGGGGCGATTCAGAAGCTCCAGGCGCAACGCGTCTCCGTGACCGAGAAGCTGGATGTATTGGCGAAGCGCTTGCCGGAGAACGTGTGGTTGGAGGGGTTGAATTACGACAATCGTCTCGATCGGTCTGGGGGCAGCCAGCCAAGCTTGAGCGTTCACGGCGCCTGTTTCCAGCCTGACGGAAACGGAGAACTTGATGTCATCCGAGAGTTTGCCGATCAGCTGAAATCCGATCGCAAGTTCTTCCGGGGGTTTACGATCAGCCAATTAGCGGAAGTCGGTCGCGGAGAGGGGGGCCGGCAGCGGCAGCTCTCATATCGGACCTTCAAACTGAACTATAACGCCTCGTCAGACCGGAGGATGTGATGAAGCCGTCTCTCGTGTCGGGGATCTTGGTGCTTGCGTTTGGCGGATTTTTGGGCTATCATGTCGGCTACGTGAGGCCCCGGCAAGCCGTAGCACAGATTCAGCTGCAGCTTAGGGAGGCGCAGCAGGAACAGCAGTTACGGACAGAAGTGGCACATTCGTTTGTAACGCTTGAACGTGAGCGACAACGGTTTGCCCCAAGGCCGGATCCTGACTGGCTTCTTCAGGAAGTCAGTAAGCGAGCACGGGATGCTGGCATTGAGGTGACCTCACTCTCACCGCAACCTTCCCAGGTTGGGGTTGAGTTTACCCAACTGCTTGTCTCTCTCCAGCTTGAAGCAACCTACCACCAGCTCGGCCAATTCTTAAGCCATCTTGAGAGTGCTGAGCCGATCATTCGAGTCGATAATCTCGATGTGCTCCCCCAGCGAACCGCAGAGGGCAATGCCCAGGTCCGTATGGTGCTGAGCACAATCTACGTGCCGCCGATTCGCAGCCAATCCGTAACCCCATAGCGATTATGGCCTCAGACCGGAAAGCCCAACTTGAGCTCATCGGTGTGGTGGCGCTGCTGGTGGTGTTGGGTCTCTTCATCCAGCCGCTGCTCAAAGGGGGTTCGTCCGGTTCGTCCACGGGTGCCGCGTCGCCAGCTTCCCTCACTGCAACGGCAGATGCCGGGTCCTCAACAGCCTCTGGGCCAGCGATGGCGCAAGAGAGCCGTCGCGATGGACCGACACTCTTTGCCGCCGCGCAAGAGCCGCATCTGGATCCCAGCTACACCGCCGGGGAGCTTCGCGATCCGTTGAAGAGTCTCTTGCCGCGCGACGCTGATCAATCAGCGGCTCAGCCCTCATATGCAAACCAGGTTCCATCTCAGCGCCAGCCCCCGTTGATGAATGTGCAGGGAGTGATCTGGGGCGGGAAAGCGCCGCAAGCCGTGATCGATGGCCAGGTCTATGGGGTAGGCGATACGGTGAAAGACGCCCGTATCGTCTCGATTACCCGCAACGGGATTACGCTGGACATGGGCGGGATGACGTTTAATGTGTCGCCGGAGCCGATGGCCTCAGAGCCGCGCGCCGGCGCCCACCCCCAGTATTCGTATCAGCATCCATAAATGAGTATGCTGCGCCGAGCGGCGCGACTACGAGCCGGTCCGATATGGAAGTGCGGGCGGCTCACAGATAAGGAGGACGGGATGTATGGGATGCGAACATGGCGCGTAGCGGTGGGCTTGGCGTTGGTCGCCGGGTCCTCTGCGCTATGGGCTGATGAGGCGTCCACTCCATCGCCCATGCGGGTGGCCATGAGTGTGGCCAACGAGGAGGCGGGGCCGAGCGCGGTTCCTGCGGACTCGGAGCTGCATCCGGAGCCGATGCGGTTATCGATGGAATTTCAAAACGCCAGCCTGAAGGATGTGCTCAAGACGTTCTCGAAGCAAACCGGCATCAATGTCATCGCGGGGGAGGATGTGGCGGATAAGACCATCACGCTGTATCTGGAAGACGTCAGCGCGATGGATGCGCTGGATCAGATTCTCTCAGCTGCCAACTTGTCGTATGAGCGGCAGGCGGGCAGCCAGATTTATCGGGTGAAGGCCAAGCCGGCCGATGACCCGAAACTCCACACACTGACGAAAGTGTATCGCCTTAAATATGCGCGGGTGTCGAGTTCGCGGTTGGCCCGGGCGGTAGAAGCGTTGGGGTCCATCACGCCGTTTGAGGCGCAGCAGCTGACGTCGTTGGCGAGCTCCTCAAGTGGTGGAGCCTCGGGGAGCGCCGGCAGCACGCTGGGGATCGGGTCCGGAGGCGGCGGGGCGTTGGGGGGCGGTGCCCAATCCAAAGATGTTGGCGTGGATAAAGTGCTCCAAGAGTTATTGACGGACCAAGGAAAGCTGGTCGTGGATGAGCGGACCAACAGCGTGGTGGTCTCCGACGTCCCCGCCAATTTCCCGCGGATTGAAGCCGCGTTGGCGGCGTTGGATCAGCGGACCGGTCAATTATTGATCGAAGCGGAACTGCTGGAAACGACGCTGGCCAAAGTGAAAAATCTCGGCGTGCAGTGGGGCAGCGGCACAGAAGGGACGATGTTCAACTTTACGCCGGCGTCCCGCACGACGCGGTTTCCGTTCTCAATCCTCGGCGATAAATCCGGTGCTGCCACCACCATTACCGGCGGTACCGTCGGATTCAATAACGCCGCGGCGGCCTTGCAGATGCTCGAGCGCGACACCGATACGAAAATCTTGGCTCGCCCGAAAGTGCTGACCTTGGACAATGAAAGCGCGGTGATTCGCTTGACGGCCCAGCAGGCCATCGGGTTTCAGTCGAACAGCCAAACGCAGACCGGCACGCAAAGCGTCACGCCCGAACGGACCACCACCGGCGTGATCTTGGTGGTGACGCCCCAAATCAACAGCGACGGCTACATCACGATGTTGGTCGAGCCGTCCGTGACGAAGGTGGTGACCTCCCAGGTGACGCCGCCTGCGACGCTGGGGACCATCGTGGATCCGAAAACGCGCAGCACGCGGGCCTTGGTGCGCATCAAGGACGGGGAGACGCTGGTGATGGGCGGGTTGATTGACCGCAGCGATGAGCGGACGCTGCAGAAGGTGCCGATCTTGGGCGACATTCCCTTGGTGGGCGAGGCGTTCCGCGATCGGAAGGTCAATCGGTCCGAAAGCGAGCTGGTGGTGTTTATCTCGCCCCGCATCTTGTCGGAACCGCATCCCGCGAAAGTCGCATCAGCGACATCCGGAGCGGATTCCGCGCCTGAAATGGGCGATGCGCCCTCTCGTTCGCAACTCATGGAAGACACGCTCAATAAAGCGCTGGAGAAACACGCGCCACGTGACGGCAGTCGAATGTGAGCGCTCGGCGCGCACGACGTGCGCGCGAAGGACAGCGATGCCAATTCTAAAACTGGGCGATAAACTCGGCAGCATCTTCGTGAAGGCCGGCCTGATCACGGCCGACCAGCTGAAGAAGGCGCTTGAGCTCCAACGCGGCACCACCAAGCGCATCGGGGAAATTTTGGTGGAACTGGGGTTGGCCGGCGAGTTGGACATCGCCAAAGCGCTGAGCAAACAGCTGGGGATCCCATATGTCACGCAAGCCTCAGGACTGCTGAGCCCGCCCAAGGATCAAGGCCTACAAGAGTTGGTGCCGGAGGAGTTCGCAAGACAGCATCAAGTGCTGGTGCTCTCGCGCACGCTCAATTCGCTCACCGTCGCCTGTGTGAATCCGCACGATCTGATCGTGATGGATAATCTCACCCGCTTGACCGGATGCGAAATCAACCCGGTGGTGACGACCCGCGCGGATTTGGACCAGGCCATCTCGGCCTTCTACGGCGATGATTCCATGCTCAAGGAGGCCATCGGTGAGTCCTACAACCTGACGGAAGAGCTCGGCGACACGGCGCTGGCGCTGGATGAAGAAGTGCTGAATTTGGATCGCCTCAAGCAGGCGGCGGAAGAAGCGCCGGTGATCCGCTTGGTTGATCTCATCATTCGGCAGGCCATCCGCGACCGGGCCAGCGACATTCATATCGAGCCGTTTCGCGACCGCATCTCGCTGCGGTATCGCATCGACGGCGTCTTGTATGAAATCGCCCCGCCCTCCAAGCAGCTGCACGCGGCGATCATCTCGCGCATTAAAATCTTGTGCAAGATGGATATCGCCGAGAAGCGCCTGCCGCAAGACGGCGGGTTCATGATGAGCATGGAAAGCCAGAGCATTGATTTCCGCGTCTCGACCACGCCGACGATTTATGGCGAAAAGATCGTGGTGCGGATTTTGCGCAAGACCGCCGAGTTGCTGGATTTGGGCAAACTGGGATTTGATCCGGGGGAATCGGAATTGTTTCGCGTCGCGATCGCCCAGCCGTACGGGCTGGTGCTGCTGACCGGGCCGACCGGATCCGGCAAGACCACGACGCTCTACGCCGCGCTCAATGAAATCCGCACGCCGAAGAAAAACATCCTCACCATCGAAGATCCCGTCGAGTATCGCTTGGAAGGCGTCAACCAAGTCCAGATTAAACCATCGATCGGCCTGACGTTTGCGCGCGGATTGCGCTCCTTTTTGCGCCAGGATCCTGACATCATCATGGTGGGAGAAATCCGCGACCTGGAAACCGCCGAAATCTGCGTGCAGGCCGCGCTCACCGGGCATCTGGTGTTTAGCACCGTGCACACCAATGACGCGCCCTCGGCCGCCACGCGGCTGGCGCATATCGGACTCCCTCCGTATCTGATCTCCTCGACGCTCTCACTGGTGGTGGCCCAGCGATTGCTGCGCCGGTTGTGCCAGCAGTGCCGCGAGCCGTACGAGCCGCTGCCGACCATTCGCGAGCAATTCAAGATTACCGAAGAATTGCTCTACCGCGCCAAAGGGTGCGAGGCCTGCAGCAACACGGGATATCTGGGACGCGTCGGCATTTATGAAGTCATGGAGCTGACGGATGAGCTGCGCGATCTCATCACCAAAGGCGCCCCGGGGCATGTGCTCAAAGGATCTGCCATCAGCCATGGCATGGTCACGCTATGGGGCAGCGGGCTGCGCAAAGTGCGGGCCGGGTTCACGAGTTTGGAAGAATTGCAAAGCGTGGTGTTGTTGGAGCGCTGACGATGGCGAGCTATACCTATACGGCGCGAGACCGACAAGGGATTCTGCAGACGGGGCAGTTGGACGCCACCGACGAGGATGAAGTGGTGGCCATTCTGCAAAACCGCGGCTTGATCGTCACCGCCCTCATGCGAAAAGACTTGCAATTGGCGGAAGCGCGCCGCCGCCATTTGCGGCACTTTCACGGACGCGTGACGGTAGATGACAAAGTCTTGTTTTGCCAGCAAATGTCCACGCTGATCGGCGCCGGAATTCCGTTGCTCAAGAGTTTGGAAGTGCTCAGCGCGCAGGTAGAAAGCCGGCAGTTGCTTTCGGCCATCGAGCAGATGCGCCAGGACATTGAAGCCGGCCGCACATTTCGCGATGCCATGGCCAAACATCCGCAGATCTTCTCGGCGTTTTGGGTTAATCTGGTGGAAACCGGAGAGGCCAGCGGCCACCTGGCGCAGTCATTGACCCAGTTGGCGCAGTATGTGGAGTCCGCGCGGAGCCTGCAGCAAAAGGCGCTGACGGCGCTCACCTATCCGATCTTCTTGATTGTGGCGGCCGTGGGAGCAATCGCCGTGTTCATGCTCTTTGTGATTCCAAAATTTACCGAGGTGTTTAGTTCGATGCACGCCTCCCTGCCGGCGTTGACGAGGGGCATCATCGCGATGAGCAACTTCGTGCGCGGCTATTGGACCCTGTTGCTGTTGGGGGCTGTGGCCGGCGGGGATGCGCTGGCGCAATTCGCGCGGACCGACCAAGGGCGGTGGATCCTCGATCGCCTGGCGCTGCGGGTTCCGATCTTCCGACGCCTGTTTGCTAATCTCCAATTGGCGCAATTCGCGCGGGGGTTGAGCGCGCTGCTGGAAAGCGGCGTGCCGATTCTGTTTAGTTTGGAAATCATGCAAAGCAGCGCGACCAACAAAGTATTCAGCCGGTCTATCGGCGAGATTCGTGACGCGATCCGGGAAGGCAAGCCCATGGCCGGACCCATGGAGCAATCTGGGTTATTTCCCGCGATGATCGTGCAGATGGTGCAGGTGGGCGAGGAAATCGGGGAGCTGGGCAAGATGCTGGATCGCGTGGCCCACTATTACGAAGAGCGGGTGGAAACGTTTGTCCAGCGCATGTCGTCGCTCTTTGAGCCGATCGCCATTGGGGTGATGGGTGTGGTGATCGGTACGCTGGTGATCGGAATGTTTCTGCCCATCTTTAGCATCGCCACAAGCATACGGCAATAGACAGATGAAGGAGGTGAGCAAGATGAAGCCGCGCTTTTATGCTACAATGAGCAATCGTGTCGCTCCACACAGGAGGGAAGGATCGATGGGTCAGCAGCGCAAGGGGTTCACGTTGCTTGAGTTGTTAATGGTGGTCATCATTATTGGGATTCTTGTGTCCATCGCGCTTCCGCAATTTGTCAAAACCACCGAACGATCGCGGGCCGCTCAAATGCTTCCACTGCTGGCCACGATTCGGGGAGCGGAGATTCGGTATTATGCCTCAGATCCCACCAATGCCTATACTACCACCCTGAGTCTTCTTGATATCACGGTGCCGGCTGCAGCTCAGTTACCAGCTGGCTGGGATACTGCTACCGGCGTCACGGTCACAGTAGGAACTCCTAGTCTGGTGAAAATTAAGCGCACCAGTGGCAGCAGTACGGTGAATACTAAGTCGCTTGAGGTAAATATTGATACAGGTAATCCGTGTGCAGACGACCCAGCCGCGGCCGCGATATGGGGTGTCAGTGCTTCGTGTTAATTGAAAATAAAAATTGGGACGGTTCTCTTGTTCGACGGTACCGCGACACAGAACCGTCCCTTCTTGTTTAGGGCTGGGGCAGTAGCTCAGCTGGGAGAGCGCGACAATCGCACTGTCGAGGCCCGGGGTTCGATCCCCCGCTGCTCCACCATTATCCGCGCCCATTAAGACCCTCCACGCCACGCGAGTGCTTATCTCGCCTCAGGACGTCCACGGATCGACCATTACGATTCGCGATGCCCATCAGTTGCATTACGTCCGGGATGTGTTGCGGCTGCGGGAGGGCGCGCGCCTCATTTGTTTTGACGGGTCGGGCGTGGAATATTTCGGGATCTTGACCGAGATGCGTCTGGGTGTGGTGCATGTGGCGATTGATCGGAGTGTCATATCTCAAGCCGAGCGCGTGGCTTTCTGGCTGGCCCAGGGAATTCCCAAAGCGGATCGTTTTGCCTGGATGGTGGAGAAGGCGACGGAACTTGGCGTGTCCCGCGTGACCCCGCTGTTGACCGACCGCACCGTTGTGCGTCTTGCCGAGCCGCAGCGCCGCGTGAAGCAGGCGCGGTGGCAACGGATCGCCCAAGCCGCGGCCAAACAATGCGGCCGCGCCACGGTGCCGGTGGTGGATGCGCCGATGACGTTAGATCGCTACGCGCCGCAGTTGGCGGAAGCATCGCTGGTGCTGATCCCGACGCTGGAAATAACCGCCGCGCCACTTGAAGAGATGTTGCGGAAACCGCCGGAGGAGCTTCGCACGGTCGCGCTATTGATCGGCCCGGAAGGCGATTTCACCCGCGAGGAAGTGGCGCTCGCCCAGCGCCATGGCGCGCGGCCGGTGTCGCTGGGACGCTTGACGCTGCGATCCGAAACCGCCGCCATCGCCGCGCTGGCGATGCTTCGCTACGCCCTGCGCTGTCTTTGATGGACCGCGCTCCCGCGCGTCTGATCGAGTGGTTGACGTGGATCAGCGTCGGAGCGTTTGCGGTGTTATGGGCGGCCCGCTGGTCTTCGTTCCCGTTGCTCTTGGATCCGACCTATCACCTGATGATCGCGCAAGAGTTGGTGCAGGCCGGCGGGCCCTTTGGATATGAGTGGTGGCAATTTGCGCCAGTCGGACGCCCGCATCTGTATCCGCCGGTCTTGCATCTATGTCTGGCCGGGTTGTTGAAACTCGGATGCGCGCCGATTGCGGCGATCCGGATCGCCAGCGTGGCCGTGCTGCCGCTATTAGCGGTAAGCGTGGTCATGGTGATGCGGCGCATCGCCACTCGAGAGCTGGCGCTGGCGTGCGTGTGGATATTGATGCTGCCGTTTGCGTTTCATCTGCACGCGACGATAGCGTTGGCGGCGACGTTGGGTTTGATTGAAATCGTCTGGTTGATCGCCGCGCTGGAACTCAAGCGCCCGCTGGCTGCCGGCGGAGTGATGGTGCTGCTGGCGTATACCCATTTAGGATTGCCGGTTGTAGCGTTGGTGCTGGTGGGGCTGATGGCGTGGTGGCGCGCGGAACTGCGGACGACGATTGCCAAAGCCAGCGGGATGCTGGTGGCCGCCGTCCCGTGGTGGTGGCATTTATGGGTGCATCGCGCCTCGTTCCATGTATTCAGCCGCCAGGAAAACACCATGGTTGAATTGATGCCGGCGGTCGTGGGGATGGCCGCCGTGGGAGCGTGGCAGTGTTGGCGGCAGCGGGGAGTTGGCTGGTGGTGGCTGGCGCTGGCGGCCGGATTTGTCATCTTTGCGCCGATCTATCCCTACCGATGGCTCAGCGGAGAAGGAATGCTGGCCATCGTGCTATTAGCGGGCAGCGGCTTGGTGTGGGTTGGCCGCGCCGTGGCCAAAGGGTTCCGCGCGGCAGACCGCTCCATCGCAGCGATGGGATTGGTGTTCTTGTTGCTGATGGTCACCCCCACCGTGACGCGAAATACCGCGGGATGGCAATGGTGGTGGCCGGACAGCGGGCCATGGCATCTGATTGCGCCCCCGACGCCCGCATTCATGCGTCGGGATTTGGAGGGGTATGTCTATTCACCGCCGATACAGCAATTAGCGGCGAAGGTGGCCGCGCTTGCGCGCGCTGATGAGATTCTCTGGGTGAACGCGGCCTACGGCGGAGGACTGGTGGCGGTGCTCACCGGCCGCGCGACGTCCAGCGCTATGCTGGATGAAATTCCGCCGGCGCATCCGTTTGATGCGTTGGCCGCGGCGCATGTGGTGGTGTGGCTGAAGATCCTCCCGTTGCCGGGGATGCCGACGCTCGCGCAGGTGTTGCAACGCTATCCGTTGCAGCGGATCTCGGAAGATGCGTTCGCCGTGATCCTGCGCAATCCTTTGGCGCACCAGCCGGCGCACCAGCCGCAGGCGGTCATTTCGTTCGGGCTGGCATTTGTGCTATTATGCGGGGTCATTGGAGTGGTGGTGTGGGATCTCTTTAGGTAGGAGTGCGAGACACGATGGGTAAGGTCAGGGAAATTTTCATTAGTGCAGAAACGCAAGAAACGCGCGTGGCGATCACCGAGGAGAAGCGCCTCGAAGAATTCTACGTCGAGCGCGCGGGCGATCAACGGCTGGTGGGCAGCATCTTCAAAGGCCGCGTGACGTCAGTGGTGCCGGGGATCGGGGCGGCGTTTATCGACATCGGCCTCGGGAAAAACGGATTTCTCTACGTCGCGGACATCATCAGCCCGCCGCCTGAGGAAGAGGCGGAAATGGAAGGCGAGGCCGCCCCCACGGCGCGGCCGCAGCGTCAGGACCATCGGCGCCGCTCGCGCATCGAAGAGCTGGTGAAGCCCAATCAAGAAGTGTTAGTTCAAGTCGTCAAAGAAGGGTTCGGCACCAAAGGGGCGCGTCTGACCACGCACCTCAGTTTGCCGGGCCGCTATCTGGTCCTGATGTGCAACGATTCGCGGCTGGGGATTTCCAAGCGGATCGAAGATCATCAGGAGCGGGTGCGCTTGCGGGAGTTGCTGCGCAAGCTGCGGGTGACGCCGGAGTCGGGGCTGATCATGCGCACCGTCGGCGTTGGAAAAGGGGAGAAGGAATTCAGCCGCGACGCGAGATACTTGGGCAGTTTGTGGCAGCGCATCAAGCGCCAGGAGCAGCGCGTGAAAGCGCCCTCCTGCATTTATCAGGAATACGATCTGGCGCAGCGCGTGATTCGGGACAGTCTCACCGAAGATGTGCATCGCGTGATGGTCGATTCCAAGGCCGAGCTCAAACGGTTGGGCCATTTTGTGCGTATCCTCATGCCGGGCGTGCGGGTGCGGTTGGATTTCTATCAAGGCGAGGAACCGCTGTTTGAGCGGCAGGGCTTGGAAGAGCAAATCGAAGCCTTGTTTGAGAAACGCGTGTCGCTGCCCTCCGGCGGATTTGTGGTGATCGAGCCGACCGAAAGCTTAGTGGCGATCGATGTCAACAGCGGCAAGTTCACCGGCCGTCGCAATCTCGAGGAAACGGTGACGCAAGTCAATAAGGAAGCGGCGGTGGAAATCGCCCGCCAATTGCGGTTGCGGGATGTGGGCGGCATCGTAGCGATCGATTTCATCGACATGGAGCATCAGGACAACCGCCGCCAGGTCATTCAGACGCTGGAGCAAGCGCTGGAGCGCGACCGCGCCAAAACGAATCTGGTCTCGTTTTCGGAAATCTGCGTGGCCGAGCTGACGCGCCAGCGCATGCGCCGCTCCGTCGAGACGATGTCCCATCAGAGTTGCCCGTATTGCGGCGGCCGTGGCGCCGTGAAATCCGTCGTGACGATGGCCATCCACGCGATTCGGCAGGCCAAGCATGCTTTGAAGAATACGCGCAACAAGACCTTGGAATTGTTCGTGCATCCGCAAGTGGCGCTCCGGTTGCTGCAGCAAGATCGCCCCGCGTTATCCGCAATCGAAAAACAGGCCCAAGCGCGGATTCTCATCATGTCCGACCCGAATCAGCATCTGGAACAGATCAAGGCTCAGGTGACGGGGTAAGCGTCTGGCGATGCGGCTCTCGGTTGTGGTGCCTGCCTTGAATGAAGAGCGCACTCTCGGCGAAGTCTTAGCGCGGGTGTTCGCCACGCCGTACGACAAGGAAGTCATTGTCGTTGATGACGGGTCGACGGACGGCACGCCGCGCCTGCTGGCGGAGTTGCAGATCGCGCATCCGGAGTTGATGGTGCTGCGGCATCCGCAGCGGCAGGGCAAGGGGGCGGCATTGCGCACCGCCTTCGGCAAAGCCACCGGCGATGTGGTGATCATTCAGGATGCGGATGGAGAATACCAGCCGGAAGAATATGCCCGGCTCTTGTGGCCCATTGAGCGCGGGTGGGCGGATGTGGTCTACGGCTCGCGGTTTATCGGGGCGCACCGGGTCTTTTTGTTTTCACATCGGGTGGGGAATTGGATCGTCAATACGCTGGCCAACATCCTCTATGACACGACGCTGGGGGATCTCGAAACCGGCTTTAAAGTCTTCCGCCGGGAAGTCCTCCAAGCCCTGACGCTGCGGTCCAGCGATTTCCGGATCGAAGTGGAGCTGACCGCGAAAATCTTCCGGCGGCAATACCGGGTCTATGAGGTGCCGATTTCTTATTCCGGCCGGTCCTATGCCGAAGGCAAGAAACTGACCTGGCGCGACGGGGTCTTAGCGGTTTGGGCCCTGATCGAATTCCGGTTCTGCGATTGACCGCCGCCGTCATCCGCATTGACGAAGCGCCGGAAATACGCTATCCTATTGCGCTTCTAGAAGATTTGAATCTTAAGTATGTCGCCGCAGAAGCGTGAGGGTGTTCTTCTGATGTACGCGATTGTTGAGTTGAGCGGTCGTCAATGGAAAGTGGAACCCGGCAGCCGGCTCACCGTGAACCGGGTCGCCGGGAAGGTGGGGTCTCAGCAAACGGTCGACCGCGTGCTGTTGGCCAGCAACGGCAAAACCGTCCAGGTTGGCAGCCCCTACTGCAAGAGCGTGAAGGTGGTCTGCGAAGTGCTCACGCATGAGCGCGGCCCTAAAACACTGACCTATAAGTTTCGCCGACGGGAAAACTACCGCAGAACGCGCGGGCATCGGCAGGACGTCAGCACGTTGTTGGTGAAAGACATCAGTTTCTAAGCAGGTGATTAGGAGCGCGCAATGGCCCATACAAAAGGTCAAGGGTCTACCAGAAACGGCCGCGATAGTCACTCCAAGCGACTGGGTGTGAAGTGCTTTGCAGGCCAGCGCGTCCACGCGGGCAGCATTTTGGTGCGGCAGCGGGGAACCCACTTCAAGCCCGGCTGGTTCGTCGGCGTGGGCGGGGATTGGACCTTGTTTGCCAAGACTGACGGCATCGTGCAGTTTCCGAAACCGCGCGTCATCAGCATCCAGCCGATACCCGGCGACGCTTAATCCGCCCGTGCCCCACGGGTTGTCGTGCGGATGAGGCGCACGCTCCTCGCTCGTATCCACACAGATGCAATTTCTCGATCAAGCCAAGGTGCTGGTGGTGGCAGGCGCAGGCGGCAACGGCTGCTCGGCCATGGATCGCCAGCCGTTTACGCGCTACCCGCGTCGCTCAGGCGGCAATGGTGGTGACGGCGGAGACGTCATCGTCACGGCCGATCCGCAGCTCTCGACCCTCCTAGACATTCAATTCCATCACGAATTCCGCGCGCAGCGAGGGGGCCATGGGTCCGGGAAAAACAAAACGGGCCGGCGCGGAATCGATACGTTGATTCGCGTGCCGGTGGGCACCCTCATCTATGATGAGGACATCCAGAACCTTCTGCGCGATCTCATCCTTTCTGAGGACTCGTTAATTGTGGCGCGTGGCGGGCGTGGCGGAGTGGGCAATGCCAATGCCCCTATGGCAACGGCCGGCAAGACGGGTGAGCAGCGGAACTTGCGGTTCGAGTTGAAACTGCTGGCGGATGTGGGATTGATCGGGTGTCCGAATGCCGGCAAGTCATCGCTCTTAAGCCGCCTCTCGACGGCCAGGCCGAAAATCGCCTCCTATCCGTTTACGACGAAAACGCCGGTGTTGGGCGTGGTGTCGGTCGGACCGTATCAATCGTTTGTCGCCTGCGATATTCCAGGGCTGATTGAAGGCGCCCATGAAGGCCGCGGATTGGGAATCCAATTCTTGCGCCATGTTGAGCGCACGCGGCTGTTGGTGCACATCATCGATATGGCCAGCGTGGATGGGCGCGATCCCGTGACCAGTTATGAACAGGTGAATCAGGAACTCGCCGCCTATAATCCCGTATTGGCGACGCGGCCGCAGCTGGTGGTCGCCAATAAAATGGATCTCCCGGAAAGCCGGGACGCGCTGGCGCAATTTGAACGGCGCACGGGCCAGACACCGATCGCCATTTCCTGCGCGACGAACGCAGGAATTCCGCAATTAATCCCAAAGATTTGGCAGCGATGGCAGCAACTTCAAACGGAACCCGAGGATTGGCACACATGACCGCGCCCCGCGGACGCAGCATCAAGCGTTTGGTGGTGAAGGTGGGGGCGAGCGTTCTGACGGATCGCCAGGGACGGCCCAGCCGGGTTCGGTTGCGCCAGCTCGTCGCGCAGCTGACGACGTGCCTGCGGGAGGAGCGGGAAGTGGTGCTGGTGAGTTCCGGGGCGATTGCCTGCGGGATGGCGCGGCTAGGCATGGTGCGGCGGCCCAAGGCGTTGTCGGAATTGCAGGCGTGCGCGGCCGTGGGGCAAGGGGAACTCATGCATCTCTACAGCCAGGCCTGCGCGCCGGCCAAGGTGATTGTGGCGCAGGTGCTGCTGACCGAATCGGATTTGGCGGATCGGGTCCGTTGCGCCAATGCGAAGAAGACGTTGCGGGCGCTGATGGCGCGCCGCGTGCTGCCGATCATCAACGAGAACGACGCCGTGGCGGTGCAAGAGATTGCGTTTGGGGATAACGACCGGTTGGCGGCGTTGGTGGCCTGCGTCATCCAAGCGGATCTGCTGGTGATTTTAACGGACGTGGATGGCTTGTTGCAAGACGGCCGGCGCATCGAGCGGATTGATTCGCTCGGCGCCCAGCATCATGCGTTGGCGATGGGCAGTTCACGCGAGACCACCACCGGCGGCATGGCCTCGAAATTGGCGGCCGCGCGGATCGCCCGGCACAGCGGGATTCCGCTAGTCATTGCCAACGGCACGGTCCCCGGTGTGGTGCAGGCCATTATCGGCGGCAAGCCGGTCGGCACGCTGATTGCACCGCCGCAGGCACGGTTGAAGTTTCATAAATGGTGGATCGCGTTTTCGGCTCGCCAGCCCAAAGGCACCGTGATGGTGGACCGGGGCGCGGCGGAGGCGCTCACGCAGCGGGGCAAAAGTTTGCTGCCATCCGGCATCCATGAGGTGGCCGGCCGCTTTCACGCCGGGGAGCCGATTGCCATTGTGGATTTGGCGCGGCAAGAAATCGCGCGGGGGTTGTCGAATTTTTCTTCAAGCGAGTTAACGCGCATCCGCGGGTTGCACAGCGCGCAGATTTCAGCGGTGCTGGGGCGGCCGGGGGAGGCCGAGGTGGTGCATCGCGATAATTTGGTGTTGATGCAGGAACTCGAAGGATGAGCGCGCAACGCGCCGACATGCTTGCCCCAGCGCTGCAGGAACAGATCGTGCGCATGGCGCAGGCGGCGCGCCAGGCGGCGCGGCACTTGGCGATCGCGCCCACTGCCAAGAAACATGCCGCACTGGAGGCCATGGCGCAGGAATTGCAGGCCGCTCGCAAGATGATTCTCGCCGAGAATGCGGCCGACGTTGACGCGGCCACACGCGACGGGTTCTCCCCGGCGCTGATTGACCGCCTGACGCTGACCGACACGCGGCTGGATGAGATGATCGAATCGGTCCGGGCCGTGGTCCAATTGCCGGACCCGGTGGGCGAGGTGATCCGGTCCTGGACGCGTCCCAACGGGCTTGAGATTCGCAAAGTGCGCGTGCCGCTTGGCGTGGTGGGCATCATTTATGAATCGCGTCCCAATGTGACGAGTGAGTGCGCGTCGTTGTGCCTGAAGAGCGGCAACGCGGTGATCCTGCGAGGCGGCGCGGAATCGTTTCGCTCAAATGAAGCGATTCGCACCGCGCTGCAACGCGCGCTGGTTGCGACAGGATTGCCGGCTCCAGCCATCAGCACGCTGCCGACGGCCGACCGAGCGGGGGTGGATGTGTTGCTGCAGCAGGACCAGTATATCGATGTGATTATTCCCCGCGGCGGGGAGGCGCTCATCCGCAAAGTCGTGGAAACATCCAAGATCCCCGTCATCAAACATGCCAAAGGGGTCTGCCACGTCTATGTGGATGCGGAAGCGGATCTGGCGATGGCGCAGACCATCGCGCTGAATGCCAAATGCCAGCGGCCGGCGACCTGCAATGCGATGGAAACCCTGCTGGTGCATGAGCGCGTCGCGCCCACGCTGTTGCCGCCGTTGCTCAAACGCTTTCAAGACGCCAACGTGGAACTCCGCGGCTGTGAACGCACGCGCGACGTGGTGCCTGGCGTGAAACCGGCGACGGAAGAGGATTGGTACACGGAATATCTCGATTTGATTTTGTCGGTCAAGGTGGTCCGATCGCTGGAGGAGGCGATGGAGCACATCGCGACGTATGGCTCGGCGCATTCCGATGCGATCGTAACGGCGAATCAGGCGCATGCGCAGCAGTTTACGCAGGGTGTGGATTCGGCCTGCGTTTACGTCAACGCGTCCACGCGGTTTACGGACGGATTTCAATTTGGCTTCGGGGCGGAAATCGGCATCAGCACCGACCGGTTGCATGCCCGCGGGCCGATGGCATTGGAAGAGCTGACCACGTACAAATACATCGTGATCGGCCACGGGCAGATTCGTCAGTAACGCGGCGAAGCGACTTGAGCATCGATGCGCATAGGCATTTTTGGCGGGACCTTCAATCCGGTGCATCTTGGTCATCTGGTGTTGGCCGAGACTGCTCGCGATGCCTGCCGGCTCGATCAGATCTGGTGGATTCCCACCGCGACCCCTCCGCATAAACCCAGTCGCCATCTTGTCGATGGCCGGCATCGCTTGGCCATGGTGCGGTTGGCGATTCGCGGGAATGCGGCGTTTCGCGCGTGCGATTGGGAACTGCGGAGGGGCGGGGGGTCCTACACCATCGATACCGTGCAGGCGATCCGTGCCCGCCATCCCCGCGCCAAACTCTTTGTGATTGTTGGAGCGGATATGGTGGGGGTGCGCTGGTATCGGATGCGCGACCTGCAGCGGTTGTGCACGTTCGTGGCGGCCCAGCGGCCGGCTGTTGCTCATCGGGCGCGAGTCCTCACCGGTGCGCGCGCACTCCCCATGCCGGAACTGAATATCTCCTCCTCAGCCATTCGGGACCGGCTGCGGCGCGGCCAGTCCATTCGCTATCTGGTTCCGGAAACTGTGCACGCGTACGTGCGCCGCCATCGATTGTATCAACGGTCATGACGCAGCCATGATTGCCACCATCCCCATCCTCATTGTGCTTCTTGTGCTGCTGGTCTGTATAGCGGGATTTTCCATGACCGAGGCCGCCTTCCTGGCCGTGAATAAACTCCGCTTACGCCATCTCATGCAGCGGGGCTCTCCGGCGGCCGCGCTGGTCTATCAGATGTTGACGAAGCTGGATCAGCTTATCACCACGCTGGTGATCAGCAATACGGTGGTCAACGTCATGTTCTCGGTATTGGCGACCATCGTCATTGTCCAATGGTTGGGGGCGGAGCGCGGGCCCTGGGTCGCGACGCTGGCGATTGCCCTCGTGTTGCTGGTAGTCGGCGAAATCCCGCCGAAGATTTTCGCCGCCACGCATGCGGATCGCGTGGCGCTGACCCTGGTGTGGCCAATGAGTTGGCTGGTGGGGCTCATGCGGCCGCTGGTGGTGGCGTTTGCGGCGCTGAGCCAAGGGATCATTTGCCTGTTGGGAGGACAGCGCCTGCCGCGCTCGCCGCTGGTGACCGAAGAAGAGCTCAAAGTCATGATCGAGATGGGGCGCGAGGCCGGGGTGATCGCCGAGCGCGAGCTGCAAATGCTGCATCGGATTTTTGAATTCAGCGATTCCCTCGTGGGCGATGTGATGATTCCGCGCGACGGCATTGCGGCGGTGAACCTCAACGTCGGCGCCTCGGAAGCGTTGGACGTGCTCATCGAAGAAGGGCACTCCCGGATTCCGGTGTACGAGGAGTCGCTGGATCGGATTGTTGGCGTCGTGTATGCGCGGGATCTGTTGGCGATGATGCGCCACCAACAGCTGTTTATTCTCTCAGATTTAATTCGGCCGGTGGCGGTTGTGCCGCAAACCAAGCGGCTCGCGGAGCTACTGGGAGATTTTCAGCGCGACCAAACCCAAATCGCCATTGTCCAGGATGCGCAGCAACGAACCGTGGGCTTGGTGACGATCGAAGACCTGCTTGAAGAAATCGTGGGTGAGATTGGCGAGCGGCCCTCCGCGTAGCGCGGCGGATCGAAGGAGTGCGGAGTTGACAGTGCGTCGAACCTCATGTTACGCTTGAAGCGCTTTTTGGAGCAGAGAAGTTTTCATCACCGGGGCCAAACGAGAAACGCCCCAGTAGCGGTAGAGGAGGATCGATGGATGCGTATTGTGTCAAGTGCAAGGCGAAGAAAGAAATGAAAGATGGTCAGAAGGTCAAGATGAAGAATGGCCGCTCCGCGATGAAAGGCAAATGCCCCAACTGCGGGACCGGGTTGTACCGCATTCTCGGCAAATAGAGGCGCATTCGTATTGAGAGTCAGCATAAAGCGTTAGTCGCCGCCAAGGCTGCGCTGGAGAAGCAAGCCGAAGATGTGGCGGTGCTGGATGTCGCCGCGCTCTCCAGTATCGCGGATTATTTTGTGATCGGCACCGCCAACAGCCGCCCGCAGCTGGTGGCGATTGTGGACGCGATCGAAAAAGCCTTAGCGCAGCACGGACACCGCGCGTGGCATGTTGAAGGCTTGACGTCTTCCGCTTCGCACCATGATTCCCGCGCGAATGGGTTTGCGTGGGTCCTCATCGATTGCGGGGATGTGGTGATGCATCTGTTCAATCCGCCCGCCCGCACGTTTTACCATCTCGAGCGTCTCTGGGCTGACGCGCCTCGGCTTCCCCTTGAAGCGCGCGTCTAGCCAAAACCCGATGTCCCTCAGCGTGGCGTTGAGGGCGCGGGCGTTCGTCCAGTCACATGAGCCAAGCGATTCTTCAAGAACTCACCGAGGCGTTGCACCGAGCCGTCACCTCCTGCCACCGCGAGGCGGCCGTTGACGCGCTGCGATGGGAAGTGCCCAAAGATCCGACCTTCGGGGATCTCTCCTCCTCTGCGGCGTTCCGGCTCGCCTCTGCGAAACACCAACCCCCGCCACACGCCGCGCAGGAGCTCGTGTGCGCCCTCACCCAGGAACTTGACCGCCTGCATCTGCGCACGTTGATCGATCGGTTGGAGGCCAACGGCGGATTTGTGAACGTGTTTTTGTCGCAGCGAACGTTGGCCGGATTGGTGCGGCAGGTCAACCGCAGCGGCGCGCAGTATGGGCGGGGCACATCAGGGCAGGGCTATTCGATCTTGGTTGAATTCGTCAGCGCCAATCCCACCGGTCCGTTAAGCGTCGCGCACGGCCGCCAGGCGGCGGTGGGCGATGCGCTCGCGCGGGTGTTGGAAGCGCAAGAGTTCCGGGTCGTGCGCGAATACCTGTTGAATGACGAAGGCCATCAAATCGATCTGCTCGGCCGCTCGCTCCAAGTGCGCTACGGGCAATTACTGGGGCACGATCTGCTATTTCCGGAAGACGGCTATCATGGCGCGTACGTCTCGGAGGTCGCCAAGGCCTTTCGGCAGCGCTACGGGGACGTCTACGCGCAACGCTTGAATGAGGAGACGCTGCCCGTGTTCGTGGCGTTCGGGACGCGGGTGCTGCTGAAGGAGATTCAGCGGGAGCTGGAGCGGTTTCGGTTGTGCTTTGACCGTTGGACCAGCCAACGACGGCTACGCATGTCCGGCAAAGTTGATCGCGTCCTGAAGAATCTGCAAGCGCGCGGCGTGTTGTACGAGCAAGACCACGCCCTGTGGTTTGCCTCCACGAAATTCGGGGATGACAAAGACCGCGTGGTCAAAAAACAGACCGGCGAGTTGACGTATTTCACGCCCGACATCGCGTATCACCAATGGAAATACGCGCGCGGCTATGACCAGATGATCAACCTTTGGGGACCGGATCATCACGGCTACATCGCGCGGGTCAAAGCCGCCATGAAAGCGCTCGAGCTGCCGGAGGACGCCTTGACCATTCGGATCGTGCAGTTGGTGACGCTCTCGCGCCATGGCAAGCCCGTGCCCATGTCCAAGCGGCAGGGAGAATTCGTGACCTTCCAGGAAATTTTGGATGAAGTCGGCATCGATGCCACCCGATTTTTCTATTTGATGCGGACGATGGAGAGCCATCTCGATTTCGATCTGGAGCTGGCCAAATCGCAAAGTCAGGACAACCCTGTCTATTACGTGCAGTATGCCCATGCGCGCATTTGCAGCATTTTGGGCTATGCGCGCGCCCAGCTGCCGGTGTGGAAGCGGCTGGGGCCGGCGCCGCTTGATCGGTTGACGCAGCCGGAAGAGCGGCTGCTCGTGCGGACGCTGTTTCAATTTCCCATGGTCGTCGCCGCCTGCGCCAATGCGCTTGAGCCGCACGGCATCACCGCCTATCTCCAAAAACTTGCCGAGCACTTCCACGTGTTTTACACCAAGCATCGGGTAATCAGCGATAACGTGGCCGTTTCGCGGGCGCGCTTGGAGTTGATCCGGGCTACGCGATGGGTGCTCGCCAACGGCTTGGAGCTCTTGGGAATCTGCGCGCCTCAACGGATGGTGAAAGAAGCCAAAGAAGAGGTTGCCGCCAACGCCTCCTAGCGTATCTCCGGCTGCCATCTGGCGGGTGACGTGGTGTGATGGTTGAGTATTGCCGTCTCTATGTCGGCCAACGCATCGAGCTCTCCGCGCTCCTGGAGCAGTTGATGCGGTTTGAGTACCGCCGCGTGCCTCAGGTTGCGGATCCGGGAGATGTGGCGCTGCGCGGCGGGATTGTGGATATTTTCCCCGCGACGTTTGAGTGCCCGCTTCGTCTTGAGCTCGACGGCTCCCGCATCGTCTCCATCCGTGGTTTTAATCCCGCGACGTTTGAAACCCTGGACCGCCATTCGTTGGTCGTCATTCTCCCGCGCCAAATCCGCAGCCGTCTCTCCGCGGCTCGCGGGCGCGAGGAGCTGCGGGCCGATCTGCCGTTTGAAGGCACGCTGGATCTTGAGGCAGGCGATCTCGTCGTCCATTTGGACCATGGCATCGGGCGATTTGTCGGCCGTACGATCTTGCAGGGTCCGGCGGGGGCGACTGAGGCGCTGGCCTTGGAATATGCCGACGGCGACCGGCTGTATGTGCCGGTGGATCATGTGCACTTGCTGCAGAAATACGTGGGGTTTGGCGCGCGCTCGCCGGCCCTGCATAAATTAGGCGGGGCGGCGTGGGAGCGGACCAAGACGCAGGCGTATGTTGGGGCCTGGACCTACGCGAAGGAACTGTTGCAGCTGCATGCCAAACGGATGGCGCTGCCCGGGATGGCGTTTTCAGCCGATCATGAATGGCAGACGGCCTTTGAACGCGCGTTTCCCTATCGGGAAACGCCGGATCAATTGACGGCGATCACCGAGGTGAAGCGCGACATGGAAGCGCCAAGGCCGATGGACCGCCTCTTGCTGGGCGACGTGGGATATGGCAAAACCGAGGTGGCGTTGCGGGCGGCGTTTAAAGCCGTAATGGACCACAAGCAAGTGGTCGTGCTCGTGCCCACCACGATCTTGGCCTACCAGCATTACCGGACGTTTACCGCGCGGATGCAGAGATTTCCCATCCAGGTGGAGATGCTCTCACGATTTCAATCGGACGCCGAGCAGCGGGCGATTCTGGAGTCGCTTCGCAACGGTTCTTGTGATATCGTCATTGGGACCCATCGCCTGTTGTCGCCGGATGTCCAGGTGCGCGAGCTGGGATTGCTGGTGATCGATGAAGAGCAGCGGTTTGGCGTCAAAGATAAAGAAGCGCTAAAGCGCTGGCGGACGCAGGTGGATGTGCTGGTGCTCTCGGCCACGCCCATTCCGCGGACGCTGTATCTATCGCTGATGGGATCCAAAGACATGTCGCTCATCCAGACGCCGCCGGAGAATCGCCATCCGGTGGACACCGTGGTGACCGAAGATGACGATGACTCGCTGCGGCGGTGGATTCGTCAGGAGCTCCGCCGCAAGGGCCAAGTGTATGTCGTCCATAATCGGATTGCCGATATCCATCGGGTGGCGGCGCGGATTCGTGCGCTCGTGCCTGAAGCCACGCTGGGTGTGGGGCACGGTCAAATGCCGGAAGATGAGCTGGAGCAAACCATCATCGCCTTCATCGAAGGACGAGTGGACGTGCTGGTGACGACGACGATTATTGAATCCGGAATGGATATTCCCAACGCGAATACGTTGATCATCCATCGGGCCGATCAGTTTGGGCTGGCGGATTTGTATCAGTTGCGCGGCCGGGGGGGACGGTTTACCCGCAAGGCCTACGCGTATCTGGTGGTGCCGCACGGTGCGGCCTTGACCGAAGATGCCCGCGAGCGGCTGCGGGCGATCATGCAGCATGCGGAACTGGGAGCGGGATTTCAGATTGCCATGGAAGATTTAAAACTGCGCGGGGCCGGCAACGTGTTGGGCGTGGAGCAGCACGGCCATATCACCGCGGTGGGGTTTGATCTGTATTGCCGGTTGTTGCGCGAGGCCGTGCGCCATCTGCGCGAGGCGCCGGATGCCTTGATGGTGCCCGCATGAAGCGCTGGGTGTGGGGTGTGGCGCTGGGAGTGTGCGTGTGCGCGGCAGCCGCCGAGGCCGAGACGTCGGCGAACCGGATTATTGCCTTTGTGAACCAAGATGTGATTACGGAAGGCGATGTTCAAGACCACGTGAACGCGTTGATGCAGCAGCAGCACGCCGGCACGATGGCGCCCACAGATCAGACGCAGATGCGCCAGGTGGTGCTCCAGCGGCTGATCGAAGATCGGCTCATCTTGCAGGAAGCCACCAAAAAAGGCCTCACGGTGAGTTCGGACAAAGTGCTGGAGCGGCTGCGGGCGGTTCAGCAGCAGTTGGAAACACCGGAAGCGTATGCGCAGATGCTGCGCGAGGCCAATCTCAGCGAAGAACAGCTCAAGAAAAAAATCCGCGAACAACTCTTGTCTCAACAAATCATTGCCCAAGAAGTGCGTACCAAAATTATCGTGAGCCCCTCGGAAATGATCCAAGAATCAAGCGGCGCCGCGGCCCCCGCGGCTGGGGCTGAGGAGGCGCGCGCGCAGCATTTCCTGGTGCGGGTCACGGACCGGCGCCTATCGGAGCAAGCCCAGGCGCTGGCGGCGCAATTTCATGAGCAGCTGCTCAAGGGGGGCGATTTCAACCAACTCGTCGAGCGCTACACCGGGGCGATGCCGGATGTCGAAGGCAAGACCCTGGAGTGGGTCCCTCAAGGACAACTCATGCCGGAGTTGGATCAGGTGTTGTTTCATCTCAAGCCGGGAGAGATTTCCGACCCCATCCAGACGCGGCTTGGGTTTCATGTGGTGAAGGTGCTGGAGCGTCGGGTTCTTTCATCTCAGGATCTTTCGGGAGCCCGCCAGCGCCTGCTCATGCAGTTGTATCAAGAAAAGTTTGGCGCGGCCATGACCCAGTGGCTGCAGGAACTTAAGCAACACGCGTATGTTGAAGTCGTGAACGAGTAGTCCGCGTCCCTTCAGATGGCATCCCGCGAGCCCAAAGACGCATGTCTTCTGCTGACGGCCGGTGATCCCTGCGGGGTGGGGCCGGAAGTCATCCTCAACGCGTTGCAGCGGCCCTGGGCCTTCGGGGTGCGGCTGGCCGTGATCGGCGATCTGGCGGTGTTTGAGCGGCTGGCGCATCGGCTGCACCTGAGATTGCCGCAGTGGGAAGTCGTCTCACCACCCAGTTGGTCATCGCGACTGCCGAATGCGCTCGTCTTCATCGATTGCGCCAACACTTCCAAATTTCAGGTAGGACAATCGTCTGCGGCGGCTGGTGCTGCGGCAGCCGGGTATCTGGATGTGGCGCTGCATGGTTGGCAGCGAGGTGGGGTGGATGCGATCGTCACCGCGCCGGTCACCAAGCATTCTATCCAACAGGCCCGAGGATCGTTCGAGGGCCACACCGAATATTTTGCGAAGGCGCTGCGCGTGCAACATCCCGTGATGATGTTCGTCGCGCCTCGATTGCGGATTGTGCTGTTGACGCGCCATCTGCGATTGGCGGACGTGCCGCGCCGCGTCACGGCGCCGATGGTCGGGCAGACGCTGCGCGCTACCGCCGATGGGTTGCGCCGATGGTTTGGTATCCGTCATCCGCGACTGGCCATCTGCGGGCTCAATCCGCATGCCGGAGAACAGGGGATGTTTGGAACCGAGGAACAGCGTCTCATTCCGGCGATTCAACGGAGTCTGCGCGCGCAAGGAGTGGCGCTTGAAGGGCCGTTCGCCGCCGATGGCTTCTTCGCGAATCTGTACGGTCCGGCGTGCGCGGGATCAGGCATGCCGGGCGGCTATGATGCCATCGTGTGTTGGTATCATGATCAAGGATTGATTCCGTTTAAATTAATGGCCCGAGACCTGGGCTGCCAGCTTACGCTTGGGCTGCCGTTTATCCGCACCTCGCCGGATCATGGCAGCGCGTTGGATATCGCCGGCACCGGCCGGGCGCATCCGGGCTCCATGCGCTATGCGATTGACCTTGCCATTGATCTGGCCCGCCGCGCTCGAGGCCATGCACACCACACGTGAGCTGCGCGAGCTGTTGCGCGCCCACAATCTGCGGTTGCAGAAACGCTTGGGCCAGAACTATCTCATTGATCCGAATCTCACCCGACGGCTCATCGAGAGTTGCCACCTTACGCCCGCGGATACCGTGATCGAAATCGGCGCCGGCTTAGGGGCGCTGACGGAAGGGTTGGCGCGCGCAGCCAAAACGGTGATCGCCGTGGAATATGATCGCAAGATCGCCGAGGTGCTTACCGACTTGATGCGCGCGCATCCGAATGTGGAGGTCCAATGCGCGGATATCCTTGAGTTTGATTGGGAGGCGCATCTGGGGGCGGCCGTCATCGGGACCATTCCGTATCAGATTACCGCCCCCATCCTGGTTCGGCTGTGCGAGTCGCGCGCGCCGATTCGCCACGTGTGGCTGGCGATCCAACAAGAAGTGGCGGATCGTCTCACGGCGAAACCTGGCACCAAAGCGTACGGCCGGCTCAGCATTCTGGTGCAGTACCATTTTCACGCGCGGCAGCTGTTGCGTCTGCCGCGGGCGGCGTTTTTTCCGCAACCGGGAGTGGATTCGGCGTGGATCCAGTTGACCCGACACCAGCAACCGGTCGCAACGGTCCAGCGGGACGATGTGTTTGAAGCGGTGGTGCAAGTGGCATTCGGGCAGCGGCGCAAGACGCTGGCCAATTGTTTGATGAAATTCCCGTTGTTGCCCATGACGCGAGCGGAAGCCGAAGCGCTGCTGCGGCAGATCGGGTGTGAGCCTGCGGTCAGAGGCGAGACGCTGGGGGTGGCGCAATTCGCCGCGCTTGCGAACGTATTGAGCGACAAGTTGTTACAGAAACGCGCGTCAGGTGTATAATACTAACTCAAGACGATGAGTGCGCCAGGTAAAATAGTTGTGACTCCCTCGGACGTTGAACACGTCGCGCTCTTAGCGCGTCTGGAACTTTCGCAGCCAGAGCTCACTCACTTTTGCAATCAGCTCAACGACATTCTTCTCTACGTCCAGCAGCTTCAGCAAGTGTCCACGGAGCACGTGGCGCCCACCAGTCATCCGCTCGCGCTCTCGAATGTGACGCGGCCGGACGCTTTACGCCCGTCGCTGTCGGCGGAAGAGGTGTTGGCGATCGCTCCGGCCCGCCATCATCAATTCGTGAAAGTGCCGAAGATTATCGAATAGGCATGTCGGTAACCGCTCCCGCGCAACTCACCATTCATCAACTGCGTCCTTTGATTGAGAAGGGCGAGGTGGACCCGCGCCAGCTCCTGCGGGATCTCTTGGAGCGGATTCAACGCCACAATCCCGCGCTACATGCGTATATCGCGGTGGATCCTGCCCGCATCACGGCAGCGTTGGAGGAACGGCTGGCCAACGGCCCGCGCGGACCGCTGTTTGGGATTCCCATCACGGTGAAAGATAATTTGTGCCTGAAGGGGGAAGAGACCACGTGCGGGTCGAAAATTTTGACCGGCTTCCGGCCGCCGTATACCGCGACGGCCCTGGAACGCTTGCAGCAAGCCGGCGCCATTCTCATTCCGCGGGCAAACATGGATGAGTTCGCGTTCGGCTCCTCAACGGAAACGTCGCATTACGGCGCGACCAAGAATCCATGGGATTGGGCGCGCGTGCCGGGCGGCTCAAGCGGCGGCTCGGCCAGCGCGGTGGCCGCGGATTTGGCCATCGCGGCGTTGGGAACCGACACCGGCGGCTCCATCCGCCAGCCGGCATCGTTTTGCGGCATCGTGGGTCTGAAGCCCACCTACGGCCGTGTCTCACGCTACGGGTTGATCGCGTTCGCCTCTTCGCTGGATCAAATCGGTCCGCTCACGAAGGATGTCACCGATTGCGCGCTCTTGCTGTCCGTCATCGCTGGCCATGATCCGAAAGATTCTACGTCCGCACCGGTGGCGGTTCCGGACTATGTCAGTGAATTGTCCACATCGCTCAAGGGATTAAAAGTTGGGTTGCCAGATTTGCCTAATACAGGTCTTGACGAGATGGTACGTCAGCGAGTCGATGAGGCACTCAAGACGCTTTGGCGGGTGGGCGCAGAACCAGTAACGGTGAAGTTGCCCCGCATCGATAAATCTATCGCGACGTACTACATCATCGCCACAGCGGAAGCGAGTTCGAACCTCGCGCGATACGACGGCGTGCAGTATGGCTATCGGGCGGCGACCAACGGGCAGGGTTCGCTGCTGTCGATGTATCGGCGCACGCGGGCTGACGGGTTTGGGGCTGAGGCCAAGCGCCGCATCATGCTGGGCACGTACGTGCTCTCGCGCGGCTACTATGATGCATACTATCTCAAAGGTTTGAAGGTGCGCACACTCATCAAACAAGATTTCGATGAGGCCTTCAAGCAATGCGACGTCATCGCCATGCCGACTAGCCCCACAGCGGCCTTCCGCTTGGGAGAAAAAATGGACAACCCGCTGCAGATGTATCTCTCCGATATCTACACGATCTCGGCGAACCTAGCAGGCGTGCCGGCTGTATCAATCCCGTGTGGATTTACTAGCAATGATCAGCCAGTGGGTTTGCAGCTTCTGGCGGCGCCGTTCCAAGAAGCCAAACTCTTACAGGCCGCCTATGCCTATGAGCAGGCGACCAACTGGCATTCCACGCCGCTAAAAACTACGTATCGGTGACTCATGTATGAACCAGTGATCGGACTTGAAGTGCATGTGCAGCTGGCGACCGTGTCGAAGCTGTTCTGCGGCTGTTCGACGAAATTCGGCGCGCCGCCCAACACGCAGGCGTGTCCGGTATGTTTGGGATTACCCGGCACGCTGCCGGTGCTGAACCAGCGCGCGTTTGAATGGGGCATCAAAGTCGCGCTGGCTTTTGAATGCGAACTGGCGCAGGTGATGAAATTTGACCGCAAGCAATATTTTTATCCAGACCTGCCCAAGAACTACCAAATTTCCCAATACGATCAACCGTTGGCGCAGCGCGGCCAGCTCCACATTGCCACGGAGGGGCAGGCCAAACGCATCGGCATCACGCGCGTGCATATGGAAGAGGACGCGGGCAAGCTCCTGCATGACGCGCAGGCACCGGTCAGCTATGTGGATTTCAACCGGGCCGGCGTGCCGTTGCTGGAAATCGTCAGCGAACCGGATCTGCGCACTCCCGAGGACGCGTATGAATATCTCACGGAATTGAAAGCCATCCTTGAGTATCTAGATGTGTCCACGTGCAACATGGAAGAGGGTAGCTTGCGCTGCGACGCCAACGTGTCGCTGCGGCTAGCCGGCACCTCGGCGTTTGGCGTGAAAGTCGAAGTAAAAAACCTCAACTCCTTTAAAGCGGTGAAGGCCTCTTTAGACTATGAAATTCGCCGGCAGACGCAGGCCTTAGAGGCGGGCGAGCGGATCGCGCAAGAAACGCGGTTGTGGGATGCGAAAGCGCTGAAGACCGAATCGATGCGCAGCAAGGAAGGAGCCTCCGACTACCGCTATTTTCCGGAGCCGGACCTGGTGCCGTTTGTCATCGAGCCGTCGGTGGTGGAGCAGGTCACGCGCGAGCTGCCCGAATTGCCGCCGGCGAAACGCCGGCGACTCGCGCAGCAATACAAACTCTCCGGCTACGATGCGCAGGTGTTAACCCAGCATAAATGTTTAGCGCAACTGTTTGAGCAGGCGGTCGTCGCGTATCCCAACGCCAAGCCGGTGGCGAATTGGATCATGGGCGACTTGATGGCCTACTTAAACGCCAAGGGCAAAGAACCCGAAGACATCACGATCCAGCCGGTGTGGCTCGTGCATGTGCTGGAAGCCATTGACAAGCAGACCATTTCTGGCAAGATGGCCAAGGAGCTGTTTGTCCAAGCGATTGAGCAGCAACAAGATCCCCAGGCCATTATCGAACATCAAGGCCTTCGGCAAATTGTGGATGAGCGCGCGCTGGAACAAATCGCCGATGCGGTGCTGGCGGAGCATGCCGCGTCGGTTGAGGCGTATCGCAAAGGCAAGGCCAACGCGCTCATGTTTTTGGTCGGGCAGTGCATGAAGCGGTCGCAAGGCAAGGCGAATCCGCAGCAGATGACCGAGATTCTCAAACGTAAACTCAGCGGTAAGGAGGTTCCTTCATGAAGAAAGGATGGATAGCAGGACTCGTTGTCGGAGTGGTCGTGGCAGTCGTAGGCGTCCACGCGACGACCTTGCATGCTAAACGAGCGGCCGGCGATGATGAGCTCTACAAACAGCTGGAACTCTTCAGCGACGCCCTGTCTATTGTGCAGGCGGATTATGTCGAGCAGCCGGAGGCGAAGAATCTCATTTATGGCGCGATGAAGGGGATGTTGGCCACGCTGGATCCCTACAGTCAGTTTCTCGATCCGGATAACTACAATGAACTCAAGATCGAAACGGAGGGGCAATTCGGCGGCCTGGGCATCGAGATCACCGTCAAAGATGATTTGCTGACGGTCATCACGCCGATTGACGACACGCCGGCGTACAAAGCCGGGCTGAAGCCCGGCGATCGGATCATCAAAATTGACGGGGTGATCACGCGCGGCATCACACTGCTGGATGCCGTCAAGAAATTGCGCGGCAAGCCGGGCACCTCCGTGGTGTTGACGATGCTGCGGGAAGGCGAGAACGAGCTGAAAGATGTCACGCTGATGCGGGACATCATCAAGATTCAGAGCGTACGCGATGTGCAGATGCTGGAGAGCCACATCGGTTATGTCCGCCTGTCCGATTTCCGCGAGAACACCCCGGAAGATATGCAAGCGGCGCTGGATAAGCTCAAATCCGGACAAATGGAGGGCATGATCTTGGATCTGCGCAATGATCCGGGAGGATTGTTGGATGTCGCCGTAACGTCCGCGGAATTATTTTTGGACCGCCAACAGCTGATCGTCACTACCAAAGGCCGGTTGAAAAATCAGAATTTGGAATTCCGCAGCCGCCGCGAGGGCGCGATCAAGGATCTCCCCGTGGTGGTGCTGATCAATGAGGGATCAGCGTCCGCCTCGGAAATTTTGGCCGGCGCGATCCAAGACCACCACCGCGGGGTGATCATGGGTACGAAGAGCCATGGCAAGGCGTCGGTGCAAACGATCTTCCCCTTGAAAGACGGCAGTGCGCTGCGGTTGACCACGAGTAAATATTACACGCCTGCCGGGCGCATGATCCATGGGCAGGGGATCATCCCGGATGTGGTGGTGCCATTTGAGGCGCCGCCGAAAGAAAAAGAGAACAAAGGCCAGCAAGCCCAAGAAATTTTTGATCACGCGGAACATCCGGATACCAATCAGGACAAAGGAAAAGAACCGGACAAAGGGAAAGAGCCGGACAAAGAGAAAAGCGACGCGCCGAAATTTGTGATTGATAACCAGATGGCCCGGGCGATCGACTTATTGAAGGGCATTCGCGTCCTGCAGGCGGCCAAGAAAGTCACGCCCTGACGCGGCGCGTGTGAGATGGTGCGGATTCTCGGCATTGAAACCTCCTGCGATGAAACCGGCATGGCCATCGTGGAGGACGGCGTGCGCATCATCTCAAACGTAGTGGCATCCAGCCAACAGTTTCATGAGCAGCACGGCGGGGTGATTCCGGATATCGCCGCGCGGGTCCACGTCGAAGTGATTTGGCAGGTGTTGGAAGACACGCTCGCGCAGGCCAGGTGCGGGTTGAGTGATCTCGATGCCATCGCCGTCACGCAGGGGCCGGGGCTTCCCGGGGCGCTGTTGGTCGGCGTGGCGTTTGCCAAGGGATTGGCCCTGGTGCTGGACCGTCCCTTGCTCGGCGTGGATCATTTGGCCGCGCATCTGCATACCGGTGAGATGACGGACCCGGGGCTTGAACCGCCTTACGTGGGATTGATCGTGTCGGGTGGCCACACGATGTTATGCGTGGCCCATCCGGATCAGCGGTTTGAGCTGCTCGGTGAGACCAAAGATGACGCCGTGGGCGAAGCGTTTGATAAGGTGGCCAGACTCTTAGGTCTCGGCTATCCGGGCGGGCCGATCATCGATCGGCTCTCGGAGGAAGGCAATCCGAAAGCGGCAGTGTTTCCGCGGACGACCGCGAAAGACACGTTTGATTTTAGTTTCAGCGGTTTGAAGACGGCCGTCTATAATTATGTGCATGAGCGCCTGCCGGATCGCGGGCCAAACGGGGAACCGTTTGAGCCCCGTGTGGTCGCGGATATCGCGGCCAGTTTTCAGGAAGCGGCGGTGGAGATCCTCGTGACCAAAACCTTGCGCGCCTGCCAGCGGACCGGGCTGAGGCAGATTGTCGTGGGCGGAGGCGTCGCCGCGAACCGGCGGTTGCGCGCGCGCTTGACCGAGGACGCGCACGCAAAAAAAATAACCGTGGTCATTCCGCCGCCCACACTCTGCGTCGACAATGGGGCGATGGTGGCGGGCGTGGCATATGACCTGCTCAAGCAGGGCCGGCGCGCGCCGTTGTCGATGAACGCCGATCCGCGGATGCATTTAACAACAGAGCGGGACGTTCCCGTGGCCGTGGGGTGAGAGACTGATGTCTGACGTGGTAGTGCTGCAGCGATTACTGCTCGTCGTGTTTCTGTCTGGGATCATCGGATTTGAGCGTGAACGCCATGGCCGTGCCGCCGGGTTTCGCACGCATATCTTGGTGGCGGTCGGCTCCTGTCTCATGATGATGACCGGCCTCTATCTCATGGAGACCTTCGCCGGTCACGGCGGGATTGATCCCACCCGGCTGGCCGCTCAGGTCGTCAGCGGCATCGGATTTTTGGGAGCAGGAACGATTCTCCAATTCCGCGCGTCGATTCGGGGGTTGACCACCGCGGCCAGTTTGTGGGCGGCTGGCGGCATCGGGATTGCGGTCGGTGCGGGGTTTCTCTTCGCGGCCGTCGCAACGGCCCTCTTGGTATTTCTGGTGTTGATTGGGCTGGCGAGCTGGGAACGCCGCATGCGCCGCGAGTGGTACCGAGTTCTCGTGGCAGAATTGGGCGGCGGCAATGAGACGTTTAGCCGGTTGCGGGAAGTGCTGGCCAACCATGAAGTGGAAATTCAAGATTTCGAGATTAGGCCGACGGCGGAAACCGGCGTGTCCCACATCGAATTGAATATGAAATTCCAATCCGAGCGAGAGGAAGGGCCGATTCTTGGCGAGGTGTTGCGAATCGAAGGAATCCGGCGGGCGCATTGGATCTAGCGCAGTGACGGTGTGAGGCGGGTGGCAGGGACCACTCAACTCGAGGAGGCAAGCATGGCGCTTCGACGAAAGCCTGAGGAGGAAGGGCCGCGGTGGCTTGAGGTGGACGCCAGCATGACCGGAACCTTGAGTTTCAAGGATCCCGTCAACCTCCAGATCAACGGCCGGTTTGAAGGGACGCTGGACACCAAAGGCCAGCTCTTAATCGGGGAATCGGCGCAAGTGAAGGCGACGATTCGCGGCGAGCAGATTCGCATCGCCGGAACGGTGGAAGGGGCGATCACCGCGTCTGAGCGGATTGAGCTCTTGGGGACGGCGCGAGTCACCGGCAAAGTGACGACCCCGCGGCTGCTCATGCAGGAGGGAGCGATTCTGCATGGCACCTGCGAGATGCTGACGCAACAATCGCAGCCGCCTGCGCAGCAGTGGATGAATTTGGAAGAATTGGCCCGCTATTTGGAAATCGAGGAAAGCACCGTCCTGGAATGGGCGCAGTCCGGGCGGCTGCCGGGTCAGCGAGAAAACGGCAAGTGGCGATTCGAGCGCCGGCTCGTGGAACAGTGGCTTGCACAGGAAAAGATTCGATAATTAAGGAGGAGCACCACCCGTATTGCTCAGACCGTACGTGGATGGATGCAGGGGCATGGAGAAACTTTGGACGACCGCGGAAGTCGCGCAGCATTTGGGTATTACCGAAGAGCAGGTGGAACGGCTCATCAGGGAGGGCAAACTTACCGGCTATAAATTAGGCGGAAAATTTGTGCGGTTTCGGCCCGAGCAAGTGCAAGCGCTCAAACAGACGGTGACGCCGCAAGCATCGCGCGCGCACGCGGGAGTGTCGACGGCTCAGGGGTGGCCGATCCGTCTGCGCGACTTTCTGTATTTCTACGATTTCTACATTCTGTCCTTCACGCTGCTGGCTGGCGTGTTTATTTATTTGGTGTGGTCGGGGTAATGTTGAGCGAGCAACGCTTGCGGCGCTGGCTGCGGGAGGTGCGGCAGGGTCGGCGCGCCATCTCGACGGTGGTGACGGAACTCAAGCGTTTGCCCATCGATCATCTCGGATTCGCGCGCCTAGATATGCATCGGCGCCTGCGCCGCGGCGTGCCGGAAGTCATCTTTTGCGAAGGGAAAATCGCGCGCCATCTGATCCGCATTCTGCAGCGGCTCATGGCAGCCCGGGACACCATCCTGCTCACACGTTTAGATCATGACACCGCGCGTGTGCTGCAGCAGCAATTTCCAGCCCTTCGGTATGACGCGATGTCGCGCATTGGCGCGTGGCTGCCATCCGGGCAGCGGCGCATCGCGCGCGGCTTAGTCGTCGTGGCCAGCGGGGGCACCTCCGATCTGCCGGTGGCCGAAGAGGCGGCGCAGACGCTTGAAGTGTTGGGCAGCCGCGCGGCACGCCTCTACGATGTCGGCGGCGCGGGATTACATCG
>OBEQ011381304.1_pt1 | contig 39867 bp, 32 predicted proteins | sample 1670901 | NCBI WGS metagenome assembly OBEQ01 (sample SAMEA104232315, study PRJEB22302) | groundwater metagenome | biome: forest; feature: aquifer; material: groundwater | place: USA | collected 2011-08-07 | depth 5.4 m | reverse complement strand
GCCGCCAAAGTGGGAGTGGAAGGCGGCGGCGGCGACTACGGTCCGAACAGCGGCGGATTCGATCAACTCGGATTCGGCACCTTGACAGCGACAATCACGCCGGCGACGACCATCGCTCCGATACCGCATAAACCATGGCTACGCTCGATAAGCCTTGAAGAAGGAGAAATGGTAATCCGGCTTAATCACGAATTCCATGACTCCCGGATTCGGCCGGTCATCTTGGACGTCTATGGGAGAAACCTCCATTCAAGCCTGAATGAACCGGATCCCGACGTCTACGTGCTGTCCGTGTCCGCTCTGCCCAGCGGATTTTACTGCTTGCGGATGTCAGGGAGGGACCCCCTGGGATTTTACTGGAACAACCGCTGACTCAAGCCCCCAGGTGACGGGACACAAGGAAAAAAGCAGTTTCTAATCCGTTCCACCCGCAAGATTGGACGCTGACATGATTCGATTCCCTGGCTTCATTTTGGCCGCTGCCTTGGCGTTCGCCTCCGCAACCCAAGCGCGCGTACTCGTTCCCGACGTCATCGATACCCTCGCGCCTTCCGGCCGGGACAATGCGGCCCAGTTCGTCCTCAAGGATGAAAAAGGACGCTTCTTGGTGGCGGGAGGATTGGACAATGCATTCGGCGCCATCACCGATGTGGGCGTGGCCCTGCTCGATAGCAATCGCAAAGTCCTGGCGCAAAGACGCATCGGGCATCGGGCCACCGACTATCTGCATGGCGTGGTCGCGGACGGGCACGGCGGGTATTACCTCTACGGCCAAGCGTCCGGCTTCGACAGCCAAATCTGTCCGCACAACTGGTACGTCTACCCGGGATTCGCAAAGCAGTTGGATAACCTGTGCGATTATGACGCCCGGAACACGCTCTTCCGCCTCTTCGTGATCAAGTTGGACGCGAACCTGGATACGGTCTGGACGCGCGTTATGGATACGTCCAACAGCTCCGTGGCGGGCTTCACCGATGCCGCGGGAGGCTTGCGCCTGGTCTACGGGAACCGGCCGAAAGATTCCACCTGCCTGCTCACCCTGGGTCCCCAAGGCAATCGGGTCTCCATGAATTGCCTGCAGGCCGGCATCCCCAATTACGTCATGGGCACATCGCTTTCCGGGGATCGCTTGATGGTGGGGGGCAGCGTGTACGACTATATCGCCATCCATGCGGAGATGTGGATGACCCTCTGCGACGCTGCGGGAAAACCCACCTGGCATTACCTCTCTCCGCACCTGTCCATGGTGGAGCCCTTCTTCATGTACCCCTTCGGGGACGGGATCCTTTCCTATTGGCGGATCCAACCTGATCCCAAGGGAAGCTGGGGGCAATACGAGGAAGTGCGCGTGCAGGGAACGACGCTCCCCCGCGCCATTCTTCCGAGCCTCGACAAAATAAATCCGGCCACCCAGCGGTATCGCACCTTGGAGGGAGCCGTGGTCTTCCCGCCGTCCCAGGATCTGATCGTAAGTTCCAACCCCTTGAATCTGGTGACGAATGCGGCCGGCATCATCGATACCGTTTATGCGGCGGACTTGCCATTTACCTCCGTCTATTTCCCCGATACGACCCATCTTTGGTTCACCTTCAGCGACCCCACGACCAAAGAGGATATGTTCCGATACGGCCGCGCGCGCATAGACCAGGCCCCGCGCTTTTCCTACACCTTGAAGAACACGCTCTGGAAATTCCTGGAAAAGGATACGGTCACCGCGACCCTATCCGCATGGGATGATAAACCCGAAAGTCTGCACATCAAAATCCTGGGGGCCCAAGACACAGCCCTGTTCGAACCCGGTACCGGCCGCTTCCGCTGGCTCCCCAAGGGCAACTGGAAAGGGGACACCACCTTCCGGTTCGTGGCCACGGATACCGTGGGGCAAACCGATACCCTGACCGCGCACTTCTCGATTGCCAACGTCAACGATCCGATCAGAACCGGGATTCCAGGCCTTCTCAAGCAGCCGGTATCCCGCGCGCGCTACAATGCATTGGGGCGTGCCGGTGACCGCAAGCGCGCAGCCCGGTTTACTAGGGGATGATGGCCTTTCGTTTTCTCTCGAAAACCATCCCCCCTTAATTCCCCCTTCATACCTGACGCCTCTCCTCTGATCAATGAACCTGTCTCCTGGCCAAAACTGGCTTGGGGATTGCTTTATGTTCCGGTGAGGAGAAAATCCCGGAAATAGGGCCTATACGTCGCATACCCGTCAAAATCGAACCAGCAAAAGTTGAGCGGGAAAACCGCGTTGGAAGCCATTTCCCTTTTCGAAATCATCCATTACTTGAGGGCATGAATGAAAAACGACGACAAAAAACTGGAGATATTGGCGCAGTATGAAAGGGAAGCGAGCGAAAAGAACTCGTCGGAGTGGTTCGCTTCGGGGGGATCGGTCAGGGTCCCCGAGGGCAAGGCGGCGCATTATTTCATCGAGCGCAAGGTTGATGAGGCCCTGAAGCTGGTCGACATGGACATCGGCAGAAACGCGGACGTTTTGGAAATCGGCTGTAGCTTCGGACACATGACTTTTTTGTTGGCGGAGAGGTTTGATTCTCTGATCGCCGTTGATCTTTCACCCACCAGCGTCGACATCGCCTCCAGCCGGCTGGAAAAATATGGAGTCGATAATGTCCGGTTTTTCGTCGACGATGCCGAACAGCTCCGCAATGTCGAAGACGGCAGCTGCGATGTGATTTTTTCCTTTTCCACCATCCGGTTTTGCCCGGATCAGGAAAAGGCATTGCGGGCCGTCCACTCCAAACTCCGCGGGAATGCGGTCGCCATCATCGACTTTCCGAATCCCAATTCGCCTTGGCATCTGTTCATCAAAGCCGTTTCCGGCATCGAAAAGCATGTCAATGACACCCTTATGTCCAAGCAGGAGTTGGTGGAAATGTTCAATCGGTGCGGCTTCGAAGTGGAACGGGTGAAAACTTTTTTATTCACCACCAAAAGACTCCCCTCCTATCTGCTTCCGATTTTCAAAATGGTCGATCTGGTTTTCGAGCGGATCCCGCTTGTCCGGGACCTGGGAGGCATAGTCGTCTTCAAGGCGCGCAGGAGATGACGGACGCCCGATTGCTTTGGACCGAGTACCCTTACCAGGCGGGGTTCTGCGTCACCGATGACACGGATGACGCGACGCTCGGACAAACAAAAGCGGTTTATGATTTCCTGATCGCGAAGGATTTCGTGACCACGAAAACGGTATGGCCGTTCCATCCCAGCGAGCCTTCCGGGATTCCCGCGACCCCGTCATCCACTTTGAGGGGCATAACGCTTGAGGATGCCGGTTATCGGGACTATTGCGTGATGCTGGCGGAACGGGGATTTGAAATCAGCCTGCATAGCGCCTCGGCCGGCAACAATAAGCGGCACCGGATGGCAGAGGCATTTGAAGTCATGGAAAGATCCTTCGGCGGTTCCAGCGCCGGCGGCGCTTCCGGCACCTTTATTTGCCACTCGAAGAATGCCGAAAACATTTATTGGGGTAGCAAGGTGACGAAACTTTTCCCCTTCAATCTGATCCTCCGGTACCTGGACCGGCACGATTTCGGGGGCGAAAAGGAGTCGGGCGATTATTTCTGGGGAGACATGTGCCGGAGCAAAATAGACCAGATCCGGCTATACCGGACCCGTTGCGTCAATACCTTGAAACGCAACCCTTCCATGCCTTACCACGATTCCGGAAAACATTTCGTGAACTCATGGTTTTCCGCGACCAAGCGTCGCATCGCGGATTGCGCCACGCCGGCGGCCCTGAGAAAATTGCAAGAGGAAAATGGCCTGACCGTTCTTTACCAATATCTGCATCGCTATGCGGATCCGGTTACCCTTGAATTGAACCGCGGATTCGTCGATGCGGTCGAGGCGATAACTCTTGATCCCGGAATCCATGTGGCGACCGTGTCCAGGCACATGCAGCGGTTGCGGATGATCCGGGGCGTTTTCGTGGTTTGCGACGGTGACAACCATTGGATGGTGAATACGAACGATGCGCCCATCCGCAATCTTCAGTTCGCCCTTTCCGATTCCACCGATGTGAAAATGGAGAGTGCGCAGGTCTATCAGCGCGGGGACCGTCTGGTCATACCGGATATTCCCGGAAGGGGTTCCGTTTATTTCCGGTGCCCGGAAAAATTCGGCTTCAAGAAATGCCGCGTGGTGAAAATCCCCACGGATGGAGAGCTGGGCCTCGATTTGGACGGCATGCGGATACGGATTTTCGTACCCGATATCGGTCAACTGATCTCGCGTCCGGCAACCGTTGACTTCGAGCTCGATAGCTATGCGACCACCAATCAAAAACTTCCCACCAAGAGCGCAAGTCTGCTGGAAGAATACCGTTTGATCCTCGAGCAACTTTACATCATCGCCCGGGAAATCCTGTTCAAGGGCCGGAGTCTCGACAGCAACAAGTTCCTGGACGCCAACCATGCCATCCCGCTGGAAAACCATGACAATTGGTGATTGAGACCGCGAGGAGGCGGCCGCGAAATGCTCCGCCGTTAGACCCAGCCGCCCTGTTCCCACATTTCCCTCCAGAACTTCCCCGCGAAAAAATCGCCATCCATTTTGTTACATCATACGTCCAATGGCGCCATGCGATTGTTTGGATGACCTTTGGAGAACGATTGATGAACTATTTCAGCACGATGTTGGCCCTTATTCTGGGCTCGATGATTCTGGGCCGCCCCGCCCTTGCCTTGGAAACCCAGGACAGCCTCAAGCCGGTCCCGTCCCGGGATTCCCAACGCCTGCTCGTCGAGGGAAAATCGGCCTATCACAAAGGCCAAATCTGCGTCTGGACCGGCGCCGTCTTCCTTCCCCTCAGTCTGTTGGCGCTGGTTCCCGTCGTGGATGAGGGCGCTTTCGGCATCACGGCCGCCGACCCCGGCTTTGCCGTCGCCTTCGGCATGGCCGGCATGGGGCTCATCCATATCGCCATTCCGATGATGGGCGTTGGCGTGGATCGGCTCGATCAGGGAGCGTCGGGCATGAAGCCCGGCTATCAACCCATCAACTACGAAGCGTGGGATTCGTACAGTCAAAGTTGGAAATTCATAGGCTGGGGCGGGGTCACCCTGGCAACGGCTTTTCCTTTCCTGATTTTCTCCGCCTTGGATTCCGATAACCGTCGACCCGCATTGCATTATCTTGCGGGTACGTTGGCGATTACAGGCTTGGGATTGGGGACAATCGGCATATTGGAACAGGAGTATTCCGGGTACCGGTTTTTCCGGAATCGATCGCGTGTGAACGCGGCCCTGGGCCCCGTATCATCCCTGTCGCTGCAACCCGTTATCCGGTTGGGCGGGCGTGGCGCCAATGGAGGCGGGTTTAACCTGGTAGCCGGGTTCTGAAAAAGGCTTCAAATTTTCCTTGCTTGTGCTTTATGTAACGGCTATTTCCTGTATTTAAACAGGGGGCTGAAAATGAAACCCGGAATATCGGCCATCACGGCCATTTCGTTTCTGGCGTTGGGATTGTGCGGCACGGCATGGGGGCATTTGGACACCGCGGGTTTTGGCGCGAACGGCGTCCCCACCAGTTTTTCCATTCAACCGGAGGGGCCTTACCTGGTCGGCGACACCGCGACCATCACTTTTGTCGTTGCCATGAGCCATGACCCCACGGCGGCGATTGCTTTTTCCAAGGACAATGGCTTGACTTGGGAATCGCCTGACACCATGGCCATTTCCAGCGCCGGGACCAAGACCTTCAAATGGATTGTTCCCGCCAATTCCGCCACCTCCCAAGGGAAAATCAGGGTGTCTTATCCGGCAACCTGGGTTGGGAACACCACCGACGTTTCCAATATCATCAGCAAATCCTTTATCGTTCAAGACGGTTTGCCCGCGTCGACGTTCAGAGTCAAGCCAAAGGGCCTTTCAGATCGCCAATCCGCCGGATTCCCGTTCCTGAGCGGTTTAGGTTTGAATGGCAATTCAATGATCGATATTCTCGGAAGAGTGTACAACCGACCGTAATCGTGCCGGCGGCGGAGTGAAATTGCGCCGCAGGCTCGGCCTCTTTGAGCGGACCCCAGTCGAATTCTCCCCGAATTCACGTTGAATTCATAGTCCCTTCACATTGGAACCCTATCCTTTGAACACGGACGCGGAATGACCCGCTGCCTCTCAAAGGACGCCCATGCCTTTCTCGACAGACGGAACAACGGACGGAACCGGCAAGACTCCTTCTCCTTCCAATAGCCTCTGGTCCGCCCTGGCCGGGGTCAAATCCAGCGCCGCTTCTCTGGGCAAGATGGCCTTCATCGGCCTGTTGATGTCCCTGCTCTTGATCCCGGTCGGCATGATCAAGGATCTGGTGACCGAACGCGAGAGCAGCCGCACGTCGGCTGAGACCGAGGTGTCGGGCAAGTGGGGCGGGTCCCAGGAAATTGCGGGGCCCATCCTGACCGTGCCGTATCGCGTCATCACCCCGCACGAGAAGGGCAAGGCCGATACCACCATCGAGTACGCGCATTTCCTGCCGGAGACCATGGACGTGAACGGCAAGCTGGATCCGGAAATCCGGCATCGGGGCATTTTCGATGTGGCCTTGTTCAAGGCGGATCTGGATCTGGAAGGGCGCTTCGCCAAACCGGATTTTTCCGGGTGGCGCATTCCGGCCGAGAACATCTTGTGGGGCGATGCCTATGTGAGCCTGTCGGTGCCGGACGTGCGTTCCCTGGCGGATGCGCTGCCCCTGGAATGGAACGGCGCCACCATCGCGTTCGCGCCGGACAACTATGTGGGCAGCCCCATCGCCGGCGGCCTGCAGGCCCGGGCCCCCATGAGCGCCGAGGTTCCGGCCCAGGGCTATCATTTCAAGTTGCATGCGCGCCTCAACGGGAGCGGCACCATGAACTTCCTGCCCATGGGCAAGGAGACCCGCGTGTCCATCACCTCCCCGTGGAAGACCCCGAGTTTCAGCGGCGCCTTTCTGCCGCGCGACAATCAGGTGGGCGATGACGGCTTCAAGGCCCGTTGGATGACCCTGCATCTGAGCCGCAGCTTTCCCCAGAGCTGGCGCGCCTATGAGATCGGCCCCAAGGACTGGGAGCCCTTCGCCTTCGGCGTGGAATTGCTCCTGCCCGTCGACCGCTATCAGAAGACCATGCGCTGCGCCAAGTACGCCATCCTCTTCATCATCCTCACCTTCCTGGTGTTCTTCCTCAACGAGACCTTCGACCGCAAGCGCATCCATCCCCTGCAATACGTGCTGGTGGGTTTCGCTCTGTGCCTCTTCTATCTGCTGCTGCTGGCGCTCACCGAGCACATCCCATTCAACCTCGCCTATCTGGCGGCGGGGACTGGAACGGTTTCCCTCATCACCGGGTACGGCTTGGCGGTGCTGTCCACGCGTAAACGCGCGCTCGGCCTGGGCGCCATGCTGGCGGGCCTGTACGGGTATCTGTTCACGCTTTTGCAGATGGAGGATTTCGCCCTGCTGATGGGCGCGCTGGGATTGTTCGTCATCCTGGGCACGGTCATGTTCCTGACGCGCCGGCTCAATCTGAGCGATGCCGGGAACGGCGCCCAGCCCGTCCTGGAGGGCTCGGTATGATGGCTCTGTTCTTCCGCGAATGGCTCGAATATTTCCAATGGAACGCCGAGGAGCCGGACACCTTGCCCTGGCAGGCCCGCGAGACCCTCAGCGATTCCGAGCAGGCCGCCATCGGTTCGTCCCTGGCCACCTTCCGCCTGGGGGAGCATTCCGAAGGCTCGGCCCTGCGCCGCTTCGCCGCCGAATACGGCGAACGCCTGGGCTACGGCATGTTGCCTGAGATCACGGTGTTGTTCGTGCAGGAGGAGCGGAACCATTCCAACCTGCTGGCCCGCTTCATGGAGAAGCACGGCATTCCCGCCAAGACCACGGACTGGACCCATGATCTGTTCCGCCTTATCCGCCGACCTTTTGGGTTCGAGGTTTCCGTCTCGGTCCTGGTCGCGGCCGAAATCATCGGCATGGTGTACTATCGCTCCCTGCGCGAGGCCACCAACTCCCGGTTGCTGCGGGCCATCTGCAACAAGATCCTGGACGATGAGAAGGCCCATCTGGAATATGAATCCGCCCTGATCCGTTTCGCCCAGGACCATCACGGCCCCTTTACACGGGCGGCCTGGAAGACGGCGCACCGCATCCTGTTCGCGGCGGCCGCTGTGGTGGTGTACCGCGAGCACCGCAAGGTGCTGCTGCGGGGCGGCAAACCCTTCGTCGAATTCTTCGACGATTGCTGGCGCGAGTTCCACCGCCTGTTCCCGTCGCCGGCGTCCAGCGGGCGGATCAAAACCGTGCGCGGCCTGCAGGGAGCGGCGTAGGCCGGGAGGAGATGCGGAATCGGATTGGCGTTCTTCTGTCCGTCGCGGTCTTGTCTACAGTCCTGCTTGCGACATTGTATGTGGCAAAATTCGGGAATCCCTTCTTCGGCCACGAAGGGATTCCCGGCATAGACATCTCGCATCATCAGAGGCCCAGGGATTGGGAGTCGGTGAAGCAGGCTGGAACCCGCTTCGTGTATATCAAAGCCACGGAAGGCGCGGATTGGACCGATGGGGGATACCGCGAGCATGAGGAAAGCGCCCGCGACCATGGGTTAATCGTGGGGGCGTATCATTTCTTTACCTTCTGCGCGGATGGAAAGACGCAGGCCGCGCATTTTTTGAAGCGCATCGATTTGCGCCCGGGCGATTTGCCGCCGGCCGTGGATGTGGAAGCGGGCGGGAATTGCACGGACAATCCGGATCCGGATGCGATGCGGAAGTCCCTGGGAGAATTCATGGGAGCAATGGATCAGGCTACGGGCAGCGAGCCGATCCTCTATACGACCCAGGGATTCTACTGGAAATATTTTCCGGAGGGATTTGGCGAATCCCGGTTCTGGATCCGGAACCTATTCTGGTGTCCGGATGACTCCGACCGTTTTCCCTTGTGCCAATATGGAGTGTCCAGGATCGAGGGTACGGCGCCGGATCGGGTTGATCGGAACGGTTTCATGGGCGGAGAGAAGGCGTTCCAACGCTTCCTGTACCACCCTGTGGTAGCCCACTGATATCTTCTTAGGTCGGCCATGCCCCTCGCGCGGCCATGAATCCGGGCCCCCCGTAAAGGGACCCGGATGCAGAGGCCTCATTCGAAATCGAGGTAGGTGCCGTCTTCTTTGTAGGTCACTTCGTGCTTTTTCCCCTTCGCCTTGAAGGCGACTTCATAAGTGACGGCGCCGTCGGCGGCGGTTTGCTTTTCCCCGCCTTGAATCTTCGCGCCGGGATATTTTGCGCTGAAAGCGGTGACCACAGGGACCGGGACTGAATCCACGCTGATGCTCATTTCCGTCATCAGGATGGAACCGTCGGGATTGAGATCCAGGGACAGCTTCTTGGAGTCCGCCGTCACCAGGCTGACATCGTAGGTGGTTTTCCCGTTTTCCTTTTCCTGCTTGCAGGAGGTGACTTTGGATTTCGGATAGGCGTTCTCAACCGCAGCGGTGATTTCCGATGGGCAGGCCGATTTCGCATGGAGTCGCGTCGCCGGCAGCATGAGCGCGGCCGCCGTAAGCATGATGGATGTATTGATTTTTTTCATGTCCCGATCCTTTGTTGTAGAGGTCCGAATGAACTCATCCGATCCTGAAACAACATAGAAAGCCGGGATGATGGAGAATTAAAGCCCGGTGAATGGAGAATCAGGGATCCGGAAGGCGTTTTCCGGCGGAAACCGCCAATCCCAACGGGCTTTTCAGACGCTCAGCTCCCAGGAAACCTCCAATCCGCTCACGAACACCAGGTAGTCCTTTTCCTGATCGATTACCCTGAACGGGGACGTTGTGGTTCTCCACAGCCAACCCGTCTTTGCGGATATGCCGATGCCGGTCCATCGGTACTTTATGTAGCCGGAGCCGTCACCGGAGAAATCCTTGCGGCGGTTGTGCGTATCCGTCGTGTCCCCGGAGCCGTAAGACCGAGTCGTAAATGATCCCTTCAATCCGGCCGTCCAGGCCCTCCAGGGCACATGCGCGTCCGCGCCCGCGGACCCGTAGATATTCGACCAATCCTCTCCGGTATGGTGCTTGGCCATGATGGAACCGGCCTCCAGATCAATGCGGAAGCCCAGGCGCTTGGGCCTGGACAGGGCGATGCCGCCCTCGAAGAATGGCGCGTCGTATGCGTCGAAGGTGGCATTGTAGTCGTAATACCCGTAGGAAAAATCCAGACTGGGCTTTATGTCCCAGCGGCTCCACTGGGCCGAAAGGGTGCCCCGGTTTTCGGAATAGCTCATCATCTCATAGGGGCGGGTCACGTAAAACGTGGGGCGGATGGGATCGCGGGGCGTGAGGCGGTACACTGCTTTCAACTTGAGAGGCCCGCTCCAGGCCAGCGACAAGTGAAAGCCCAGCTTGTTCAGGTTGGTGTTGCCGGCATAGGCGTCATACGCTATTCCGGCGCCGGCCGTGTAATCTCCGATATCGGCGCTTATGTGGGTTTCCATGGGGAAGGTGAAATCGGAAATGCTCTTCACCCCCGGATATCTGTAGGCCTTCAAACCCAGATCGAAGGTATCCCTGTACCCGGAACTGTAACGGTAGACGTTGTTGTCCCGATACGCCCCCATACGGATGCCGAACCGGAATGTCTTGTCTCTCTCGGCCATCGCTTCCGTCGCTTCCGTCGAGTCCTCGGCTTCCGCAAGATCCGATTCCGTGGGATCCTCTTCCGGTTTATCCGTGTTCAGGGATTCATTTTGATCGGTCGGGGAAAGTTTCTTCTTCTTCTTTTCCGATTTGTAGAACTTGACGAACCCGGTGCATTTGTTGAGGTGGATGGAATATTTCCGGAGGCCGTCGGGAACCTCGATTTTGACGACCATGGCTTCGCTGATGGAGCGTGCGGAGTCCTCGAAGACTCCGGATTTTTCCGACGGCGCCAGTTCCATGATTTTATGCGAGACGGTCGAGTCTTCCGACTTCACGGTCAAATCCACCGTCACCTTATGGGCCCCTTTCGGAATGTCGGCCCGGAAAAAGATGAATGCATGGGTCGGGCCCCGGAGCCCCAGCACGGGCACGGTGTCCGGAGTGGCCCGGTAGTACGCGAATTTCTGGTCCCCGGTCTCCATATATGTCGCGTATCCGCCTCCATCGGGAACCAGGGAAGTCAGCTTTCTTTTCCTCCAGAAAAAGCATTTCGCGCGGGCCCCTATCGTTGTGGTCAATTTGTACTTGCCGGGTTCCAGGAAAATCTTGAAATCATTTTCCCCTTTTGCGATGACCTTGGATTGGACAGGCGCTCCGTTCATGGCCAATGTGAGATTGCCTTTGCCGTTCGACTCGATTTTCCAACGCGTACTCGTCTTTTTTTTCAGTTCGATTTGCACCGGTTTGCCCGGGATCAATTCAAGGAATTTCTTCTGCTTTCCTTCCGCCCCCACCGAGACATGGGACCCTTGGATGGAATCCGTCACATCATTCCAGCTTGCGCGGGCCGGAACGATCGCCAAGGAAAGAAAGGCGCCCAGCAGCAGTTGCAATCTCATATTGTCTTTTCTTTCCTGGGATTCTTGAGGATGGATTCGGTGAAGCCGAAGGCGACGGCCATGACAAGGGATGCATAGACCACCAACAGCAAGGCGTTCATCCAGACGGAGTATGCGGGCTTGGCGAATTGGGGGCCGATGCCTGGATCCGGCATGGCGCCGGGGGCGATGGGCAATCCGGACGTGCGAGCCAATGGGACGATGTTCAGCAGATTCAATACCGGCACGCCCATTTCCAGGAAGCGGGCCACGTTCCCTTTTACGGGCTCATCCTTGATATCGAGATAGGTGCGCGGAGCATTGAGTCCCGGTTTGAGGACGGCGGCCACGCGGGAGGTCCCCAGGCTGCCCAGACCGCCGCCCACGTTGATGTAAAGGCGGATAGGTTTGCCCGCGGCGGAGGTGTAGGTTTCCAATTGCTTGGCCACCGTCGCCGAGAGGGGAAGGATTTCGATCAGGGGAACCCCGTTGTCATGGATGGCGTTTCGCAGGATGTTCCTGCCCTCATGGGTCAGGCCTCCGCCGGCGTTGTTGGCGCCTCCCAGCGTCGATGCCAGGGCCTTGCCGCGCAGGATCCCCTTTTCCCGGAGGATCCTCTCCATATCGAGCCAGGTGAGCCCGGGAATGTTCGCGCCCCAGTTCGAAGACCCTTCGGAGGCTATCCACAATGGCCTGGCACCGTAGGTTTCCAGGGCGATTATGACCGCAATGTTCAGGGCGGGAAAGGAACCGGTCATGCCCACGGCAACGGCATCGCCCGGCTTCACGCCGGCCTGGATGAGGTTTTCCACAACCATGGCGGACCAGTTGGGATTGACGGAAGTGAGCTTGGATTCCAGATCGCCGATGTCGGTGGTGATCGCGGATTTGTCCACCCCGACCAGTCCGCTGGTCTGGGGATCGTCCAGGGTGTCGATCGTGATATTCTGCTTCAGCCGGTATTCCCGGATGGCGGCGTAAGCCTGGGCGGTCTTCTCCGCGGCGGCCGATTTGATGTCCGCTTTCCGGGTCGGGCGTGATTTCAGCGTCAAGGTGGACAGATAGACCGATACGGCGCCCAGGATTCCAAGGATCACGATTTCGGAGAATGTGAGTTTATGCCGATGAAGCCTCATAGAATCTGGTCCCCGCCATGGAGGACGATGAGCAGCAGCCGCACCATGGTGACGACCACCGAAAGCATGCCCAGCGCGGGAAGGATTCCCTGCTTGTCCATCCAATATGCGAGCAGGCCCGGCAGGATGAAGCCGAATGCCTGCAACTGCATCAGCAGTTCGCTGGGAGCGGCATAGAACAGCAGGCGGCTCGTTTCGGCGAACCCGTACCCCAATACCACCGAGAGGAAGAGCCTGCGGCGGCCGTACACGAGGGCCCAGCGCGAAACGAGTTTCAATACCATCAGGGACAATATGCTGGCCGCGATGGTGGAGACGAGCATCATCGGTTTGGAGGAGATGACCACGAAATAGCCCGGCACCACCAGACCACCCGCCACGAAGCCGAGCACCTCGGAAAGATAAAGGGAAAAAAGCAGGCCCAATCCAATCGCTTCGGTCAATATCACCTTGTCGCCTCCGTTCCGTTGCCGCATAGAAGTTCAAGTCCCTTGGCGATGCCTTCGCCGAGCCCGACTATATTGCCCATCGCCACCGCGACGGATTCCTCACCGGCGATTTCCATAAGGGTCGCAATGACGGCCTCCGGTTTGGGATCGTTGAGGGCGAAGATGCGTTCCGGCCCGACGCCCTTCTTTTGCAGGCTCGCGGCTACGTGCGCCACCGAGCTTCCCGCGATGACATAGGCGTCCGCCTTCAACGCGGAACCCGCCAGTAAGGCGAAACTTTCGGTCCGCTGGATGCGGTCGGAGCGCATGATGAATATGGCGATGCGTTTCCCGGTCCGTAGGGCGCACGCCATGTTCCAGATAAGCAGCGAGGATTCCGGATCGTTCGCGGCGAGGGCATTGAAGAAATGCATGCGCCCCTTCCCGGCGGGAATCGTGGATTCGCGCAGGACGCCCGGATCCGGCTGGGCGCGGTACATCGCCTCCAAAGCCTCCCCGCGGCCCATTCCGAATTGCGAGACGACCTTGAGCGCCACGGCGACGTTTTCCTTGTGTTCCAAGTAGGAGAATCCCGCCATCTCCCGATCGGAAACATCCTGGGCGTCGACCGAACTCAGCAGGGTGCCCCTCTTCCTGGACTCCTCCTCAAGCAAGGGGAACCATTTCTTTTCGGCGGTGAAGGCGACGCTGTTTCTGGGAAGGGATTTGGCGATGTTCACCGTTACGTCGTACATGGTAGGCCCCATGACATCCAAGTGGTCTTCCCGGATATTGGTGATGATTCCGATGGTGCTACGGATGATTTTGTCCTCAAGGATGGCGATATATTCCGGTGTCACGGCCATGCACTCGATAACGAGCGCATCCGCTCCGAGGTTGCGCGCTTCCGCCACCAGCCGCAATTGTTCGATGATATTCGGTTTTCCGGGCCTGAATACGGGGATCTCAACGCCATCCGGCATGATGAAACGCGGCGCCGTTCCCGTGGTCTTGGTTACGGTTACGTATTGCGTTTTCCGCATGGCCGCGCCGATCAACCGGGTTACCGACGACTTGCCCCTGGATCCGTTCACGTGGATGCGGATGGGGATTTTTTCCAAGACTTTGGTATGCGAGCGGAACCGGTAAATCTCGATTCCGAGGAATACCGCGACCACGCCGCATATCACTCCCAGGGCGGAATTCCCCGGGCTGAAAAACGAAAGCAAATCCACTTAAGACTCTCCTTGCTTGGCCGCGGCCCGATGCCTTTCCGGCCGGATTCCGTGCCGACCGGATGACTAGGGGCATCCGCCGGTTGTCAGGTATTTTTGCGTCGAGGCCAACACCGTGCTCGTGGGAAACAGCTTCTGCATTTCCGCGAACTCCGTCTTGGCCTTTGGACAGTTTTTCTGCAATACGTAGATGCGGACCGTATAATAGTAGCCATTGTCGGCCAATGTGCCATTGGGATCGGCCGCGCGGAACGCCATGAATTTTTCCAGGGCCTGGGGATATGCGGCTTTCAGATATTGGCATTTCCCCATCTGGTATAGGGTCACGGAACCCTTTTCGGATTTCGGGAAATCCTGAATGACCTTTCCGAACCACACGAGGGCGCTGTCGTATTTGGCTTCCTGCTCGTCCGCTCGGCCCAGCCAGTAATACGAGGTCGACACATAGACGCTGATAGGGTAGTCCGCCGCGATTTTCTTCAACCAGATGCGGGAGTTGGCGTAGTCGCGGAGATAGTAATAGCTTTCCCCCACGCCTTCGATGGCTCCGGTGATGGCTCCGGAGGTCGGATATTTCGTGACCACGAGATTGTAGGCGGCCAGGGCTTTCGGGTAATTCGTCGAGTCCGTGGAACCCATCGCCAGGTAGCATTCGCCCAAGGCCCATTGGGCGTCCGCAGCGAACGTCGAGGCCGGGAATCCGGTCAGGACGGAGTTGAACTCGGCTATCGCGGCCGGATAGGAGCCTTGATGAAACTGGCTGCGGCCCAGGTAAAAATGGGCATCCGCCAGGAGCGTGCTTTTGGGATAGGTGGCGATCAATTTCGAGAATGCCGTGGCCGCGGCGGGATAGGATTTCTGATCATATTGGCTCAGCCCGATATAGTATTGGGCGTTGTCCGCTGAGGAGCTGTCCGGAAACCGGGTCAATACCACCTGGAATGCCGCGCGAGCCGAATCGTAGCTGCGTTCTTCAAGGTAGGTCCGTCCGATATAACTATTGGCCCAATCGATGCTCGTGCCCGCCGGATATTTTGCCAGGTAGAGCTGGAAGGCGGAACGCGAGGCGCGGAACTGCCCTTGTTCGAACTGGCCGCGGGCCAGGTAATATTGGGCGTTGCCGGCGTTCGGACCCGAAGGAAAGCGGTCCAGGTAAATGACGGCCAAGCCCAGGGAGCTGTCGTATTTCCCGGCTTTGAATTTGCTGAGCATCAATTTATACAGGCTGTCCGCGCCTAAGGCGCTCAACCCGTTGCTGTCCATTCGAAGCGCATTCAATACCAGGGTGCCGACGCTGGCGGAAAAAACCGATATGACAATGGACTTGCTCTGATAGGACGCTTTGCTTGCAACCAGGGAGTCGGGGGTCGCGGCCCCCGTTTTGGCCAATCCGGATCCAACCGACCCCGATTCCGTCCCCATCGAAATGCCCTTTTCCCCGCCTCCCGGGAATCCCATGCGATGAGAGGAGCGGATGCCATCCTTATTCATTTCGACAATGACGAATCCGCCTTGGTGGGAGCCGGCCGAACCGGGAACGAATCGGTAGGTTCCAACCGAAAGGATGCGCGATAGGGATTCCAGGAGCTTTCCATTCGATGCGTAAACGCGGAGGCTTACCCGCTCATTGGAATTCCCCACGCGGAACACCAGGGCTCCGGCGCGTACCGAAGGCGCCGCGTTTCCGGCTCCCGCCAAGGCGGGGTACAGGGAAACCTGGCTGGTAAGCAGAAAAGTTCCATCGCTCGCGGTAAAGGTTTCTTGGCCTCCGTGTTTGAGTTTCACAAGCGCTCCGGATAACGGCAGGGACTTCTCATCCACCACCTTTCCGGAAAGCTTGAGCACATCCGCCGATGAAAACAAGTACGTCAGGCATAAGACGCTTGCGGCGACCAGGATCTTTTTCATGCTCTCTCCAATTGTATGTTTGATTGTACCATTTCCGGCAGGTTTTGACCAAGCCGGTACCGTTCCCGGGCGTCAAAGTTTGTTGTTCAGGTCCTCAGAATCGAAACCACCTGAAAAAGAATCGAAACCACCTGAAAATTCGATGTTCCGGCGCAATTTCGCCCCCATTCCGGAACAGAAGCCATCGCCCTGCAATCTCGCGACTCCGGCGCTATCCGCACCCGTCCCGGGATCGGCCACGCATGCCCGCATATCAATGCCGTGAAACCATCCGTCCGCGCGCAATCCCAATAGCACATTATTCAGGGAATCCGGCTTCACCCGGGCGCCTCCGGGATTTTCAAAATCCAATCCCTCCATGAGATTCAGGCGCACGACAAACCTCTTGGGCGAAGACGCCGAGTCCATCAACCGCCCCCACACGACGATGTTCTGGGTGGTCGAATCCCAAATTCCCAGGGTATCCTTTCCCATGGAAATCGGTTCGAATCCGATTTTCCTGTACAGCCCGGCGGGTATCCTGAAGTTCACAAGGGGTGGGATGGCGAGTCCTCTCAACAAATCCACGGTGAATGGACCCTTGATCGCCACCTCGCCTTGCACGCAGGACAGTTCCGTGAACCCGCTGCAATCGAGGCTGTCGGGAAGCGTGAAGTCGATGCCTTCGACGCGCGTCAGGATCGAATCCAGAAAAAGGGTCGCGCCCAGGGAATCCTTTGCGATCAAGCCGCTGCCCGGGAGCGCGGACGGGCGCACGGCGGAGGATTTGCCCAGGACAGTGGATCGCGCCTTTATGACCAGGGAAACCTCGGCCAAGGGGGGATTCCCGGCGCCGGCGCCTCCTGCCATCCGATCAGGATTGCAATGGATCATGCAAAGGCAAATGATGGAAAGTCCGATGGCGGATCCCGGATTCATGCCGCGCTGCCGGCCTTCCGGGCATGAGGTGCTCGGGTCAGGGGAAACAATTGCATATTCACCTGGAACACTCCGTCGGTGACCCGCTGCGTGGAGGCGATCTCCAAAAGCTCTTTCCAAACAGCCTCGAGTTTCGATTTTATTTCACCGTATCCATCATTGGAAAGGCCCAGCGTTACCGAACGAACGTCCCTTTCGCCTGGGCCGAACATCCGCAATGACTCGCGGGCAAGGTCGATGGCCGCGACATGGTAGTTCCGGATCCCCAGATGATCCGTTTCCGATTCGGTGCGTATCATCGCATCCGAGAGTTCCCACTTGCCCGTAACTTTGTCAGGCCGGGCAAGGCCCAGGGATTCGAGAAGGGAGATTGCGGAATTCACCTTGGCGACGGTAATGCGGGGGAAAACCCGGTCGGCAATCCACGCGCTGCTGCCGTCGAAGTCCCTGTGCGCCAACAGTTCCCGGACCACGGGAATATACCAATGGGAGAAGAAATCATATTGGGATTTGTCCAGGATCCTCGTCACGGCATATTTGGCGGTGCCCAATATCTTGCGGTAGAAATAATCTTTCTCTTCCGGCCTTTTGGATTGGTCGTACCCCACCAGGTCCCTGAAGAATCCGGTTTCCCGTTGGTTCATTTTGAAGACTTTGGCCAAGGCCGCAAGTGTGGCGGAGTTCAGATTCCGATCGCCTTTGATGACCAGTTGCAGAAAATTCGGTGACGTGAACCCGGATTTTTTTGAAAGGGCCCGCAGGGAAATCCGCGGTGAGGCCGCCTGAAGCGCTCCCAGCGCATCCCTGAGGAAATCCCTGTATTTCAAATACCGGAAAATGTCGGGAGAGCTCATGGGAGGATGTCCCGGTTCCGCATTGAGGATGGTTGCGACCGCATTCCTGTGTTCACCTTTGATCCGCCTTAGGATTCCCTGCGATGAAAATCCCAGGTTCCGGAATCAATATAGAAGCGGATTAATATTTACAAATGCTGAAAAATATTTATTAACTGATTCATTTAAAAATCCATAAGTTGTTTATTTATAAAGTGTTATGTTGATTTTAATTCTCAATTTATCAAACTGAATGAACCAAAAATAATTCATCTATGACAATTTCAAGGCGGCAAGATCGCTGCCGCCCGATCCGTTTTGAAAAGCCATTGAGCCGATAGGGCAAGTTGGTTCGGAAGGAAGCCGGGAAGGACATCAGGGCCAATCCGGCATCACCGGCTCGATGGGGCTGTCTTTACCGTAGGCGTAGAACCCTTCATCCATCGGCCGCAGCGGTTTGCCGAAGGCCTTCTCCCAATGCCGTCCCCAATGGGGTTTCGAGCCGTCCATGTCCGCAAACCCGTATTCATCCGACAGATCCCAGGAGCTGAACACGCGCCCGGATTTGCGCATCACCTCCGGATCGGCCGCCAGGGCAGCCACCGCGCGGCCTACGAAGAACGGGGTTTCGGAGGCGATGAAGTTGGCGTCCTTGGCTATGCCGTTCCGCCAGGTCGCTTCCGTGACGCCGAAAATATCCAGCATGGCTTCCGAGCGCAGAAACCCCGGAGTTACCGCAATGGCGGCGACGTTGCGGCGGCGCAGTTCGTAGGCCTGATTGAACGCCAGGCGGATGACGGAGGACTTCACCAGGTCGTAGAGGTGGTTACCGCGGTACCCGAAGGTGTTGCCGTCCGTGATCTCGACGATCAGGCCGCCGCCGCTTTTCAGCAGCAGGGGCGCGCCGAAGCGGCTGGCGATGATATGGGTGTGGACGGCGTTGTTGAGCATGGGCAGGCCCTTGTCCAGCGACAACTCCCAGAACGGCTTGCCCCATTCGACGGCATCGTCCCCGCCCCAGACGTCGTTCACCAGAATATCCAACCGGCCCTGCTCGGCCTCCACCTTCGCAAACAAGGCTTCCACCTGTTCCGGCCGCATATGATCCACCCGCACCGGAATACCCTTGCCTCCGAACGCGTCGACCTTTTCCGCCGTCTCTTCGATGGTTTCGGGTCGATTACGAGGCGCGTCCGTGCCGCTTTTCACCGCAGTCCGAGAACTGCGTCCCGTGCAGTACACCGTCGCGCCGGCTTCGCCCAGCATGCAGGCGATGCCGCGCCCGGCGCCTCGGGTCGCCCCGGCCACCACCGCGATTTTGCCCTTTAAAGATGGGGTGGATCCGCGTTCCTGCATGCCTATTCGCCCCCAGTAGCGCCTGTGTTTCCGTAACCGCCAGAAGATTTAACCTTCTTCAAACGAAAGGTTTATCCCAGGCTTTTCAACAATCTATCCCGATGCGCACAAAATGTAAGGTTTTCACCCGGAAACCGGCATTTGTCCAAGTCGGCTCCGGGATTTTTGTTAGCGCGGATATTGGGAACAGGTTAGAATAAGAGAGGTGGGGGTCATCCGGAATCTGCAAATTCCGGGTAATTCGGGGGTAAAACGTGGGGAAGCAGGTTGCACAGGCGCTATTCCGCGGGGCTCTCGCGGGGATTCTGCTGGGGGCTTCGGTGGCATCCGCGGGGGCGACTCCGGAACAGGCCGATAAGGCCGCACAGGCTTTCAACAAGGCGTTTTGGAACGCTTCCAACAAAAGCTTCTATAAACGGGACGGCAAGGTCGGAACCCTGGATTTCTGGCTCACGGCCCATGCTTGGGAGTCCATCATGGACGCCTATCAGGCCACGGGAAAATCGGAATACAAACAGCAGATCGCGGACGTGTACGAGGGCTTCATCAGGATGCACGGCACGGACTGGACCACCAACGACTACAACGACGATATCGCCTGGTGGGTGCTCGCCTGCACCCATGCCTATGTGATCACTGGCGAAGCCCGCTACCTCACGCAGGCAAAGACCCATTTCGATTGGATCTGGAAGAGCGAGCGCGATTCGGTGCAGGGCGGCATCTGGTGGAAGAACAACGAGCACAAATCCAAGAACAGCTGCGTTGTACAACCCGTGATCATCTCCGCCGCGAACCTGGCGAGGGCGTTGCAGGACGATAGCTATCGAGTGAAGGCCGAGTCCCTGTTCGCCTGGCAAAAACGGACCTTGCTCGATCCGCGCAATCCCGGCAAGGTCTTCGACGCCATCAGCGCCACGGGCGTGATCGGAACGGGATCGACCACGTATAATCAGGGCACCTTCATCGGTTCGGCGTACATGCTGGGGCATATGGCCGATGCGCGCACCGCGGCGGATTGGACCAGGAAGAACATGTGCAACGCGGCCGGCGTTTTACGCGAAGCGCAGCAAGGCGACTTCGCGGGATTCAAACTCATCCTGGTGCGCTACGTGATGGGCTTCTCCCGCAAGAGCGGCGCGGCCGGCGCGGCGGACCAGGCCTGGATGGAAGCCAATGCGACAGCGGTGTGGAACAACCGGCGCCTTGCCGATGACGTGATGGGGTACGATTGGAACAATCCCGCGCCCGCCAGTGGAATCGAGTCCGCCAGCGCGGCGGGAGGCGTGGCCTTGCTCAGCCTGCTCGTTACGCCCACGACCATCGCCATCCGCCCCGTACCCCAGGCCACACGCGGCACGGAGCCGAACTTCGTCTTTTCGGGATCAGGGAAAAATCAAGGGGCCGGCGTGCCGGTGGTGCGCTTCCGCGATGGATTCCGCTCGGCTGACGGCCGGGCATTGACCGTGCAAGCCATCCAGCCGTAACACTTCCGTTACCTCAGGATCCTCGCGGCTCTTGGGCCCGTCACCTTGGGTCCGCACCACAGCGGTCCATCGGTAACGTCCCCGCTACGGAGCCGGTTTTTTCCTTTTCAGCCCCCAGCGTGGTCGCGGATCTCCTGGACGAATTCGAACCCATACTTGTCCCGCTTCGCGTCGCCCACGCCCGAAATCTCCCGCAACGCGGCCAAGGTCTTGGGCAGATGGCGGCACATCTCATGAAGGGTCTTGTCCGAAAAGACCATGTAGGGCGGCACGTTCTGGCGCTGGGCGAAAGTGCGGCGCAGGGTCTTGAGACGACCGAACAATTCCTGATCGATATCCTCGGTTCCGGCTGCGATCTTCGCTGCTTTGGGCTTGCCGTCCCCACCGCCGGTTCCACCGAGGCCGCCCTTACTCGCGGCGATTTCCAGGATCTCGAACGTTTCCTTGCCTTGTAGAATGGCCAGGCAGGCCGGAGCCAGCTTAAGCACGGGATAGGGACCGTCGTCCATGGCGATCAGCCCGCGGCCCAGCATCTCGCCCATCAGGGAACGCCAGAAGCCTTTGTCCTTGTGCTTGCCCACTCCGTAGGTCTTGACCTTATCATGGCCCAGCTCGCGCACCTTTTTGGTATCGGCCCCTACCAGCACGTCCACGACATGGGCCGCGCCGAAACGCTCGCCCGTGCGGACCATGCAGGAGAGGATCATCTGCGCTTCGCGCGTGGCGTCCACGGTCGAGGCCTTGCCGGTGCAGATGTCGCAGGATCCGCAATTGTCGTCGGGATAAATCTCTTCAAAGTAGGCCAGGATCTGGCGGCGGCGGCACAGGTTGCGCGCGGCGAAGTCCGCCATCTGGTTGAGGCGGCGGATGGAAAGCGCCTTCTCCTCTTCATCCACGATCTGATCGATAAAGTGGCGCAGCTTGGGGATGTCCCCGCCGCCATAGAAGAGCACGCATAGGGAAGGATCCCCGTCGCGTCCCGCGCGTCCCGTCTCCTGGTAATAGCCTTCCAGATTCTTGGGCAGATCCGCGTGAAGCACGAAGCGCACGTTGGATTTGTCGATGCCCATGCCGAAGGCGATGGTGGCCACCACCACTTGCGTTTCATCGCGGCTGAAGGCCTCCTGGTTGGCGCCCCGTTCCTCCTGGGGCAGGCCCGCGTGGTATGCCAGGGCCTTGACGCCTTTCTTGTTCAGATAGGCCGCGGTCTTTTCCACCGCGGTGCGCGTGGTGCGGTAGATGATGCCGGGTTCGTCCGGATGATCGCGCAAGAAGCCGAGCAGTTGATCGTCAATCTCGCGCTTGGGCCGCACTTCGTAATGCAGGTTGGGCCGGTTGAAGGAGGCGCGCACCTGGAAGGGATTCTTCAGGGTGAGTTTGGCGAGGATGTCCTGCTGCACGGCGTTGGTGGCCGTGGCCGTGAAGGCGGCGATGGGGGCCTTGGGGAAATGCCGGCGGATGGCGGAGAGGGAAAGATAGTCCGGACGGAAATCGTGGCCCCATTCGGAAAGGCAATGGGCCTCGTCGACGGCGAAGAAGGAAATGCGCGCGGCCTTGAGGCTGTCGATGAACGAGTCCATGGCGAAGCGCTCGGGGGAGATGTAGAGCAGATCCAGTTCGCCGGATTCCAAGGCGCGGTAGACCTTGGACGCTTCCGCGCCCTTCAACGAACTGTTGAGATACGAGGCCCGCATGTTGTTCTCGCGCGCCGAGTCCACCTGATCCTTCATCAGGGAGATGAGCGGGCTGATGACCACGGCGGTGCCGGCCGCCATGCGCGCGGGCAGCTGGTAACACAGGGATTTCCCCCCTCCCGTGGGCATAATGGCCAATACGTCCCGACCCGCCAGGATGTTCTCGACGATTTCCTTCTGATGGGGGCGGAACGATGAGTAGCCGAAGGTGCGGCTCAGGGCCGTGAGGAGCAGGGGTTCGGAGATGGCCTGATTGGCTTGGCTGGCCTGAGGGGCTTGGGTCGCAGGCGCCATGTTGCCGGATTCCGTATTTTCTTTCAAGGATGATTCCGGCATGGGCTAAATATAGATCTCGCCGTCCGCGCCCGGTGTGACGCGGGTCTTATGGAAGTCCATTCTGGACTTTCCCCACCCTATCCGAGGCCAAGCAGCACCACCCCGGCCAGGGAAAGTGCGGTTCCGCACACCGCGCCCGTGGTGATGCGCGTGCCGTACAGCTTCGCCCCGATGGGGATGATGAGCAGCGGGGCCATGAAGGTGACCGTGGTGACGATGCCCGCGGGTGCGTACTTCAGGGCCGATACATAGCAGATCATGCCCATTACCGGGCCGAACGCGGTGCCGGCCAGGAGCAGGCGTAGCACCTTGCGATCGGTCCAGCCGCCCAGGGTCGGTCCCAAGGGACCTTGCATGCGGGCATAGACCCACAGGACCACGGCTCCCGCGCCGATGCGGATGGTGGTCGCCGTGATGGGATCAAGATCCGCCTGTCCCAGGAAGGCCTGGCGCGCCAGCACGGTTCCCAGGCCCTGGAACAGCGCGGACCAGATGGCGGCCATGGTTCCGGTCCAAAGCGGGTTGCGGACTTTGCTGCTGGGGGCGACTTTGCCCGTCGCCTCCACAGGCAGGCTCACGCCTTCGGCCCGGCCCTCCGCGGCCAACAACGCGGTCTTGCGCCGCGCCGCGCTGGTCGTGGCCAAAAACACGCCGGCCAGGATCAGGGCCATCCCGGCCGATTGACCGATCGTCAGATATTCCTTGAGGACCAACCACGCGACCGCCGCCGTGGCCGCAGGGGCCAGAGTCTGGATCTGGCTCGTGCGCTCGGGACCCACGGTCACAAAGGCTTCATAGAGGAATGCGTCGCCGATGGCCAGGCCCAACACGCCTGAGGCGGCTAGCCAAAACCAGGCGGCAGGATGGGGGAGAGAGTGGAGGAGTGAGTGCGTGAGCGAGTGGGGAAGAGGGGAATGCGCCCCGAACGCGATCCGCAGCGCTGCCAGGGCCAAAAGAAAAATGAAAGCCAGCGCCAAGCGCAGCAGGTTGGTCGAAAAGGGACCGACCTTCCTGCCCGTATGGGTAAAGAAAAAAGGCGAGAGGGACCAAAGGACCAAGGTCGCCAGCGCCAGCAGCAGGCCGCGGAAATCGTGCAAGCGGAAGGCGCCGGGCGCCTATCCCTTCGCGAGCATGTCCGCCAGAAAGGCGTTCACCTTGGAGACGTAACCCGCGGGATCCTTGATCTCGGAACCTTCGGCCAACAGGGATTGATCGACGAGCAATCCATACCAATCCTTCAGCTTTGGATTGGCGGGATCGGCCGTGAACATCTTCTCCAGGCCCTGCATGATGGCGTGGTCGGGATTGATCTCCAGGATGCGTTTGCTGGCGGTCACGGACTGGTTGGCCATCTTGAGGATGCGTTCCATGTTGGCGCCCATGTCGGTCGCGTCCGCCACCAGGCAGCAGGGGCTTTCCTTGAGGCGCGTGGTCACGCGGACCTCCTTAAGCAGGCCCCCGGTCTTCTCCTCGAAGTCCTTCATGAAGTCCTTGTACTTGCCTTCGGCCGCCTTCTTGGTCTTCTTCTCCTCTTTGGAGAGATCGCCCAGGTCCAGATCGCCCTTGGCCACGTTCAGCAGCTTCTTGCCGTCGAAGTCGGCCAGGCTCTGCACCACCCATTCGTCGATGGGGTCGATGAGGTACAGGACCTCGATCTCCTTGGCCTTGAACACTTCCATATGCGGGCTGTGCTCCACGGCCGCGCGGGTTTCGCCGCTGATGTAATAGATATCCTTCTGCTCCGCCTTCATGCGGATCACGTATTCTTCCAGGCCCACGAACTCGCCGTCCGCGGTCTTGTTGGACTGGAACCGGATCAGGCGCTTCAGCTCGTCCAGGTTCTCCCAGTTCATATGGAAGCCTTCCTTGACGACGTTGCCGAACTCCTTCCAGAACTTCTGGTACTTGTCCTTGTCCTCTTTCGCCATGGTCTCCAAAAGCTGCAGCACCTTCTTGGTGGCGGCCTTGTTGATCTTCTGGATCACGGCGTTCTTCTGGAGGATTTCGCGGGACACGTTGAGGGGCAGATCCTCCGAGTCCACGATGCCGCGGGCGAAGCGCAGGTAGGACGGGAGCAGATCCTTGCAATCGCTCATGATGAAGATACGCTTGACGTACAGGTTGAGGCCGTTGCTCTTCTCGGGATTGTAGAGATCGAAAGGGGCCTTGCTCGGGATGTACAGCAGGGTCGTGTATTCCAGTGCGCCTTCCACCTGGTTGTGCGTCCAGGTCATGGGCGCTTCGTCGTCGTAGGAGATGTGCTTGTAGAACTCCTCGTACTGTTCCTTGCTGATGTCGGACTTCGTCCTGCGCCAGATCGGCGCCTTGTCGTTCAGGATCTCTTCTTTGCCGTCCGCGTCCGTGAGCTGGATGGGATGGGTGATGTATTCGCTGTACTTGCGGATGATGGAACGGATACGGAAGTCCTCCAGGAATTCCTTCTCATCCTCCTTGATGTGGATCTCCAGCTCGGTGCCGCGATCCTGCTTGTCCGACTCTTCCAGCGTGTAGGATCCGTCGCCGGTGGATTCCCAACGCATGGCGGGTTCCGATGCGCCCAGGCGCTTGGTGGTGAGGACTACCTTGTCCGCCACCATGAACACGGAGTAGAAGCCCACGCCGAACTGGCCGATCAGGCTCATGTCCTTCTTCTGATCCCCGGAAAGCTGTTCGACGAACTTCTTGGTGCCGGAGCTTGCGATGGTGCCGATGTTGGCGATGATCTCGGCGCGCGTCATGCCCACGCCGTTGTCCGCGATGCGGAGGATGCCCTTCTCCTTGTCCGCGGAAACCTTGATGCGGAAGGTCTTGTCTTCGCCCAGCAGTTCGATCTGGGTCAGGGATTCGTAGCGGGCCTTGTCGATGGCATCGGAGGAATTCGAAACTAGCTCTCGGAGGAATATCTCCTTGTTGCTGTACAGGGAGTGGATCATGAGGTTGAGCAGTTGCTTCACCTCGGCCTGGAATTCCATTTTTTCCTGGGTCGCTGCGGTCATGTGATCTCCTTGAGAATCAATGCTTGTGGGGTCCGGGGGCCGCGGGACGAATCGGTCCACGCGACTTGGGTACTTGGGCCTCGGGCCCCTTTTCTTTGGGCCAAATTTACAAAATCGCGCCTGGGACGGTCAAAAGAATCGGCCCGGTCAGACGGGGTCTAAGGGGGCGGCAGTCGTTTTGGCCCTTTCCAGACGGGGTTTGGCGCGGGAAGGGGTGTTTGCGGGCTGGCGGGATTACCGGTTGGAAACCGGCGCCCGAGGTTTGCGCGCGGAATGGACGCCGATGCCCGCCCCTTGTCCGGGACCGGCACGCTCCCCGCAATCCGGCCCCTTGAACCGTACACATCCTGAACACGGATTGTCCTTCCGGAACCGGTTAGGGAATGCGGGAACGGTGCCCCGGCGCGATCTTTTTCCCGACCTCGCAAACCTGGTTGGTGGAGCGGGGCTTGCGGCGGTCGCCGGACAAGGAGGGGAATCGTGAAGGTTGCGAAGGGAATCAGGGGAATGGTCATGGCGGGGCTCGTGGGGGGCCTCGCGCAAATGCCGGCATGGGCGATTTTGGCGCAGGACGCCATCCATCCCGCGTTCGATATCACCCAGGTGCCGCTCGTGTCCAAGTACCGGACCATGGGCATGGCCTTCCTGTCCGACGGCCGCATGGTGCTGCTGACGACCAACAAGATCGGCGGGGGCGAGATTCCCGATCCGGATCCGGAGTCCGCCGTCTTCCTCATCAGCGATTTGGACAAGGCCAATCCCACCTCGGTCAAAATCGCCAACATGTTCCGCCAGCCCTCGGGCGTCAACGTGGTGAACGACAAGATCTACGTTTCCGACCGGGACGCCTTCTATTCCATCAACAGTAACGCCAATGTTACGGATCCGGCCGCCAACCGCACCAAGATCATGGATTGGCCCATGGGCGGCCATTGGCATCAATGGGTGTTCACGCCCATGTACAAGGACGGATTCTTCTACGCGCCTTACTCCGGCAGCATCCGCCAGGGCGGGCCTTCGGACGTTCCCGCCACCAGCGAATATTCCGGCGCCTTCCTCAAGTGGGACCCCGCGGGCAAGACCATGGAAAAGATCGCGGGGGGATTGCGCTCACCGAACGGCGCCAACATGAACGATGCGGGGGAGATGTTCGTGATGGACAACCAGGGCAGCTGGCTGCCGGGCTGCGCCTTCATGCACATGAAGCCGGGCAGATTCTATGGCCACAAACAGAGCCCTCCCCAGGCGCCCAACTGGGCCGAGTCCTTGCCGTACCAGCCTCCGGCCGTGTGGATCCCGTATCCTTCCCAACTCACCGGCGCGGCCACGGCGCAGCCCATCTACATGAACAAGGGAACCTATGGGGGACAATGGCTCGCGGGCGACGCTAATGGTCCCGGCCTCACGCGCTATGCCCTGGAAAAGGTCAATGGGGATTATCAAGGCACGGTCTTCCGCTTCAGCAACGGCACCTTGAACGCGGCCATCAACCGCATGGTGTGGGGACCGGACGGATCGCTGTACCTGGGATCCCTGGAGCATTTCGGGAACTGGCCCGGGAGCGGCTTGATGCCCATGTACAAGCTGACGGCCAAGGCCGGAAGCTCGGCGGGCCAATCCGCAAGCGCACTGGCCTTCGAGATGCACATGATCAAATCCTTGCAAGATGGATTCGAAATCCTGTTCACCGATCCCGTCGACAAGGCCACGGTCAGCCCCGCCGCCTTCTCGATCAAGCAATGGCGCTATACCCGCGGCGCCGCCTACGGTTGCTGCAAGGATGCGGACGAAGCGCGCACCGTCTCCAAGACCGATGTCTCATCGGACGGCAAGCGCGTGTACGTGCAAATCGCCGGGCTCAAGCCCATGGACTATGTGGTCGCCTTCAAGCTCATCGGCATCAAATCCGCCGCCGGGAAATCCCCCTGGGACAACGAGGCCTGGTATACCCTGAACGCCATTTCGGATCGGACCTGGGATCCCGCTCTCTCCGTGCTGCCCCCCACCTCCCAGGCCCAGGCCTTGGACATCCATGTCCACGCCTCCGTGGCCGGTCCGGGCCTGTTGCACGTGTCCGTGGACCTCTCCGGGCCCTGGACCCTATCCCTCCGCCATCCGGATGGACGCCTGGCGGCCCGCCTGAACGGCTCCGGATCCGGTTCCCGGCTGATTTCCAGCGGCCATGCGACCGCGGGCATGTACCTCCTGGAAGCGCATTCCGGGGCGGGCTCTATGACCCGGAAAGTCATGTTCTGAGGTGGGATTTACGTCGGCTGGTACTTTTTCATCATGCGCCTGGAGTCGTCCGCGGAAAGATGGCCAACGGTTCGCATCCGCTGAAGCCGCGCCGGTGATTTATCATCATGGCATCAGGCCGTGGTGCCGAAATGGTGGATTTAAGCCTGTGAAATAAGGCTGAAAACGACCGTATCCCACCCGATACTCCCCCCGGTTTGCCGCCGGCGTCCCGCCCTGGGGCCGGCGGTTTTTTCCGTGTTATAATGGCTTTGTGATCCCGATCCCGCGTTCACCGCGCAGAGAACCTTTACTAGGATCGGCTTCCGGATCGTGCTTCGGAACGCGCCGTATTCCATAACTTCGAAACAGCGGGCCGGTCAATAGCGGCGGGCACCGTCAGTCCTCAGGGGGGAATCTTGAAAACCGCCCTCATACCCGTTCTGCTTTGCCTGCTCCGGTTTTCCTTTGCGGGGGATCCGGCCCAATATGGAACCCCGTTCGCGGGCGTTCCCGATCCGCGCGACGGGTCCATCTACCAGGTGAACATCCGCGCGTTCAGTGAAAGCGGAAACTTCCAGGGCGTCACCAACCGCCTGGATCAGATCGCGGCGCTGGGAGTCAACATCCTGTATCTCATGCCCTGCACGCCCGTGGGGATAGTGAAGACGGCGAACTCGCCGTATTGCGTGCGCAACTATAAAGAAGTGAATCCGGAATTCGGATCCCTGGATGATTTACGGAAACTGATCGCGGAAGCGCACAAGCGCGGCATGGCCGTGATCCTGGATTGGGTGGCCAACCATACGGCCTGGGATAATCCCTGGATCAACGAGCATCCTTCGTGGTATCAGCGGGACGGCGGCGGCAACATCATGCCGGCCAAGGTGGGCGGCTTCGTCTGGAACGACGTGGCGCAGCTCGATTTCTCCAACCAGGAAATGCGCCAAGGCATGATCGACGCCATGCGCTATTGGATCTTCGCCGTGAACGGCGACGGGTTCCGCTGCGACTATACGGACGGACCTCCCATCGATTTCTGGGTGCAGGCCAACGGCAATCTCCGGACCATCGCCAACCACAAGCTGATCCTCTACGCAGAGGGCGGCCGCCTCGACAATTACAAGGCCTTCGACTACAACCACGGGTTTTCCTTCTACGACGGGCTCAAGCAGATGTTCGGCGGCGCGCAGATGACGGCCATGAAGGTGGAAAGCGAAAACGACATGCAGTACAAGACGGCCGGCGAGTCCAACCGCCTGGTCCGCTACATCACCAACCACGACGTCAACGGTTGGGACGGCCCTCCCGCGGGCGTAATGGGCGGCCAGGCAGGATCGATGGCGGCCTTCGTGCTCGCGGCCTACAACAATGGCGTGCCCCTCATCTACAACGGCCAGGAAATCGCCCTGGATTACGCGTTGAAATTCCCCTTCACCGACCAGAACATCAACTGGAATCCCAACCAGCCGGTGACGGACGAATACATCAAGCTCTTCAAGTTCCGCAATGCCAGCGAAGCCATCCGGCGCGGAGCGTTGACTTCCTACAGCAATCAGGACGTCAGCGCGTTCACCAAGAAAACCGACAAGGACAAAGCCTTGGTGCTGGTGAACATCCGCAACCGGTCGATCAAATTCACTTTGCCTGCCGACTTGGCCAACACCACCTGGTACGATGCCTTCGACAAGACCCCGATCAAGCTCGGTACGGTGCAGGACCTGGGCGCGTACCAATACCTGATCGCCACCGCCGCGCCGCTCAATCCCACCCGGATCATCAAGAACGGGTCCGGCTGGCAGGAGCACGGGGCCATCGCAACCCGTTATGAGAATCGGATCCTGACTCTTTCAGGGAACGTCCCTGGCGCTGCCTTTGAACTCCGCGACGCCGCAGGGAAGCGCTTCGCAAGGGGTAACGCATCGGCCAACGCTTCCGAGGAGCCGGTGCGGATCGATCTCGGCAATTTCCATCCAGGGATTTATATCCTGACCATGCGCGGTCCGGGCCGAAGCGCGGAATCCGCCCAGCTGCGGATCATTCGGTAGGTCAACTCCGGATCATGGCGTATTTCAGCCCGTTGACGACCATGTCCACGGAACCGGCTTTGAGGTTCCGGAAGGACAGGGTGTCCGTTCCGTCCGGCACGGCCAAGGAATCGCCTACGGCCTTGAACACGCCTTCGAAATAACCTGACCGATCCTCTGGAGGGTCCGCCGAACATGGGCCCCAGGGCGCCCCATGCGGGTCCAGGGCCAGGCTGTCGCAATCCCAATGGGATGAGTAGGCGTACTTCAGGGAGGTTTGGATCACCTCCAGGGACGCGCGATCGGACCGTAGGAATTCCCCGTCCCGGAAGCTCCGCCGGCAACCCCAGTTCCCCTGGAGTCGCTCCGGTACGGACCGATCTTCGGAATGGGTGCACCCAGTCCCCGCAACCGCCATGAAGGCCATGGCGAAGGTTGCGACTAGCCTATTCCCATTCTTGCGAAGAGCGTTGGGCTTGGCCTCGGCCAAACTCAATAGCAATGAGCCTATGCCCAAGACTTCCAGACTTCCGGCTGATATCCCAAAGTGGCCTGGGATCCATTGCGCACCACCGGCGTCTTCACCAACATGGCATCGTCCAACAGCACCTTGGGAATGCGCGAAGGCGACATGAAGGCCAAGCCCTTTTCCTTGAACAGCCTGGATTCCTTATCGACCAGGTTCTCGTAGCCGATGGGGCGCGCCACGGTCTCGAGTTCCTTGGGACTGAATCCCTTTTCCTTCAGGTCGATGAACTGGACCTGGATGCTGCGCTCCTTGAACCAGCGCTCGGCCTTGCGGGTTTCGCTGCAGCTCTTCTTTCCGAATATCTGGATGTTCATTTCGCCAGCGCCTGGAGGTATTGGTAGATGGGGGGATAATGCACGGAGAGAAAGCCCAATAGGCACAAAAAGGAAAGTCCCGCCGCCACGATGGCGTACACCAGGCTCAGGAGGATTTCCGTGATGAACCAGCTTCCCAAAACCACCAAAAGGGTAAAACCATAGATGAACATGGCCATGAACGGTTCATGGAACAGGCTGAAAAACGCCGCAATCCAGGATCCAATCCCATGGGGAAGCTTCTCCGGAAAAAAGTCGGTACGCCATAGCAGGAAGCCGCTGGCGAGCAGGGAAAGGGTGGAAATGCAGCTTAAGAAGAAGCGCAGCATACTGCAAAAGTAGCATTTTGGCCAGTGCAGTCCGGAAACCGGAAAGATTATAATTTACGGGCTGGATTTAATTCCTCATAAGCCTTATAAGGAGCCGTTCATGAAAAGACTTTGGTTGCTGCCGGCTGTGCCATTGGCGCTGCTGCTGGCGCAATGCACCACGCCGAGCATGGAAAATCGCCTGAGCAAGATGGAGGCGAAGCAGGACTCCATCCTGAAGATCCTCGGCGGCATGCAGGAGAAGCATGAGTTCATGGCCATGCGCATGGGCTGGCGCCCCCCGGCGGATACCACTCCCAAAGCCATTCCCCAGGGAACCTCGTTCAACCAGGGTCCGGAAAAGGCCGTTCTGACCATCGTCGAGTTTTCGGATCTGCAATGTCCCTATTGCGCCCAGACCGCTCCGATATTGGACTCGGTCACGCGCTCCTTTCCGAACGACGTGAAGATCATCTTCAAGAACTTCCCCTTAAGCTTCCATCCCCAGGCCAAGGCAGCAGCCGCCGCCGCCATCGCCGCGGGCAAGCAGGGCAAGTTCTTCGAGTTCCGCTACAGGGTCGCGCCCCATTTCCGGGATCTCAAGGATTCCGTTTACCTGGGCGTCGCAAAGGAGCTCGGCCTCAACATGGAGAAGTTCAAGAAGGACATGGTGCTGTCTCCGGAAGTCGGCGCCATTCTCGATGAGGACATCGCGCTCGGCCGCAAGATCGGAGTGGAGGGCACGCCCACCATCTTCGTGAACGGCCGCTTGGCCCAGGACCGTTCCTTCGAGTATTTCCAACGCCTGATCCAACAGGGCAAGTCGAACTGATCCGCTTCTGATGCAGGCGCGATTCCCAGGATGGAATCGCGCCGCTCCCACCCACTTTCCGCATTACCACTGCACCCCGCATTTACCGTCACCTGCATCCGCTTGCTTCCGCGCTGTGCAAAACTATTTTCCCGGCACGGCTGTTTCGCTTGATCCGGGAATCCGGAACGCCTGAGACAGCAATGGAATTTTCTTTACCGTAAATTCATCTTTTGCGGAAACGGGATTGAAATCCGGATGTGCCTGAAAAGAGGACGGCGGCTCCTTACGGAGCCGCCGTTAGTGATTAGGCCGTTATTACCCGCGCAACGGACACTAATCGAGGGATATGCGGTAAATATAGTCCGGGCGCGAAAAAAGGCAAAAAAAAAATTGGATTTTTTTCCCCAAAAACAACTCTTGGGTGGAACGTATCGTTCCTATTTAATGCATTCCATTTCGGGCGGGTTTTTGATTTTGGCCGAAGAATGTCGAGGACTGACTGAAAGCTTTAATCTTATAGCGTCAACGCAAGGATTGGCCCTGGTTTATTGCTTCAATTTGATGGGGAATCAGTCCTTTAAACCTTGTTCCCTGCGAATGCGGTCTTTACGTTCTTCCAGTTTCACCAGGGCGTCATGGTTACGTTTCGCGTCGACGAACCAGCGATCCCGCTGCGCGAATGCGGGGTGGACCGGTAGCGGTCCCGGAAATTCCTTCTCCAGATTGCGCATGGGTAGGTACTCATCCGGACCGGCGAAACTCACGCAACGCCCTGCCCGCCCCTGGCGCGCGGTGCGTCCGGTGCGGTGCACGTAGTCCTTGTAATGCTTGGGCAGATCGTGATTGACGATCAGCTCCACTTCCGGCATGTCGAGTCCGCGCGAGGCGAGGTCGGTCGCGACCAGCACGCGGAATCCGCCTTTGCGGAAATCCTGATAGGCGTTGGCCCGTTCCTCTTGCGGCAAGTGTCCATGCAAAACCCGCACGTCGATGCCGCGCATGCGCAGGAGCCCGTTCAGATGGTTGGCCTTTTCCCGGTTGGCGACGAACACGATGGCCTGGCCGCGGGTTCCCGCCAGTTCCAGCAACAGCAGATCACCCTTCTTCTTGTTGCTCTTGAGGAAGTAGAAGGCTTCTTCCATGCTGCGGCTGCCGGCTTCCCGCTCAACCGGAATCAGCGGCAGGCCGGAGAGCCCCATGGACTTGGCGGCGCGCGAAAGTTTTTCCGGAGCCGTGGGCTTGAAAGCCTTTTTGGAGGCGGTGGGGAGGGAATCGGAGTCCTCGGTAACCGCTGTGTTTCCCCGGGTGTCCGCAGGAGCGGCGTGCCCGGAATCCGCATCCGCGGCATCGGTGGTTTCCGTGTGGCCATCCGTTTCATCCGCATCGGCATCGTTGGAGGCCGGGGCGTCCTGATCGGTGGCGGAAAGGAGAAGCCTTTGCCCGCCGGGGGGAACGTGCTTGAGGATGGCGGCGATCTGATCCTCGAATCCCATGCCGATCAGCTTGTCGAACTCGTCGAGCACGGTCAGGGTTACGGTCTTGAGGGAAACGGATCGCTCCTCCAGCATTTCCAGCAGGCGGCCGGGAGTGGCGACCAGGATGGTCCAGCCTTCGCGGATGCGGCGCAGCTGGGAATCCTTGGGATGCCCGCCGATGGCGAGGGCCACCTCGTCGCGCAGGGACGGTTCCAGGGCCTGTAACATCTGCGATACCTGGTAGGCCAGCTCGCGGGTGGGCAGCAGGATCAGGGTCGCGCCTCCCTTGTCCTTGGACTTCCCCGGTTGCGCCAGGCGCCAGGCGGGAAGCATGTACACCAGGGTTTTGCCGGTGCCGGTCGGGGCCACGGCGCGGAAGCTTTCGCCCGCCATCGCTTTGGGAAGGCAGGCGGATTGCACCGGAGTGGGCTTGGCGAAGCCGAGCCTGTCCAGGGATTTCCGGAAGACGGGGGGGAGGAAGGCCCAGGGGCCTTCGGCGGTCACTTGGCCGCGGCCTTGGCCGCGTCTTTGGGCTGGTACCGGGCGGCGAACTTGTGGATTTCGCGCGTGTCCTTGATGATCTGGGCCAGCACGTCCGGGGTGATCGCCTGCTTGGGATCGTCCCCGGTCCCCTTTTTAGGCTGGCAATGGGTTTCGACCAGGATGCCGTCGGCGCCGTAGGCGGCCGCGGCCAGGCAGGCGTTCGGCACATACACGGCCTTGCCCACGCTATGGGAGGGATCGACCACCACGGGGGCCCAGGTCCGTTCCTTCAGGAGCAAGGTGATGCTCTCGTCGGGGGAATTGCGGAAGCCTTCAATCGTGGGAACCGTGCCCCGCGGGCAGAGCATGACATTGGGATTGCCTTGGGCCACGATGTATTCGGCGGCCAGGATGAATTCGGAAACCGGTCCCATGTGCATGCTGCGCTTGAGCAGAACGCGGGTGGAGGAATTCTTGGTCATTTCGCCCACCTGTTGGAGCAGGCGGTAGTTGAGGGCGCTGCGGGCGCCGATTTGGAGGCAATCGACCTTGGCGTCGACGCAGAGCTTGAGCTGATCGAAGTCCATGACCTCGGTGTTGATCTGCAGGCCGGTGCGTTCCCGGGCTTCGACCAGGATATCCAGGCTCTTGGCATCGCCCTGGAAGGAGTGGGGCGAGGTGCGGGGCTTCCACACGCCGCCGCGGATCATGTCGGCGCCGGCTTCCTTGACCGCGAAGGCCGTTTCCAGGAACATGGCCTTCTGCTTGGGATCGATGGTGCAGTGGCCGGCGATGACGCAGAAATCCCCCGGCAGGGTCTTGGTCCCGACCTTGACCCGGTGCCCGCTAAGCTTGCTTTCGCGGGCCATCAGCTTGTACGGCGCCTGGATGCGATCGACCCGTTCCACAAAGGCCAGGCCCTCGATGCGATTGATCAAATCCTGGGACGTCTCATCTCCCAAAATCGCGTAGATGGAGCGCTCATGGCCGTGGATCGGTTGGATCCGGACCCCGAATTCGGAGATGATTTCCTCGAGTTCGCGGAGCTCGGCGTCGGTCAATTTGGCATGGAGTGGGATTATCATGGGAAAGGGGGTAAAATAGCCAAACCGGGCCGGTTTTCCAACCTGCCGCCGGCCATCAGGGAGCCGTAGCCGCATGGTTTTTTTGAGGTTGGCGCGGGTTCCCTCAACGGGCTTTTTAAGTCGGCTGTAACTTATGGGAAGCTATATTTACACGCTTTGGTCTGCGCCCGGCCCGCTGGGGGAACGGTGACTGGACCGGCGATTTCAAGCGAAGAGCGCGGAGTTCGCTGGGGCGGACACTAGAGTTGCGTCGAGAAGTCTTTAAAAAGAGCCTCACTCTGGAGTTTGCGACGGCAAACTCCAGAGTGAGGCTCCCGAAGTTTTAAAAAAGCGTCGAGCGTGGAGTTTGTGTCAGCAAACTCCATAGCGAGGCGCCACTATTGGAGAAATTCAGTGGCCATCGGCGTCAAGGAAACACAAGAGATCATCCGGCAGGCCGCGGTCCTTTCCCGCAATGAGCCGGCCGTTCCCGCGAAATTGGACCCCCAGGAAGTGGGGATGGCAACGGGACCCCGGCACCGCAAGCGCGCCCTGATGCGCGCCGTGTCCCTTCCCGATTACCTCGACCCGGCCGAAATCGCTCCCGATCCCTGGCAGAAGCTGGACGACGATATCTACAAATTCCTTCAGGTGCGTAAGGACCAGTTCGGCCGTATGACCGCTCCTCCGTCCCAGCAATTCATCGCCGAGATGGAATCCCAATTGAAACTGACCGACCCCGAGTATGAGCTCGGATCCTACCTGGGCCTGATGCGCCAAGCGGCCGACCTGGATCAAACCCGGCAGACCTATGTAACCGCGTCCGAGAAAAGCGCGTTCCACGCTTTCGCCCGCCGCATCACCGCCGGTCGCAAGAGCGGCGAGACTTTCGATCCAGGCATGGTCAAGCGCTTCCGTGAATTGCTGGATTCCAATCATCCCACCACCAACCGCGGTTTGGCCGATCTGTTCCGTCTCATCTCGCGCGCCGCGCGCCTGCCCTTGATCGGCAGCCTGAACGATGCGCCTGCGCTGTCCATGTCCGTGTTGCTTCAGGTGATCGACCTTTCCACGCGCTTCAACCAGCGCAGCCAGGGTCCCCAGGAATTGCATGTGGGACCGATGGACGTTTTCCTCGGCGCCCGCACCGTGCTGTTCAACCGCAGCGTGGCCAATCCCACCTTGTCGATCGTCAAGGAATTGGTGCTGGACGAAACCGGCCTCTACCACGATGATCTGATCGAGCTGCTCCAGAACGTGGGCGTATTTGGATCGGAACTCACCCTGCTGATGCCGGAGAGCCTGACCGAGGACGGCTTCGCTTTGCAGGGCAGCCGCTACTGCGCGGTGGAACTGATCATGGCAGCCGGGTCCAAGCTGTCCAAGGCGCAAGGCCCCGTGCAGCGCGCCATGACCACTTTGGCGGACGCCATCGTCCATAAGGTGCAGCAGCAGGACGGGCACAAGGACAAGCAGATCCAGAACATCCTCTCCCATTTCAACCGTCTGTTGCAAGGAGAACGCCGTTCCGCCGCCCGGGTCACGGAAGACCGCCATCAGGCCCGCTTCGACTACATGTCCGCCATCCAGAAGGCGAGCCAATTGGCAAAGGGCATGCAGACGGGGGAATTCCTCACCATGCAGTCCGGCGACGTGGTGGCCCGACCCATGCTGACCCCCAAATCCAGCGCCACCCTCCTGGAAGCGCAACGCCTGGCCCGGCTCGTCTCGGCCCCGCCCGTTACCGCCGGAACCGGCGAAACTCCGGCGTTACCATCCTTCCCGGCCGAAGCCTCTGCTGCTGCGGCAGCGACCATTTCCCCGGCCGCCGCTTTTTCAACGACCTCGGCGGCACCGGCCTCCCTCGCGACTCCCGCCATCGACGCCGCATCCCCTGCGTCCTCGGCGAACGTGCACCGCGGCCCCATGCATCCTGCCCGCGGGGGCGCGGACCTTCCGCTTCCCTCGCTGCCGGCGGCGGTAGTGGTGGGCGGCATCACCGCCCCGGAATACGAATCCCTGCTCGGCTCTTGGGATCTGCTGCTCGGCCGCTTGCGGAAGAAGCTCACGGTGAAATCCCCGACCTTCAAATCCCTCGCCTCCCAACTCGCCAAGGTGCGCGCCCTGGACACCAGCCTCGCCTACGGGCTCACCCCCGCGGGCAGCCGCGCCACCAGCCGACTGGCCAAGCTCATCCAGAGCGAAGAACTGCGCAACCGCCTGGGCGTTCCGGTCGATGTCGCCGAGGCCATGGAAGACGCCTTCAGCATGGACTATCCCGGATTCCTGGCTTCGCTGGAATCCCTGATCGGCGCGCTGTACGATTTCAAGCCCGGCCTGCAGAACATCCAGTTCCGCCTGCGCGATCGCATGCCTTCCGTGCGGCCGGGCTTGGTGGACATGAGCCGCTCCATCGCCAAGGCGAACGGCGGACCCGTTCCGGAAAACCGCATGGAGGGCCTCGAAACCACCATGTGGGCGGACGCGGCCGAACTCGACGAGGTGGCCTTGCGCCTGTTGCTCGGCTGCATCCTGCTGGGACATGAACTGGCGGGCGGAGTGATCGGAGCGGCGGGGGCCAAACTGGTGCCGCAATTCCAGGCCGACGGCAAGCTGCGTTTTCCGGACGCTTCGGGATTGCACGCGCTGGGCGACAGCGATCCCTTCCTCGCCTATGCCACCTTGCTGTGGGTCGGCAAGCAGACCCTGGGCGCCTCGTCCCCGGAAGATCTGGAAACCAATCTCATGCTACTGATCCGCCTGTCGCCCGACGAGCGCCAGGCGATGAAGAAGAAATACCGCGAATGGATCGGGACCGGGAACCGGCCCGCGCCCCTGGTGCCGGGACTGGGCGCCACCATCGTCCGGGAAGGCTGGCGCCGGGGATTCGAACGCGGCTATATGGCCGAAGTGGGCGCCCTGTACGAGACTACGGAGGCTTCCGTACTCGAGGGCCGGCTGCTGGAATCCCTGATTGGCATCCAGGCCGACATCGATAACGCATGCGACACGCTGGAAGGGGAGAAACTGCGATTGACCCGGGAAAGGGTCGAGCGCATCCTGGAATGATTCGGGTACCGTCGTCGACGGCCGGGACATCGCTGCTTGGAAATGGGAATGAATAGCGCAAGCCTTGGGAAATGCGCGGCTTTGTCCGTGACGATGCTGTTGTGCGCCTGTGGAGGCGATCTCAAGCGCGCGCGCGAAAGCTATCGCATCGGCGATTATCCGAGGGCCCTGCGCCTGTACGAAGCCGAACTGGATCGCCACCCTTCCTCCTTTGAGGCCCGCTACGGATACGCGGTGGTGCTGCAGGAGATCAGCCTCAAGAAAAAGGCCACGGGCGACGACGAGGAGAAGGACTGGGCCGACGTGGTGCGCGCCTACGAGATCTGCGCCCGCCAGGGCGATAGCGCGGTCATCGCCGAGAACTACGCCATCTCCCTGTTCCATCTGGCCAACAAGCTCTACCTGCGGGAGAAGTTCGAACCCGCGCTGGAATACCTGGAGACCGCGCGCCATGTGGATCCCAAGAACAAATACGTGCTCAATCTGGCGGGCATCGTGCAGTACAGCCTGGGCCGCTACACCGAGGCGCAGGAGACCTTCGAGTACCTGATCGCCGAGGACCCGGGCTTCACGAGCGCCTACCTCAACCTGGGGAACGTGCTGTGGGAGTCCGGCAACGAGGACGCCGCGCTGGTCACCTGGAAGCAGGCGCTCGCCGTGAGCCCGGACAACCAGGCCATCATCAAGCGCATCGAAACCGCCCTCCAGAAGATCGCGGGTTCCTGAATGTCCTTCGCGACCGGCGACTTCTCCGATTGGTCGCTGCTGGGCGAAGGCGGCGAAGCCCAGATCTTCCGCGCGCGCCAGGTGAGCCTGGACCGCATGGTCGCCATCAAGCGCCTCAAGCTCTCCAGCATCGGCAACGAGGAGGAGATCAAGCGCTTCGAACGCGAGGCCAAGCTGTGCGCCTCGCTTTCCCATCCCTCCCTGGTGCAGGTCAACGACTACGGCAGCGACGGCAGCTTCTACTACCTGGTGATGGAGCACGTGCAGGGCGTGGATCTGGGCAAGATGGCCGAGCTGGGATCCGCCTACGTCTCCTCAGGTAACGTACAGGTTACGGGTGGGATGGAGGTGCTGGGCTTTCCCTCCCACGCGTCCGGATCCGCCGCCGGCCCGGGCCTGCCCGAGTCCCTCAAGATCCATCTGGCCCGCCAGATGGTGGAGGTGGTGGAGTTCATCCACCAGAAGGGCGTGTTGCACCGGGATCTGAAGCCCGAGAATTTCATGGCCGACTATACCGGCCGCATCAAGCTGCTGGACCTGGGCATGGCCCGCCTGCACAACCAGGGACTGTCCCAGACCGATCCCAAGGGCGGCGCGCTCAAGGGCACGCTCGCCTACCTGCCGCCGGAAATCCTGCGCGGCCAGGGTCGCCTGGAAACCGTCTCCGAATACTATTCCCTGGCCCTGGTGCTGCTGGAGATCTTCTCCGGCGCGCGCTATTACAAGGGCAAGTCCGCCGATGAAGTGGTCGCGCTCATCCAGTCGGGCATCTCGATCACGGACATCACCGGCGTGCCGTCCTCGGTCAAGGCCCTGTTGTCGCCGTACCTGAACCCGGATCCCGCCAAGCGGCCCAAGACCCTGGAAAGCCTGCTGAAGGGGCTGAAGGGGATGCAGAGCAACACCTTGGCCCTTGCCGGCGGGCGCGAGGCGCTTGAGGCCGTCATACGCAACGAGCAGAAGGCCTGGTTGTGGGCCATGG
>OBEQ010880355.1_pt1 | contig 39914 bp, 33 predicted proteins | sample 1670901 | NCBI WGS metagenome assembly OBEQ01 (sample SAMEA104232315, study PRJEB22302) | groundwater metagenome | biome: forest; feature: aquifer; material: groundwater | place: USA | collected 2011-08-07 | depth 5.4 m | reverse complement strand
CGGCTCCCTGCCGCCAACGCGCGGCTGATCTCCTCGCGTTCCACGAGGGTCAGCCTGGTGTCGCTGTTCATCTCGCGCAACTCCTTTCTCCTGGTGGAGACCAGGATACCGGTGTTGCGCTAGCAACTTGAACTCAAGGAGGGATAAAGCAGATGCGCAGCAGATAAAGCAGATGAAAGGGTTGAGAGCATCTATCAATATGACGTTCGTTCAAGGTTCAAGGGTGAAGGTTCAAGGGGGCCGTCGCCCTCGAACCTTGAACCTCGAACCTTGAACAGAGCGCTCAGAAGTCTTTTTGATGGGCGCTCTTAATCTGCTTTATCTGCCCTTCCAGGGTGCTTTTCCTCCGCGATCTGATTTATCAATAAATTCACTTCGCGACGAGCGTCGAGATCTTGAAGATGGGCAGGAACAGCGCGATGACGATAGCGCCGATGACGAGACCCAGGACGGCGATGACCATCGGCTCGATGAGACTCGTCAATGCGGTAATGGCGACGTCCACCTCGCTCTCGTAGAAGTCCGCAATCTTCGTCAGCATCTTCTCAAGCTCTCCCGTGCGCTCTCCCACCGCGATCATGCGGGTGACCATGGTAGGAAACACCTTGCTGTGGGCGAGCGGGTCGGCGATGTTCTCCCCTTCCTTGATGCTGGTGCGGGCGGACATGACGGCACGCTCCACCACCTTGTTCCCGGCCGTCTTGGCAACGATCTCCAACGCACTCAGGATGGGCACGCCGGACTTGACGAGTGTCGCGAGCGTCCGGGAGAAGCGGGCAACGAAGACTTTCCGGAGCAACTTGCCGATGATCGGAAGCCTCAGCACCGTCCGGTCGAACCACAGCCGCCCCCCGGGCGTGCCGACATAGAGCTTGCAGAGCACACCGAAGAGGATCAGCGCCACCGCCTCAATGGCCAGGTAGCGGCCCATGAACTCGCTGATACCCAGAAGGATGCGGGTCGGCAGGGGCAGCTCGCCGCCGAGGGAATGGAAGATCTCTTTGAACTTTGGGACGATCACCACGATGAGGAACGTCGTGATGCAGAGGGAGAGCACCGTGACGAACGCCGGATAAAAGAGGCTGGCCCGTACCTTCCCCGTCAGCACGCTCACCTTCTCGATGTAGGAGGCGACGCGGTCGAGAATCTCATCGAGACGGCCGGACAACTCGCCCGCCCGGACCATGTTGACGAAGAAGTTGGAGAAAATTCGCGGGTGCCGCCCCAGCGATTCGGAGAGGCTCGCACCCGCTTCGATATCGTCCCGGATCTTCTTCAGCGTGGTACGGAAGTTCTTGTCCTCCATCTGATCGGCCAACACGTCGAGGGCGGGGGTGATGGGGATGCCGCTGTCCACCATCGTCGCCAGCTGGCGCGAGAAAATGACCAGCTGATCGGACCGCACCCGGGGCTGGCCGACCCTGAGGACCGCCTTGCCCTGGGGCTTCTCCTCGATCGAGAGGACGACGAACTCCTGCTTCCAGAGCCGCTCGATGAGGACGTTGCGGGATTCGACCTCAAGGGTCCCGCTGTGGGTCTTCCCCACTTTGTCCTTCACCACATATCTGAACGCTGGCATCGGCGTCTGGCTCCTTCTCGTGGCTGTGGGCTACTCTTCCGCCGTCACGGCGACCACTTCCTCGAGCGTCGTCACGCCCATCTCCGCTTTCCGCAGCCCATCCTGCCGCAGGGGGAGCATGCCCAGCTTCTGGACGGCGTAGTCCTTGATCTCCCACGACTGGGCCCGGGACACGATCAGCTCGCGGACGCGCTCGTCGACTTGAAACACCTCGATGATCCCCATGCGACCGCGGTAGCCGGTGTTGTCGCACAGCCGGCAGCCCTTGGCTCGGAAGTAGGTCGCCCCGCTCCCCGGCTGGAGGTCGAGCTCCTTGAGGAGTAGTGGCGAGGGCTCGAACGGTTCGCGGCACTTCTGGCACAGCCGCCGGACGAGGCGCTGCGCCTCGATGAGGTTGACGCTAGAGGCCACGAGGAAGGGCTCTACGCCCATGTCAATGAGCCGGGTCACGGCGGAGGCGGCGTCGTTCGTGTGCAGCGTCGAGAGGACGAGCTGCCCCGTCAGGCTGGCCTTCATGGCGATGTCGGCCGTCTCGAAGTCGCGGATCTCGCCGATCATCACGACGTCGGGGCTCTGGCGCAGGAGCGCGCGCAGGCCACCGGCGAACGTCAGCCCGATCTCGGTGTTCACCTGGACCTGGGTGATGCCTTCCACCTGGTACTCCACCGGATCTTCGATCGTAATGAGGTTCTTCGTCGGCTGGTTCAGCTGGTTGAGCACCGAGTAGAGCGTCGTGGATTTCCCCGAGCCGGTCGGCCCGGTCACCAAGATCATGCCGTGCGGCCGCTTGACCGCCATTTTGAACTGCTCGATGGACTCCGGCATGAACCCGAGGTGGTCGAGACCGATGGAGAGGTTGGCCCGATCGAGGAGGCGCAGGACCGTCTTGCCGCCGTGCGAGATGGGCAGGATCGACACGCGAAAGTCCACCTCGTGCTCCTCCAGCCGGACCTTGAACCGTCCGTCCTGCGGCAGCCGCCATTCGGTGATGTCCAAGCCGGACATGATCTTCAACCGCGAGAGCATCGGGTTCTGTACGGCTTTGGGGAAGCGGTGCCCTTCAATGAGCCGGCCGTCGATGCGGTAGCGCACCCGGAGTGTTTCCGTCATCGGTTCGAGGTGGATGTCTGACGCGCGGCGGCGCATGGCCTCGATCACCATGAGGTTGATGACCTGGACGACCGGCGCTTCGCTCTGCTCCGACTCGTTGAGCATCAGCGCGACCGCCGAGTCGAGGCTCTCCTCGGTGTCTGGCTCTCCCGCTTTGGCGTAAGTTCCGTCGCTGACCGGCGCGGTGGACGCGGAGTACATCTGCTCGATGGCCCGGCGGATCTCGAGCTCCGGTGAGAGGACCGGGTCAATCGCCACCTGCGTGAGCGCCTTCAGGTCATCGATGGCGAAGATGTTCAGCGGATCGGTCATCGCAACCACCAGCCGCTCGCCGAACTTGGCCAGCGCGATGAGATTGTACTGGCGCGCGAGGCGCTCCGGGATCAACTTGGCGACGGCCGGGTCGATGCGGTACTTCGCGAGCGAGATCATCGGCAACCCGAGCTCCTTCGAGAGCAGCTCCGTCAGCTTGGACTCTTCGATCACCCCTCGCTCGATGAGGAGGCGGGCAAAGCTCTTGCCGTTGCGGGTTGACTCTGAGACCAACTCATCGAGTTGTGCCTTCGTCGCCGTCTTCTGAGCCATGAGAATGTCCGCAATCCGCTGCTTGAAGCTACTCATGGGTCAACACGCTCGGGGCGCTGGGCTCGGGGCAAGATCGACCAACCCTCAGCCCTCAGCCCACCACCTCGAGTGGTCATTCCTCAACGACATCGCCGATGGTCGTCCGGAACACTTCATCCAGGCTCGTGACCCGTTGGGCCACCTTCGCCAGTCCCTGCTCCCGGAGCGACTTCATGCCGGAGCGCTGGGCCGCCTGCAGGATCTCACGCTCCGGCATCCGCTTCAGGACCAGTTCCCGGATCTCGGGCGTCATGATCAGCGTCTCCGCAATGACCTCGCGCCCCGCGTAGCCGGACGCGAAGCAGGAACGGCACCCTTCCCCCCGTGCCAGCTCGATCGGTGCGCCGCGCTCGTCCACCAGCCCCAGCTTGGCCGCCATCGCTAAGGCCGGCGTGTACCGCTGGACGCACTTCGAGCACACCTTGCGCACGAGCCGCTGGCCGATGACTGCCATGACGCACGAGTTGATGAGGAACGGCTCCATGCCCATGTTCACGAGCCGGACCACGGATCCCGCCGCGCTGTTCGTGTGGAGGGTGCTCAGCACGAGGTGGCCCGTCAGCGCCGACTTGATCGCCATGTCCGCCGTCTCGGCGTCTCGGATCTCGCCCACCATGATGATGTCCGGATCCTGGCGGAGGATGGATCGCAGCGCCTTGGCGAACGTCAGGCCGATGTCAGCTTTCACGCTCACCTGGTTGACACCCACCAGGTCGAACTCGACCGGATCCTCCACCGTCACGAGGTTCTTCTCCGGTGAGTCGATGAGCTTGAGCAGGGCGTAGAGCGTCGTGGTCTTGCCGGACCCGGTAGGCCCGGTGGCCAGAATCATGCCGTGCGGCCGCTCCACGCAGGCCTTGAGCTTCTCGAGATCGTCGGGCGAGAAGCCGAGCGTCTTGATGTCCAGCTTAATCTCTCCCTTGTCGAGGACGCGCAGACAGACGGTGCCGCCAAAACTCGAGGGGAGGATGGACACGCGGAAGTCGATGAGACGCTCGTCGACCCGGAAGTTGAAGTGGCCGTCTTGGGGCAACCGCCGCTCCGCGATGTTGAGGTCCGACATGACTTTGATGCGGGAGACCACGGCAGCGTGGAGATGCTTCGGCGGCGCTTGGCCTTCCTGCAGCACGCCATCGACCCGGTAGCGCACCCGCACGCTCTTCTCCCTCGGCTCGATGAGGAGGTCGGACGCGTGCATCTGGACCGCCTTCGTCAGGATGGCATCGGTCAATTTAATCACCGGGGCCTCCTGCGTCTGCTTGAGCAGCTTCTCGGCCTCGGACTCGGCTTCCTCCGCCGATGAAACGATTTCCATGGTATTCGACTCGGCTTTCCTGACCATGTCGCGGAGCGTTTCTTCCACGCCCGTGCCGTAGTACTGGTCGATCGCCTCTCGAATGTCTTTGTAGGTCGTCAGCAGCGGGTTGATCTGCAGCCCCGTCAACATGGCGATCGTGTCCAGCGCGAACACGTTGAGCGGGTCCGCCATCGCCACGGTCAGCGCTTGGCCTATGCAGGCCACGGGAATGAGCTGGTGCTGAACGGCGATGTCACGGGAGATGAGCGTCTTCAGGCTGGGGTCCAACCTCATCCGTGAGAGGCTGATGGGGGGGATCCCGAGCCCCTGGCTGACGGCGGCGAGGAGATCGTCTTCCTTCACCAACCCGCGCTTGACGAGAATCTCCTGGAGGGTGCCGCCCTTCGTCCGCTGGACGGCCAGCACCTGGTCCAGCTCGTCGGGGGTGACGAGGTCGCGCTGGAGCAATGCGGTCATGATGCGTTCCTTCAAGGTCGCCATGGACGTTAGGGTATCAAGGGGGTGGCGCCGTGGTGGCCCGACTTGTAGTGCGTCCCGATCGCCTCCTCGATGTCCGACGGCGTGCTCACGAACGTCTGGACGACGCACTTCGTCATCAGTTCGATATCCTCGATCGCCTTCACGTTGGAGGGGTCCGCCATCGCCAGCGTCAGCGCGTTGCCGATGCGGTCGATGGGAATGAGGCAGTACTCACGCGCCACCTTTTCGGGCACGAGCGACGTCAGGCTGACATCGATCTCATAGTTGTTAAGCGGCAGGTACGGAAACCCGTACTGGGCGGTCAGAGCGAGCGCCACATCCTCCTCCGTGACCACGCCGAGCTTGATGAGCACCTGGCCCATCAGGCCGCCATGCTCTTTCTGGTAGCCGAGCGCCTCCTCGAGCTTCTTGCGGGTGATGAGCCCCCGCTCGAGGAGCACCTCGCCGATCCGTTTGGTGATAATTCGTTTGGCCATATGCGCTATCACAAACCTAATTTGATTTCACAGATTTTGGATCGATGACACAGATTAGTGAAGTATCTGTGAAATCGATTTCGAAATCTGTGTAATCGCCGATGTAATCATCTATTCATGAGCCGCATGAGATCGTCGGGATCGCCGGACCGCCCCAACGCGTTCTCGAGGGTGATGACCCGCTGCGTGTAGAGCTCGTAGAGCGTCTGGTTCATCGTCCGCATGCCCTCTTTCTGTCCGGTCTGGATGACCGAGTAAATCTGGTGGATCTTCTGCTCCCGGATGAGCGAACGGACGGCGTGATTCACCATCAGGAATTCGGTCGCCAGCACGCGGCCGCGGCCGTCCGCCTTCGGGATGAGCTGCTGGGAGACGACGCCGAGGAGCTCCAACGACAGCTGGACCCGAACTTGATTCTGCTGGCTGGCCGGGAACACGTCGACGATACGGTTGACCGTCTGCATCGTATCGGAGGTGTGCAGCGTCGCCAGGACCAGGTGGCCCGTTTCCGCGACGATGAGGGCGGTCTCGATGGTCTCGAGGTCGCGCATCTCACCGATGAGAATGACGTCGGGGTCCTGCCGCAGGACGTGCTTGAGTCCCTGAGCGAACGACTGGGTGTCGCTGCCCACTTCCCGCTGATCCACAAGCGAGCGCTTGCTCGTGTGCGTATACTCGATCGGGTCCTCGATCGTCACCATGTGGTAGTCCTTGTTGGTATTCAGGTACTCCACCATCGACGCGAGGGTCGTGGTTTTGCCGGAGCCGGTCGCCCCCGTGATGAGGACAAGCCCTTTGGGTTTCTCGCAGAAATCGGTCATGACCTTCACGGGCAGCCCCAGCTCCGAGAAGCTCAGGATGCGGAAGGGCAACATGCGGATCGCCACCCCCACGTACCCCTGCTGGATGAAGTAGTTGGCGCGGAACCGGGCCAGGCCCTCTACCGAGAACGCGAAGTCGAGCTCCTTCCACCGCTCGAACCGCTCGACCTTTTCCGAGGCGATCAGGCTGTAGGCAAGGTCCCGGACGTCGTTGCCAGAGAGTGGCGGGTGGTCCATCGCCACGAGCCGGTCGTCCAGCCGCAGGTGCGGCGGGAGGTTGGCGCTCAGGTGCAGGTCGGTGGCGCCTTGCTCGACCACCATCCGGAGCAACGCTTCCATGCTCAGCTTCAACATCCCGGCCATCACGCCGACCTCCTCCTTGACCCGCTCTCTGACGAGCCCGGCTGGTGCTGACGAGGAGATCCCCGGTGGTCGTGCATCATGGCGTCCACGATGCGCTGCTCGAACTGCTCGGCGGTCGAGACACCTTCCCCCGCCAGGTTCAACCGCCGGAGCGCGTTCACCATAGCGGCCAGGATCTGCGTGCGGGAGAGTTTCGTGCCGGAGGAAAACTGCGCGTCTTTACCGAGCTGGTCCAAGTAATCCACCTGCTCACGGTTGAGGAGCGCAATGACGCGGTGGGAAGAACGCCCCTGGTGCTGGTGGCTATTGGGCAGGCTAGTGTGCTGTGGCATATTGGTTCATCCCTGAGGCTCAAATAAATGGCGGACGCCCTCTGAAAAGGCCGTCCGCCCATGATCCCGTGGCAGCCCAACCACCCCCGACGCGTTGCTTCGCGTTGCGAAGCAACGCGAAGCCTCGGGGGCTTACGGCTTTGCCCACGGATCCCGTCTTGGCAGGATCACGCGGCCCTACACCCTCAGCGGTGCAGAGGTCCCACCCTCACGGGTGGTTTGCCCTTTTCACACGGTCCCGGCTTCCGATAGACCGGAAGCCGTCTTCTGAATTATCCCACCCCGCACCATCGATGCAAGATGCCTCTCCGGACTATACCACACACTGCACAAAATCATCAAGTCGACTTGTGGAAAAATTTCCTTGTCCCCTTTGCACCAAATGCACTTTGCGCATAAAATCCCCCGCCCAAGGACGGGGGATTTTATTTACACGAGCTTCGCTCGAATGAGACCCCCCCCGCCACGGGCAAGCCTGGGGTTCCACGTGCCGGTGAGGACCGGTCAGACTAGTTCAGAAATTTCGCGGAGCGAAATTTCTGCGGCGGACGCTCTGAAGAAAGCCCAGCGCCATCCAGGCGGAGCCCATCGCGGTCCCGCCATAGCTCATCAGCGGCAGTGGGATCCCGACCACCGGGAAGAGTCCCATCACCATCCCCATGTTCACGCACGCCTGGTAGGCCAGCCAGGAGAAGACGCCCACGGCCAGCAGCCGGCCGTAGGGCTCGGACGTGTCCTGGGCCAGGTGGATGATGCGGGTCAGCAAGAGCGCGAAGAGTCCCGCGACCGCGAGGCAGCCGAGGAAGCCCCACTCCTCGCCGATCACCGAAAAAATGAAGTCGGAGTGGCGCTCCGGGAGAAAGCTGAGCTGGTTCTGAGTTCCCGACAGCCAGCCGCGTCCCCACAGTCGTCCGGAGCCGATGGCGATCACCGATTGGATGATCGTGTAGCCCGCCCCCAGCGGATCGATCTGGGGATTGAGGAACACCATGAGGCGGTCCCGCTGGTAATCCTTCAGCACATGCCAGCCGAGCGGCAGGAGGACGGTCAGCCCGCCGGCGAGCCAAGCGAGATGCCGGCGGGACATGCCGGCGGCCCAGACCATCCCGAGCCACATGACACAGAAGATCGAGGCGGACCCCAGGTCTGGCTGGATGAAGACGAGGAACGCGGGGACACCAGCCAGCGCGAGCGACGTCACCAGCACGCGGGTCGGCAGCGGCGTCGGCTGGCCGGCGAGATAGCGGGCGAGCAGCCAAACGGTGGTCAGCTTCATCGGCTCCGAGGGCTGGAGGCTGACGCCGAAGAGCGAGAGCCAGCGCGTGGCGCCTAACCGCACCGCACCCACCGCCAGGACGAGCACGAGTGCCGCGAGCGCCAGCACGTAGGCTGGCCACGCCAGGTCGGACCAGCGCCGGTAATCGAGGCGGGACACCCCGAACGAGGCCGCCAGGCCAAGGGCGATCCACCAGCCGTGCCGGACGGCGAGTGCGGGGTTGAGCGTCGCCGCCGCACTCACCATCGTCAGACCGCCGAGGAGGGTCAGGACGAGCGCGGGAAGCACAAGGCCGAGGTCCATGCTCCGAACAGCCTTCATCGGCGTCACCATGCGCAGGCGCCTTACAGCGTCTCTGGAGCCACGACGTACTCACACACGGTCCGGGCAATTTCCGCCGGCAGATCGCCGCCGGCTCCCCCATACTCGGTGATGATCGCCAGCGCGACGCGGGGATGCTCCATCGGGCAGTACCCCACAAACCAGCCGTGGGTCTGCCCCTCCACGTGCGTCTGCGCCGTCCCGGTCTTGCCCGCAATGGTCACAAGCACGCTCATCGCCCGCATGCCGGTGCCAGACGGGTCGTTGACGACCGCCTTCATCCCCACACGGACCGCGTCGATCGTCTGCGGCGACCACTTCACCCGTCGGCGCGGAGGTGGCGGGGGAAACTCGCGTTCGCCGACGCGCCGGATGACCCAGGGCTGCACGAGCGCGCCGCCGTTGGCGAAGATGGCGGCCACGGAGGCGATCTGTAGCGCCGTCACCAGGATCTCCCCCTGCCCGATGCTCAGCAGCGCGACTTCCCCTTCTGAGAGCCGCCGGGCGGGTAGATGTCCCGGCTGCTCCTCGAGCGGCCAGCCGGTCCGATAAGACAACCCCGCGTCCTTCATCGCCTCGAGCAGCCGGGCGGCACCGAGCCGGCGGCCGACTTTCATGAAGTACACGTTGCAGGATTGCATGAGCGCCTCGCGTAAATTCATCGGCCCGTGCCCGTCCCGGTTCCAGCAGTGGATCGTCCGGTCGCCGATGGTCAGCGAACCGGGACACTCGAGGACGGTCGACGGCGTGATGACGCCCGCTTCGAGCGCGGCGGCCGCAACGATCAGCTTCACGATCGACCCGGGCTGGTAGACGCCGACGGCGGCGCGGTTCAGCATCGGAGACGCCGGGTCCTCGAGGGACTCCGTGACGGCGGCGGTATCCGAGACGGCGAACGCTTCCGGCGAAAACGCCGGGCGGCTCACCATCGCCAGGACCTCGCCGGTGGCGGGATCGAGCGCGACGACGGCACCCGCCTGATCTCCAAGCGCCTGCTCGATGAGCGACTGGAGCGGCACATCCACGGTCAACTCCACGCGCTCGCCGGGAACCGCGTCTCGTGCTCCGACCACCCGGACCTGCCGCGCCCGATGGTCCACCTCCACCATGAGTCCCCCGGAACGCCCGCGCAGCTCCTGGTCGAGCAGTCGCTCCAACCCCAGGCGGCCGACGAGGTGTCGGGGACGCACGCCGTACGGCTTGAGCTTCGGCAGCTCCTCAGCGGTAGGCTGGCTCAGGTGACCAAGGAGATGGGCCGCGCGTGTGTCGCCGGGATAATGGCGCACCGTTTCCGGTTTGACCAGGAGGCCGGGCAGCTGCCATCGCTCCTCCTCGAGCCTGATGGCGACGTCCTTGGGCACATGCGAGACGATCGTGGCGGGGATGAACGCAAGACTGCGTGCCTTGTTGTACGCGCGCCGCAGGACATCCGGCGAGCGGCGCACCAACGTCCCGACGCGCGAGAGCACGTCGGGGAAATCCTCCAACTCCTGTGGTACAATCGCGACGCGGAAGACCGTCTGGTTGGAGGCTAGCAGCCGCCCCCGGCGATCGACCACCAGCCCGCGGGGTGCTTGTTCTGGCACCAGCCGCAGCCGGTTCTGCTCGGCGAGGGTGCGGTAGTAGCCGCCCCGGATCATTTGGAGATGGAGGAGGCGCAGCACCAGCAGGCCCAGCGTCACGCTCACGAGCCACTGGAAACGGACGAGGCGGTTCATTGAACGGCACCCCTCATCAAGAGCGCACGCCCAACAAGTCCAGTAGGCAGTAGGCGGTCGGCAGTAGGCAGAGGACGCTGCCTTCTGCTTTCTGCCTTCTGCTTTCTGCCTTCTGCTTTCTGAATACAGCGGTTATCATGCTACCGGCCTCTGAACAGTCCCCGCCAGACGGCGCACCACCACGAAGGCACCGTACGTCAGGGCCAGATGCGCCGCTGCCAGTCCCGCCACCGGCAGCGACCACAGCTCCTGGAGCCACAGTAAGCCAACCGTGAGGAGCAGCGATGACCCGAGCACCAGCGCCCCCTGCACCCGCTCATCCGATACGTCCCACTGCCCGGCGACCGAGTAGACGCTCCACCCCACCGCCAGGTAGCCGGCCGCCACAGCAGCGGGAATCCGGACCGCCCACACGAGCACGCAGCCCGCGGCTGACGCGCAGAGCATCGGCCAACGGACCGGCATGCTCGCCACGGCGAGGACCAAACCGACCAGCGTGAGATTCGGCGCTAGCCATGGATCGGGTGAGGCCAGCGCGAGCGCCGCATGGGCGGCACAGCAGCCGAACAAGAGGACGAGTGGTGATCGTGGCGTGCGCCGCGACATGGTGATCACCGCCCTCTCCGAGAAGTCACGGCTGCCGGTGCCGCGCTCGTCGAGGACGGCAGGACGCAGAGCACCTCTTCCAGCCGGCTCAACCTGGCGGCCGGGTCGACCAACGCCATGGCGGACCCAATCAGTTCATCCCGCGTGACACGGACCACGGTGCCCAGTAGCAGCCCTTTCGGAAACGGCCCGCCGAGCCCCGCGGTCATCACCCGGTCGCCCTCCTGGATGTCAGCATCGGCGTCAAGGTAGATGAACGCGCACTGCCCCCACCCCTTTCCCACGAGCAGGCCGGTCTCGCGGGAGCGCTCCACCAATCCGGCGACGCGGCTTTCGGAATCCGTGAGCAGCAGCACGAGGCAGGCCGCGGGATGGAGCTCCACCACGCGGCCGATGAGCCCGGAGGCGTCCACAATAACGGTATCGAGGCTGAGTCCGTCACGCTCGCCCCGGTCGAGCAGCACCGTCTGCTGAGTCGGAAGCGTCGAGCGGCCGATGACGGAGGCGGTCAATCCCTGGCGGGATGGGATGAGGTCGAGGAGGGCTTGTCCCTGCTCCGAGCGCCGCAGCGCTTCCCGAAGCTGGCTCGCCTCCCCCTGCCGCTGAACCAGTTCCGCGCGGAGGGCAGCGTTTTCGTCCGCCAACCCTGGCAGGCGCGGTAGCAGGAGGAGCACCTGGACGGCGTCCTTCACCAGCGTGAAGGGCAGGCGCAGGATGACGAGGGCAGCGTGGCGGAGGGGAGCGTGGAAGCAGAAGGCGCCGACGAGGAGAGCGCTGATGAACGCGACGCGCGGTGACTGGCGCATGACCAACGGTCTGCTTAAATGCGCCCCCAAATGCATTTGAACATGCGGGGCGCATTTAAATGGAACCGCCTCCTTGGAATGGGACGGGGCATTGGCGGTTCCATTGAGGTCACACGACCGGTCGGAGAGCCGAGGCCAGAACAGCGGCCCAGGCGGCGGAGAAGATGTGCGTGCCTAAAATTCCGTGCGGGTCGCTGACACGGCGATTCGGCTTCGGAGGTACCGGACGTTGTCCAACCCCTTCCCCACTCCGAGGGCCACGGCGGTCACGGGATTCTCCGCAATGTGGACCGGGAGACCGGTTTCCTCCGAGATCAGCCGGTCGACACCCCGCAGGAGCGACCCGCCCCCGGCCAGCACGATGCCGCGGTCGATGAGGTCGGCGGACAACTCCGGCGGCGTCTTTTCAAGCGTCAGCCGGGCAGCCTCCACAATCGAGCGCACCGGCTCGGAGAGCGCCTCGCGGACTTCCTCAGAAGTGATGGTCACCGTCTTGGGCAGGCCGGTCACGAGATCCCGGCCGCGCACTTCCATGGTCAGCTCCTCATCGAGCGGATAGGCGGAGCCGATCCGGATCTTGATTTCCTCGGCGGTCCGCTCCCCGATCATGAGGTTGTAGGCCTTCCGGAGGTGCTCGATGATGGCTTCGTCCATCTCATCGCCGGCGATCCGGATGGACCGCGCGATGACGATGCCGTCGAGCGAGATGACCGCCATCTCGGTTGTGCCGCCGCCGATGTCGATGATCATGTTCCCGCCCGGCTCATGGATGGGCAGCCCGACCCCGATGGCGGCGGCCTTGGGCTCCTCGACCAGGAAGACTTCGCGGGCGCCGGCACGGAGCGCTGAGTCCCGCACCGCGCGCTTCTCGACCTCCGTGATACCGGAGGGGATGGCGATCACGACGAGCGGCTTGTTCAGCTTGCGCGGCTGGACCTTCTTGATGAAGTAGCGCAGCATCGCCTCGGTGATCTCGAAATCGGCGATGACGCCGTCTTTCATCGGGCGGATCGCGGAGATGTTGCCGGGGGTGCGGCCAATCATACGCTTGGCCTCCTCCCCGACGGCGAGGACCTGGGACGACCCGCGCTGGATGGCAACCACGGAGGGCTCGCACAGCACAATCCCCCGGCCCTTGACGAACACGAGGGTGGTGGCGGTCCCGAGGTCGATGGAAATGTCCTGCGAGAACAGCCCCAGCACGAAATTCGAGATAGCCTGCAACCCTTGGAGGCGCTTTAGCGGCATAGGAGGGCGAATCAGTGGGCTCATCCTAACAGAGGCCCTGGAGCTTGTCAACGGTTTTTACCGTCGGTGACCCACCAAGGAGACGCAGGTGGTCAAAGAACTCCGGGAAGGACTTGGCCACGCACTCGGCTCCCCGCACGGTCACCGGGGCCCGGGCGGTCAACGCAGCCACCGCAAGACTCATGGCGGTTCGGTGGTCGTCCGCGCTGTCGACTTCGGCGCCGCCGGCGAGGCGGCCGGCGTCGATCTCGACCGTGTCGGACCCGGTCACCCGGATGGCCGCTCCCAACCGCAAGAGGCCGGTCACCATCGACTGGATCCGATCGGTCTCCTTGACGCGCAGCTCGCCGATACCCGAGAAGCGGCTCACCCCCTCCGCGCAGACGGCCGCCACCATCAGCACGGGAAGCTCGTCGATGAGAGCGGGCACCGCATCCGAACCCAGCGTGATGCCGCGCAGGGGACCGGCTTCGACGGTGATGGTGCCCCGGGGCTCCCACCGCTCGTCGGTGAGCGTCGTGGTAATCCTCGCGCCCATGCGGGACAGCACGCTCAACAGCCCCGTGCGGGTGGGGTTGAGGCCGACGTCGCGGAGGCTCACCCGCGAGCCGGGCACGCACGCCGCCGCCACGAGGAAGAACGCGGCACTGGAGATGTCGCCGGGCAGCACGAGGGTGCCTGGCGCCGTAAGCGGGCCGGGCTCCACGGAGACGTCGCTACCCGTCCGGATCACACGCACCCCAAAGTTGCGCAGCATGCGCTCGGTATGGTCGCGCGTCGGGGCACGCTCCACGACGGTCGTCCGACCGTCGGCGAAGAGACCCGCGAGGAGCACGGCGGACTTCACCTGGGCGCTGGCCACCGGGGGTTCGTAGCGAATCGCCTTGAGTGGACGGACCCCTCGAATACGGAGCGGCGGATGGAGTTCGCCCGCAGCCTGGGCTGCTCCTTCGATCCCGGTGCCCATCAGCGCCAGCGGCTCGGCGATGCGCCGCATGGGCCGGCGGCTGAGCAGCGGCCCGGCGGCCAGCTCTGAGGTAAAGGGCTGCCCCGCAAGGAGGCCGGCCGCCAGACGGAGCGTTGTGCCCGACTCACCGCAGAAGAGCTCGCCCGAGGGCTTGCGCAGCCCCTCAAGCCCAAGGCCGGTAAATCTGACCGCATCGCGTCCGCGGTGGACAGAGACGCCTACGCCTTCGATGAGAGCGAGGGTCCGCTGGCAGTCATCCGACGCTGGCCACGGACTGATGGCGGTTTCGCCGTTGGCGATGGCGCCCAGAAGGAGCGCGCGATGGCACATCGCCTTGTCCGGGGGAAGGCGCAGTGTTCCAGCAAGCGGAGAGGCGGGATGGATAATCGCGTCCATTCACACAGAGACACGGAACATTTGGAATCGCCCCCGACACCACAGAGACACAGAACCCGCCATCCCACCTTCTGTGCTTCTGTGGACGTTCTGTGCTTCTGTGGTGACAAAAAAGTCCCCCGTGGTGGGGGACCCTTCACGGCCCGGTGTCAGGCCTGCCTGCGCCGCGCCCCCGCCTGCCTCACTCCGTTCGGGGCGGGCAGACGGCGGGCAGGCAGGCCGCCACATGATCAGACTGGACTGCGTCGCGCAGAACCGGCAGACGCGGCGGGGGCTACAACGCCCTGACGGTGTCCCCTTCCCGGATGCTGCTCTTCTTCGAGTCCGGCAGGATCGCCGCGGCGGAGAGCTCGTCGTAGACCTTCTCCACCTTGACCCGGCCAAGCACTTCCTTGCCGCGGGCGATCTGGAACTCCTGGCCCACCGCCACTCCGTGGTTCTTGCCGAGGTTCACCACGACGAAGTCGTATTCGCGGTTGATGACGACGACCTGGCCGTCAGACGCCGCGCCGGGCGACGAGGTGGTGCTGACCGGCATGACCATGCCCCCGCCCACCGCTGCGCCAGACGCCCCGCCGTTCACGAGCACCTTATCGAGTTCAACGGTGGGCTGCTGGTCCATCGCCATCAGCTTGGCTTCGAGATCGTTCTTCGCCCGCTCGAGCTCGGCCAGCTGCCGCTTCGCCTCATCACGCTCGGACTGGAGTTTCCCGATCTGGTGCGAGACCTGGGAGGATTCGTCTTTCGCCTGGTCGAGGTCCTTCGTCAGCCGGGTGATCTCGCGTTCGCGGTCCTCGATGGAGCGCGTCAAGGTCTCCTGCGCCTTCACGCTGTTGGCCAGCGCCTCCTTCGACCCGACGAGCTCCCGCTGGGTGCCGGCCAGGTCTTCTTCAAGACGCGCCTTGGTCTGTTGGACGTTCTCGATGCGGGTCTTCAGATCGCTGTTCTCGGATTCAGCAAGCTGGAGGTTGCGCTGGACCGCTTGAAGTTGTTCCCCCTTCTGAATCACCAAGTAGATGGCAAACGCGGCGACGCCCATCGCCAGCGCTGCCAAGATGCTCAGGAGCGGCATCAGCATCTTCCCTGCCTGCGCCCCCGCACGCTTTGCTTCGCAAAGCGAAGCAGCGGAGGCAGGCAGGCCCACCTGCGAACGGCGCAGCGAGATCCCTGTCGGCATACAGTCGCCCTCCTTCATCACTTCGTTGCGGTCCGTCGACCAAACAGACGGTGTTCACTTTACCACAGCCCCCACGGACTGTCAACACAAGCAGAGACTCACCGCGACAGACCGTTGATGCGCTCGAGGAATCGTCGGCCGAGATGGGCCTCGACCCAGGCGGCGCGGCGGCGCGCATCGAGCCCGGGCCGGAACGGCAACGGCCCGGCCACCGGCACGCCCGCCAGCCGCATCAGCGCCTCCACATTGGTCCGGACGATGACCGAGGAGAGGCGGCCGGGCGGGGGCGGCTCGTGGTGGTTGAGGACGACGCCGAGTACGCGCAACCCCAGCCGCTTGGCGCAGACCAGGCTGAGGAGCGTGTGGTTGAGCGTCCCGAGACCGGCCCGTGCCACGAGCAGTAGGGGCAGGCCGAGCCGCTGAGCGAGGTCCGCCATGGTCTCATGAGCGGAGAGCGGCACCAAGAGGCCGCCCGCACCTTCCACAATCACGGAAGCATGGCGGCGCTGCAGGGTCTGAAACGCGGCGACCACGTCGGCGAGGCGGATGGGGCGCCGCGCGCGCTGCGCCGCGGCCCACGGAGCAATGGGCTCCTGGAAACAAATCGGATTCACCAGCCGCCACGGCTCCCGGCTGCCTGCGGCGCGCGCAAGCGCAAGCGCATCCCCTGACACCACCCGCTTCTCGCCGCTGGTCCTGATCTCCCGACCGCCGGTGGCAACCGGCTTCATGACCGCGACGTCCTTCCCGCGCGCACGGCACCAGGCGGCGAGCGCGCAGGCCACCACCGTCTTGCCCACGCCGGTGTCGGTGCCGGTCACAAAGATCCCGCATGGACGTCGAGCGCCGCTCATCCGTGTCGGCACCGTCCACGGTCGACGGTCCACGGCAAGACTGGTCAGCATGGTGCGGTGTTCGGGCTGGCTGTGGACGGTGGACGGTGGACGGTGGACGAGAGCGCATCCTGCAGCGCTTCCGCCAGCGCATCAACGTCGGCGTCCGTGTGCAGCGACGTCACGCTCAGCCGCAGCCGCGCGGTCCCCGCGGGGACTGTCGGCGGTCGAATCGCCGGCGCCCAGCAGCCCCGCTCCCGCAGCCGGCCGGCCACCGCCGACGCCCGGGAGGTCTCGCCGAGCATGATGGGGATGATGGAGGACGCGCGCGGGCTCGATCCCTCGACTCCCCCCGATGCTTCGCTTTGCTTCGCAACGCGAAGCAAAGCGTCGGGGGTCGATCGGGATGTCGCCCCGCGGCACATCAGTGCGGGGCTCCAGAGCCCTGGCAGTCCCGCGAGACGGTCGCGGAGCCGCGTGACCCGCTCCCGCAGCACGTCACGCCGCTGCGGCTCCTGCGAGAGGACCTTCAGCGCCTGCACGGCCGCCGCCGCGACCGGGACGGCCAGCGCCGTGGAGTAGATGAAGGAGCGAGCGCGATTGCGTAGATAGTCAATGAGGACCTCGGGCCCGACGATGAAGCCGCCCTGGCAGCCCAGCGCCTTGCCCAGCGCCCCCATATAGAGGAAGCGCGCATGGGGGACGCTGCCGGCTTCCGGCGAACCGCGGCCGGTCCGTCCGGTCACAAAGGATCCGTGGGCGTCGTCCAGATAGATGAGCGCGTCGGTCCGGTCCGCGACGTCCGCGAGCGCGGCCAGCGGTGCGGCGTCTCCGTCCATGCTGAAGACGCCCTCGGTGACCATGAACCGGCGGCCTCCGGCCGGCGCGCGCGCGAGGAGCTCCGCCGCGTGCGCCGGGTCGTTATGCCGGAAGACCCGCAGTGTCGCGCGGGTCGAGCGGACGGCGTCCACGAGGCTCGCATGCGCGAGGCGGTCGATGACCACCGTATCGCGGGATGACACGAGCGAACCGAGGGTGCCGAGATTGGCGAGGTAGCCGCTGGAGAAGACGATCGCCGCCTCGGCGCCGAACCACGCCGCCAGCTCGGCTTCAAGCCGCGCATGCCAGCCGCTCGTGCCGGCCAGCAGCCGCGAGGCCCGCGCCCCAACGCCCCACTCGGACGCGGCCCGTGCGGCCGCCTCGGCGAGGGCGGGATGCGCGGCCAGGCCCAGGTAGTCGTTGGAGCACCAGCTGACCAGCTCCCGACCGCCGAGGCGCACGCGCGCACCATCGACGCCCTCAAGGACCGTCAGTTCGCGGAGGAGGCCATCATCTCGAAGCGCCCGCAGCTCCTCGGCGATCTCATGGAGGAACCGTTCGGTCGCTGAAGGAAGGATGGCAACGGAGGACATCTGTGTCGATTGGACTCACCGGCTCAACCGGCCAACTGGCTAACCGGCTAACGGACCACCATGGGCAGGAACTCGGTCGAGCCAAACACGCCGTAGAGCCCGCGCGCCTTGAGCCAGACGCCGCGTTTCAGGTAGCCCAGCGCCGGTCCGATGACGTTGGCCGCCATGGTCGTTTCATCGCCGAGGATGAACTTGTGGCTCGAGCGCTTGCCTTCGAAGGTGACGCCGGTGAGCGTCATCGTCGTCGAGACGGGCTTCCTGGGGTGGCGCGTGTCCATGACGCCGCCCACCTCAACTTGCTCCCGATCGTCCACGACGCCGACGCGCTGCAGCAACACGTCATCGGCATGCTCCATCCGCCGCAGCTCCAGGAGGCCGTTCGTCCGCTCCAGCAGCGCCTCGACCTCTGCGTCGCTCATGGCCTTGGCGCGCTCGACGGTGTAGCCGGGCAGCTGGGCGATGTCTTCCCGAATGGTCGCCTTGTACGCGTCCCAGTTCGCAATGCCCACTCCCCACCAGATGTCCACCCGCTCCACCTCGATGAAGGACTGGGCAGCCAGCACCGCGGCCGCGGCGAGCAGACCCGGCGTCGCGCCGCACCCGGTCATGACAACGCTCCGGACCCGCCGGACCCGCTCATCGAGGCCGAACATCAGCTCGACCGCACGGGTCCGTTTGAGGACATCCACAAAGACGAGCGAGCGCTCCGCATCGGCGAAACGCCGGATGACGCCGGGAATGAACTCATTGGGCAAGTTGGGCAGGGCGATCAGCGCAGCATCGAACGCGTCCGGCATGGCCAGCAGCTCGCCGATCGGGTCGTCGCAGTGCCGGGCGTCCACCGCCACCGCGGTGGCCACTCCTCCGCCCTGCTCCTGGGCGCTGACGACATGTGTGCGGTAGCCGCCCACCAGATCGCCGGTCAGTGCGGCGAGCGCCTCACCGTCGAGGCCCTCCGCGGACGCGACCAACCCTTGGCTATCGCAGATCGCCGTCAATCGCAGCTCGCGCTTCATTCCGATGATGCGCACCGCCGCCTTCCCCAGCCCGCCGGCCCCCAACACCGCAACCTGGATTGGCCTGCGCTCAGACATTCGCCGACTCCTTCGTTCAACGTGTCACGTGACACGCGTCACGCAACAGGTGACGATCTGTCACCGCTCAAGCCATGTCTGCCGGCACGACTGACGCTCAACGAGCTTTGTGCCCAACAGAGTTTTGACTGGATGACGCTGCTTCCCCAGAATGAGTTTGTGCAACACCTCGGTAGAAAGCGCTCCCACCTGGCTCAACGGCTGCCACACGGTCGTCAACGGGACTTTTGCAAAAGCGGCGATCGGAGCGTCGTCAAAACCCACCACCGAGAGATCTTCGGGCACCCGCAACCCTATCTCATGCGCGACTTCAATGGTGATCACCGCCATCTCGTCGCTCGCGGCAAAGATAGCCGTGGGACGATCTCGGTGAGTGAGAAGCCGTTTGGCGAGCTCTCGGGCTGAGGAGCCGGTGTAGTCACCCAGTTGCACATAGTGCGGCTTCACCTCCAACCCGCGGGCCTTCATAGCCTTCAGATATCCGTCCAACCGCTCGATTCCGCAAGGAGTGCGGAGGTGTCCGGCAATAGTCGCGATCTCCCGGTGGCCGAGCCCGACCAGATAGTTCACCACATGTTCACTCGCCGCACGGTTCTCCACCGCGATGCAGCTCACCGGCAGTTCCTTGATGTAGTTAATCATGACCACGCAGGGGACATCCTGGTCTAGGATGAAGTCAAGTTGGTCCTCATTCCCATCGATATCCGCGAACAGCACCCCATCGACCGTCGCGAGATCCGGGAACGACTGGCCGTCTGTGACGTGTAAAAGCAAATTAAGTTTCAACCGCTCTACCGTGGCCCCGATGCCTTTAATCAGCTCCAAGACATGGAACGAGTGAAACATGTCGGCAAAACGCGGCATGACCAGCCCGATGGTGTTGTGCCGTCCAGAGGCGAGCCGCTGGGCACTGGGATTCGGGCGGTACTTCAGCTTCTTAATGGCCTCGCGGACTCGCCGGCTGTTCTCTTCAGAAACCGTGGAGACGCCGTTAATGACTCGCGAGACCGTCGTGGTGGAAACCCCCGCGGTCTTGGCGACGTGGACGATGTCGATCTTTCCCATAGCTCCTCTATGCGTTGCGGCCTGTGGGTGGGGTGTTGATGCCTCAAACGGTGCCTCGGGTCAGAGCCCGGTCGAATCGTCCTGACGCGCCAGGTAGGCTCCGGAAGGGTCGAGGATCTGGGCGGTGACGAAAATCAGCAGGTTGGAGCGCTCCGCGGAGTCATGGTCCTTGCGGAATAGGGCGCCGATCACGGGCAGCGACCCGAACACCGGCACCTTGGTGACCGTCTTCGTCGTCGTGTCTTTCATCAGCCCGCCGAGCATGACCGTCTGCCCGTTCTCCATCACGACACTCGTCTCGAGGTTGCGGGTGGTGAAGCGCGGCAGCGTTACTTCCCCGCCGAACGTGTCGTCCGTCTTTTTCTCGCTGACTTCGGGGTTGAGCGCGAGCGTAATGGTCCGGTGGTCCTGGCCGACGCTGGGCGTCACATGGAGCAGGATCCCCAGGTCCTTCGTGACAAAATCCTGCGGCACATTGACGAAGCGGGTCTCGCGCACGCCGTTCACCAGGTCGCTGAAATCGCCGTCGCCGTTCAGGTCCTGTCGCACCACCGAGGCCTGGTAGTGCGTCGCATAGACGAACTCGGTGACGATTTTGATCGTGGCGGTCTGGTTGTTCAGGGTGGTGACGCGGGGGGCCGAGAGCGTTTTGGTCTTTTTGTTCTCGGCGAGCGCGTGCAGGACCGCCTGATACTGGGTCCCGCTCAGGATGCCCTGGAGCGTCAGGTTGAGACCGGAGGCTTGGTTTGAAAAGTCGGTGAAATTGATCTTGGTGCCGCGCTGGAGCGAGGTGCCCAGCTTGGAGAGCTGCAGGCCAGCCCCCCTGGTGCCGTTCCTATCGCCCTTCTTCGTCAGCGCGGCGTCGCCGGTCAGCTCCGCGTTGATGCCCAATTCCTGCGTATCGGTGAACGTGACTTCGATAAAGCGCGCTTCGATGAGCACCTGGATGGGAGACACGTCCAGCTGGGAGAGCAGCGTCTCGATCTGCTCGAGGTAGTAGGGCGCGTGCGTCACGACGAGAGCCCCCGTGCGCTCGTCGAGCAGCATGGAGCTCCCCCCGACCGGCGGGATGACCTCTGAGAGGATGTCCTTGATCGTCTTCATCTCACGCACCGTGGCGGACTGAAGCGCCACGCTCTGGCGGGTCTTCTCCATCGGCTCGAAGGCGGCCACGAGGCCCGGCCCCTGGTTGAGGAAGAAAACTCGCGTCTCCATCGGCTCCGCCTCGAGCTCTTCGCGCGTCGCCACCCAGATCATGCGGTCATTGAAGCGGTAGAGGAGCCCCTGGCCTTTCAGGAGGTAGTCCAACACGTGCCGGAGCGGCATCCCGACGAGGTGCCCGGTGACCGGCCGGCCCTGCGCACGCGCCTGCTCTGAGAGGACAATGTTGACACCGGCGCTCTCAGAGAGAAACTGGACCGCGGAGGCGAAGTCTACGTCCTTGAAATCGGCCGTAATCGGCTGGTTGAGCTGCGCGTCCAGGCCGGAGACGGGGACCTCATCTGGATCCGGCACGCGCTCGACCGCCTGCGCCGGCGCTCCGAGCGCAAGGAGGCCCGCGACCGCCAGACCAATGCGCCATCCGGCGCGGGTCATGTCGTCTGCCCTCGTGGCGCCAGCACGCGCGCGGTGATGAAGATGAGGAGGTTCTTACGAGTGGTGGATTCCTCTTTCTGCCGAAACAGGTTGCCGATCAGCGGCAGGTCACCGAGGACCGGCACCTTGGTGACCGTCTCCGAGGTCGAGTCCTTCATCAGCCCGCCGAGCACAATCGTCTGCCCGTCCTCGATGAGGACGCTGGTCGTCAGCTGGCTCAACGTGAACTCGGGCACCGTCACGCCCCCGCCCAAATCCCTGAACTGGCTGAACTGACTGACCTCGGGCACCAGCACAAGCGTGACGGTCTTGAGATCCCGCCCGACGCTGGGGGTCACGTTGAGCAGGATACCCACATCCCGCTTCTGGAAGTCCTGCGGGACATTCGCAAACTCCGTCTCGCCCGCGTCGTCGAAGTCGCCGTCACCGTTGATGTCAAACTGGATGAGCGACACCTCGTAGCGGGTCGGATAGTTGAACTCATCGACGACGCGGATCGTCGCGGTCTGGTTGTTCAGGGTGGTGATACGGGGGGCCGAGAGCGTCTTCGTCTGTTTGGACTCTTCCAGCAGATGGAGCGCCGTTTCGAACTGGGTGCCGGTGAGCACCCCCTGCAGGGTGAGGTTGAGCCCCTCGCTCTCGCGCACGAGCGCCGGGAACTTAAAGCCGGCCCCGCTGGCCAGCTGCTGGCCGGCGCCTTGTGTCCCGTTCACGTCGCTCTTCTTCGTCAGGGCGGCGTTACCGGTCAGCACCGACTCCAAGCCGAGCTGGCTCAGATCCGTCATCGTCAGCTCGATGAACCGCGCCTCAATGAGCACTTGGATGGGGGTCACGTCCAGCTGGCTGAGCAGCCGCTCGATGAGTGCCAAGTTCTCCGCGGTATTCGTCACGATGAGCGAGCCGGTCCGCTGGTCCACAATGAACTTGCTGTCTGCCGTGCTGGGGACCGACTCCTGGATCAGCTTAGTGAGGGAGTCCATCGAGAGCGCCGGGTTTGGCTGGAGAGCCGCGGTCTCGAGCCCGAAGGGGCCGAGGCCGCTATTGAGGAAGAACACCCGCGTCTGCATCGGCTCGCTGGAGAGCTCCTGCGGCGTCGAGATGAGGACGGCGTCCGACTCGACGCGGTAGGCGAGTGAGAGGCTTTTCGCCAGGTATTTGATCGCCTGCTCGAGCGGCAGCTGCGCCACCTTCATCGACACGAGCGTGGTCTTCAGGTCGAGCTGCGGCGAGGGGATGATGCTCACGTTCGCGGCGTCGGCGACGAACTGGAGGACGTCGCTGAGGGCGACCTCGCTGAACTCGAAGCTGATGGGCTGCTTGAGCTTCGCCGCCATGGCGGGGCTCGGCCGTCCCGCGGTGCCAGAACTCAAGGCGTCCGGCAGCAGACGCCGCTTCTGCTGCTCCGGCAGGAGCTGGGCCTTGAGCACCTCGTTCAGCATGACCTGCTCATCGCGGTGGGTCTCGTTCTTGAGGCGGTCCCGCGCCTCGGTCAGCTCCGCCAGCTGTGTGCGCTCCATGAGCTCATGCGCCTGGCGGTTCGAGGGGTCTTGGACGAGCACGACGGTGAGCAGCTTTTGCGCCGTCGCGTACCGGCGCTCCTGCAGGGCGACCTTGGCGTATTTGAGCCCCGTTTCCAGCTCGATCCGCTTCTGGAGGAGGAGGTGTTCGAGCTCCGGCACGATTGCCCCTTCCGTTTTTGGCGACTCGACGCTGGCCCGGAGCCGTTCCTCGAAATGCTTGAGCTCGGCGCGCGCGATGAGCCGCTCGCCGGCTTTCACCAGCGGATGGTCGGGCGCCATCACCGTCATCTGCTGGAGGATCTGGACCGCCTCCTGATAGGAGCCGCGCTGGTAGAGCGAAAGCGCCTGGTTGTAGAGCTCCTTCAGCCGGTGCTCGCGGGCCAGCTGCAGCTGGTGCTGCGTGTCGTGCTCCTGGAGCTCGCGGCGCTTGAGCTTCTCCTGGCTCACCTGCTCGGCCACTTGCTGGGCCTTCTTCACCTGTTCCGCGCGCGCCGAGGTGTGGGGCGTCGGCTGGGTCTCTTGCTGACGCTGTTGGGCGAGGTGCCGCTTCGCCGCCCCCAGCATCTGCTGGGCGAGCGGAGTGAAGCGGCCGCCTGCAGGCGATTGCGGCTGGGTGGTGGAGGACGCCGTGGATGCACGCGGGGTCTCGGGCGCCGCGGCCTCGTTGGAGGCGGCGAAGACGCGCATGGACAGCCCAAGCAGCAGGGCGGCCGCCGCTGCGACCCGCCAGCGGACGCGGCTCATCCCACCACCTGCGCCCGACGGCGGCTCAGGCAATTCAGACGGTGGGTCGCCCTCACCGATGTCGACGGCGTCGAGTCAGCACTCCTGTCCATGAGCCTCATCGGGGTTTGCCTTCGGCAAACCGGCGCAGGTGGTGGGATCATCGGACGGCCCCGCGCGCGGCCCCCTCCGCCATCAGCTGGGAGGCAACATGGGAGGCAACAGCGGAGGACTGATCCGTAGCCGCTTCCTGCGCGATCACCTGCTCGAAGAGCACCATCGCCTCTTCGTACCGTCCGGCGTCGAACGCCGTCTTGGCGCGGCGGAAGAGGCGTTCGAGCTGGGCCGTTTGAGCCTGGCGCTCGCGCCCTGTTTTAGTGGCGAGGAGCTGTGCGTGGAGCAGGGCGATGCGGTCCAACTGGGGCGGGTTGATCGCCTGGGCCTGCGCCACCAGTTCGAGCGCTTGATCGAATCCGCCTTTCGCCGCGAGCCGGTCGGCTTTGGCGAGCAACTCCTCCGCGTTACGCGAACGGACCGCTTGCTCGCGCTGCTGCCGCTCCTCGATCTTCCGGTGCTGGTCCGCCATCTCGCGCGAGAACTGCAGCGCCTGTTGGCGTTCGTGGACAATGCGGCGCTGTTCCCGCAGCCGCTCCTCCTGCTCGGCGGCGGACACCAGCCGCTGCTGCATCGGGATGAGCTCAGCCGCCACGGGTGCCGGCAGATAGCGGATCGTCCGTCCGAACCAGGCGAGCGCATCCGGATGGATGGTGTCCTGGCCCGTCTTCAAGAGCGCTTCTTCCAGCTTGGCGATGGCGATCCGGCGCTCCCCTTCCAAGTGTTCGCGGCTCGTCGTTTTGGCCACCAGGATGCGGCCCAGCTCTTCGATGCGCGCGCGGACGAGCGCTTGCTGTTGCACGAGCTTGTCGTGCCGCTGCTGGACCTGCTCCGCGTCCTGCCGCATGCGGCCCACCTTGTCACGTTTGTCGCGCTCGCTCGTGCGAAGCAGTTCCGCCATGGCGGAATGCAGACTGGCCTCTTTGAACGTCAGGCGGCGCTGACTCTCCGCTTCCCGCTGCTCGGTCAGCTGCTGGATGAACGCGCTGCGCTGCCTGCTCAGGATGTCACGGCGCTCGCTCGCCAGCTGCGCGCGCTGCGCGTCCAGTACTGCCCGGCGCTTCTCGATCGCCTGCGTGGTGGAGCGCTCGAGCGACTTGGCCAGTTCCGGATTGGCCTCGAGCCGCGCGAGCCGGTCGAGCAGCTCCTGCGTCTGCAGATTGATCTCTTCGCTCAGCTGCTCGAGCTCCTGCTCCTTCAGCGCCAGCTCATGGTCGAGTGTTTTGCCGACCAGCTCCCCCTGGCGCGCCTCGAACGCCTGCAGCTGCTGGTCGACCTCGCGCTGCGTGTCCTGGGCGATCTGTGCGCGGGTGGCGGCGAGCTCACCAACCAACTTCGTCTCGAGCTCCTTGCGCAGCGAGAGAAGCCGCTCCTCGGATGAGCGCTCGAGCGCGGCGAGCTGTGCGGTGATCTGCCGGTGCTCCTGGTCGACGAGCACGAGCTCGCTGTCCACGGTGGAGAGTTTGGTCTTGCGCTCGTCGTCTTCGATCCGCAGCCGCTTCAGCTCGGCCTGGGCGTCGGCGAGCGACTGGATGATACCCACGAGACGTGGCAGGAGGGGTGCCACGTCGCCACATTCAGGAGGAACAGCCGGGGGAGCGCTGGTAAGGGGGGATGAGGCGGGCTGACTGACGGTGACGGACGGCAGGCGCTCTTCTGCAGCGGATGCGACAGCTGACCACGACCCACAGAGGCTCGCCGCCGCCAGCCGGAGCATCCACACCTTCAGCTGATGCGGCGCTCCCGCTGTTCCTGCGAGCCTCACACCCTGATGACACGTTCGACCGGCTCTCAACCGAGCACCTCGGTGACCGTCACTTGCGCTTCAAGAACAGTTCGGCCGCCCGGGGCACGCGACTAGACCGTGGCACGCTCCCACACGCGTCACGGGCCGCTTTTTGAGGCGAGAGAAACGATTAGCTCTTGCTGCGATTCTAGGTCCGATAATACCACCTGTTTTTCCGTAATGTCAAGCACTTTGAATCCCGCAACCTCTTGTCCGACTTCGAGAAAATAGGTTTTATGCGCCGTAGTATCCTCCACAATGGCGCGCTGGCTGCTGCCGACATTGATGCGGCCTTTGTAGATCCATTTCGGCGCCGGCGGCTCACCCGTTCTCCCGCCCGGGCCGAGTGGCTCCGGGGCGCCGGCGGCATCAGTCGGGGCTCGTCGCTGTAGGGAAAATGGATTGGCGCCCACGACCGCGTCAAAGAGCTCCGCGGAAATCGCGGGAGTCAGGCTCGGCTCAGCAGGCAACGGGTGCTGCGTCTTGACCTGCTCCCAGGCCTCCATCGTCAGATGTTCCTGGGCGCGCGCCGCGCGGAACACGCGGTACTGCCACTGCCAGACACCAGCGGCAATGACCGCAAGACACACGGCGAGGACGGAAGCGGAACTCGCGGCACGGTGCTCAGCCATCACTCCGGCTCGTGGCCGTGCTGCGCGCTCATGGCTCCCTTCCCCTTCGTGTTCGTGCCGGCGGACTGCTTCTTCGTCTTTGTCTTCGTCTTTGTCTTCGTCGCGTCACGCGTCGGTAGCTCCTCTTCGGCGGCGTCCGACACCATCGCGCTGAGCGGGAGATAGCGGGCGAGGACCAGCTCGATCTCCAGTGCGTCGCCGGCCGGCCGGCCGGTCACGCGCAGGCTGCGCACATCAATGAGCGGACGCTTCTGCCCGATGGCGCCGAGGATCTTCATGAGCTGCGGGAGTGTGGCGGTCAGCCGCACCCGCACGGGGAGACGCATCACGAAGGGTCCTTCCCCTTCCTCTCCGGACACCGGCTGCGGGTCCTCCACCTTCAGCGAGCTGAGCGCGCCGACCTGATGTTCGAAGGCGAGTTCCGCCAGCTCCTGCATGAGCGAAAGCTGCATGAGCAGGCGCGGCACGGTGTCGGACGGCGGCAGCTCCTTCGGGAAACCAAGCTGTTCCGGCACGCTCACGCCACGCGCCGCCGCCAGCCGGTCGAGCGCACGCTGCATCTCGTGGAACTGCTCTTGGAAATAGAGCTGGGGGTCGGCTTGGGTTGCGGCATCAGCCGCCGGCGACGTGGCCACGCTCGTCAGCCACAGCTGGTAGCGCGCCTCCAGCGCCGTCTGCCGGGAGGCGAGATAGTCGGCGACCTCCTGGTTGGGCGGAAGGTTGCCGCTGAGGACGAGCTTCTTGATCGCTGAGCGCTTCGCCGCAATCTGCCAGTCGATGCCCTGGAGGGTCATGTGCCAGGCGAACACGCCGGCGAGTGCCGCCCCTGCGACCAAGGCGGCAAGCGCGGGTCCCCACGCGATCGGCTGGGCCTGGGTCTTCGCCTGTGCCATCACGAGTCGTCCGACGTCCATCGTCCGAAGTCCGAAGCATCGGTGTCGGAGAGCGGTGGCGTCATGGTCGGCTTCCGGTCTCCGACTTTCGACTTCCGACTTCGGACGTCGGACTCTCCGGGGGCTGTTCCATCGATGCAAGCGGCCGCTGGATCTGCACGGAGAAGGCGATGACTTCCTTCCCCGCTACCTCGTCGGTCTTGACGCTCGTCGAGAGCGGCTTGACCGTCGTCATGCCCGCCACGGTTTTGAGCCGGTCGAAGAACTGCGTGACGTCCTGGAATGACGTCGCACGCCCCTCCAGCATCCCGCTCAGCAGGCCATTCTTCGAACACTCGAGGCTGGTGAGCCAAACGGACTCCGGCAGCGTCACCGCCAGCTGGCCGAGCAGGCGCGTCACGAGCGACGCATCCGAGGCGAGGCGTTCCAACTGCGCGCAGTACCGCTCAATGCGCTGCTGGCGCTGAAGCCATGTGCGGATCTCCGGACGCAGCGTCTGGTAGAGCTGCTCCCGGCGCTCAAGCGCCTGCAAGAGTTGGGCGCGCCGCGCGCGCGACTCCATCATCCCGCTCAGCCCGAAGCCGAACGCCGCGAGGAGCAAGAAGACCGACACCGCGGCCGCGGTCCGGCTCACCAGCCGTCCCTGCGCCTCGCGTTGGAAACCTTCCAGTAGATTGAGCGCCACCGGCGCCACATCGAGCGCCTGCAGCGCCAGGCCCACCGCCGTCAGCGCGTGGCCGGCCGCCGCTTCGCGGGCACTCCCGGTGTCCACGACCCGCGAGAGCTCGAAGGGCTCAAGCGGAAGCACTACCGCCCCGGCCTGGGCCCGCAGGCGCGCGATCAGCTCGGAAGTCCCGGTGACCCAAACGGGTGTTGGGGCGGGCTCGATCTGCGCGCGCAGCGACTCCCATGATGCGGTGAGCTCTTCCCCCAAGCGCTCGGCGGAATCCCCCGTGACGGGAACCACTTGCAGCGAGGACGCCGTCCGCACCACCCCCTCCGCCGACCGTTCGTCGTGGAGCAGCAACAACGTGGTCCCGTGGTGAGCGAGGGGACCGAGTCGAACCACGGAATCCTGCCCGCCCCGGCTTGCGTTGTCGGCGGGCCGGGGAGCGATGCCCCCCGCGGCTTCGTTTGGCGAAGCCAAACGTGCGGGGGTGCGAGTTGAAGGACCGGCCCCGCGCACTGGATCGGCCTTGGCCCACTGCGCATCCCACGCATTGAGCGTCGCGATCGGATTCACCGCGACCGCCTTCACGACCAGGCCAGCCTGTCGGCAGCACGCCAGCCGTTCATCGAGCAGGGAACGGCGCATCGCGGCAACGACAGCACGAGAAGAACCACCGGGGCTGGGGGCTCGGGGCTGGGGGCTGGGGGCTGAAGGCATCCGTCCTGAGCCCTGAGCCCTGAGCCCTGAGCGCACTGATGACGAGCCGTTGGCGGAGATCCATCGGTAGTGCCACACCACATCCGCCAGATGAAACGGAAGGAGCTGCTGGAGCTCGAACTGCACCGCGAGGACGGCGCGCTGGGGGACGGCGACGAGCGGGGTGACGGCCGCCAGAATGGCCGACGTACCCGGCACGCCTAACACGATGGGGCCGGTCTGGCGAAGGAGGTGCCGGAGTTCTGCGAGAGCGCTCCTCAGCGCATCGGGGTTGGCCGTATCACAGGCGACCTCGTGGATCGCGCGCAGGACAAGGCGTTGGCCCTCTCGTTCGAGAACTACCGCCCGGAGCCCGGAGGGTCCGAGCTCAACACCGATGCCTACCGCCATGCGATCAGCATAGCATTCTAGCGTCTGGGACGCACGAAGAAATGCGCATCTCTGTGAGAAGCTGTGGGATCGCTGAACGACGCTGATCTACACGCTGATCCCCGCCGATCTTTCAGCGTTGATCAGCGTAGCTATCAGCGGGAATCAGCGGTTATTCAAGACGCCAGAGCTTGATGTGCGGACCCTTCGGGATGGCGAAGACCGATGGCTCGACGCCGACGATCCAGGTCCGCTCGGCCGGCGACGGATCTTCCTCATCCGGCTGGATGCCGGGCGTGCCATTGACGTCCTTCGCGGCCTTCACGCGGAAGTAGTGGTTGCCGAACGCGAGCCTCTCGGCGGTCGCGGTGGTCGCCGGACTCCACTCGGACCACGGTGCCGTGTCGAACGCGTACGAGAAGACGCAGCCGCCCTCGGGGCACAGGACGGCGAACGTCGCCCCTTGATCGGGCGTGAAGCCGGCCGGCCCGCTCACGATCACCGTGTCGGGTGAGAGGAGTGCTAGCTCAATGACATCGGACACGGGCGCCGATTCGTTACCCGCCCGGTCCACGAACTTCACGAACACCGACTGGATGCCCCGCACCGGGTGGAGCTTCCACAGCTGCCGCAGGGTGACGAACGGCTCCTGGACGTAGCCGGTCAGCTCATCATGGCTGATGAGGATATGGTCGATGCCGGCCTGCTTATCGGCGCCCGTCAGGCTCAGCGTGACGAAGACACTCGTCGTCATCACCGCACCGCCGTTGATCGTGATCGTGCCCGTCGGCGGCGTCATGTCGAGCATGACGCTCCACACCACCGGCGTCTGCGGGTTGCCCACGGCGTCGGCCACCCGCAGCTCGAGGCTGTTTGATCCCTCGTGCCAGTTCCCGCCAGTCGCGCTCACCCTGCCCGTCTGGGCATCGAACTGGACGAAACTGGCTGTGCCGTTCACCAGCACGGACACGGTGGCGACGGAGACACCGCTGTGAGCGTCCGAGACGGTCGCCGTCACGGCGGGTGGGGCGTTGAAGAGCGCGCCGGGCTGCGGCGTGCGCTCGACGACCTGCGGCGGAGTCGTATCCACCCACAACTCGAGGCTGAGGGGGGTGCCGGCGGTACTACCCGTGCCGATCGCCTTCACGGAGAAGGTGTGCTTGCCATCGGCGAGCGTGTTGGGGGTCGCGGTCGCCACGTTGAACGACGTCGCCGCCGTATCGACAATCTCATCCGGGACGCCATCGATGGCGTAGCTGTACCCTGCGACGTTGTCCGCCGTAAGCGGAGGCGCCCAGATGAAGATCGGATCTTTGTCCGTCTGCCACTCCGCCGGCGTAATCGTCCGACCCAACGCGTCGGTCTTCGCGTAGAGGACGGTCAGGTCGAGTTCGTTCGGATGCACCACGGTAGAGGAGGAGCTGCCGCCGAGAAACCCAGGGAAGATGTGGAAGCGAGAACCGCCAAGCCGGTGGCTGGAGAGCGCGCCACCGACGGCAGACTGCTGCTTGAACTTTGACGAGCCGGTGAGCCGTCCGCCCTGGTTGGCCAGGCCCGCTTCGAGCTGGCTACCCTGCCCGCGGCTAATCGCCGCTTCGACGGAGTGGCTAAGTGGCCAAGTGGCAAAGTGGCAAAGCGAGAACAGCAACGTAAAACCAACGGTGACCGGTCGCAAGCCGCACCGCGAATCTGTACGTCTCATGTGCTTCGGCCACTTTGCCACTTGGTCACTTGGCCACTCGCTCATCGTTGCACGACTGCGGTGATGCGCTGGGAGGCGCCCGGTTTGCCGTCCGCCACCGTCTGGCCGAGACTGAGAATCTGGAAGACGTCGGACCGCGTGGTCAACAGGTTCGCCAACCGGCGGAACACCTCGAGCTTTTCCTCCTCGTCGCTACCGAGGACCGTCCCGAGGAGGAGGTCGCCGATGCCGCGGCCCTTCTGGTGCTGGTCACCGTAGGGCCGGCCCGCGGTGATGCGGTCCACCAGGATCGCGGTCATGCCGGGGAGCGCCAGGAGGACGTCGCGGGGTGCGGTGTTGACGTTCACCGGGCCGATGCGGACCAGGTGGGGGTCGAGCCGGATGTAGTCGAGGTGGCAGATGCCGCTGGGCGAACCACAGGCGACGTCGATGGTCAGGGTATGAGCGGGAGCGCCGTCGACGCCGATCGCGCACTGCCCAACGACAATGCGGCCCTGCGCATCGGTAGAGAGCGCGGGCGACCACTCGGTGAACGTGCCGCTCTCCGACTCCCACCGCACGGAGAGCTGCTCCCCGGGCCACCCGTAGAGACTCAGGCGGTAGTGGCCGTCCGGGACAGCGGTCCACCGCCACGTCCCCGCAACCGGCGGCTGGGCGAGGCTGCTGTGCTCATACCAGCCCTCGGTCTTCTCTTGCCAGGCCTCGGCGCCCGCGGTCAGCCGACCCTCGGCCTCGAGACGCAGCCCCTCAATCGTGAGCCGGTCCGCGATCTTGGCGAGGTCGGTGCTCGAAAACGGCTGCCAGGCCTTGCCGCTTGGCAATCCGGCCAGCTCGCCGATGCTCTGGAGCGGGCGGTTGAGCACGGTGACTTCCTGAGCCGGATCGTGCGTGATGACCTCCAGGCCGACGAGCTCCCGCAACCCGTTGTTGTCATTGGGGAGGCCGGGCGTGTAGAGCTGGAGCGATGGGTACCAGCCCTCATCCAAGCCGTCCAGGTCCTGATCGACTACCACGCTGGGGTCTCCCTTTTCAATACTCTGAAAGTCGGCGTTCGTCGGCAGCGGGAGTGGATACTCGACCTCGTCCACCACCGCCGTGTCCCGGCGCAGCGTCAACCGGTTCATCCCGCCGCTCACCGTGGTCTTGAGCCAGTCGTCGTCGCGGGTGGGGGCGCCGGCGGGAAATTCCAGCTGCACCGCGTTGACGTCGCGACCTATCCCCCACGCCTGGCGGGCGCTGACGCCGTCGCCCGCCATGGTGTCCTGGCTGTCGTCGAGATCCACCGCCGCCACGAGCAGACCGTGTGGAGCGATGGTCGCCCCCGCCGGCAGCCGCGCCTGGCGGCCACCGGTCAGCTCCCCGTCAATGAGCCAGCCGCCGACATCCACCGCCTCGCCGCTGAGGTTGATGAGCTCGACGTACTCGGCGTCCGGCTGGAGGGAGAGCGTGACACTCTTCAGATAGTATGTCTGGTCAGCAACGCTCTTGCCAATAGTGAGGCTGAATTTTCCGTCCGAGCCGACTGAGATGGCGGCCGAGTGGCTCTGCCCGTGGACCAGCAGCTCGGTCTCAGCGTTCACCTTGACCTCCCCCCCCGTCTGCCCGGCCTGGACGCCGAAGACGTGGACGTGGTAGCGTCCGGCCGGCAGGTGCTCACTCGCCCACGTCCAGCGCGCCTGGCCCACACCGCTGTTGGAGCAGGCGGGCTGGTTGAGCGGACAGCCCCAGCCGGAGCCCTGGGCGTCGAACGCGGCGGCCGACACGTCGAAGCTTTTCGTCGGCTCGACCATCAGCTCGTTGAACCGCACCGCTTCGATTCCCCGCACGACGACGCTGGTCTGGGAGGTCTCCGAGACGAGCTCCAGCCCCCGGAAGGCGCAGGACGTGCCCGGCGGCTCGTGGTTGACGACCTCGACGGTCAGCGTGCCGGACAGCTCAAACTCGCCCAGCGACTCTCCCGGCTCCACCGACCGCTTGAGTCGGCCGGCCACCGTCACGTCGCCGATCGGCTGGCCGGGCACCCCGCGGGCGGGGAGCCGGAACGTCCCCGCGGGGACCGGCGCAACCCAGAGAAGCGGTGCCGTGTCCGGCTCTGCGCTCTCGTAGAAGCCGCCCGACTCGGTGTTCCACGTCCAGCCGCCCAGCGGGCCCTGATTCGCCAGAGAGATACGTTGCGACGCTTTGGTGACGCGGGACATCTCGACATCGGCATCCACAGCGTCGGCGATGTTGACGGCAGCCTGCCAGGGGTTCTCCACCCCGGCGTCGAGCATGACGGTGAGCAGCTCGGCCGCGGTGGCGGTGTTGACATTGAGCCGGGGCTTGCCGGTGACCGTGGCGTTCAGGTCCCAACTGTAGGCCGTCGCGACGCGAGACACCCGCGCCATGTCCTCCCGGCCCCAGCCCATGACCCCAGCCAGATCCTCGAGGCGCTCAATCCGCCGGTCATCGCCCATGAGCGCCAGCGGCTGGTACTCGTCTACCTCGTCGATGGCGCCGTCGCCGTCGTCATCGATACCGGCCCGACCCGGCCGCTGGTCTGGCCCATAGCGGTAGGCCTCAATGGCTTGCGCCGCAGCGGCGGCGTTGGCGAGGCCAGCCGATTGCAGAAGCGTGGTCAGGTTGACCGCGCCGACGCCGAGCGGCGAGGGCTCGGCCTCCGCGGCATTGAGATTCGCCTTCCCCGACTCATCCGCGATCGCGAGCGCATACCGGCCGACGGCCGCTCCGCTCGAGCTCGCCACCGGCCACCAACGGGCCTCCGCGGCGTCGTCGCCGTCCACATCCACCTCGCTGCCCAGCGGCCGCTGCGCCCATGGTTCCGTGAGCTCGTCCACGCGCGAGCCCATCCGGTCCTCATCGAGGAGCGCGCGGGCATAGCTGATGCCCGCCTCGGCAAGATACCGGGCCTGGGTTGTCGCCACGAACTGTCGGCTGGCCTGGGTCTCCAAGTACATGGAGAACGCGAACGCGACCCCCATGATGCCGATGACGGTGAGGAGGCTGACGACGATGAGGAGGGCGATCCCCCGCTCGGATCCCAGAAGAAACACGGAGGAATTTTTGATTGTGGATTTTTGATTTTGGATGGATGCTCCACACCCCGTAATCGAAAATCGAAAATCGAAAATCCAAAATCTCCGCGTCCTCTTTGGCGGACGGTTAACTGGTGGGAACATAAATGACGGTCTCAAACCGCTCCGGCTTGTCCCGCCCGATGGACAGGACGATGTGGAGCGCCTTCGGAAGCTGTCCTCCTTGCGCGCTCGACCGGCCGTCCCAGCGGGTGAGCCACTCGCTGCCGTCGAAGTAGGAGAGCTTGAACTCGGCAACGTCGCTGCCGCACAGCTCGCTCCCGCCGGTCGCATAGTCGCCGTCTGCGGGCTCCTCATCGTGGCAGAGCAGCTGACCCTGGGCATTCACCCAGTAGCCCCGCTCGACGAAGCCGACCCGTCCCGGCAGCGTGCCGACGAAGAACACCTGATCCTGCATGCTACCCACCGGCACGCGTGGGTCTTCACCCGGCTGGGTCCCGATGAACGGGTAGCGGGCACTGGCGATGCTGGAAGACAGCTCCCGCCCGAAGAGGTCGAAGAGCAGCCGCGCCTGCTGGTAGCGCTCGGTCCGCAGGGTCCCGGTCCGCCAGGCCCGCGTGATGCCGCGGAAGATCAGGGCGGTGGAGGCGCTGATCGTGACCAGGATCGCCATCGCGATGAGGAGTTCGACGAGCGTCAACCCCACGACATGCATGCGAGGCTGGAGGCTGGAGGCTGGAAGCTGGAAGCGGCTCTGGCCTCGAGCCTCCCCGGCCCGCCCTCCACTGTCACGTTGGCCGGGGCGGGCGAGCCTCGAGCCTCGAGCCATCTGGCCCCGAACCATCTCAAGACGTGTCACGGCGAAGATAGGTGACAAACGTGAGGGGGCGCACACGCGGGGTCTGGATCGAGCGGACGGTGATGTCGATCTGTTTCAGCCGGTCGGGATCGGCCAGTGGCTCAGCGAGGTCCGGCCGCCCGACCCGCGTGGTCAGCTGGAGGTCGCCTTCCTGCGCCACCGTGTCTCCCTCGGCAAGTTCCGACCACGGGGTCAACTTCACCAACTCGATCGTCCGCTGGGCGGCGATGGCCGCGCGGCTGCTCAGCTCCGAGCGCTGCGAGGCCCGTAACCCGATGGGGAAGACGCGCATCGCCCCCACGAGCCCCACAGAGAGGATGCCCATCGCAATCACGAGCTCAATCAACGAAAATCCGGTTGGCCCGTTGGCCCGTTGGCCCGTTGGCCCGTTGGCAGAATGAACGGGCAAAACCGGCCAACCGGCTAACGGGCAAACAGAACTCATCCGAGCAGCTTGGTGAGCGATATGAGCGGCAGGAACATCGCGATGACGATGAAGCCGACCACCCCGCCCACGAACACGATGAGGAACGGCTCAAGGAGCTGGGTGAGCCCACCCAACTGCACCTCGACCTCCTCCTCGTAGCTGTCCGCGACCTGCATGAGCATCCGGTCGAGCTGTCCTGTTTCCTCGCCCAGCGCCACCATGCGCGTGACGAGCGGCGGGAAGACACCGGAGAGCTCCAGCGGACGCGCCAGCGACTCGCCGACCTTCAGGCTGCGCTCCACCTCCTGGAGCGCTTCATCAATGACGACGTTGGTGACTGTGGCGCGGACCGTCTCGAGGGCGCTGAGGATAGGCACGCCGCTGGCGATCAGCGTGCCGAAGGGGCGCGCGAACCGCGAGATGAGCAGCCGCTCCACGAGCGAGCCGAACACGGGTGCGGCCAGGATTGCGCGGTCGACGAGCCGCCGGCCGGCTCGCGTCCGGAGGGGGAGGCGGACGAGCCCGACCAAGCCGGCGAGCGCCAGGAGGACCATCCACCACCAGCCGCGGATGACGTCGCACGCCGCGACGAGGATGCGAGTCGGCAGGGGGAGGGCCGAGCCCAGCTCGGTGAACATGCCGATAAAGGTCGGCACGACGAACACCATGAGCACGGTGAGGATGCCGACGGCGGCGACCATGACGAACGCCGGATACATCAAGGCGCTCTTCACACGCTCGCGCAGCCGTGCCTGCTTTTCCAGCAATTCGGCCAGCCGCTTGAGGATCTCATCGAGCAGGCCGCCGATTTCCCCGGCGCGGACCATGTTGACGTAGAACGGCGGGAACCAGCGGGGGTGCGAGGCGAGCGCTTCCGAGAACTTGACGCCGGATTCCACGTCCGCCGCGATGGCGGTGAAGACGTCGCGCAGGGGTCCGGGGTCGAGCTGGTCCGACACCGTGCGCAAGGAACGCAGGAGCGGCATCCCGGCTTTCACCAGCGTGGCGAGCTGGCGGGTGGTGAGGACAAGCTGCGGACGGCCCGAGCTCCCGAGCCGCAAGCCACCTCGCCGGGGGCTCATCCCGCCACCTGCGTGTCCCGCCAAATGGCGGAGCGTCGTCTGCTTGTCCGGATCATCACACCCACCACCTGCTGAGGCGACGCGCGCTGCCGAAGGCAGCGCCACCCAAGTGGGATCATCCGAATGCGGAATGGGAAATGGGGAACGCGGAATGCCTGGTCACGCCGTGCTCCCCGCTCTCAATCCGCATGCTACATGCTCGAACTCGTGCAGGTGCGAACTAGCGGCCGCTCTGGAGGGCGGTATCGCCGACCTGAAGCTGACGGGGGGTCTTCGAGCGGACGATGTCGCAGGCGGAGAGCTTGGGACGAACACGGACGACGGTGGCACGGCCAACGGACACCGAGCCCCGCAGGATGTCGAACTCCATGCCGACGCGGACCCCGTCCTGGCTGCCCCTGTCCACCACGACGAAGTTCTGCGTCGGGCTTACGTCGAGGAGGCGTCCGCGGACCACGGCCCAGGAGCTCGCCCCTCCGTCCGTGCGCACCACGATGGGAGGCAGTTCCACGGAACCCACGGGCGCCGATGCCGCGGACGCGGGAGGAGCCGAGGACTCCGGCGAGCCGACGGTGCCGACAAGGTTGATGCTCGGAGGCGGGGTCGATGCGAGCGTGGCGAGCTTGTCGGAGACCTGCTTGTAGTCACGGTTGAGGAGGGCGAAACGCTCCCGCATGCGGTTCAACACCCGGGTCACCTCGTCGTTACGCTGCTCGAGGCGCATGGACTTCAGCCGCGCCTCATCGCGCTCGCTCGTGAGCGTCGCCACCTGGACATGGAGCGCTGAGCGCTCGGTGGTGAGCTGTTTGTGCTGCGCGGCCAGGTCCGCCAGGCTGGCACGGGTCTTCTCCAGATCATCCGTCGCCGAGGCCAGCTGCGTGCGCACCGAGGCGAACCGCTCTTCCAGCGTTTTGCGTTCTGTCTGCAGGCCGGTCAGCTGCTGCGTGAGACTCTCGTTCTCAGCGCGCTGCTTCGCCGCGTCCTGCTGCACGGTGGCGAGGCGCTGTTTGACCACCTGGAGCTGCTGTGATTGACCCAGGAACACCGCGCCTACTCCCACCACCGCGATGGCGGCCACGAGAGGCACGAGCAGCTTCAGCCCGCGTCCCATCGGCATGTTGATCGGCGCCATGCCCCGCCGGTTATCCCGCGAGCCGCATCAGGACCGCCGCCGGAGCGCGCCAATGCGGCGACGACGGATGATGTCGGTTATGCTTGGACAAACACTTCACGAATCACCCAGCAGGCCGCCCCCAACGCGACGGCATTCTCCCCCAACTGCGCCGGGAGGATGTCCACAAGGCTTGCCGGTTCCTCATAGGCGTACTTTTTGACGGAGCGCCACACGGGTTCGAAGAGCAGCGACTCCGCCTTCTCAATGCCGCCTCCAATGATGACGACGTCAGGGTTCAGCAGATTGACGAGCGAGGCGATGCGGATACCCAGCTGCATCGCGGCGTGCTCGACGAGCTCGCGGGCGAGCAGGTCGCCGCTCTGGGCCGCCTGCAACACCGTGTGCAGATCGATCGCGTCGAAGGCACCCTGAGCCAGCTCCTGAATGGCCGTGGCGTGCCCTTCCTGGATGAGCTTCTTCGCCTGGGAGGCCAGCCCCAAGTCCCAGACGTTGGAGAGCGCAAACGAGGGGGTGTTGATCCACTGGAGGTAGTCGTCTTCCGTCGGCGAGAACACGCCGAGCTCTCCGGCGCTGCCGCCGGAGCCCCAATAGAGGTGGCCGTTGAAGATGAGGGAGCACCCAATGTCGGAGTACAGGTAGACCGCGTTCTGGGCGGAACGGTCCAGGCCGAGGCGGAACTCGCCATAGCCGGCCAGCGTCGAGTCGTTGCCGATGAGCACGGGCAGGTGCAGCTCGGCTTCCAGCTGATCCCGGACGGTGACGTAGTTGGTGCGCACACCGTGCAGCGAGGTCTCCCGCACGGTACCGGCCCGCTCGTCCATGATCCCCGGCAGCCCGACACTAACCCCGAAGATCCGCTTCGTGTCCACCGGGCTGGTCTTCAACAACTCCCGCAGCCAGCCGCCGAGGCTCTGCAGGAGGCAATCCAGGTTCTCCGGTTCCCGGCGCTTCACAATGCGGTGGACGACTTGGCCCCGCAGGTCGGTGATGACGAGCACTACCTGCGCCGTGGGGACGTTGCTCGGCCCGATGTCCACCCCGATGGCGAAGCCCGCTCTGGCGTTGAGCTCAACGAGGATGGGCTTGCGGCCGCCCGTCGAGACGTCAAAACCCCGCTCCGACACGAGCAACTGCTTGATGAACTGGTTGATGTAGTTGGACACCGTCACGATGTTGAACCCGGTGCCCTGGGAGAGCTCGGTACGGGTCAGCGGACCGCGGGCGCGGAGCAGCTCCAGGACCTGGAAGCTCTTCTCCTCGCGCTCAGTGAGGTGATGCTGTTCGAGGAGTGGACGGCGCTTCATCGTAATGTCTCCTATTGTTTAGCAAGTTCGACACTTTGTCAAGATCGCCTAAATGTTTGCAAAAGATACCTGGTCCGAGAGTTATACGTAGAGGGCTGAAGAAGGCTTGAGAGGGCGCCAGGGCGAAGAAGGTGGTGACATCCCGCACCCCATTCGATGAGGCGAACGGATGAGACCGCCGGGGAGCGGTTGACGTGGCTGAACCCCAACTAGCCGGTGCCGATGCACCTATCGCTCGTCATCGAGCGCCTGGCGATGCTGCAAGCCAGCCGCGATCTCCTCAAGCGGTGCGACCAACGCCTGAAGCAGACGCGCGCCGACGCCGGCCTGAAGCCGTAACGCGCGTCCCGGTCAACGCCAACCAGGCCAGCAGGAGCGCCGCTACGTTCAGGAGCCAGTCGCCGAACCGGACATAGGGGGTCCATCCCTCGCGCGCGGAGACCTCGGCGACCAGCAGCACCGGGGCCTCGGACGGGCTGCGGGCCCACTCCCGGCCGTGCGGATCGAGGATCGCTGAGATGCCGGTCGCGGTGGCTCGCACTATGTAGCGGCCTGTTTCCACCGCCCGGAAACGGGCCGCGTCGGCTTGGGCGTCCGGCACCGCGGGGTGGTCCAGACGCCGTCGTTGGCACCGCTGATCAGGAGGGTGGCGCCGTCGCGAACGCTGGCTCTGAGGAGCCCTGGGTACATGACCTCCTGGCAGATGAAGCCGCCCATCACCAGCCCATCGACCCTGATCAGTTGGCTTCCAAGACCGGGGGAAAACCGGATGGCGCTGCGCAGGGGCAGCCATCCCCAACCCGGTGGCAGGTATTCCGAAAACGGCACCAGCTTCCGCTTCCGGTACACGCCGACCAGCCCCTCCCGGGTCCAAGCTAACAGCGCATTGTAGTCGCGCCCCTGCTCAACGATCTGCAGCCCCACCACCAGCACGGTGTTGACGCCCTGCACGAACGGCCGAACCAGCGCGTCCCATGCCTGCTAGGACGTCTGATTCGACAGGGGTTCTTGGCGCGACACGGTGTGGTCCAAGCGCGTCGTCCCCCCGGCGATCGTCTCCGGCAGCACCAGCAGTTTCACGTGCCGGCGAACCGCCTCCTGCATCAGCGGGAAACGACCGCCGAGGCCCGCGCGCTCGAGCTCCCGGCTCACCTCCTGCGCGCTCACATCCTTGTTCTCCTGCAGCGCCGCCACCCCGCCAAGCTGGAAGGCTCGGGCCGGCTGTGGAACGCTGCCGACGGCCAGGATGAGCGGGACCAAACCACCCCATACGATCCAGGTAAAATTGAAGGATGAAAAGCGCAACCTGGCCTTATATTCGCCCGCCT
>OBEQ011258156.1_pt1 | contig 39931 bp, 29 predicted proteins | sample 1670901 | NCBI WGS metagenome assembly OBEQ01 (sample SAMEA104232315, study PRJEB22302) | groundwater metagenome | biome: forest; feature: aquifer; material: groundwater | place: USA | collected 2011-08-07 | depth 5.4 m | reverse complement strand
GCTTTCGCTAATAATATTTTGCAAAATGGATTTTTGTTGGCGTAAATCTTGATAAACCTGATAAGTGTCAGCGACTGAATCCGCTTCCACCAAAACAGAGCGCGTCATGCGTTCATCGATTAATGTCGCGCGAATACCACCGGCGGCGCTGCAAACGCGCGCGCCACGATGCGTAGAAGGCCATAACGGCAATTCATAAGTGGCAAGCGGCAGCGGCACATCGCCATTCACTTCGGCGCTGATAATTTTGACGGGTCCAACGACGCGCATAGGAACCGCTGCAATTTTCTCTTCGTTCTGCCAACGCATAAACATCCAGAATTATTATTTGTTGCCACTTAGGAAAACAATCTTCATATTCATAAATATTCGTAAATAAGTAGCAATATTTATTATTTACAACGCTGTACTTGAAATAACATAGGCATATCGTTATAAAAGGCCACATTCTACTGGAAAATATCCAATGACAGCAACCGAATACGTCATCGTCGTCGATGAAAAAGATAAAGAATTAGGCATTGCTGAAAAATTGGCTGCCCATCAACAAAACACCTTGCATCGCGCTTTTTCTATTTTTATTTTTCGTGATGCGGCAAAAACAGAATTATTATTACAACAACGGGCGTTGACTAAATATCACTCACCTGGTTTATGGACTAATACCTGTTGCTCCCATCCGCGACCGGGTGAAAATATGCTTGCTGCAGGAGAGCGGCGTTTAAAAGAAGAATTTGGCATAAAAACCGTTTTGCACGACATCGGTTGGTTTCATTACAATGTTGAGTTTGATAATGGCTTGTTTGAAAATGAAATTGATCATGTACTCATTGGTACCGTATCAGCGCAAACAGTGATACAACCAAATCCAGAAGAAATCCATGCTTATCGCTGGATAAATATAAATACATTACGACAACAAATGCAGGCGCAACCCCAACAATTTACGCCGTGGCTGGAACTGGCCTTAACCGCAGTTACCGCCGCTTGATGGGGACATATTCAAATAATTTATTTCTTCCTCTTCTGACTCAGAAGAAGATTGATTTTTTAATAAAGAAATATTCTTTATCCACGAGCTGTTTGAACTTGTTTTGATTTTTTTACTCGGGTTAAGTTCAATCTCATTATTTTCATCGTGATCTTCATCATGATCAAGCATGTCATTAGCAAGCATGCGTTTAGTTGCTGCTGATAATTGTGCTGATTCCTCTGCAGCAACAGTGGGATGTTTGGTATTAAGTGAACAATTATATTTTGCTGTAAGTTGATATCGGTAACTAAAATATTTTTTACCTTCAGCAGACATTTTCTCTCGAATAACCAACCCCATATCAACTAATTTTCTAAGCAACGTGCCCAGATCACGTATGGATATCTTTAATTCATCCGAATTATTCAATGTCTGAAGTATGTCATTTATATTCTTATCTGAATATTGTTGTATGTATAGTAATATAGAATCTACTATTTTTATTTTTCTTTCATCATTAGCAAAATTACTAAAAAACCCTTTTTTATAGTTGAGTGGATTAACAGTTCCTATTTTTTCATAAATTTCAGGTCGAAGTAAAAATGTTTTTTGTCGATCTCTTTGTAATTCGTCTTTAAGCAATTGACAGCTAGCTACGGCATTTTTTAACTCTTGTTTTTCCCTATCAATGTCTTCTTGTAACGATTCGATCTTTGAATAAAAAGTTTCTATTGTTATTGCAGATATTTCTTGACGCAACAACTCAAAATATTCTTTTTGTGTTATCAATGTTTGTTGGAATGTTGTTTGATCTTCATTGGTTTCTACTGTATTTCCTGCCATTTGTCGCGTATAACGCAAAGTATTTTCCATCACATCGGTTATTTCTAAAGATAGATTTATTTTTTCTATGCGTTTCTCTAAATAGGAAAATGCTATAGATTCTGGCTCAACTGTCTTCTTGATATCTTCTATATACAATTCTGCTTGGATTTTCAGCCAGACAATTTGTTCTCCTCGTTGCTCTAATGGCTCTTGCAATAACATTTTTCTTTCTACAAGAAAACGTGGTGAAAGCGTATAAATATTTCTATTCATTGTTGAACTGATTTCCATTTCCACTATATTAACAAGGCGTAATAAATAAAGGACATGATAGAAATTATCTTTGAGTATCCCACTTGCCATAAAATCTTCGTATGTTTTATTACCTAAAAAAAAGCGAGATAAAAATTTATTTAAATTTTCTTTTCTTATCATATTGAAAGGAAGCCAATCACGCTGCGTTCTTGCATTAGCTATGCGATAGAGGTCGTTTTTTATTTTTTCATAGGCGGCTGGTGCTAACAAAATTTCATTTTTATCTTGGTATAAATAAAGTGGCATAATCAATTCCTCATTTTTAATGGTTATTTTCGACGAAAAGTTTAGTTTTCTAAGTATTTTTGCTATTTGTTTTGGTTATATTTATTTAGAGCACTTTGCTTTGTACTGATACTGGATATCTTATGTCTTTTGTTAGTTTCTACATTATCATCCTTCTCTTCCGAAAATAAGGATAATGACGTTGGATATATTTTTCTTAAATTACCAAAAAGATTTTTTAGACTGTCTAAATTGCTTCGCGCTTTTAATGATTCTCCTAATACATTATTAAGATCATCCGTTGTCATCTGCTGATCTTCTAACGCAATGAATAAATCAGATAATAATTGTTGTGGCTGTTGTGGCTGTTGTGCTTTTAATTGTGCTAAGTATTGTTGTTCTTGCTGATCATCTCGCTTACGCTTATGCATATTATCGTTGGCTATTTCTATTTTAGATTCATATTCTACATTAGGTTTTCCATTTGCAGGATGATTTCGCAATAGCAAAGATGCTGATGCTATTTGCCATTTTTCTATTTCGTGAAGGAATGTGGAACGCAAACGATAATTTCCACAAAAAATACTGTCTTCGGGAACATGCTCTAAAATACCTGCACCTACCATTTTTTCTAGTAATGGTCCGGTCAAATAACGATTTAATTCTGGCTCAAGCAACATATGTTGTTGCGCGATAGTAGAAATATCACAACCATTCAATTGAGTAGTTAATGCAATAACAAGATTCATTACCACATTTTTTTTCAATAAAGCATCTTTTGATGTTGAACTAAATGCGTTTTTTTTCTTTTTTTTATCTTTATCTCCCCAATACGGCGCATGTTTTGATTCGCTCGAATAATCTGAGATTTTTTTATACCATTTATCTATGGCGGTTGAATGCATATACGCTTTGATAATATTTTCTTTTTTTTGTTGTGCCGTTATTAAATCTTGTTTTAATTTATTACATTCCTCAGCATAAACATCCATTTTTTTGTTTTCCATATTTTTTATTTTCAATATTTTTTTAAATATTTCTTCTTTTTCAGGCGAATTACTTGCATATAACTGTTTCAATGATTTGGTTAATTGTTCAAAGAAAATGGCTAACTCACTTAACAATGTGTTAAATTTTTCTGCGGAAAGCGCTGGTGATTGAGTTTGTAAGTTTTGTGAAAAAGGAAGTGTTAATTGAAATTTAATTTTATTTATTTCTTGATTAACGTCAAAATTATTTTTTTTAATTTGCAAAATTTCATAAAATAGTAACCAATTTACACTATTTGTTGATATCTCATTAAACAATTCCTTGAATGATTTTTCATATTGCTCAAATTGTAAAGATAGCCAACAATATTGTTGGTCTATTGTTAATGGTTTTTCGTATTTTTGATTTAACTCAGTTTGCATTTGTAATGATAATGAATAACGAGTCACTAAATTTAATTTACCCAGCGGTTTATAAGAAGTCACTATCCCTAAATTTAATAAAATAGGCATTAATGCATACAATTTTACCGACGTTAAATAATCGTCAGCCTGATATGTTTTTTCAAATTCTTTATTGACTAACTCGTGCAATGCTTTCACCCCACGACATAATTCCTCAATAGGCATATTATTCAATGTATGAATAATCGTATCCACCAATTTTTTTCTTTCTACACTGGAATTAATCGCCCGCCAAAATGTATGGCATACTTTTTTATAGGAAATGGATGAATTAGGATTTGATTGAATATCAACTTGATCGTATATCTGTTGATAAATCTCTTGATTCAATAAAAATACTTTATGAGTATCATTATGAGATTCATTATTTGTATGTGACGCTAAAAAATATGGCATGGTAAACTCCTCGTTCAGTGGTTTTGTTATTTTTTATTATTTATACATTTTGTTCAAAAAACTGTTTACAAATTCATTTTGTTGTTGTTCAGTTAAACTCTCAGTCTGTGTTTCTTGTTGCGGTTCATCTCGATGGCACACAATTGGATTTGCTAAAATTTCACCAGAACTATCCCATAAATAGATATTACGATATGTTTGATAATGATAAACTTCCTTACCCTGATTACAATCAGTCTTAGCGCGTTTAGAGGCAGGTTCAAGTTGTTGTTCGTCTTGAAGCGAAGGCGACTCCTCTTTCCCATTTTCTTGAAGTAGGGGTTGTAATTGTTTTGCATGCCATTTTTCCACTTCTTGCAGAAACATGTCACTCAAACAATAATGGATGTTTGTATTAGGAGTTTGAATAACAGCTATTATTTTGGCATCGACCATTTTTTCTAATAATGGTTGAAATAAATAAATCATTGAAGATTCTGGTACAATTTTTTTTGATATTAACTCTTCTTTTATTGCACCTTGATGACAACCTTGTGGATATTGGCTTAAAAAAATAATTAAATGTTTAATCACGTCGCGTTTATCTTGAATCGCCCCTCCAGAACGAGATTGCATATTCCAGCGGTGGCCATGATCAGAAGATGATGATGACGCTGCTTTAAATTTTTCAAATACGCTTTGTAATCTTTTTTCTTGTAAATAATTTTCAATTATTTCTTTTTTTATTTGATAAGAATCATCTAATTGTTTTTGGAATTCATCACGTTTACTTTTCAAATCGTCTAATTTCTTTTCTTCAGCTTTTAATTCTTCCGCCAAAAATGCAGCCGTAGTCATGGTTTGATTGACACTTAACCGCTCTACCTCGTTAACAAGGTTCGTGGAATATTGCTCAATATTTTTGAATAATTGTTCGAATAAACCAGGGACGATTAAAGGAAAAACAGATGGTGGTTGAAACTTAGGTTGAGCCGATAAAAATGCTAAGCGTATTATTTCTTGTTCTAATTGCAATACGTTCTTGCGCAGCAAAAGAATTCGTTGAATCGATTCCACCACATCATTTTGCTCGATGATATTATCAATTACATTATTGTATGACGTATTATGTTGTTCTTTCCCTAAATTTTTTATATATCTTTGACACTGTCGCTCAAACCACCAATGTTGTTGTTCTCGATTAATAATGGGTTGTTGATTTTTAATATTAAGTTCAGTTTGCATCTGTACCGACAATGAATATAGACTTGCTTTTCCTCGTTCAAAGGTTTCTTCTGCCGTCCATATTCCAATATGACATAAAGCCCTTGTTAATACTCTTACACAATTAAGAGGAATCCCTGTATTTTTTTGATTGAGGCTTAGATATTTTAATATGGTTTCGCTATTAGTATTTTCTTCTATTGTGGGTGATATGTTTGCAAGAGTCTCAATAACAACATCCACCATTCTTATCTTTTTGGTTGATAACTTACGCCAAAATTGTGTTTCTTTTACACGAGATTCTTTCTTCATAAATTCTTCTATTTTTTTATAGAATTTTTTATGTAGTAAAAATTTCCAGTAAGCAGCAGCTTGAAATTGCAAAGTATTTGTATCTAAAACAAATAATACGGGTGTTGGAAAAGATAACATACAAACTCCTCGTTTTTTTTATTAGAAAAACATTTTCGAGCATGCTGCTACTTTTTATTTATAATGTTTAAGCTTGCTATAAGCTATTTTTATTAGCTATTTTAGCTAGCACTAAGCAGCTGTCGATGATGCTAGCAGCTTACCATATACTGGATAACGATGGCAAAGCGCTAACACTTCTTGCTTAATGCGAGTAATCGTCGCAGTCGCATGATGAGGATCATTTAAAATATCAGCAATCCAATGGGCAATTTGTTCGCATTCTTTTTCTTTAAAACCACGCGTCGTGACAGCCGGCGAACCAATACGCAAACCACTGGTAATAAATGGCGATTGCGGATCATTAGGAACTGCATTTTTATTGGTCGTAATATTCGCTTGACCTAATAAGCTTTCCGCCTCTTTTCCAGTTATTTTTTTATCAATTAAATCGAGTAATAGTAAATGATTGTCGGTGCCGCCGCTGACTACTTTATAACCACGTTGCATGATGACTTTAGCCATGGTGCGAGCATTATTTAAAATTTGTTGTTGATAGATTTTGAAGGATGGTTGTAATGCTTCTTCAAATGCCACGGCTTTTGCTGCAACCACATGCATTAATGGTCCCCCTTGATTGCCCGGAAAAATAGCGGAATTTAATTTTTTTTCCAATTCTGGATTCGATTTTGCCAAGATCAATCCACCGCGCGGGCCGCGTAAGGTTTTGTGCGTTGTTGTTGTCGTGACATCAGCAATTGCTACTGGTGAAGGATATAAACCCATGGCAATCAAACCAGCCACGTGCGCAATGTCTGCAAATAATAATGCGCCAACGCTATCAGCAATATCACGAAACCGTTGCCAATCAACAATGCGTGAATAAGCAGAAAATCCAGTGACGATAAGTTTAGGGCGGTATTTTTCGGCTAAAGCGGCGGCTTCGTCATAATTAATTTCACCGGTTTTTGGATCTAATCCATAGGAATGAAATTGATATAATTTGCCAGAAAAATTGACTGGTGAACCGTGAGTTAAATGACCGCCGTGCGCCAAACTCATGCCTAAGACGACATCACCTGGTTTGATCATAGCCGCATAAGCAGCCGAATTTGCTTGTGAACCAGAATGAGGTTGCACGTTTGCATAATCAGCGTTAAATAATTTTTTTGCGCGCGCAATGGCGATTTTTTCGACAACATCAACAAATTCGCAACCACCATAATAACGTTTATCAGGATAACCTTCGGCATATTTATTCGTGAGTACAGAACCTTGCGCGGCTAATACGGCGGGGCTGACATAATTTTCTGAGGCAATTAATTCAATGTGATCTTCTTGTCGTTGGCGCTCATTTTCGATTGCTTGCCAAATAGCTGGATCAAAATCATGTAAAGAAGTCGATGGGAACATGTGGGGTTTCCTTTTCATTAAAATTTTTAAGTACGATGGGTATATCTAATTAATTCCTATTACCGCAGCTTCGCATTCTCTAATACTTTCTGTGCTTGCTGTTCGCGATGTATTTGCACTGCTTCGCGATAAGCAGGATATTTATTTCCAAGTATTTGTGCCGCTAAAATCCCAGCATTCGTCGCCCCTGCTTTTCCAACCGCTAAAGTTCCAACCGGAATACCCGCAGGCATTTGCACAATAGATAATAATGCATCTAACCCATTCACAAATGTCGAAGATGGAATGGGCACACCTAATACGGGCAACGTGGTTTTAGATGCGACCACACCTGGCAAATGCGCAGCACCGCCCGCCGCTGCAATAAAAACTTCCACGCCGCGTTTTTCAGCTGATTTGAGATATTCCGATAATGCTTCCGGCGTGCGATGTGCAGACAACGCGCGCGCTTCGTGCGGAATATTAAATTTATCAAGAATTTTGCTGGTTTCTTCCATGAAATCCCAATCGGATTTTGATCCCATGAGAATGGCAACATGGATGTTGGTAGGATGATTGCGAATATTAGATTTAGACGAGGTCTGATGACTAGCACTCGTGTGATGACTAGATGTACTGTGATGATGGGGTTTATTGTTTGCCATATGCCCTACCTATTTCATTTATAAATGTTTTATCACGATAAAGTTTAATGTCAGGATGACAATAACCCCTGGCATAATAATTTTTAATGTCTAAAACAACGTTTGCCGGTAAATACCATGGCTATGCCATGTTCATCGCAGGCGGCAATCACTTCATCATCGCGTTGCGAGCCACCCGGTTGAATAATCGCATGTATACCCAAGTTCGCAATGCGGTCAATACTATCACGAAATGGAAAAAACGCATCAGACGCCAAGATACTTTTTTGGATATTGTCCCCTGCTTTGCGCACCGCCATATCGACTGCATCAATGCGCGACACTTGTCCTGCGCCGACGCCAACAGTTGCATCATCTTTTGCAATTAAAATGGCATTCGATTTAATGTGCTTTAATACGCGCCACGCAAACAACATCGATTCAATTTCATCGGCATTCGGTTTTTTTTGAGTCACCATTTTCAAATCAGTTGTCTTTAATGTATGTAAATCTTTCTCTTGCATTAACATGCCGCCCGTCACACATTTCATTTCCCAGGTTGATGGTGGCGCACTTACCATTTCCAAAATACGTAAATTAGGTTTTGCTGCAAAAATAGCAAGTGCTTCTTCGCTATAATCAGGCGCTAATATCACTTCCATAAAAATTTTTGCGATTTGTTCTGCCGTTTCTTTTGTACAAGGTCGATTAAGTGCAACAATTCCACCAAACGCTGAAATTGAATCTGCCGCCAATGCGCGCGCAAAAGCAACATCAATGGTTTCAGCAGTTGCTGCACCGCACGGATTAGCATGTTTGACGATGATACAAGTTGGTGTCACAAATTCTTGTACGCAAGCCCACGCTGCTTCTGCATCTAAAATATTGTTATAAGAAAGTGGTTTACCTTGATGTTGTTTTGCTGATAACACGCCAGCCGCAGGATCTGCTTGATAAGCAAATGCTTTTTGATGAGGATTTTCACCGTAACGTAATTCGGCTTGTTTTTTAAAAGGTAAATATAAATGATCTGGTACGATGGTTGCTGTGTTGGTTTTATCTGCATGCAACAGAAAATATTGATGCACGGTTGCATCATATTGTGCAGTGACTGCAAATACTTTTTCTGCTAAATATTTGCGAGTTTCAACACTCAACCCTTGTTGTGTTTCTAATTCTGTAATAATTTTTTGATAATCATGCGGATCAACGACTGCACCGACCCAAGCGAAATTTTTTGCAGCGGCACGCACCATGGTGGGACCGCCAATATCAATATATTCAACTGCTTCTTGCCAAGATAAATTTTTATTTTTGGTGGCAGCGCTGAATGGGTAAAAATTGACGACGACTAAATCAATCCAACCGATTTGATGTTGCGCCGCTTCCTCGGCGTGTTTATCACGCAAGCCTAAAATGCCGCCGTGAATAATGGGATGTAAGGTTTTGACGCGACCGGATAACATCGATGGTAACCCGGTGATGTCTTCCACTTGGCGATGGGGAATGTTTGCTTCGCGTAAAGTTGCGCTGGTACCGCCGGTTGAAATAATTTCTATGTTTAATTTAGTTAAGGCGGCGGCAAATTCAATCAAACCAGTTTTGTCAGAAACAGATAATAACGCGCGTTTAATCGGAATCGATGTTTTCATTTAGAGATCTCAATAAAAAAAGATGGGTGAATGCCAAAAAATATGTGCAATTTTGCAATTAAGCGTGAGTGAGGTCAACTGTTATTATTTTCGGGTGGCAGTCATCACCCATCTTAAGGCAGGCAAAGAAGCAGCATCGTTTGATAAACATTTAGCTTGTTGAACATAATGAAACAATCGCGATGACTGTTCACTAATAGCAGCTAAATAGTTGAATGGGGGTTTTTTAAATGTTGTCTGTATAAATTCAGCATCAACCAATTTTCCTTTATATGATAAATAAGTTGAATTAGCTAATAATCCATCTAAAAATTTTTCTTTTACAAAATTTTTTTCAAATAGTTGAAAAGCAAAATTTTCCAAAAGAAATTCATTATCAATCCTAGAAAAAACGTCAAGATATTCTTTTTTTCTACCATCCTCTTTTAAATATTGATATACCAAACATTTAAATATTTGTATTTTTATATCGTTTTCTGTAATTGTTGGATAAATCTTAACAATATCATCATAAAAACATTTTAATTCTTCAGTAAAATGATCAGGATCGATGCGCATTTCCTGCCAATAGTTTTTGTTTTTTACCATGTCCAATAACATGACAGCACCCAGCGGTAATAAAGACCATTTAAGCAAGCCTTCTTCATGAACATTATAATAAGATTTAGTTAAATAAAATTCTGAATCTTCTGGTATATGTTGTCTAATTAAATAGCTACCATAACTTAATCTTTTTGAAAAAATTTCTATTAATGATTTACAAAATAAGGTCGTCAATTCTTTAACAGATAAATTTTCTTTTTCTAAAAGTAATTCTTTGTGATGTGACAATAAATAGGACATATTCATATCGGTTAAATGCCATGTTTCCTTAAACCAATATAATTGCAACGTCTCTCGAAAAAGCGCTTTTAAATAGCGTAATCCAGTTCGAACAGGTTGCGGGAAACATGAACTGATTAACCCATGATCATCATCATGGCCCGATGCTTCATGAGGAGTAACATCTTTATAAAGATGAATATTTTTATAAGGTATAGTCTTTGGAAAACAAATCGCTCCTAAACGAATAGCAAGCGTATCGAATTTCTCTTCAATTTCTTGAATCGGTTTTTCACCAAAGTTAAACATTGTTCTTACGTAATTATTACCAAAACGGACGATTCCTAATGCATTCGTTGCACCTTCACTTAAATGAATAAGTTTTTTGCTACTCTTTAAACGTGAATTTTTCTTCGAACTATCTGTCAAGATTATATCTGAATTAATTAGCACTTCACCTAAATGAGAAATGGCTGATACACCATTTTTTCCTAATTGGGTGGTATAAAAAAATTGTTCCGACAATGGCAACGCAAAAATCAATAATCTAAACGTATTCATCTGCACTGGATTCAATGATTTAAGAAATCTACGTTTTTGTATGGAAGGTAATAAAATAGTGAGCGCTGCTTTTGTAAATTGACCTTTTTCGTCTAAAATAGCGTAGCGTTCGATTAATTCATAACTTTGTAATGCTTGATGTTGCCTAAGCACCGTATAAAGTTGCTGTAAAGTTATTTTCTTCGCAGGATCAGATGCAGTAAACAAACTCAGGGTTAATTCTAAAATATACTTATCTTGAAAAATTGGATGATTATAATTAGTCACAATCAATTGTGACGACGCAGGATGTAACATTTGTGCAAGCGTGTTTAATTTCTCGCGATGAATACCACGCGTAATTTGTTGCCTATTTACTACAAAATTAAATTGATCATCATGATTGCCATTCAAATTCACTGGGATAAGCGTATCTTGTTCGCGCAATTTATTCCAATGTTGTTGGATGATGCGCGCCGCGTGTTCGTGATAGTGAGGTTGTTGACAGCGAGGTTGTTGACAGCGAGGTTGTTGATAGCGAGCGTGATTTTTTGTAGTAATAGCACGTAATTTTTCTATTTCTGTTTCAGGCATGTCTGGATAAGCAGTTCTTATCTCATTAATAATTTTATTCGGGATATTTTTAAATTTATCAGAAATATCTTTTTCAAATTGCTGTGATTCTTGTGGCGATAATTTTTTTTGATAGAACAAAACACTTACAGGATCAATACCTGGCACCATGTCTTTAGTTTGAGCGTGGAAGTTAACCCATATTGCTTTTGCTTCTTGTTGTGTATGAATAATTGGAAAGAGTGGCATACGTAATGCTCTTTATTATTATAAGGGCTCTATTAAGAACAAATAATACCGAATAAATATTAACATTATCTTAAATTTTGAGGTTATTTTTTGATACGAAAAAAATACAGCGCATAACCCACCCGTTTTTTATTATATTCAGCTATCAAAATATCAACGTATTTATTATTTCCAAAACCTTGAGATTCAATCTTTTCTATCGTTAGCTGCACTTCTCTAGACAATGGCATCTTCTTTTTACTTTATCGGCGTTTTTTTGGAATGGTAGAGATTTTTTTCTTACCTATTTTTTTAGTGACTTTAATTGTTCGAACCGATTTAGCGACGGATTTTTTATGATTAGCAGATACCACTTTTTCTTTTTTTATCGTTGAAACTGTTTTTGTTAAATTGGTATTTTTTGGTGATACCTTACCCATATCAATACCAAACAATGATGAAAGATCGCTATCAGTAAGAATTTGATCGCTTTGATCAGCTACTGTTTGAGTCAATGAAGTTGTACCCGCTTTAGCAATCAATTCAATATGATCTGCCTGGCGTAGCATAAACAATTCTTCGGGTTTATCATCAAGACGTGCGCCCACACCGTAAAGTACGGCAGCAACGTGTTTACACATATCTGCCCAATCAGGACAAGAACAACTAAGTTTTATTTCTTTAGGATCAGGGAATAATCCTTTTTCAGGAGCAGTCATAATTTCCATCACCGCGTTGGAAAATTTTCCTTGCAACAGTTCAATCAAAGAATCAATTTTGCCAGCACATTCACTGACTATTTTATTCCATTTCTTTGAAACAACCTTGGCAATGGTAATTTTTACTTTGTAGATAGAAGAACCACTCACTAATGCAGTGATTTCTCCCGCAAACACTTTAAGATCAATCACGGAACCATTGCGAACATAGGTGCGACCACGTGGCAAACGGTTTGAATAATCACTGTAAGATTCTATATTTTTGCACCAAGCTTTCCCCCAGAACGTATCAGTGATAGACCGGCCAGAAAGAATAATAGGCTGGAGAACTTCTCCTTTCTTTTTTAGTTTTGCAATAATTTTGGCCGTGTTTCGTTTACGATCAGCAGCTTTCACATAGGGCGCAAAACCACCATACCAACTCATAATACCCCCCCCTTATTAAAATTAAATAGTGTTTGTCTCGCCAACAGCACGATGAATATCGAGCGTGATGATATTCAGTAACTCAGCATCAGAAATTTCCGTTAATACTATCTCATTATCTTGCCCCATCATTTCGTTGGATAATGATTTTTTAGAATGGAGCAAGCTATCAATTTTTTCTTCTATCGTGCCTCTACAAATAAATTTGTGAACCAACACATTTTTCTTTTGTCCAATACGAAAAGCCCTGTCTGTCGCTTGATTTTCAACGGCAGGATTCCACCAACGATCAAAATGAATCACGTGGGAGGCAGCGGTTAAGTTAAGCCCTGTTCCACCGGCTTTCAGCGATAACACAAAAAACGGAGGGCCTTGATCTTGTTGAAATTGCTCCACGCGTTTTGCTCGCTCTTTTACCGTCGTTTGACCGTGGAGAATTAACCCTTCTTGCTTAAAGACTTGACCAAGAAATTCACCCAATGCAGGAATAATTTCTCGAAATTGGGTAAATACTAATACTTTTTCTTGTTTCTCTGCAATCACTTCACAAAGTTCTTTAAGCCGTAAAAATTTCCCACTCAACTCATGAGCATATTGTCCGTGACCTAACCATTGATTAGGATGGTTGCAAATTTGTTTGAAGCGCAAAAGATAAGACATGACTAAACCGCGACGATTGATATTATCAACTTGCGTTTCAAGTTTCGCAGCAAGTTCATTCACGGCTTGTTGATAAAGTCCTATTTGTTGTTTCGTCAAGATACAATACGTTTGCATCTCTGTTTTATCAGGAAGATCACTGATAATTCGCTTATCACTTTTTAAACGTCTCAAAATATAAGGTTGAACGAGTCGACGAATTGCAGCATAAAATTGTCTCTTACCATTACTTTCATTGTCTTGTTTTGATTTTTTACCATAATCAGCAAAAACGCGACTCGTTCCTAAAAGACCGGGTGCAACAAAATCGAATAATGACCACAAATCTAATAGCCGATTTTCAATCGGTGTCCCCGTTAACACAAAACGTATTCGACTGGTCAGTAATTTAATCGCACGTGTCTGTTTGGCCTGCGGGTTTTTAATCGCTTGTGCTTCATCCAATATCACCATATCCCATGATGTTTCACTCAACCATGGCAAACGATTGAGAGTTCCATAAGTCGTAATGATGACATCAATCTTTGATAAGTCAGGTTTTTTATCATTGTTATTACTTCCGCTATGCGCAATCCATAGCGACAATCCGGGAGCAAATCGACTTATTTCTGCTTGCCAATTACCTAGTAATGATGCGGGCAATATTAATAGATGCGATTGTGTTTTTATATTTATTTGTTTAACCAATAACAATAAGGAGATGATTTGAATGGTTTTGCCTAAACCCATATCATCTGCTAAACATCCGCCTAAACGCATATTGTAAAGCCACCATAACCACTCAACACCTCGTTCTTGGTATGGACGCAAACTTGCTTTCAGCGATTTCTTTAAAATAACATGAATATTATTTTCATCTGTTGCTTGCGGATTTCTAAGACGAGAAAGTGTTGAAGCAAGCCAATCGCCTTCTATCACCGTTGACCATGCAGTAATTTCTTCTGGCAAAACATCATCAGCTTGTTGTTGCGAGACCCCAGAAAGTAAACGTAATCCTTCCGCAAAAGATAAGCCTTCTTTTTTTACCTGGCGTTCAATCGTTTCCCAATGAGATAACACTTGATTTAATTTTTCATTGTCTACCTGAATCCATTGACCTTTAATCTGTATTAATTTTTCAGTACTGCTCAATAATTTTTTAAATTCTTGCAGCGTTAATTCTTCGCCCGTCGGCAATGAAAAATGCATATCAAAATCCAGCAAGGCATCCAAGCCAAGCTGACTCGCATTTTTTTCACCTACCTTCACTTTAATTGTTGGTCGAGGAGGTTTATGCGCATTCCACCAGTTAGGAACACGAATTATCACACCTGCCAATTCAAAATGTGGAATATCTTTGAGAAATTGATAAGCCTCCTGCGCACTCCATGCAAGCGGTTTAAAAATTTTGCCCGTATCAACTAAATTTTTAAGAAAAATGCTTTTTTCAGCTGCCCTATGCACAGGAAGAAGGAGGGAAAGTAATAATGATTTTTTACTTTTACCTGCATACTCTTCTAATGCGTGACCGAGTGGTACATGCTGAGTATTAGCAGTTTTTGATAGGCCAGTGGTGTAGGTTGCTAAAAATGCAAAAGGGTATTTTGGATTAGTTTTATTCTCAGCTAAATGAAAACAAACTCTTCCTATCGTATTCCATGCCGCATGAAATGCAGATAAATAATCGCTCAATGATCCATTAAATGCGATCAATTCATAGCTAAGTGCTGTGATTAAACCTTGCCAAAGTGCAGATGCTGTTTCTTGATTTAAATATTCGATGCCCCGTATAAAAGGAGCTTCTGCTATCAGCTTATTCATTTCATCTGCAGGAAATGCAATCTGCGAAATTATAGATTTCCCATCCTCAACATGTTTACAAATTTCCGTAATAAAGATTTGCGAAAACTGTTGCCAAAATGAAAAACTGGCCGATAATGCTACGCCAAAATTGCTTAGCCCTAAACGTAAAAGACCGACTGACTCACCGACTGAAAAAAAAGAATGTATCTTGTCAGCAATTGATTTTGGGAGGGTTTCGGAAGTTTCTGAATCAGCGTAAAGATAAAGATGTCCAATTGGCGACAAACTCAAGCTTAATGGAATAAGCGCATCGGATTTTTCTCTTTTTACCCCTTCAGAAAGAACTGTCTTATGTGTCGCTTCTTGCATAAAATTTTATTCTATACTCGTTACACTTCAAGATACGAAAGGTATAGACCTTAGGGTCTGTTGTGTTGTCATTATTAATGATTTCGTTTAATGGCGCCGCTACTTTAAAATTGGCGGAGATGGTATCACAATCAGTACTCAATCTCATCGTTATATTTTATCTTTACTGTTGGCAAAATACCTACTGATGATTTTTATATGTAGGCAGCATTGAACCTCGCGTTAAGGCCTATATTGAAGCTGATTAATTTTTTTCTCATAAGTCATACTTTCAAAACAAGGGTTTTTTCCAACAATTTTTTTAATCCACGGCATGTCGCCAAAATCAGATGCAGCATAACCAGTTGCTAAAAAAAGATTGTGATAACCTTTTTCATGTAACTCTTTTGCAAATGCTTGTCCGGTGATTTTGTCATTTAAATTGGCATCAATATAAATTGGCGTATCTTTTTTATATTGATGAATTACAGCTAATAAATCGCGCATGCGATTAAATGTCACCACATTTTTGCCTAGGCGCATGCCCTCTAATTCCCACGCCAACGTAATGGATTCATTATCATCGATAAAAATGATATCGGGATGAACTAATTCATTGTTTGGTAAAAGTTCCAACATATTTTCTGATGCATTTTCTGTAATATTTTTTGTTGCAGTTTCTGGTATATTTTCTGATGCATTTTCTGTTTCAGACTTTACGTCCAAATGAATTTGAATATGCGGTGCAAAACTTTTTGGAATAATACGCACATCGCTCGCAAGACAACGTTTACGTATGATTGATTCTTCGTAACGACTCGTCACCAAATAAGTTTGTTGATGAGCGTGATTAAAAATTTCAATTTCTTCTATTACATCCAAACCAGTTTTTTTACTACCAATCAATTCATAGTCACACAAAATCAATGGCAATAAATTGGGATGCTCAAGTCGCCATTTAATTAATTCTTCTGGTTGATAAAAATGAATAAATTGAATCTCTGCACAAATTGATTTAAATCGATTTTCCCACACTTGATGTATCGATTCATCATCGTCGAGCACCACAATCAAGCGGCTCACGGGAATAGTTAAATCAGTCGCAAACCATTGCGGTGGTGTGGCGTTGGGTAAAGTAATAGAAATAATCGTACCAACATCAGGAGTAGAAGTAATCGCAAATTTGCCGCTAAAAACTCGTTGAATAGTTTGTATCGCATGCTTCAACCCCAAGCCATTGCCTGATTTTTTTTGCGAATTCGCATTGCCAGACATTATTTTTTGTACCATTTCTTCATTCATGCCGCAGCCGTTGTCTTCAATCTGAATAAAAATATTATTGTCATTTGCCGACAAAGTGACGCGCACGACGCCGCTAGGTGTGTTTTTTTCTAATGCTTCTACACAATTGTTAATGATGTTAGAAATAACACGTTTGAATTCAATGCCAGAAACCAAAGAAAATGCACTATAAGCGACTTCATGAATATCAGTGATAATTTTGATAGCAGTGTCTTTGTATTGCAGACGTTTCTCAGAAACAACGCTAGATAACATATCCGTAATTAATTCAGCCGATTTTTCTATTGAAGTGTCGAGTGGCGTATTTTCATTGTTGCTGAGATTATTTTTATGAATGTTATTTTTATAATTTTCAGCAATATCATCATCGACTGTTCTATATTGCACTAATAAATTATTGGCAATATCACGAATTTGATTGGTGGCGCTGCGAATTAAAATGCGCTGTTTTTCTGGCACGTTAGAAAGTAATGTGATTGCGGTTTCAAGTGCAGCGAGCGGCGAACGAATATCATGCGCCACTTGCGCGGAAATATGGCCAATTTTTGCGGCTTGCTCGTCGGCTTGTACTTTGCTTAACGTTTCTTTCCAACTTTCAATTTCAGAACCTAAATATTGAATTTCTTCTAAGTTATTTTGATCTTCCACTTGGATAATTGCTTGATTCGTTTTCAAACGCTGGGTTAATTGGGTCAGCGGTTTTTGGAGGTAACGATTGAGCATTTTACTTAATCGCGACCAGCTCCAGATACTTAAGATGATAAGTGCGAGGGTCATTAATATTAAGTAATGATAGAAAAAATTATCCGTAGATTGGTTCGTATCCAAGTTGAGTGGATAATTAGAAGCTGATTTAATAGGAAAACTACCAAATTTTTGTCCGCTAAAAAAATTGTAAGCACTACAATTTTCGCACGTTTTTAAGCCCGGATTAACCGCTATTAATTCAGTCAATAAATATTTAGGACTAAAAAATAATTGCCAGTTAAAACTGCAATCACCAATGCTAGCATTAATGACATTATCCATATAACAAAGACGTAACACGACATTCGGCCCCGTCGATTCGCCATAATTGAAAATGTTTTTGCTGTTTGCATCCATGATTTTCATACCAACAATGCTTTTGGAATTAAGCGAAAATATTTGCGCTAAAAATTGCGGATATAATTTGTCACGCGTCTCATCCCCGGAATGCAAATAATCAAAAAAGACCGATGAACTAGCAATGATAGACAGTTTTTCCGACAAATTGGATTTATATAAGTTTTGCGAGAAGATAATTTCCTTCTGATCTTGTATGGCTTTTTCTTTTTGCGCGCTGGAGTGCATGAAGAATGCACCGATCAGCGCAGAGGTGAAGATGATGGAAAAGATAATGAAACTGGATAAGTTGATATTTTTCTTTAATTCTTGAAGGTTGGTGATGTGCATGGTGTTTCTCCGTAATTTATCTAATTGATTGATCATTTATTTAGCTTGCAAAACATATTCGATCCACCCTTTATCTTGAATATTTTCATTTTTGTAATTTTCTACAATATCAATTAATTCAAGATTAGTATTTTGAAGAAATTGATAAATATCGTATTCATTCTTGTAAATTCTGGTTGGATATTCAAATTTTAGATTCACTTTTTGATTGAAATATTGATCTATCCATATAGCAATATTTTTATGTAAAAGATCTAGATTAAAATCTGATTGATATAAATATTTACGCCCATCAATAATAATTTCTTCTTTATTCTTTTTCCATGCGCTAACAGGATAATAACTTAATGAAGCGATACCTCCTCTCGCTAAAAAAGAATCTATTTTTTTAAAAAACAATTCAACTTTATCTTCTGTTGTAAATAAACAAAATGAATTATAAGCAGCAATAATACGTTCATATTTTTTATTTGGAAAAAACTTTAAAATGTCGCAAGTATGATTTTTTTCTTCTGGCAAATGAATAAAACTACTAAAATTAGACTCTATTTCAATAGATTCAATATTTATTTTTTTATCTATCAAAAAATTAGTAAGGCGGCCATATCCCGCAAATAATTCCAATGTGTCATATCCTTTGCAGAATTCATAATAATAGTCATAATCATCCGTAAATGATTGCGTATGTGCTTTATATAAAAACCAACTTTCTGAGTAATAACTTTCCATAAATACGATTCCTCTTACTGTCTCTTTTTGAGCATTTCTAACTTAATCAATTCCCATTCCAAAGAAATACTATTAAAATCCTTTGAAAAAACAGTCTCGACCCACTTAATAGTAGGCAACATAGAAATAAATTGTTGATAAGCTTTTGCAAAATTAGGATCAGTAATGCCATTAGAATCTGTGTAAGAAGTAAAATAAAAATTTTCATTTTGCATTTTTGAAACAATCGGTTTACTTGTTAAATAATTAGAAACACATTCGGATTCTTTCTTTTGGCTAATTTGAGCTAATAAATCAGAAGATAAATAAGAGAAATCAGGATGAATCAAGAATTTATATTCTTTCATATCGCCTGATATTTTTTGTAATGCTTCTCCTGACCATATATATGCAAAAGAAAATTTTGGACTTTTATAAATATTAATTGACCCATTTCCTATATATACTTTTGCTTGTTGAGATATTTTTCTAAAATTCTCGGCAAACATTGAATCATCATTTTCTGAATTAATTAGCTTTCTTGACTCTAAAGGATCATCTACAATAACAACTAAATTATCATTCGATTTTTGAAAAATTGCAGATATAGAATCCTGCCCAGAAATTGAAATAACATTTGGATTATATAAAAACCCAGTTAAAGAATGAAAAAAATAAACCACATTTGGAGGAAACTGACTATTTAGATAATTTTTTTTGATAACTGGGTGATATTGACTAGATTGTTTCCATAATGAGCTACTTTTATTAACATTCTTAACATCATTTTCCAATATATTATAAATTGTTTTAGAGAAAATAATAATGTCATAAAGATCTTTTTGACTTCTCCAGCGACGCAAAAATGCATCATTAGAAAAATATTCATCATAAGATATTTTCACATTACATACTTTTTCAGCATTTCGAATAATATCTTTATTATTCAAATACCCCCACCACGTTAATATATTAACAACTGGTTTTTGATGATCTGGTTTTTGATCACTCTGCGCAATTGCATTCGTGGTTAAAGAAATGATTGCTATCAATGCCGAAAATAACAATTTTAAATTCACTTTCATAAAAATCTCCTTTAATCATTCTTTGATAAAAATTCTTATAATGGTTTCACCCAAAACCGCATAGGATTCATTGTCTCAACTGCTTCATTCACCGAAATAAACGTTGGCCATGAATAATTCACCACAATATCTGTCTTTTTGAATTTGGCACGCAAAAATAAAGAATCAATATCGCCGTAGTCTTTGGGTCTAAGCGCATGATTGCTATCTCTAATAACTGTTAAAATACCAGATTCGTTATACCCTAAATTTTTTACTTTTTTATCCATATTTTTGGACAAATAAGAAATAGTACTAGCTTCTTTATAAGCCGGAAGTATAATCGCCTCGCCATAATAATAAAGATGCTCCAAATTATTTCGACCACTTTCAATTAATTTTTGTTTTAGGTCAGCAATAATTTTTGATTCCGATGCTATCGGCACGCCAGTGAGAAACCCAACGACTAACTCTTGATCTTTTGCTAATACCAACGTCGCGTTTTTTATTTCACTGTAAGCTGCTAAATATTCCATTTCGTGTTTCACACTTCCTGCGTATAGATAAGGAAACTCTTTAAAAACAAGCAGTCGCAAACTGGCAATAAATTTTAAGTATTTTTCGATATGTTCTTTTCCTTCAAGCACTTCAAATGAGAGATTCATATTATTAATCCTTTATTTAAATATTTTTTGGAGTTTTCCTACACAATTTTTTATTTACCTCTCTACTATTAAATCTCGAAAAAATTTTTCGTTTTGCTCGAAAAGGTATCGATGCAAACCCAAGGGTTGGGGAAAAAAGAGATAAAAACAGCGGTGTAAAAAAATCAAGAGGTAAGTTAGGACGTAAATGTAAATCCAAATGTTGAAAATGTAAATAAGTTAATAACAAAATTAATAAAAAAAATGTTATGAGTGTAGAAATATTGGTGATATATAGTGGTGCAAATATAGGCGTGAATGTAGATACAAATAAATATGTCAGCATGGCTCCCTTCCCTTTTAAGTTTCTTATTCAATAAGTGATGAGCAATTAAACAATCACTTTTATCCCTTGTTTTGATGTGCCATTTATTTGTAATATTTTTAAATTATGGTAGGTAATTATACATTAATTATTGTAATTTTGTATATTAAATTTATTTATTTTAAGTTTATGAATAATAATGAATCATTTCAAATATACTGGGAAATACCCTGTTTTATCTTCTTTTCTGAAGCATTTTTGTGAATAGAAAGGATAAACCAAGGTATTTCTCTATCTGCAAAAAATAGTTATTTACTCTTTATTCATTACTATTTTGTCTTAGCGCTTGTATATTTAGACAAATTTGCGAGTTGAGTAAACGTATGCAACAGAAATTTTTTAAAATTGGATCACTTGCGTTACTCCAAATTGTTATTGTCGGAAACCTGCAAGTACTCCCCGCAAATGCTAGCTATGGCTCTGCTCTCCCATTTCTTTACTTAATTACAGTGATCGGCTTTTTCTTGCCTTGTACACTCATGGTAGCCGAGCTTGCTACCACACGGCCACAAACAGGTGGAGCATATATTTGGTGTGAGCAAGCCTTTGGCGCAAAAATGAGTTTTTTTACTGTATGCATTTTGTGGATTTCAAATTTACTGTGGTACCCTTCTATTTTCTCTTTAATAGCAGCAAATTTTGCCTATTTATTTGATATATCATTAGCGCAAAATAAAATGTTTATTGTTTTTTTTGGGATTATTTTATTTTGGTTTTTTACAGGATTAAATTGTTTAGGCATTAAATTTTCAAGTCGAACAAGTATTGTATGCAGTGTCTTAGGCATTATCATTCCAATGGTTTTAATTATTTTAGGAGGAATAATTTGGTGGGCCACTGGTAAACCGCTTGCCATCTCCTTTAATAAAGCGTCTATTTTACCTAATGTATTTCAGATTAATAATATTGGATTACTCATTGCAGTTGTGATTTCACTTTTTGGAATAGAATTAACAGCAGTCCATGCAGGAAATGTAGTCAATCCGAAACGGGATTATCCAAGAAGTTTATTACTATCAAGTATTTTACTTCTAATTCTATTATTACTTGCCGAATTATCCATCGCAGCGATTATCCCTTATGCAAGATTAAGTGTTTTAACAGGATTATTAGATGCACTCATCACCTTCTTTAAGGAAATGCATTTGTCTTTCTTGATTACTGCTGTTTTATTGCTAGTCCTTATAGGAAATATTGGCAGCGTTACTGCATGGATGTTTGGATCAACGCGTTGCATGTATGTTGCCTGTCAAAAAAATCATGTAGCAAAATTTTTGCAAAGAGTTAATCAATATGAAGCTCCCGTAGGCGTACTTATTTTTGAAGCGATTATTTTTACTATTGTGAGTATGGTATTTTTATTATTTCCACGCATTACGGATTCTTTCTGGTTATTATTAAATTTAGCCTCTCAAGTAACACTTATTTATTATATTATTCTGTTTGCATCAGCTATTCGTTTAAGATATTTGCCGGTTTTTGCTGATGGATTTATTATTCCCGGCGGAAATTTAGTATTGTGGATTATTATGTCAGTTGGTGCGACGACCTCTTTCTTAGCGTTATGTAGTGGTTTTATTGCGCCGGAAAGTTTAGATAAAAATAATATTTTTTTATTTCGTTTTACAATGATTGCTGGGCTTCTTATAACAATCAGCTTACCTTTTATACTGTTACGTTGTAAAACTAAGCTGGTGGATTACGCCGCACAAAAAACGCGCGTCTAATCCACCCTACACACTGTAAATAGAACAACATTTTTCTTCATATTACTTTTAACTCTATTTTAAAATAACTATTTCTTCCCTCACCCGCAAGCGGGAGAGGCGAACGGACGCTAATTTTTTTTAATCCACTAACAATTCGCTTCCCATCACTCCAATCGCTTCCACCAGCGCGGCGCCTTCTAATTGTTGCACGCGTTCTTTCAAGCGCTCCGGGGTGTCATCGGCAAACACCGGGCATTTTTTTTGTAACACAATGGGGCCAGCATCAACTTCGGCAGTAACATAATGCACGGTACAACCGCTCTCTTTCACTCCCGCTGCAATGGCTGCACGATGCACATGCAAATCCATCATGCCAGCAAAATCAGGTAACAACGAAGGATGCACATTAATAATTTTATTTTCCCAATCCCGCACAAAATCCGCAGATAAAATTCGCATATAACCAATTAACACAATTAAATCTACATGCGCTTCTCGCAATAACGTTGAAACTTTATGATCATATTGTTCGCGCGTAAGTCCAGTTGCATCAACAAATTGCTGCGGCAACTGCTGCGTTGCTGCACGTTCCAAAATAATTGCATCGCGTTTATTACTGATGACAATTTCAATCGTTGCGGCTAATTGTTTTTTTTTAATCGCTGCCGTAATCGCTAACATATTTGTGCCGCGCGTTGAACCCAAAATTCCTAAACGTATTATTTTTTTACTCACGTTTTTATTCACGTTTTTACTCACTTATTTTCAACACCGATCTTCACCCACACATGTCACACACATCACTCGCTCATTTCACGCAATTTACGCATGGCATCAATACGGTGTTGAATTAAACGATCAGTGCCAATATCTTCGCGATGAAATAATGGGCCCGCAATACCGCGCACTTCTTTTTCCGCAATTTCTTCTGCCGATGAAATCGAATCAGCTACACCCACATACGCCGCCGTGCGCGAACCGGTCGCAAATATTTTTCCATCCACAGCATCTACTGAGGCTAAATATAAATGCGATTTATTTTTTACCGCTGCAATATCAATCACTACATTTTTCACTGGCGAATCAGGATAACCTTCTGGCACTGCATATTTGCACACTGTTGATTGCGCCGCAAAATGCACTAAGTCTTTGCTCAAACCACCCGTCACCATCGCCTGACAAATCGCGACAAAATCAGATTCTAAAATCGTCAACACATTCATCGCTTCCGGATCACCAAAACGCGCATTAAATTCAATCACACTCACACCGTCACGCGTGGCAATGAAACTGCCGTATAAAATCCCAATGTATTTATCATTTAATTCGGTTGATAACGCGTGAATCGTTGCTTCATTTATACGTAGCGCATTTTGCAAATCATCTTCTGATAAAAATGGTAAACAATGATCAGCGTCGGAATAACTGCCCATGCCGCCCGTGTTTGGACCTTTATCATCGACGTACGCACGTTTGTGATCTTGTACCACTGGCATCGGGACGACATTTTCGCCATCACAAAAACACATGAGTGAAAATTCTTGGCCAATTAATTTTTCTTCAATCACTAATGTTTGTTTTTGTGCAAGAATTTCTTGGCAATAGGCGAGCGCTTCTTGAAAAGAATGTAAATGATCACCTGCGACTTTCACGCCTTTGCCGCCCATTAAACCATTCGCTTTCACTACATAATTATTTTCGCCTAATTCTTGTAAAAATTTGTCGACATTTTTTATGTCAGCAAATGCTTGATAACGTGGCGCGCCAGGAATGTTATGTTTTTGCATTAAATGTCGCGCAAATGATTTGCTGGTTTCAATCTGCGCTAATTTTTTTCGCGGGCCAATCGTTGGAATAGATAATTCCCATAATTTATCAGCAAGACCTTTTTCGAGTGGCGCTTCTGGACCAATAATCGCTAAACTGATTTGCCAATCTTTTGCGAGTTTGGCGATGGTTTCAATATCAGAAATATTCCCTGTCCAATATTGATGTGTCATTTGTTTAATGCCGGGATTGATGGATGTGCCGCAACAAAAAAGATGGGGTTGTTGCGGGGAACGATGTAAAGCGACTGCAATTGCGTGTTCTCGTGCACCTGAGCCAATGATTAAGATGTTCATTTTGGTTTTTCCTTTTTTTTATTCCTAATTTGTATTTGTCTATTGTTCTATTTCCGCTCCAATTCCCGCTTCTGTTCCAACACTTGAATTTTTTCTTCGGTAATATCGCCGCAAACATACACGCCATCCATGCACGCCATGCAAGGACGCGTAATATGATGTGTTCCGCGGCGCGTAATCGCTTCAATCAAATCTTCTTGCGTTTGATACAACAATTTATCGACATTTAAAAACTCACGAATTTGCTCCACTGTTTTTTGTGCGGCAATTAATTCTGTACGCGATGGAATATCAATGCCATAAAAACATGGATTTTTAATTGGCGGACACGCAGACACAAAATAAATTTCTTTTGCGCCAAACTCACGCACCATTTTCACAATTTCACGCGACGTTGTTCCGCGTACAATACTGTCATCCACAATTAATACTTTTTTATTTTCAATTTCTGTGCGTTGTGGCGTTAATTTATAACGTACACTACGTGCACGCGCCGTTTGATTCGGCATAATAAACGTGCGACCAATAAATGGATTTTTATATAAGCCTTCGGAATAACGCACATCAATTTCATGCGCAAATGATAATGCCGCTGTATTTGAGGTAAAAGGCGCGGGAATGACCACGTCCGGCGTGACATCCGGATACGTTTTCAACCATTGTTTCGCTAAATTTTGTCCCATGCGCAATCGCGAACGATAGACACTCACGCCATCAAACGTGGAATCAGGACGTGCAAAATAAACATATTCAAATGCACAAGGCGCAAATTGTTTTGTGGCTAACACTTCTCGAAATAATTTGCCATCACGATTCACAAACGCCACTTCACCAGGCTGCAAATCGCCTTTCGGTTCAAATCCTAATGCGTAAAACGGCGTGGTTTCTGAGGCGAAAATATAATCGCAACGACCATCTGCGCGTTTACGTTCACCCCACACTAAGGGACGAATACCATGCGGATCACGAAATGCAATCAAGCCTTTTCCTATCATTAAACTGACGACAGAATAAGAACCTTCAACGCGATCATAAATATGTTTAATCGCATGACATAATTGTTGGAAAAAATTATTTTGATCGCCATCATTATAAGATCCTTGTGCAATATTATCTGCAAGCAAATGCAAAAATGCTTCCGAATCAAGTGAAGAATTTAAGTGACGATGTTGCCGCGAAATTTCTTTTGCTAACACATCGTAATTTACTAAATTACCATTGTGCGCAAGTGCAATGCCGAGCGGGCTACCAATCCATAATGGTTGAATATCTGATTCGCTATAACCACCGGCAGTAGGATAACGCGTGTGGCCAATACCTATATTACCTTTTAATTGTTGTACATCTTCTGCAGAAAAAATTTCGCGCACCAAACCAAATCCATGTTTGGTATGAAAACGTTGAGTGCATGTCAATATGCCAGCAGCATCTTGACCGCGATGTTGAAGATGAATGAGGCTGTCATATATTTCAGCCGCAACCGGTTCATGACTATAAATTCCAACAATGCCGCACATAATAGTTTGCTCTCGTTGTTAACTTATTAGATTTAGTGGATTACGCCACGCAAAAAGCGCGTGTCTAATCCACCCTACATTATTGCTACATTTGCGGTTGTTACCCCAAATAACCCGCAATATTACGCATAATACGTTGTTCAATCGGGCCGGGTTGCATTGTAGTTGCGTACGCAAACGTGCGGCCAGTAATCATTTCATATAACTGAATATAGCGCGATGCCAATGTCACGATTAATTCTTCCGGTGCTGGCGGTAAGATTTTATCATTGTAAGGATCGCAATGTTCCGCAAACCACAAACGCAAAAATTCTTTATCAATATTTTCTGGCTCTTTGCCTGCAGCAAAGCATTCTTCATAACTATTCGCTAACCAATAACGACTGGAATCCGGTGTGTGAATTTCATCGACAATCATAATGCGGCCATCCGCATCGCGACCAAATTCATATTTGGTATCCACCAATATCAACCCATGTTGCGCTGCAATTTTTGCGCCATGCTGAAATAATTTAAGTGCGGCGCTGCTAGCTTCATCCCAATCGGCTGCTGTCATCCAACCTTCACTCACAATTTCTGACGGGCTGATGGGGCGATCATGATCTTTATCTTTGGTTGTTGGCGTCAGTACCGGTGCGGCTAAACGCTGGTTTTTGCGCATGCCTTCTGGAAATTGGATACCGCAATAATGGCGCACGCCTTTTTGATATTGAGTCCAAAGCGCCGTATTGGTCGTGCCCGTAATATAAGCGCGAACGACAAATTCAATCGGGAAAACACTGCATTTTTTTGCAATCATGACATTGGCATCAGGCACTGCAATTAAATGATTCGGCACAATTGATTGCGTTTCCTCAAACCACCAAGCGCTTGTCAAATTTAAAACTTGGCCTTTGTAAGGAACAGATGCAATCAAGCGGTCAAATGCACTTTGTCTATCGGTCGTGACTAAGATTAATTTATCGCCTAAATCATATGTATCCCGCACTTTGCCTTGGTATTTTTTACCAAAAGTGAAGTTGGTGTGGGTGAGGCAAAAAGGCAACGCGGCGCGGATGGCGTCGAGGTTTGGGGTGCGCATAGCAGACGTTTGTTGGGTCATGTTAGCTGTCTCGGTGTTTATCTCAGTGGTATTAGTCGGTTTTTGCAATGTTTGCATGTGCATAGAAAACTCGCCATGGGTTAAGAGTTAACATAGTATGTGCGCCTTACAATTTACGCTTGCGCGGAACCGGCGTTATAGTAGCTTTTTTAAGGGGAAATTGCCATGATTTTAATTCTAACTCAGCGCTTTGACATCATCATAACCAAATGATTGATTCACGATTTGATTATTATTTTTTACTGGTTGAATGTCGTAACCATCGATGTGAGTAACTTCTTGAATACCATCGATATGCATTTTTTTATTTTTAAAAATATCTTTATTTTTAATGATTTCTTTTGCCGCACGTGCAGCAGCAACAACATGAAAATTAGTATGTAATTCGTAAATGCCAATTTCTGGTTCATAATAACCAACGTGTGCGATGTATAGTTTCATTTTATTGCTCCTGTGATTTTGATTTTTAAAACAGTTGCTTGTCAGCCTGAGCATGCTGCGAAGCACGTGTCTCGAAGTATGCTCAGGCTGACACTCGGGCTTCATTGCGCGCTACCAATCTTTCCCACGCGTGCCAATCGCGTTCACCTAAATTTTTTTCAAATGTCAGCAAATCATTTACGGCTTTTAAACATGTTGCATGCGATGGCGCCACATATTTGATATTCATACTCAAAATCAAACATTGGGTTTCACAAGCACGTTGCAAGTGATAACAATAAAACATCGCTTCAGCAATAGTGCGGCCGCAAGTAATAAATCCATGATTACGCAGAAACATCACATGATGCTGCGCCAAATCATTTAACAAACGCGCGCCTTGTTCTTCATTCAGCGCAAGTGAATCATAAGTGTGATAAGCAAGACGCTCGTAAAAATGCAGCGCCCATTGACTAATCGGTAATAATCCTTGTTCTAATGCAGACACCGCCACACTCTCAGGTGTATGCAAATGAAAAATCGCTTGCACATCCGGACGTTGTTGATAAATCGCGCCGTGTAACACATAACCCGTACGATTATATTGATATTCCTGTCCATGCAACACGCGGCCATCGAGCGACACTTTCATTAATGTGTGCGGTTCCACTTCTTCAAAACGCATGCCAAATGGATAAATATAAAATGCATGCGGATCATGCGCATCACGCGCGGATAAATGCGTGTAAGTGTGATCATCATATTTTAAATGCGCGAGAATTTTGTAGGCGATGCTTAAATTGTGTTGGATGGAAGTAATAGAAATAGAAGACATTTTAATTTGTTTACCTTGTTATTTAGCTATTGTTATCCTGAGTACCGCGCAGGATGACAGCAACAATTACTCATACCGATAACAATCATGCGCGTACGCATTACTAATCACATTTGTTGCTAAAATTTTCTCTGCTAATTCATTTAATTGTTGTGCATTTACCGCCGCATCTGTACTAATAAATTCCCACATAATACTGTGGGTCATTGCATTCACATTATTTATATGAAAATGATCTTTTAATGTTTGTAATTTTTGTCGGCCTAATAAATCTTCTTTGGGGCGCACTAAAAATGTGGTGGTCGTTGTACTAGATCGTGGTGCAACTTCACATTCTTTGCGATCATTAAATAACACGCCACTTTTTTTAATTTGCTGCAATACATCAATCGAATCACAATCAATTTCCCAATGCACACGCCGCTTCACTGTCACTCGCAAACCCAATTGCTGCAACGTATTTTGCACCGTGAGCGCATGATTATCCGTAATTATTAATTCAATCATACATTCATGCGCGTGCGCTGGTTTTTGATAAGAAGTGATTGCTGTGCGACGCGGATAATAATGCAGCGGTATCGTTGGTTGAAATTGATTTTCCGTAATGTAATCACGCATCGATTGAAAAATCGGGTCGCCATTTAATGTGCGTTCTGGATGTGGCATTAGCGCCATCACATTGCCAGCTTTATTTGATACGCCAGCAATATTGCAAATAGAACCATTGGGATTAATTGGGAATTGATCAATCACATTCCCAGTCGCATCACCATATTGAAAAATAGCTTGGCCTTGCGCTTTGATTTCTTGCAATAATGCATCGGACATGACAAAACGGCCTTCTGCATGCGCAATAGGCACATGCAAAATATCATCGCGGGTTAAATGACGCGTAAATGCATTGCGTTGATAATCCGGTGAAAGGCGCAAATAAACCCAAGTATTGTAATAACCCGTGCCAATGATTTTGCCATCTTGCATACGTTTATTTTCAGCAAGCACCATACCGACTTTATTATTTTCAAGTCCGGGCACTAATCCGGTTTCCACTAAAATTTGTGCGCCATTACAAATGCCTAATACGGGTTTACCGCGTTCACTTTGGATGCGAATTGCTTGCATCACGGGATCGAGCGCGGCAATAATGCCGGCACGTGATCGATCTTCATAGGAAAATCCACCGACAATAATAAACCCGTGCATATCGGCTAATTTTTCGCGTGATTCATTCCATAAAAATTCGATGGGTTCCATGCCTGCGCGTTTTACTGCAAGCATTGCTTCACGTTCACAATTTGATCCGGGAAATTGTACTACTGCAATACGTAGAGTCATTTAGTTTCTCGTTTATTTATTTGTTGGTGGATTACGGCGCGCATAAAACGCGCGTCTAATCCACCCTACTCCTGGAGTTTATATCAACTTCACTTGTTGTTCGCCTTTCACGACGCGGCCAATTTCATATAATGGAAATGCGTCTTTATGTGCAAACGTCGCGGTTCGCATGATCGCGCGCATGTTATCAACCGCATCCGCCGGCACTATCATAATTAATCCCACGCCCATATTAAATGTGCGATACGCTTCATCATCCGTTAATTTGCCTAATTGATATAACACATCAAACACAGGTAATGTCGGGCATTTGTTTTTTTCAATGTCGACTGCGCAATTCGCAGGTAAAATCCGCGGAATATTTTCAAGCAAGCCGCCACCAGTGATGTGCGCCATGCCTTTGATGGCAACGTGTTGTGCCAGTAGATGTAAAACGGGTTGCGTATAATTTAAGTGCGGCGTCAATAAAGTTTCGCCAACGGTTGCAGCTAATTCCGGTAAACGTGTGTCGATGCGATGTTTACCTATCTCAAAAAATAATTTGCGGGCGAGTGAATAACCATTAGTATGCAAACCGCTCGATGGAAACGCCATGACAACATCGCCGACTTGAATATTTTTGCCTAAAATAGCCGCGTCTTTTTCAACAACGCCCGTGATAATCCCGACTAAATCATGTTCGCCTGGCAAATACGTGCCAGGCATTTCAGCAGTTTCGCCGCCAACGAGCGAGATATCATTTTCGCGACAAGCGGTGACCATGCCACGAATAATTTGTTCGATGATGTCAGGGTGTAATTTATCATTCGCAATATAATCGAGTAATGTCAGCGGTTTTGCGCCTAACACGATAATGTCATTGGTGGTGGCGCTGACTAAATCGATGCCAATGGTGTCAAATTTTTGCATCATGCGCGCGACCATCATTTTGGTGCCGACGCCATCAATGCTTTGCACCATGACGGGGTGGCGATAATGTTGCAGTAGAGGTTTCAAATCATACATCGCGCCAAAACTGCCGATGCCAGTCAATACTTGTGCGGAAAAAGTGCTCTCGACGGATTGTTTAATGCGGCGCACGGCTTCATTGCCAGCGGCAATGTCTACGCCTGCGGATTTGTAATCGATTGTAGATGACATAATGGCGGCCCTTCTCTCCTCTCTTTGTCGCCGCCATTCTATCGGATTCTCTTTGCTAAAAACACCCCATGGAGCTGCTATTTCGCATTGTATTTGCAAGCGAGTGTTATCATACTCGCTGCTTTTGTTTTTTCTGAGATAACCCCTGATCTCTTTTCTCTTCTACCTTTTCATCAGTCGGCACTTTAGGAAAAGATAAATCATCAATTGGTACAGAGGGTGCATTTTGAATAGTAAGTGCCTCGATTTTTTCCTGTTCGATTTGTTTCTGTTTTTTTGTAGTCTCAGAAAATATCGAAATATCACTAACTTTTATTGATTCTGCAATAACAACATTCAATACTTTAGATGTTTCTTTAGGTATTTCTTTAGGTGTTTCTTTAGGTGTTTCTTGCGTCACTCGTTGTGCTTGTAATTGTTTTTCTATTTCTTGTTTTTTTTCTTTTATTTTACGTTGGAGATATTCAATAATTTGTCCACGTATCTCTTGATTACCAAATACCTCTGTGCTCTCTAAGATTCCAATGGTCATAGGGCTAAGAATAGGCTGTTTCTCTTTAATTTTATGTTGAATCCAAGCTTCTATACCCTCTCTTTGATAAGTATATCCATCTGCTGCCATCACAGGATCAGTCATTATTTCATAATCAATGCTATCTTTATGCAGAGGCAAACAATCGCTTAAATAAGAACTATATGGCTCTTTTATTAAACCAAGTTCAATATCAGGTTTATATAATAAGTTAAGTTCATTTAATAAATCTTGAATCCGAGTATAGGGTTGCGATTGCTTTTTACTCGTGCTAACTTTTGTTTTTTCTTGATTTTCTTGCGGTAATATTACCGTCGTAGTCTCTTTTTCTTTTTCTGAGCTTGGTGGCGCTGAAGCTTTTTGCAATTCTGTGCCATCAACAGCTGTTGCCACTCCTACTGCAGCCATTGCATCTTGTTCTTCCAATGTCATTGGTGGTGCAGATGCAATAGATTGTTCTTTATTTAACCTTTCTTTTTCATCTGGTTCAATCACAGGTTTAAAGGATTGAGTTTCTTCTGCTTTTTTTACATTATTTATTTTCCCGATAAAATTCTTATATGATCCTAAACAAGAAAATGGGTTTGCTGCTTTTACTACCGGAATTATCTTGTTATTTATTCGAATAAATTGTTCAAAGTCTTCTGCCGCTATTAATATATTTTGATACGCTTGATATTCTCTTTCAGGATTTTCTGGTACATTTTTTTCAAACGAATTTTTTATTAGTTGTAATGCTTGATTTAACCCTTTTAAAGAAAGTTTTTCTTTCTCCCATTTTTGTATCTCTTTTTGTAGTGAGCTATTTTTTATTTTTAATTCTTTAATTTGTTCTGGATACGGTTTCATTATTTGTTGTAAATCTTTTATAGCTTGTGCTTGTCCAGGTAATTCTGCAACAGCACGTGCTCGCGCATCTACATCAGGTTCATAGCGGTACGCAGGCTTTGGTATGATGTGATCGCCATAACGACTATCGTGCTTATAAATACCACAATCACTGCAATGATTGTAACCGGCGTCATAACCACATGGAGAATAGGTATCTTCATAACCTGTAAAAATTCCTTTTTCTGCATTTAATGATAACTCACGTGTTTTTTTATATTTTTCTTTAAGTTGCTCTAAAACAATCGACACTTCTTCCATTTTTTCTACGTTTGACTGATTATTTTTAATTCTTTCTTGATATAAATTAATATGATCTGTGTAATCTATTTGCACGGATTCTATTACATCTGATAGATCTTGTTGATTCGATTTTAAATCCTCTCTTAACTGAGTATATTGTTGAAGACGATCTTGTATTTTTTCACGTGCAGCACGAAATTGATTTACTGTCACACCAGAAGAATTGGGTATTCTAATTTCTTTTATTGTATGAAATAAATCATGTCCTATTTCAGAGATTAAATTCTGTAATAAAATGCCATTCACATCTAAACCAACAGGAAGAACCGGATTATTATTAAGTAAAGTGGAATAAGTTTGATTAGCCTGATTATTTTTTAAAAAATAAAGAATTTGATTAGAGAGAAATACAAGTGCGTCATCCCCTAGTTCGCCATTAATGATAGGATAATCACCCACTTTATTTAATTGCAAAATTTCCGTTAATGGTTTTTTAGATTTTTTTAAAAAATCAAAAATAGAATGTATTGCTTTTTGATGATTCTGTATTAATTCATCTAATTTGGCTATTTTCATTTTTGTTTTCCTCGTTTCTTCATTTATTTTTCAATTTAATATTATTTTAATAAATGTTTAATATTTCTTAATTTAGTGGTCAAAGATTATAACATAATAAATTATGTTTAAATTGCAAAACCAAAAAATTACCCTCAATAGTATGAATATGTCTTAATATTGGCTTAAGATTAAATGTTATCGCAAATAGATACTTTGTATAAGACAAAATTAAGAAAGCTATTTTTCTAAAACTTTATCCACGCGCGATAAGAAAAATTCTTTTGACCAAACATCTAACGCAGCTAATTCGCGTGGTCTTAAAAAACGGGCCACATCTTGTTTTGCTGCTTGCCAATCAATTTCGTTTATTTTAGTTTTTAATGTTTTTTCCAACCACGCAGGCGTAACCTGATGATGTTTTCCTTTCCACGGACCTGCTTGATTAATTGCATGCGTTAATAATTGAAAATTAATCGGGGTTTGTCTTGCGACATACCAAATAAAATCATACCAATCTCTGCCTTTACTATATTGTCGGCAGAGTAATGCATGACATTTACCGGCAAATGCATAAATTATAACACGCTTTTTTGTTTTGATAAGATTGCTGCAAAAAAGCAGCTAATTCCGCCCCGCATAAACTATGAATTTATGTGGTTTAGAGTTGGTACAATGCTGATTTAGCAGTCAATGCTGGTTGCCCGCTTGTTGCAGAAACCGCAGAAAACATAGAAATAGCAACAGCTTGTTCGCGTTTATCTCTTTGCTGTTCGCAAGAAAACGATTCCAATGAAAATGGGAGCGCCGTTTGCGAAGATGACGATTCTTTAATAAATTTCTCAAACGCTTGGATAGCAAGCGCTAAATAATTATCGTACGCTGCATATTCAGGTGTTTGATGTGGTACTGGCGATAATATATTTTGCGCTTGTTGCAATTGTTTTAATTTATTTTGCAATTCCTGCAATGGTTTTAATTTTTTTTGATCTACCTTGATAGCTGCTTCAAATAATAATTTTTGGCTTATATATTCTTTATATAAATTTTGATATCGAGTCACTTCTTGTAGCAAAGAGTAATATCTCTCATCCAGCAATTGCAAATTGTCACGCACCGCTGGTGGAATAGAAGCATTCTTTCTTTCTCTGACCATTTTTTCTTGGCGTGTATCAAGTGATTTATGTGCCTGCGCACGTTCTTCTTGCACTTGTTTTAATGCATCTGTAAACAACGTAATACCGTTGAGGTTATGGCGAATAACACGTATTTCTTTTATTTTTTGAGCGATCTCAACGTTGAGCGTGTTAATACGCTCATTCAATGTGTTACTCAATTTAGCATTTTGTATATTGAATTGATCATACAATGATTGATAATGCTGACGCTGCTTCTCACTACGTGCGCACGCTGTCTTAAATTGGGTTAAAGTAATTTCTTGCGATTGTTCTTCTAGTTTTTTTATTTGCTCTAATAAATCAAACCCAATTAGTTTATTCAACTGCATTAATAAAATAGTATCAGTATTATTTGACGTGGAAGAAGTCGCTTCGCGATTAGCTTGAACTACCTTAGACGTTAAAATAAATAATCCTTCTGCGGTTAATAGGTTGTTTGTCGCGTATTGATGACAAATTTCATTTAATTGTAAAGCAGAAAGGAGAGCCGTTTTTTTATTTTTATTTGCTGGCGTTGCAAGATAGGTTGCAACGAGTTGCTGTAAGGTGTCAACGCTAATGCTGATGTCATTGTTTGCATTGTTTGCATTGTTTGATTGCACATTGATATTGATAGTAGTTGCAGGTGTTTCTGTGGTTGATGACGCTGGCGGCGCAGAAGGGATTGCTGCTGCCTCATAGCGGATTTCTTCGTCCGAAAATAATGGCGCGGTAGCTTGCGATAAATGTAATTTTAAAAATTCAGTAAAGTTTTTTTCTATATCTCCTATATTTTCTATTGTTTTTATTGTTTCTATTGCTTCTATTTTCTCTATCGTAATATCATTAGGCGCTGATGGTAACGGCATTGAGTTTGACAGTATCGCAGCAGGTTGTTCACTCACATTATTGGTTGTTGTCTGCGGTAATGATTGAATAAATTTTTGATATTTTGTTTCGCAAGAAAAATTTTCTTTTTTAATATAAACAGACGCTTCTTGCCATACCTGCGTAAATGTATCGGTAAACGTAAGCGCCGCCACTTTTAATTGTTGATATTGTTCTTGATAATTGGCGTATTGATAAGCATTTCCTTTAATTTTTTTATTATTTTCTTTTTCTTCTTGTTCTAGTTGTGTGATTAATTTTTCATACAATATTTTGTTCGACATAATAATTTTTATTTCTTTTTGCAGTGAGGGCATTTCCTCGGTCAATGTTTGAAGTAATTGTGAATAAGTATTTGGATATTTTGTTAATTGTGTTTGATCGTATTGTATATTTTCAATTTTTGATTTAAGCACAACCATGGCATTATTTTTTGCTGTTAATGGTTGTTTTAATGCTGCCTCTTCTTTACTAAGAATCGCAATCAAACCAGCATAATGTGCTTGTAATTGCTTATGTAATTGTTGATAAGCATGACGCTGATCTTCCACTTGTTTTTTAGCAGCTCTGAATTCGGCAACGGTCATGGGATGAGAAAGCATTTGAGATTTTTTTACTTCCTCCAATAAATCATAGCCAATATCTTTTATAAAACCTTGCAACAACGTGTTTTCTGGATTCGTCAGTGAAATGGATTTGCTGTCATCGCTTGCTAAAAATTTCACGATATTAGCAGCGAGCTGCAGTAATGACTCTGTTAATAACTCGCCATTGCTAATACGATCAGTGTTGACAGCTGCTGTTAATCGTTCAAGTAATGATTGTTTACCTGTTATGCGTTGGGTCATAACAGAAAGAATGTTAGCTTTTTTATACAGCTCAGTTAATTGGTTAAATGTGGTGAGTTTCATGATCATTCCTCGTGTTGTTTTGTATTTGTTGTTTATTGTTATTTTTGTATGATGCTTTTTTATAACGATGACTTATTATTTTTTTATTTATGAAATGTTAATAATAAGTCATTAAAAGCCTTATTTGTGCAAAATTATACGGCCTTATGTTATCTTACACAAGTATTTAACGGTAAAAATAGGGTTTTATGGGGTTAATGATTGTTAATAATAAGTTAACAAATTAAGGAAATCAGGGTCGTGATTGCTAATATCTGGTAAAAAAATTTTCTATTCCTCTTTTACCTTCACCTGGACATTAGTTTCGCGGTGGATTACGAGGCGTAAAAAACACGCCTCTAATCCACCCTACAACGACAACTGGCGCACCTTACAATATACGATCACAACTTCGTGCGTAAGCCATGTTCCCAAGCAGATTTTGCATCAGCGACTGCGATATCAATCACCGTATTGATTTGCAAACGTGGCGTAGAGGTAGTAGCAGTAGCAGCAGAAGCAGCCATCGTTTCGCCAATTACAAAAATAGGCGTGTTATGTTCTTCAAATATTTTTTTAATGTCTTTGACTTTATCGCGTGCAACTTCAAAAATAAAACCGCCGGTTTCAGTAAATAATTTTTTCTCCGTCGATAAATTAATATTGGACACGCACGCTTCATCAGTAATCATTACTTTCACGCCAATATTATTTTTAAAACTCATTTCTGCTAACGCCACCGCCACGCCACCTTCAGAAATATCATGTGCACTCATCACGTAACCTTTTGCAATTGCCGCATGCACCGCATGAATTTCCGCAGAAAAACCGGCCAAATCAGGCTGCGGCACGTTTTTTCCTAAAACATTATTTAATTGATAATAAACACTGCCGCCACATTCATCTTTGCGTCTGCCTACCAACATCAAAATAGTTTCTGCGCGTTTTAAATCATCAGTGACCACATGCGCAACATCAGCAATGGCACCCAAACAACTAATCATTGGGCTCGGTGGAATCGCGCCTTGCGCCGAATCATTATAAAGTGACACATTGCCGGCGATCACTGGCAATGTCGCATCGGGATAATCTTTCATTTTCACCGCATGACACGCATCAATAATACCGCGCACCGATTCCACAAATTCACCCATGCGTTCTGGTTGTTCTGGATTTCCAAAACATAAACAATCAGAGAGTGCGAGCGGAAATGCGCCGACCGCAGCCACATTACGCACGGATTCCACCACCGCATTGACTGCGCCCCAATACGCATTAATTTTGTTATAACGCGGATTTTGATCCAGTGATAAAGCAATACCGGTATTACGAATTTCTTCGGGATATTTATCTTCATTAAAAGGTTGCATCACGCCAGCATCAGCGCAACCGGCTTCAATCACCGTGCGGCCTTGGACTTGTTTATCATAAGTTTCAATAATCGGTGCGCGCGATGCAATATTTTCATGCGCAAGAAGTGCTAATAATAATTGATTAAAATCAGTTGGCGCCGCAAGCGTCGGCTCAGTAAGTGTCAACTCAGCGACATGATAAGGGCGATCATATAAAATCCCTTTCGTCACATCATGTGCCGCCGCGCGCACAATTTCTTTGCCATTGGCATGCACGACATACAAACCATCTTTACGAATTTTACCAATCACTGCCGCCATCGCGCCTTGCGAAACTGTCGGTAATGCAAATGTCTGATTATAATGTTGCAAAATCATGTCGACCAATGAGGGTGGCACCACCCACATAAAACGTTCTTGGGTTTCCGAACACAAAATCACCGCAGGCAATAATCCGGCCATGCCCGTCGGTACTTTTTCTAAATCAATTTCTGCACCATAACCACCACTTTCTGCTAATTCCACACTCGCACACGCAATTCCGCCAGCGCCTAAATCTTTGAATCCCACTTGATCAATTAAATTTTGTTCACGTAATTTTTTAAATAAGGCGTAATTCGCTTTTAATATATGCCGTTGTAAAAATGCATTCGGTTCTTGTACGGCGCCTTTATTACTTTCTTGTTGATCTTCATGTAAGGTTGCGGAAGCAAAACTCGCGCCACCAAAGCCACTGTTATCAGTCGGTTTGCCGACTAAAATGAATACATAATCATCCGCGTTTGCGGGCGCATAAGAATGAATCACATCTTCTTCACGCACCACACCTAAGGTCACAACCGTCACTAAACAATTTTCGTTATACGCTTCATCGTAATAAACATCGCCAGCCAAATTAGGTACGCCAATGGGGTTGCCATAACCACCAATGCCGCTGACTACGCCTTCATGTATCCAACAAGTTTTTGCGCGATTGATCTCGCCAAAACGCAAACTATCAGCGATTGCTATTACTTCTGCGCCCATGCAACACACATCACGCACGTTGCCACCCACGCCCGTCGCTGCACCTTCATACGGCACGATTTGCGACGGATGATTATGCGATTCATGACTGACGACGACGCCATAACGTTTACCTTGTTTATCCGTTGCGACGGCGACAATACCAGCATCTTCTTTTGCACCCAAAATAACGTGCGGGCCCTCCGTGACAAATTGTTTTAGATGTTTGCGACTACTTTTATAAGAGCAATGTTCCGATCCTTGAATAGACCATAAAATACATTCAGCAAAAGTGGGCGGGCGTTTTAATAGCGCATGTTGAATAGTGAGCGCTTCATCAACCGTTAAATTGATACGATATTGTTGTAATAATTTTTTGATGGCATCGGGTGTGAGTGCAGAGAAATCAAATGTTTCCGGTGTAGATGTCGGTGTGGATGCCATAGAAGATTGTATTTTAGATTGCATTATTGCTTACCTTTGTTAAGTAACCCAATTTCGCCGCAAACTGTAGCATAAAACCACTAGACATTCGACAGCATTCATCCCATAATTTGCCCCTTTTATATTTCGATTATTTCAACAACTCGTGGGGGATTATGCGTTGGCCAATAACGTGGTTGAACTGCGTGGCGTGTATAAATCAATACACGATCACAACATTCTACAAAACATTGATCTCGAAGTTCGTGAAGGCGAATTTCTAACATTACTGGGCCCTTCTGGTTGCGGTAAAACTACTTTATTACGTCTTATCTCTGGTTTTGAAGAAGCCACGCAAGGGCGCATTTTTATCGATAATAAAGATGTCAGCGGTTTACCGCCGCATCAACGTCACGTGCACACGGTTTTTCAAAGTTATGCGCTTTTCCCTCATATGTCTGTTTTTGAAAATGTGGCATTCGGTTTGCGCTGCCAACACGTGCCTTTTGCAGAAATCAAAACACGGGTTGCTGACGTTTTAAAAATGGTGAAATTAGAAAAATATGCGGAACGCAAACCCAATCAATTAAGCGGTGGTCAACAACAACGCGTTGCCATTGCGCGCGCAGCGGTGAATCGCCCACGCGTGTTATTGCTTGATGAACCATTATCCTCTCTCGATTATAGTTTGC
>OBEQ010018650.1_pt1 | contig 39935 bp, 34 predicted proteins | sample 1670901 | NCBI WGS metagenome assembly OBEQ01 (sample SAMEA104232315, study PRJEB22302) | groundwater metagenome | biome: forest; feature: aquifer; material: groundwater | place: USA | collected 2011-08-07 | depth 5.4 m | reverse complement strand
CCTACTTTTGATGCACTCTATGATTCCGGTCTCAATTTTATCCTGGTACGCCACGAACAAGGCGCCGGCCATATGGCCGATGGATATGCCCGGGCAACCGGAAAACCCGCCGTTTGTATGGTAACGTCAGGTCCCGGCGCGCTCAATCTGGTGACGGCGATTGCAACGGCTCATATGGATTCCGTTCCGATGATTTGCATTACGGGGCAAGTGGCAACTCACTTGATCGGAAACGATGCATTTCAGGAAGCGGATGTCATCGGCTGCACGCGGCCGATCACCAAACACAGTTACTTGGTTAAGGATGTAACGCAGCTTGCGCGCATCATGAAAGAAGCATTTTATATTACAGCCACGGGACGGCCGGGCCCCGTCCTGATTGATTTACCGGTTGATGTTACGCGCGCTGTGACAGAATTTGTGTATCCTGAAAAAATTCAGATTCGCGGTTATGAACCGCCTTTAATGGGTGAACCGGAAAATATCGAAAAAGCCGCTGATATGATTGCGGCCAGTAAAAAGCCTGTTTTGTATGTCGGCGGCGGTGCCATTGCAAGCGGCGCAAACAAAGAATTATTTGAACTTGCGGAAACAACGGGAATTCCGGTGACCACAACATTGGCAGGCCTCGGGGCATTTCCGGAAACACATTCTCAGGCACTTCGCATGCTTGGAATGCACGGAACAGTTTATGCAAATTACGCCGTGCAAGCGTCAGATCTATTAATTGCAGTGGGTGCGCGTTTCGACGACCGCGTGACGGGGAATCTTGACCGGTTTGCGCCGCACGCAAAAATTATTCACATTGATATTGATACCGCATCCATTTCCAAAAATGTGAAAGTGGATTGTCCGATCAACGGCGATGTGAAACACATTTTGAAAGAACTGAACCGGTTGGTGAAGCGGCTTGATTTGAAAGAATGGAACGAGCAGATCAGCGCATGGAAGAAGAAGCATCCGATGCGTTTTGAAACAACGGGCCCCGGAATTAAATCACAGCACGTGATTCAAGAACTCGGCCTTGCAACGAAAAGCAATGCCGTTGTGACAACCGGTGTGGGTCAGCATCAAATGTGGGCGGCTCAGTGGTTTAATTTCATCAAGCCAAGGACCATGATTACAAGCGGCGGGCTCGGAACCATGGGTTACGGGTTTCCGGCAGCCATCGGCGCACAGCTTGCTCGTCCCGGCGAAACGGTTTTTTGCATTGATGGCGACGGCTCATTTCAAATGACGATGTTTGAACTTGCGACCGCCGTTCATTATAAGATTCCGGTTAAAATTGCGCTTCTGGACAATGCCTATCTCGGAATGGTTCGTCAATGGCAGGAAATGTTTTACAAAGAACGGTATTCCGGTAGCGAGCTCGGTTCTTCCAACCCGGATTTTGTGAAATTGGCCGAGAGTTTCGGGATGCTTGGCCTTGGAGCATCACGAAAAGAAGAAGTGCGTCCAACAATTGAAAAAGCACTTGAGCACGATGGCCCCGTTCTCATGCATTTTAAAGTTGAAAAACAAGATAACGTATTTCCGATGGTTCCGGCAGGGCAAGCGCTCGATCAAGTCATTGACATGGCTTGAGAAAATAACGTTCCTTAGTTTTTATTGACTTTGGAACTGAGGCAGGACGGGCGCTCGATCAAGCGATTGACATGGCGTAAATGAATGACCAACTATAAGTAAAACCGATTTTGAGGGAGATCAACATGGTACACATTGTATCCGCATTGGTGGAAAATCATTTTGGTGTTTTGGCGCGAGTATCCGGGCTCTTTTCCGCCCGCGGTTTCAATATTGACAGCCTTGCGGTTGGCGAAACAGAAGATCCGACCGTCTCGCGTATGACCATTGTCGTGCATGGCGACCAGCGTGTCCTGGATCAAATCATGAAACAACTCAACAAATTAATCGACGTGGTTAAAGTGGCTGACCTGTCGAACGATGAAAAAATCGAGCGCGAACTTTTACTGATTAAAGTGGCCGCCAGCATTCAGAACCGGGCGGATGTGATGCAAATTGTGAATACCTTTCGCGGGAAAATTGTGGATGTCAGTCCAAAATCAATTGTGGTGGAAGTTACCGGAAGCAAAAGCAAAGTGGATGCGATGCTCGAACTTCTCCGCCCTTTTGGAGTTAAAGAAGTGGTAAGAACGGGAACCGTTGCGCTCTCCCGGCAATCGGAACTTAAAGCAGAGGGATCGAAAGCGCCGGCTGTAAGTTCAGCCAAGAAAAAGGGACGTTCAGAAAAAGTTACCGCGAAGAAATAGTTTTAAACAGTTGGAGGAGATTTATGGGAAAAATCTATTATGAGCAGGATGCAGATTTAAATTTCTTGAAAGGGAAGAAGCTTGCGATCGTTGGCTACGGGATTCAGGGCCGCGGCCAGGGGCTTAACCTGCGCGATTCCGGTGTGGACGTTATCGTGAGTCAGCGTCCGGGCGGAAAAAATTACGATCTTGCGGTTGAAGACGGATTTAAGCCGGTGAGCGCAAGGGAAGCTGCCGAACAAGCGGACATCATTCAAATTTTGACGCAAGATCATCTGCAGGCAGAAATTTATGAAAAAGACATTGCCTCTGCTTTGCGGCCAGGGAAATCGCTTCTTTTTTCGCATGGTTTTAACATTCATTTCGGTTATATCAAGCCGCCCAAAGCGGTTGATGTGTTTATGGTGGCGCCAAAAGGCCCGGGCGCACTGGTGCGTTCTCAATTTTTAGAAGGCGGCGGCGTTCCGTGTCTGGTGGCCGTTGCTCAAGATGTGACAGGACACGCGCTCGATTTGGCCCTTGCGTGTGCCAAAGGAGTTGGCGGAACCCGTGCGGGCGTCATTCAAACCAATTTTAAAGAAGAAACAGAAACTGATCTTTTTGGCGAACAAGTGGTGCTGTGCGGAGGTTTGTCAGAACTGATCCGTGCGGGTTTTGAAACTTTGGTGAGTGCCGGTTATGCGCCCGAAATGGCATATTTTGAATGTCTGCATGAAGTCAAGCTCATTACCGATGCGGTCTTTGCCGGCGGAATTTCCGGAATGCACCGGCGGGTTTCGGATACGGCGGAATATGGCGATTATTCGAGAGGGAAGCGGATCATTACGCAAGAAACCCGAAAAGAAATGAAGAAAATTTTGGCGGAAATACAATCCGGGAAATTTGCGAAAGAGTGGATGGAGGAGAACAAAAAAGGCCGGCCCAATTTCAATCAAATGAAAGAGGAATGCGACAAACACCAAGTTGAGCAAGTCGGAGCAAACTTGCGCCGAATGATGCCTTGGATTTCGGCTTCTCTTGAAAAAAGACCGGCGCCCGCCAGCCGTTAATTTTTTTCTAAATATATTTTGGCGAGATCATTTCCCATGCAAAATAAAAGAAAAATATTTATTTTTGATACCACGCTGCGCGACGGAGAGCAATGTCCGGGCGCGTCATTAACGCCGGATGAAAAAGTTGAAATTGCAAAACAACTCGAACGGCTCAACGTGGACATTATTGAAGCCGGATTTCCCGCGGCGTCCCGGGGGGAGATTGAGGCCATTCAGAAAATTTCAAAAAAAGTGAAGCGTCCAATTATTTGTGCGCTTGCGCGGATGGTCGGAGGAGACATCAATGCGGTACGTGAAGCTTTAAAATTTGCCAAACATAAAAGGCTGCATGTTTTTTTGGCAACGTCAAAAATTCACCGCGACTATAAATTACACAAAGATACCGGAGAAATCTTAAAGCTTGCGGTAAAAAATATCCGCTACGGAAAACGTTTTTTTGACGACATTGAATTTTCTCCGGAAGACGCTTCGCGCACCGAACGTGATTTTTTGGTTGAAGTTGTTCAAGCTGCTATTGACGCCGGCGCGACGACCGTAAACATTCCGGATACCGTCGGCTACACCATGCCGAGCGAATTTGGCGATTTGATTTCTTATTTGACAGAACAAATTCCGGCACTTGGGAAAACGGCCAATCTGTCCGTTCATTGCCACAACGATTTGGGATTAGCGGTTGCCAATTCGCTCGCGGCCATTCAACACGGTGCCAATCAAGTGGAATGTACCGTGAATGGAATCGGAGAGCGCGCAGGCAATGCGGCCATGGAAGAAATTGTGATGGCGATCGATACCCGCCACGACATTTCCGGGCTTTCCGATTGTTACACCGGTATCAAAACGGAGGAAATTACGAAATCATCGCGCCTTGTTTCGCGCTTAACGGGGCTTGTCGTCCAGCCTAATAAAGCGATTGTCGGGCGGAATGCGTTTTCACACGAATCCGGCATTCACCAGGACGGCATTTTGAAATTAAGGCAGACCTATGAAATTATCGATCCCAAAAAGATTGGTCTCTCAGGAAGCCAATTAATTTTGGGGAAACATTCGGGACGCCATGCATTCAGGGAACGCCTTGAAAAATTAAATTTTCATTTGACGGCGAAGGAATTGGATCAAACATTTTTGAAATTTAAAACGCTGGCGGATCAGAAAAAATATGTGTTTGATCGTGACATTGAAGCATTGGTTGAAGAACAGATGACTACAGTTCCGCAGACCTGGCAGCTTGAATATCTGAAAACATCGAGTGAAACAAACGCGCAGCCGAAAGCCACGATTCGTTTAAAACAGAAACAGAAAGTATATGAAGCGGCGTCCGTGGGTGACGGCCCGGTCGACGCTTGCTATAGAGCAATCGAAAAAATTGTGAAAATGAATGGAACGTTAATTAATTATTCCATTCAATCAGTGACCAGCGGTAAAGATGCGGTTGGTGAAGTGACGCTCAAACTTCGCGTGAAAGAGGTTGAAGTGAGCGGCCGCGGGACGAGTACGGATGTGATCGAAGCGAGCGTGAAAGCGTATTTGTTTGCGCTCAATAAAATCTGTGCGCATTTTGGAACAGTCAACCGCGCGCCGGTGTGAGCTTTGTTCGTTGCGTGTTATGAACGATGATATCAAAGTATTCGGTTTGTTCGGGTTTCCGCTGTCACATTCTCTTTCCCCCAGCATGCATAATGAGGCATTGAAAGCACTCGGAATTCCGGGTATTTACTTTGCTTTTGAGCGGAATAAGAAACAGTTTTTACGTTTGGTTCGATCAAAGAAGAAAATCATTTTAGATGGATTTAACCTAACGGTTCCTTTGAAAGAGTGCGTTCTTCCGTACCTGGATTCACTGGATGATTCGGCAAAACAGGCGGGCGCTGTGAATACGGTTCACAGAACCGGAAATCATTTTCGCGGCTACAACACCGATCTTTTTGGGATTTTGCAATCGTTTCGGAAAGCACGATTTTCCCCACGCGGGAAAAAAGCAGTGATTTTGGGAGCGGGCGGAGCCGCGCGCGGAGTGGCGGCAGCACTTGCAAAAGGCGGTGCTCGCGAAATTGGAATGATCAATCGAACGATTTCAAAAAGTATTCAGGTTGTGAGAGAATTTCAACGGAAATTTCCGCGCGTTCGAATCAAAGCCATTCGAAGTGAAAAGGATTTAAAGAGCGAATTGCGAGACATCGATTTGCTTGTGAATGCAACCAGCGTTGGTTTAAAGGAAAAAGATAGATCATTGGTTTCAAGCGCACTTTTTCCGAAAAAAAAGATATTGGTGTTTGATTTAATTTATGGCAGGAAAACCGAATTGCTTAAAACCGCAAAAAAACTTGGGCACAAAACCATAAGCGGCGAAACCATGCTTTTATATCAAGGTGCCCGGGCATTTGAAATTTGGACGAAACGAAAGGCACCCATTTCGGTCATGCGAAAGGCACTCCACGATGGAATTATGGCTCGCTGATCTTTTTCTTTTTTGGACGGGGCTTTGTATCGGCAGTTTTATGAATGTGTGTATTCACCGGTTTTTAAGGGAAGAGTCCGTGGTTGCGCCGCGTTCCTACTGCCCGACGTGCCGAAAACCGATTGCATGGTATGATAATATTCCGCTTTTGAGTTATATCGTTTTAGGCGGCAGGTGCAGGAAATGCGGCGCTTCGATTTCCATTCGGTATTTTTTTATCGAACTTTTAACGGGCCTTACGTTTTTGGGCTCGGTGCATTATTTTGGCTGGACGGCTCAAGCGGCAAGCAGTATGGTGCTGTTGACATTGCTTTTGGCAATCAGTGCGGCCGATTTGGAAGAACAAATTATTCCCGATGAAATGAGTCTATCGGGAATCACGTTTGGGTTGATTTTTAGCACAAGTTTTCCGATACTGCAGCATGAAACAAATCATTTGTACGGTTTTTTACAAAGTTTGTTCGGCGCGTTTTTGGGCGGCGGCGTGATTTATGCAACCGGTGTTTTTGGGGAGCTCGTTTTCAAAAAGGAAAGTATGGGCGGCGGGGACGTCAAATTAATGGCCATGATGGGTGCTTTTTTGGGTTGGAAAAGCGCTCTTTTTGTATTTTTTCTGGCGCCTGTGATTGCATTGCCGATCGGCCTTTATGTGAAATTTGCGAAGAAAGAAGATTATATTCCGTACGGCCCGTTTCTTTCGCTCGCGGGTGTTGTGGTTCTCTTCTTTGGGGAACCCATTCTTCGCATGATATTTTATAATTTCTAAATCCACTTCACTAAGGTGACATGATGTTGCAATATATAACAGCGGGTGAATCTCACGGCGCGTATTTGTCTGCCATTTTGGAAGGAATGCCGAGCGAACTTCCGATTGTTCATGAATTCATCAATCTTGAACTTTCGCGGCGTCAGCAGGGCTATGGCCGCGGCGGGCGCCAGAAAATTGAAAAAGATGAAGTTATTTTGACGAGCGGGATTTATGAAGGCAAGACGACCGGCGCTCCGATTGGCTTTTTGCTTCAAAATAAAGACGTGACGATTGAGAAGCTTCCGAAACTTTTTCGGCCCAGGCCGGGCCATGCGGATTTGGCGGGGTCGCTTAAATATCATGAGGGAATTCGGCAGATTCTGGAACGCGCGAGCGCTCGCGAGACGGTCATGCGCGTTTCGGTTGGTGCTGTGAGTAAATTGTTTTTGCGTGAATTTGGAATTGAGATTGCCTCGCACGTTGTCCAAATCGGTTCTGTGCGGCTTGAAGATGAAAAAATAAGTTTTGAAGATGTGACCCGGAAAACAAAAGATTCTCCGGTCAATTGTGTTTCCAGAAAGACGGAAAAATTGATGGTGGAAGCCATTGACCAGGCCACCAAAGATCTCAACACATTGGGCGGTGTTTTCGAAGTGCGCGCGAAAGGGGTTCCGATCGGGCTGGGCTCGCATGCTCATTATAAAAGGAAGCTCGATGCGCGGCTTGCCACTGGGTTGATCAGCCTTCAATCGGTCAAGGCAGTTGAATTTGGGCTTGGGTTTAAACTTGCCGAAACGCCGGGTTCAAAAGCGCATGATGAAATTGTGTATTCAAAAGAAAAAGGTTACAGCCATTTGACAAACCGAGCCGGCGGAATTGAAGGCGGGATGTCAAACGGAGAAGAAATTGTGGTGCGGGCTACCATGAAACCAATTTCGACCTTAAGACGACCGCTCAAATCTGTGAATATGAACACAAAAGAAGAGGAAAAAGCCGATTTTGAACGTTCCGACATCTGTTCGGTTCCAGCGGGCGGTGTGATCGGTGAAGCGATTGTAGCGTACGAGTTGGCGGATGCATTTTTAGAGAAATTTGGCGGTGATTCCATCACGGAAACAAAACGGAATGTGACCGGCTACTTGAAACAATTAAAAAGCGATTAATGGAAAATATTTTTCTCATCGGAATGATGGGATCTAGAAAAGTTTTTGATGAGCAAAGTTTTTCTTTGAATTTATGCCTAATATATTTCTCATCGGAATGATGGGATCTAGAAAAGTTTTTGATGAGCAAAGTTTTTCTTTGAATTTATGCCTAATATATTTCTCATCGGGATGATGGGGTCCGGGAAAACAACGACGGCCTGCGAACTTGCAAAATTGCGCGGGATAAAACAAACCGATTTGGATGAACTTTTGCAGGATTTTTCAAAAAAGAGCATCAATCAAATTTTTTCGGAAGACGGAGAAGCCGCGTTTCGGGAACTTGAAAAAACAATTTTGAAACGGGTGATCACGGGTAAAAATCAGGTGATTGCAACGGGCGGCGGAATTGTGTTATCGCCCGAAAATATCCAGCAGATGCGCGGTTCCGGGACGGTCATTTATTTAAAAACGTCGTTTCCGGCTTTGTGGCAGCGCGTGAAAAATTCAAAAGAAAGGCCGCTTCTGAAATCGAAGTCGCCTGAGGCGCTCTTTCATTCGATTTTTGATGAGCGAACCCCCCTTTATGAATCTGCTTCGCACCACTGTGTGATCACGGACTCAAAAACACCAAAACAAGTGGCCATTGAAATTAACGAAACATTTTTCAAATGAAACGAATCAAGGTTTGTTTGCCCGGCCATTCTTATGATATTTTGATCGGCCGCGGGTTTCTCGGCCGCACGGGGAAATTTCTCGCTTCGTTGAAGGTGGGAAAGAAAGTTCTGATTGTTTCAAATCGAAAAATCGCGCGGACGGCGGGATTGCTAAAGCCGGTTCAAAAGTCGCTTTCAAAGGCGGCATTTCTGAGTGTTTATTATGAATTGCCGCACGGAACTGAACGGGATAAATCTGAAAAAGTTTTGGCGGATGTGTGGAAAACAATGCTTCGGGCCGGGCTTGATCGGTCAAGTACTCTTCTGGCGCTGGGCGGCGGTGTGGTGGGAGATCTCGGAGGGTTTGCCGCTTCCACTTATATGCGCGGAATTAATTTTGTTCAAGTGCCGACGACACTTCTCGCGCAAGTGGACAGTGCGATTGGCGGGAAAACGGCAATTGATCTTCCGGATGGGAAAAATGCGGTCGGGACATTTTATCAGCCGCGGCTCGTTCTCTCAGACTTAGATGCCTTGATCGGGCTTGATCAGTCTATTTTTCAAAACTCGTTTTCGGAAATCATTAAATACGGCGTGATCAAAGATCCAAAACTTTTCGAATTGCTTGAAATGTATGGCGCCCCATTTCTTTCGCATGTGAAAGCCGGAGCATTCACAAAGAAAGACTTCTCCTTTTTGGAAGAAATTGTTTCAAGATCAGCTGCGATCAAAGCTTCCATTGTGGAGAGGGATGAAAAAGAGACAAAGGGCGAGCGAATGATTTTAAATTACGGGCATACGTTCGCACATGTTTTGGAAAGCGCTTCGCGGTATGGAATTTCACACGGAGAAGCGGTCGGCCTTGGAATGATTTTGGCGGCATCGTTTGCGCGCCGTCTCGGCCTGGTGAGTTCAGAATTTGAAAAAAGGCAGTTTCATTTAATCAATCAATTATGCCCCGCGGGTTCTCTCAAGTCTTATGCGGGACGTGACGTGTTCTCGTGGGCAAAATTAAAATCCTTATTTTTACATGATAAAAAAGCAGTGGGCGGAACCGTTCGCTTCGTTCTTCCCGTTCGTTTAGGAAAAGTCAAAATAATGAATATCCGAAAAAACGATTGGCGTTGCGTCCGAGATTCTTTTAGGGCTCTGGGGCTTGCGTCTTAACAGATGAGTGCGATATGAAAAAGGTAAAATTTATTTTGGGCCTCTCGGCAGGATTTGGACTGGTTCAGGTTGCGAAATGGATCAGCGTCACCTATCTTTGGATCATTTTTTATCGTTAAATTTATGAACGATTTTGAAGCCATTCTTTTACTTTCACAAATTCCGGGTTTTTCAACGGCAAAGCTGCGTGCTTTGATGACTCAAAAAATCGCACCCGCGGATTTTGTTCGTCATCCAAGATCTTTTCGTGAGTTCGGTTTTGATTTTCTCACGAACGAATTTCTCGAGTCTTTCCAAAAAACACAATCGGAAATTGACGTGAGTAAAATTCAAAATCAGTGCGCGCGCATGGGAATTCAAATCCTGTCCTATCTAGATTCCAACTATCCGGAGCTCCTGAAGGAAATTTACAATCCGCCGCTTGTTTTGTATGTAAAAGGAAATTTAATTCCTGAAGATAAAGCTGCCATCGCTGTCGTTGGTTCCCGCCATGCAAGCGCTTACGGAATGCGCGTGGCACACCGGATTTCATATGAATTGGCGGAAGCCGGCGTGACGATTGTTTCCGGGCTTGCGCGTGGGATTGACGCAGAGGCGCATCGAGGCGCCATGGACGCACGCGGCCGTACGATCGCCATATTGGGAAGCGGCATCGATGTGATTTATCCCAAAGAACATGAAAAACTTTACGCGGAAATTTCAGAATCAGGTGCTGTCGTGAGCGAATTTCCCTTTGGCGCGCCGCCTATTGCCAGTCATTTTCCGGTCCGAAATCGAATCATTGCAGGCCTTTCACTCGGGACACTGGTTGTTGAAGCCCATCACAGGAGCGGTTCATTGATTACGGCGTCTCTCACACTCGAAGCCGGCAGGGAAGTGTATGCAGTGCCCGGCGCCATTGATTCGCTCAATTCAAGAGGCACGAATGGTTTAATTAAAGAAGGGGCGAAATTGGTAACCGCCTCAGATGATATTCTGGAAGATTTACAGCCTGTGCTTCGGCATTATGTTTTGGAAGAGAAATCTGTCAAGAGCGAAACGCTGCCAGAGTGTGATCACATTTCAGACGCGGAAGAAACAAAATTCTTGGGGTTTTTTGATGACGGAGCGCTTTCATTTGATGAAATTCAAACAGAAAGTCATCTTTCTTCCGAACAAATTTATTCGATGCTGGTCCGTTTGGAGCTTAAGAAATGGATTACCAGAAAACCGGGCGGTTTTTATGAGATGAACGTTCAAACCGCTAAAGGTTTATCGTGATGGTTCGATAGTTAAACACATATAAAGGTTCTCAAAAAAGGGCGTTGTAAACCCGCATTTATTTGTATAGACTAATTCAAGCAAAGAAGAGCGAAAGGAGTTTTTAAAATGAGTTCTGAAAATATTCAACCGAGCGGCGGCGGTTATTCTGTGGGTCCTGAACCCGCGCCGAAAGGGAAGAGATTTGCGGTCGCGATTGTTGATTTGATTATTGTTCCGATTTTACTTGGAGTTGTGGCGGGTTTGGCGTTACTCGCAGTTCCGGAAATGGTGCGAAATGTGCTTTTGGTTGTCATTAACATTGCGTGGCTGATTTTCCGGGATCTTGTGTTTTCGCCCGGCCGGAAAATGGTCGGTCTGAAGCTTGTAAACCTGCAGGGAGAGAAAGTAACTTTCGTTCAGGCGCTGGTCCGGAATCTTTTGTTAATAATTCCTTTTGTGCTGGTTCTGGGTTATATCGTCGAAATTGTGATGATCATTACAAAAGGTGACCGCCTTGCCGACGGCTGGGCCAAGACCCGCGTCACGCTTGCTTAGTTGAAGCGATGTATTTTGTAAAAATGCCTTCCGAGTGGGAAGGCATTTTTTGTTCGTGTAATGGATATGACGCGCGGGGAAACCTTAGGAATCTATGATTAAAAAAAGGAAACCCGATTTAAAAATTAAAGCATTGCGCAAAGAACTATTAATAGAAGACCGCATTCTCAATGAAGAAATCCGCTATATTAAAAAGCATTTGGATAAAATTTGGGAACATATTTCAAATACAAACGAACGGCTTCAAGATTTGGAAATTCAGGTAAATCTGTTAAGCCGCTTGATTGCCACGCTGGCGGTTGAGAAACTCGATATGAAGGGTTTTGGTTTGATGAAAATGATTAAACGGGTCGAAAAGCAGGCGATTGCGGATGACCAAATCAGGCTTCTGGAGAATCTTTACCGCCTCGAACATCCCACCAAAGGCAAAAAACCAAAAGATAATTCTGGAGGGAACTCATAGGTTTTTAATACGTAAGTCATTTTATAATAATAACTTACGTATTTTATGAAACGTCCTATAAAATTTTAGTTTACAAAAGCTTCCTTATATTATAGAATACGTCAATATTTGGTATAAATTCAGGCGGTTGCAATCAACCGCCTATTTTTTTGAGGTCTTGAGGCACCTTGAATGATTTATGAGAATCCTTATCCTAAATAGAGTCAAAGATTGCCTTTAGATGAAAGAAATCAATGAAAATTCGCATTAACGGAGAATTGAAAGAAGTGGAAAAGCCGATCAATTTATCTGAATTATTGGAAAAGCTGAATGTCCAGAAGAAGGGAATCGCCGTCGAACTTAACCAGGCAGTGGTTCCAAAAGATTCCTGGCCATCCATTCATGTGGATGAGGGAGACACGGTAGAGATTGTCCAATTTGTGGGCGGCGGGGTCTAACCATGGCGAAACGATTGGTTATTGTAGAATCGCCGGCCAAAGCGAAAACCATCAATAAGTTTTTGGGCAAAGACTATATCGTCGAAGCTTCTTTTGGCCACGTCCGTGACCTTCCAAAAAGCAAAATGGGTGTTGATGTTGATACCGATTTTACGCCGCAATATGTCATTCCTGTGAAAGCCAGAAAAACGGTAAGCCGTCTCAAAAAAGCCGCGAAAGGAAAAGAAGTTTTCCTGGCGCCGGATCCTGACCGCGAAGGAGAAGCGATCAGCTGGCATCTTTCCTCCATTTTAGATAAAGATCCCAAGTCAGTTAAGCGCGTGGAGTTTAACGAAATCACAAAAGAGGCTGTAAAAAAAGCATTTTTAAATCCGCGTCTCATTGATCAAAAATTGGTGAATGCCCAGCAAGCACGGAGAATTTTGGATCGAATCGTTGGGTATGAACTCAGCCCGCTTCTCTGGAAAAAAGTCGGGAAAGGTTTAAGCGCCGGCCGGGTTCAGTCGATTGCGCTTCGTTTGATTGTCGACCGTGAAAATGAAATCCGGAAATTTATTCCGGTTGAATATTGGTCACTCTGCGCGAAACTCTCTTCCCAAAGAGAGAGCGAAAGAGAGAAAATATTTATCGCCAAGCTGGAACGGATCGGAAAAGACAAAACGGAAATTAAAAATGAAGCAGAAACTTTAAAATTAAAATCGATTTTAGAAAAAAGTACTTTTGAAGTTGCCTCAGTTGAAAAAAAAGAACGCCATCGCCGGCCTCAGGCCCCTTATACCACCAGCAAATTACAGCAAGAAGCTTACAATCGGCTTGGATTTCCGGCAGCAAAGACCATGCGGATCGCGCAGAAACTGTATGAAGGCGTGGATGTTGGCGAAGAAAGCGTGGGTTTGATTACTTACATGAGAACGGACTCTGTCCATGTGGCAAAATCTGCCTTTGAAGAAGCCGAACGCTTCATTAAAGAACAAATTGGTTCCGAATACCTTCCCAAAACACCCAATATTTATAAAGCCAAGAAACGCGCGCAAGAAGCTCACGAAGCCATTCGGCCAACGTCTGTTTATCGGACACCCGAAAGCATCGGGCAATACCTTGATTCGGATGAGCTCAAGCTGTATGAGTTGATTTGGCGGAAATTCGTTGCGAGCAATATGGCTCATGCGCGGGATTTGGTAACGTCGATCGAAATTGCAGCGGCGAAGGATTATATTTTTAAAGCAACGGGCACGATTAACATTTTTCCTGGATTTCTGAAAGTATTTGAAGATGTGGCTCGAAAGAAAAAGGAAAATTCTGAGAATTCGGATGACAACGACGACGAACAACCTCTTCCCGATTTGGTGGAAGGCGAACCGATCACGTTGCATGAATTGATCGGAAACCAGCACTTCACGAAACCACCTGCGCGTTTTAACGATGCCAGTCTTGTGAAAGCATTGGAAGAAGAAGGAATTGGGCGGCCAAGCACTTATGCGCCGATCATTTTTACAATTCTCAGCCGCGAATATGTGGAACGGAAAGGCGGCGCATTGATTCCAACCGAGCTCGGTGAAATTGTCGTTAAACAGCTCACCCAACATTTTCCGTCCATTATGGATATTGCGTTTACAGCACGAATGGAAGAAGAATTGGATCGAATTGAAGACGGTGATATGGATTGGGTACAAGTCCTGAAAGATTTTTATATCCCGTTTCACAAAAGCATGGAAGAAGCCAAGCTTCTCATGAAAGACATGAAGCAGGAATTGGTTGAAACAGATCAGACATGCGAGAAATGCGGAAAACCCATGGTGGTTCGCTGGGGAAGATTCGGAAAATTTATTGCCTGTTCCGGTTTTCCAGAATGCAAGAATACAAAACCTGTTTCGACAGGCGTTGCTTGTCCGCAGCCGAACTGTAACGGATATCTGATTAAACGAAAATCAAAAACAGGACGCCCTTTTTACGGCTGCTCCAATTATCCGACATGTAATTATCTCGTCAACAAACTCCCTAGCGCAGAAGATCAAAACTCCAAAGATGGCGCACCGTCCGAGGGAAAAACGCCGCTTAAATGAGGTGATAGATGGACCAATACCTCACTCGGTTTTTTAGGTTTTTGGAAGTCGAGCGAAATGCATCAACGCACACCATCAAGAACTACCAAATCGATCTCCGTGATTTTTTTGGTTTTTTGGAAAACAGAGCGCTCGCTACCATTGATTATCTGGAAATCAGGCGCTTCCTCGCATTCCTGAAAGAAAAAAATTATCAAAAAAGCACCATCGCGCGGAAACTTGCTTGCATCCGCTCTTTTTTTAAATTTCTTGCGCGGGAAGATTTGCTTGCCGTGAATCCCACAGCCGGCATTCAATCACCAAAAAGAGAGAAGAAGCTGCCGGAATATTTGGAGCTTTCCGAAATTGAACATTTGCTTGAAGCGCCAAACGGAAAATCGTGGGAGGAAAAAAGAGATAAAGCGATTTTAGAAACTTTGTATAGTTCCGGAATCCGCGTTGGAGAACTTGCGGGTTTAAATGGAGACGATCTTGATCTGTTGAGCGGGCAGCTGAAAGTCCGCGGAAAAGGAAAAAAGGAACGGATCGTTCCGGTCGGATCGCTCGCGGTTAAAGCCATTCAAAATTATCTGGAATCAAGGCCCAAGCCAAATCTAAATTCAAGAAACGCACTTTTTCTAAATCGTCAGGGAACGCGGCTGACCGATCGCAGTGTCCGGCGGGTTCTGAACAAATATGTCCGGCGGATTGCCCTCAATAAAGAGGTGTCACCGCATACGCTCAGGCACTCCTTTGCAACACACCTTTTGGACCGCGGAGCCGATTTGAGAAGTGTCCAGGAACTTTTGGGCCATGAAAATCTTTCGACCACTCAAATTTACACCCATGTATCAACCAAACGTTTAAGGGAAGCTTTTGAAAAAGCGCATCCGCGCGCATAAAACCATGATTTACGCCACGCTCCTGAAGATGTTATATCGGCCCGGTCTTGCCATATTTGGTTTGGGATATCTGCCCCATTTTATCGCAAGGCTTGGCCAGACATCCGATAAAAAAAGATTGCTTCTCGAGCGGTTTGGCTACGCGCCCAATCATTTTGAAAATCATGAGGTGGTCTGGATTCATGCGGTGAGTGTCGGAGAAGTGAGGGCAGTTTCAGAATTGGTCCAGCTTATCAAAATGGCACATCCGGAAATCCATATCGTTCTTTCAACAACCACGCCCACCGGGCAAAACCTTGCCAAACAAATGGAATCGGAGCGCCTTCGTGCAATTTATTTTCCGTTCGATTTTTCGAGTGCGGTTAAAAGGATGTTCAATGTGATTCGGCCGAAATGCATCATTGTGATGGAAACGGAAATTTGGCCGAATTTCATTACCTGTGCATCGGAACGCGGAATTCCGATCGGAATTATTAACGGAAGAATTTCAAACCGTGCTTTCAAACGGTATCTTTGGGTGAAACCCTGGTTTCGCGAATTACTCGAAAAACTTTCTTTTTGTTTGGTTCGAAATGAAGAAGATCGGAGCCGGTTCGTTTCTATCGGAATGCCGCCCGGCCAAATTCAAGTGACCGGCAATATGAAATTTGATGTGGAAGCCGAAGGGAACCCAAAAGAAGCGAACAGGCTGCGCGGTACGCATGGATGGAAAGACAATTTAGTTTTGGTTGGCGGCAGCACGCATGAAGGAGAAGAAGCCATTTTGATGAATGCATTCAAGAAATTGCGTACCGAATTTCCGAATTTGAAACTTGTGATCGCGCCGAGACATGTAGAACGGTCTCAACAAATCATGCAATTGGCGAATCAATCAAGATTAAAAAGTGTTTTTGCGAGCCAGAAATCAAATTCGGAGTTTGATATTTTGATCCTGGATTTTGTGGGTATTTTGTCGGCCTATTACGGCATTGCTGATCTTGTGTTTGTAGGCGGCAGCCTCGTTCCGCACGGAGGGCAAAATCCGATTGAGCCCGCAAGAGAGCGAAAAGTGATTTTTTACGGGCCCCACATTTTTAATTTTGAAGATATTTATCAAAAACTAAATGATTCCGAAGCTGCGGTTTTAGTTCGTGACGGTGACACATTTTGTGATCAGGCAGTTTCCATTTTAAAGGACCGTCAGCGCATGCGCACGATCGGGGAACGTGCATTTCAGGTGGTTGATCAATTAAAAGGAGCTACTCAGAGAAACTTAACGGTTCTTGAACCGTGGTTAAAATCATCACTTCATTTTCAAACAACATGGAATGAACATCAGAGGTAATCCGATGACTTTTAGAAATTATTTTCGGCTGTTGGCCGAAGGACGTTACAAAGGCTGGGAAACCAATTTATGGAAACCGTTTCTTAAATTGGCGAGTTTGATGTATGGAATGGCGGTGTCTTTCAGACGAAAGCTGTACGACATGAAAATCTTTCAAACGAAACGTTTATCGATCCCGGTAATCAGTGTCGGCAATATCAGCTGGGGCGGCGTCGGAAAAACACCGCTCACGATGTATCTTTCTCGGTTTTTTTTGAATGAGAAAAAAATTCCGCTGATTTTAACACGCGGGTACGGTTCCGACGAAGCGCATGAATATGCGGAGGAGCTTCCCGAAGTTATTTTGGGAATCGGAGGGAATCGCTTCCAGGTGGGTCAAAAAGTTCTTGCAGCCAAACGTGCGGATGTGGCCATATTGGATGACGGATTTCAGCATTTTAAAATTGACCGCTCGCTCGATATCGTGGTGATGAACGTGCTGAATCCATTTGGAAATTGCTCGCTGATTCCAAACGGCATTTTACGGGAGCCGCTTCAAAATTTAAAGCGCGCGGATATGATTATCTTCAACGACGTTAATTTGATCGCAAGGAAATTATTCGAAGAAATCCGCACGAAAGTAAAAACATTCGCGCCGAAAGCAGAAATGATTGAAGCGCAGCGCGAACCGCTTTATTTCTATTGGGCGAATACGAAAGACCGTATGGATCTTGGCCGGATGCGCGGAAAACGCGTCACCACTTTTTCGGGCGTTGGAACGCCCAGAAGTTTTCAACTGCTTCTCACCAATTTGGGCGTGAAAACAATTCGTAATTTCGAATTTGCGGATCATCATCCGTTTACGGGGCCCGAGATCCGAGAAATTCAGGAAGTGAAAGAATCAAGCCAGTCTGATTTTATTGTAACGACCGAAAAAGATTTTCTCCGGAAGGAGAAATTAATTACGGATATTTTAAACCCTCTTATTCTGAAAACATCACTTCGAATTACGGCCGGCGAACTTGTTTTAAGGGAAAGACTCCGGAAGCTATTGCCGTTTGAACAAAAAGAGCTGGTACATGTTTGATTTTCTCGCAAGCTATTGCCTAAAAGGAATGGCCGGTTTGATCCAATGGCTGCCCATTTCCCTTTCTTTGACAATCGCAAGAGCGATCGGTTCGTTCGTTTATTTTTTTGACAAAAGACGATTCATTGCGTACGCCAATATCAAAGCGGCGTTTCCCGGAAAATATTCTGCTTCCGAAATTAAATCAATCACACACCGTTCGTACCGCCATTTTGCTCAGGTTTTTTTCGAAATTTTATATTTTCCAAAAATGGATCTGAATTTTGTAAAACGTTACATCAAAAATGTTGACTATGATTATTACAAAAAAGTAACAAGTGGTAGCTCGGGCGTCATGTTCATGGCCGCTCATGCGGGCAACTGGGAGCTTTTGCAAATTTATTCGGGAATTGTCGGTCATCCGATGCGCGTATTGGTGCGCGAACAAAAATTATCGCGCTTAAATACATTCTTAAACGAACTCAGGTCTTCTCATGGCTCCCGGCCGGTTTTTTCGAAAGGGTTTGAAATCCGTGAACTGATTCGGGGACTCAAGCAAAAAGAAATTGTGGGAGTTCTTGGAGACCAGGGCGGCGGGCGGCATGGGACCATCGTACGACTTTTCGGCCGTAAAATAACCGCACCCAATGGGGTGATGGCCATGGCGCAAAGAACCGGTGCAAAAGTGGTCCCTTCGTTTTCGGTTCGTGTGAAGGGCCCGTTTCATCAAATTCACATAACGCCTGAGCTTGAATTGGTCCGAACCGGAAATGGCGAAGACGACGATGCGCTCAATTGCCGGAAGTATTTAGAACGCTTGGAAAAATTTGTAACCAAACATCCGGATGAATGGCTTTGGATGCACAAGCGCTGGAAATTCTGCTTCACGAAACGGGTCTTGATTCTGGAAGATGAAAAAATGGGCCATGCAAGCCAGGCGCGCTCGGTTGCGGCTCAATTTCAAACCGTTTTTGAGAAACTCTCTTTGGAATACGAAGTGGACTTTAAATCAGTCCGCATTCGTTTTAAAAGTCGTTTGCATGAAATGTTTTTCTTTGTTTTTTCGCTGGCAGCCATCCCTTTTGCTCAAAGCAGGCTTTCTTTGCTGAAATGGTTTTTTGACAGAGAAACAGCAAAGGAGCTTCAAAATATTCCGCATGTGGACTTTGTGGTTTCCTGCGGTTCAAAATTGGCGCCGCTCAATTTGTGGATACGCCGCGAATATTTGGCTAAATCGGTCGTGGTCATGAAACCGGCTTTTCCGTATGATCGAATGAAATATGACCTGGTGATTTTGCCAAAACATGACCAAACGGGCCAAGTTCGCTCAAACCGGTTTGAAACCCTGATTTCTCCCAATTTGGTGAATCCCGATCTGCTTGAACAAGCTGCCAATCAATTAAAACATCAAGTGCCGCTCAACGGAAAACCAAAACTTTCCATTTTTATCGGCGGAAATACGAAAAAATACCGGTTCAAAAGAAAATCTTTTGAAGCTTGGATTGATTCACTCAAACAGGCGGCCGAAGAATATGATTTTGATTTTATGATGACGACATCGCGCAGAACTTCTCGTGAAATGGACGGTTTGCTCAAGCAGGCTTTCCAAAATGAACCCAGGTGTAAATTGCTCGTGATTGCCAATGAAAAAAATATTGAGAATGTGACGTACGGCATGCTGGCACTTTCCGACATTGCGGTGGTGACGGAAGACAGCGTCTCGATGGTTTCTGAGGCGTTAAGTGCCAATAAGCGCGTGATTGTACTCCGGCTCGGCAATCAAAAACTTTCGAAAAAACACCGCCGGTTCCAAGAGATATTAACGGAAGAGCGTTTGATTTATGTGGCAACGTCGAATGATTTTCCGGTGAAACTTCAAGCAACGTGCAGTGAGTCCCATCCGGCCGCTATGCTGGTTCAAAACGAAAGAGAAAAGATTGGCGAAGCACTTCGGAGGCTTGTATGAGAGTCCTGCAGATTCTTCCAGAGCTGAACGTCGGCGGTGTGGAACGCGGGGTCATTGATCTTTCGCGTGCACTCAAAGCGAGAGGAGAAGAGGTCCAAGTGATCTCAAACGGCGGAAAATTAGTTCCGGAACTTGTGAAAATGGGCGTGCCGCATTATGAACTTCCGGTTCATCAGAAATCACTTTGGACGCTTCGCCTGGTGAGGGAAGTTACGAAAATCATCGAACGCGAACGAATCGATATCATCCACGCAAGAAGCCGTGTTCCGGCTTGGATTGCATATCTTGCGGCGCGGAGAACCAACTGTGATTTTGTGACGACGTGCCATGGTTATTATTCGAAGCATTTCTTCAGCAAGGTGATGGGTTGGGGGAAACGTGTGATTGTCATTTCACATAGCGTGGGGAGGCGGATGATCGATGATTTTCATGTGCCGCCTGAACGGGTTCGGTTAATTCACCGCGGGATTGATTTGTCGCAATATACATTCAATGCGGATAAATATTTAAAACCGGCTTCCGAGAATTTCAAAATTATTAATGTTGGAAGAATCACGCCCATCAAAGGCCAGAAGGAATTTATTCAAGGAATCCACTTGCTGAGCAAACAAATTCCCAATGTCGAAGCTTGGATTGTGGGATCATACGGAGGCAATAAAGAGGAATATTGGGAAGAGTTACAGCTTCTCGTGGATCGTTTGGGGCTTCGGAAACAAGTGAAATTTTTGGGCACCCGCTATGACATTCCGAAACTTTTAAAGGAAGCGGATCTTCTTGTGCTGTCGACCAAAATTCCGGAAGCGTTTGGCCGCGTGATTGCGGAAGCCGGCGCAGTAGGCACCGCGTGTATTGCTTCTCGGATCGGCGGAATTTTGGATGTCATTGATGAAGGGAAAAACGGCCTCCTTTTTTATCCGCTCCATCTGGAAGAAATGGTGAAAGCCATGGCTCAGCTTCTGAAGAATCGCAAGCAATGTCATGAATTTGCGCATCGGCTGAGAGAAAAAGTGGAGAAACAATTCAGTCTTGATCAAATGGTGGATAAAACGCTCGATGTGTACCGGGAAACAAGACAAGAAAAAAAAATTCTGATCACAAAATTGGGCGCGATGGGGGACCTCGCGCTTGCCGTTCCAAGTTTTCGAATGGTGAGGAAACGGTTTCCGAAAGCGTTTATCTCGCTTCTGGTGGATTTAAAACTAGCGCCGCTTGTGGAAACATGTCCGCATGTGAATGAAGTGATCACATTCGATAGGTCTAAGAAAAGGGAGATGTGGAAACGGATGCTCCGCCTTTCGCGGCGCCTGCGCGAGCGGCATTTCGATTTGTCGATTGATTTACAAAATAATTCAAAAACGCATGGTTTGACTTTTCTTGCACGAATTCCAAAACGCATCGGTTATGCCCGGGGATGGACGGGGATGCTTCTCACACATCCGGTCAGGGAAACGAAACACTCGATTCCGCCCGTCCAGCATCAGTTTGAGCTTTTGAAGCGGGCGGGCGTCAACCAACTTGATGAAACTTTGGAATTGTGGACGGATCCCGAAAAAGAAAAATCAATTGATCAGAAGCTGATTCAATTTGGAATTGGAACGAAGGAACCTTTGATTGGTTTGGCCATGGGTTCAAGCGCACGCTGGCCGACCAAACGGTGGCCGGTTGAAAACTTTTTGGAACTTGCAAAACGCCTAACGGAAGAATGCGGTTTTAAAATTGTTCTTGTGGGAAGCCGGGACGATCAGCCGCTCGCAGAAGTTTTTGAGAGACATTCTTTTAAAAAGGGAAGTTATGCAAACTTAATCGGAAAAACGGATTTGCCTGAAATGGTGAGTTTGATGAAACGGCTTGAAGTGCTTGTGACGGGTGACAGCGCACCCATGCACATGGCGGCTGCCGCAAAAGCAAAACTGGTTGTCCTTTTTGGGCCGACGGAACCCAAGCGTCACCTGCCGCCCGGAAATGATCACGCGGTTTTTGTGCGAAGAATCCAGTGTCAGCCGTGCTATCAAGGCGTCTGCCACAATAAAGAAAAATTAGAATGCCTGAAACTCATTCGCGTGGAAGAAGTCTTTGAAGCCGTTCGGCGCCAGCAAGCGGCTGCGTTGAAATTGCGCAATGAAGAGATCGCTTCACCCGGATATCTGTTGAAGACTTAAATTGAGATCGGTTGCGTCATGATGGTGATTGGTTGTGTGCTGAAAAATTGGCTTGGCGACGTTGTGTTTTCATCGACGGCCATTCGGGTCATTCGAAATAATTTCCCGACCGCAAAAATTGTTTGCTTGGCGCCGAAACGGTGCGCTGAGATTTTGAAAGTGAATCCCTATATCGATCAAGTGATTACGTTTGATGAGCGGGGAGAACAACGGGGAATTTTTGCCAAATTGAAACTCATCGGAACGCTTCGGAAATTGAAATTTGACCAAGTTTATTTATTTCACCGCTCCTTCACGCGCGCGCTGATCATTTTTCTCTCGGGAGCTAAAAAACGCATCGGATATAAAACAAAAGGGAGAGGGTTTTTACTCACTTCTGCCATTACAGAACCAAAAGAAAAGATGCATTCGGTGGATTTGACGCTCGAACTCACGCGCCGCTCAGGGCTTCAAGTAACCACGGACGCGCTTTATGAAACTTACTTTCAAAAATCAGATCTTGAAAAAGCGAAACAGCTGATTTCGAAAAAAGGTGGCGGAAATGGAAGGTTGGTTGCCATTAATCCCGGAGCAAATTGGCCTCCCAAACGATGGCCGGTCGAACGATTTGTTGAACTCGCACGGGAACTTACCAGGACGTATGATGTTCAGGTGGGAATAACGGGTGGCGCAGAGGATCGAGTGCTCGGAGAAACCATTGTTTCAAATGCGCGGGATCCGCGTGTTTTTTCGATTTGCGGCGAAACCAATTTAAACGAATTGGCCGCTTTTTTTTCTCTGTGCTCTCTTGCGGTTTCTTCCGACAGCGGGCCTTTGCATATCGCAGGAGGCGTTGGCACTAATGTCATCGGTATCTTTGGGCCGACGGATCCCGAAATGACCGGTCCGCGCGGCCGCGGGAAAAATATCGTCATTCATTACGTACCGAAGGGGGAGGAAGTCCCTTGGTATGGGAGGAAATTTCCGAAATCAGGGTGGCTGGAACACATTTCAGTAAAAGAAGTTCTGCAAACGATTGCGCACGAGAAGCTTTTATGATGACCGCCGGGCAGCTAAAAACCATTCAAAAGATATTGGTGATTTCACTTACCAATTTGGGGGACGTCATTCTAACAACGCCCGTTCTTTCGGCTTTGCGCGCAAATTTTCCGGAAGCGTTCATTTCCGTTTTGATCGGGCCGAAAGCGGACACCCTGTTTCAAGGAAGCCGAACAGTCGACCAAGTCATTATTTATAACAAGCGTGCACTCACCTGGAAACAAAAAATTGACATGGTTCGCCTGTTGCGAAAAAAACAATTTGATTTGGTGATCGATTTACGGAATACGTTCATTCCTTATTTGATCCAGGCTCGTTTTCAAAATTCCATTTTTTTCCGCTCACAAGCAGTTTCGATGCGCAAACGGCATCTGGATCATTTAAATTTTTTGGGTTTGACCGCAGCAGAAAATCACTTCGATTTTTTCTCTGAAGATGATGTGAAGAGATATCAAATAAAATTGAAGGAGAACCAAATTCAGATTGAATCGGGTTTCGTCGTGATTGCGCCGGGCGCCGGAAGCTATTTGAAGCGCTGGAAAATTGATCGATTTCAAGAAGTCGCGCAGTTTTTTTCTGAGCAAGGGAAGCAGGTCATTCTGGCGGGAAGTGAAGAGGAAAAAGCGCTTGGAGATGACATTAAAAAGTCCAACGGCTTGCTTTTGAATGCGTGCGGATTATTTTCCCTTCGGGAACTTTCCGTATTGTTGAAAGAGGCGTCTTTTGTTCTGGCTTGCGACAGCGCGATCATGCACCTTGCCAATGAACTCCGAACGCCCGTTGTTTCCATTTTTGGCCCGACGGATTCTCGTAAATATGCCGGTGAAGGGTCCATGAACCGAGTGATTCGGCGTGAACTTGATTGTTCGCCGTGCGAACTTGCGCATTGTAAATTTGAGCGTCAGCATTGTTTGGAAGATATTTCAAGCAGAGAAGTGATTAAAACTTGTGAAGAATTTTTATATGCCGCAGCCCGTTGATCCTGCAAAAATTCGAAGAATACTTCTGATCCGGACGGACCGGATAGGAGACGTGGTGGTGACAACTCCTGTTTTCTCTGCAATCAAAAAGCAAATTCCGAATGTTTATTTGGCAATTCTGGTTTCAAAAGAAAACAGAGATTTGGTTGAGGGAAACCCATTTCTCGATGAAGTGATTCTTTACGATAAACAGGGAAGCGAAAAAAGTTTGTGGCGAAATTATCAATTTATCCGTTCTTTAAAAGCAAAAAAGTTTGATGCGGTCATTCACTTTCATCCGCGTTCCCGCGCCTATTGGATTTCCTATCTTGCCGGCATTCCCATTCGCATCGGTTATCGCTTGAAGGCGCATCGACTTTTGACGCATGCATTTCCTTATCGCAAACCGGAAGGAAAAAAGCACGAAGCGAAATACAATTTTGATTTGCTTTCTTTGTTTGGCATTGACCAACCGGAAAAATTGGAATTATGTATTCCGCTTCGAGACGAACACAAAGAGATCGTTGAACGTTATTTATCCGATTTCGGCCGCTATGTGGTTTTTAATCCGAGCGCGAGCAGTTTGTCCAAAATTTGGCCGGCAGCTTATTTTGCGACTGTGGCAGATCAACTTTTTGAGCGTTACGGATTGACGCCCGTGATCATCGGCGGAACTCAGGATAAACATTCAAGCGATTTGATGAAAAAGAATATGCGCTCCCCGTTTCTTGATTTAACCGGAAAATTAAAACTCGGTTCCCTCGCCTGGCTTTTTAAACAATCAGAATTTTTAATTTCAAATGATACAGGCCCGGTTCATATTGCGGCGGCTGTAGAGACGCCCGTTCTTTCCATCTTTGGACGTAATTTGGCTGGTTTGGGCCCAAGCCGCTGGCGTCCTTTGGGAGAGGAAAGCCACTACATTCAAAAGGATGTTGGCTGCACGGCGTGTCTTGCGGATGCGTGCGAAATTAATTTCCGCTGTCTCAAATGGTTAACACCCGAAGAAGTATTGCAAACGATCGAGCGAAAGTTTTCTCTTTTTGAACATGAAATCAAAAATTAAATCCATTCTTCTCTTGCATCCGTTTGGAATTGGTGATGCGCTCTTCATGACGCCGATCATCCGGTCGCTTCATGAAAGCGGAGTCTCAACCATCGATTTAATTCTGGGAAGCCGGACCCAAGAACTTTTTGAGCATCATCCCTGCGTGAACGAAATCTTTGTGATGGATCGAGATCGAATTCGGAATCAGTCCGCTTTGCAAAATGTACGGGAATTGATCCCATTTCTTTTAAACCTGAGGAAAAAGCGATATCAAGCTTTTTTGGACTTTTCACTGGCGCGGCAATATGCTTTTTTTGCTTCTTTCTTCCTCAACATTCCCGTCCGGATTGGATTCAATTACAAAAACCGCGGGATTTTCCTAACGCACCGCAAAGAGCTTTTGAAAAGTTTCAGCGATAAACATGTGGTGGATTATTATTTTGATCTTTTGGATTTAATTTCCTGTCCCAAAGCTTCCTCAGAGTTTGAATTGTTTACATCCGGTCAGGATGCGGTGCAGGCGCGGGAAGTACTTCGGTCTTTAAATCTTGATCGGGATGAACGCTTTCTTGTGGTGGCGCCGGGCGGCGGAGAATCTTGGGGGAAAGATGCGAGGCTTAAACGTTGGCCCGTAAAATATTTTTTTGAACTGATCAAAAAAATTAAAGAAGAAAATGCAATCGGGCATTTTGGGAAGATTGTTATTTTGGGAGGTAAAGGCGAGCGGGAGTTGGGGGAGTCGCTCAGACAAATGGATCCGGAACATTTTTATAATTTGTGCGGACAAACATCCCTTCGCGTTGCTGCTCTTTTAATCAAACATTCACGCCTTTTCATTGGAAATGATGGCGGTTTAGTCCATATAGCATCTGCGATGCAGACGCCGACCGTCGCTCTTTTCGGCCCGGTTGATCCGAAAGTGTATGCGCCATATCCCCAAAATTCCAATCGGATTGCAATTGCAAATGAAGGTCCCGAATGCCGTCCGTGCTATCAAAACATGCGGTACAATGAAGCGTGTCAGCATGTGGATTGTTTAAATACGCTCTATCCAAACACTGTTTTTCAAACCATAAAAGAAAAAGGTTTTTTCGGCAGTTTGAATTCGAATTACATCACTGCAAAATAATACCGTGAGAATGAAACGAATTTGCGTTAACGCTATGACTGGTTGGTTGTTTGTTTTTTTGACCGCTGGTTGTGTGCACGCACGCGATCTTACCGGAAGCCATACTGTTCCGGCAAAGCTTGGCAAGTCAAAATTTGCAATTCCATTGGGCGAGCGAATGAAATTTAGCATCCGCTGGTTCGGTATTGAGGTAGGAACCGCGGATGTGTGGGTGAAGGAAATTACAAAAATCAAGGGCCGCGACGCCTATCATATTGTGGTTAATGCAAAATCAAATCGAATCATTGATTTTGTTTATCCTGTCCGTGACGAGCATCACAGCTATGTGGATGTGCAGCATTTTTATTCATTGAGATACGAAAGAAATATTCGAGAGGGGACCTATCGGGCGGATGAAGTGATGGAATATGATCAAGTCAATCACAAGGCGCGGTATGAATCGAAACGCAGCGGCGACATTAAAGAAATGTTGATTCCGAAGAACGTTCAGGACCAACTGTCGTGCACGTTTTGGTTTCGCGTCCAGGAAATGAAGCCCGGCGATAAGATCAAGATTCCCATCAATGTAGACGAAAAGAACTGGAATCTTGAAGTGGACGTGCAGGCAATTGAAATGATCCATGTGGACGGATTTGGAAAAGTTCCCGCCATCCGTGCGGAACCATTTGCGCGTTTCCAGGGGCTTTTTGTGAGGCGCGGACGTGCGTGGGGATGGATGAGCGCAGATGAGCGGCGGATTCCGCTTATTATGAAGACGAAAGTTCCCATTTTGGGGACGATCAATATGGTGATTATAAAATATGACCTGGGTGATTATCACGTGGAAGCGTAAATGAAATGAAAAAACAACCCAAGCATTTTTTTAGAAAGCTGTTTTTAACTGTCCTTCTTCTTTTTTCTTTGCTTTTATATTTTGGCTCAAAACAAGTTCCTGTTTTGATGTATCATTTCATCGGAACTGGTGCGCAGGCCAATTTTAATCAGCTTGTGGTTACCAGAGAAACTTTTGAAAAACAAATCAACGACTTAAAAAAATGGGGCTACCGGGTTTATTCTTTGGGCGAATATTATGAAATCAAAAGCGGCAGAAAGAAATTGCCTCAAAAAGGAGTTGTGATTACTTTTGATGATGGCAATCGAAGTTTTTATGAAGACGTTTTTCCCGTTTTACAAAGAGAAAACATTCCGGTTGCTAATTTCTTAATTTGGGACAACGTGTCAATACCCAAAAATGGTTCAATGACTCTTCAGGAAATTAAAGAGTTGCTAAAAAATCCCCTCATTACTTTTGCCGCACATACCGCAAGTCATCCCATTCTGATTGGTATGGACGATGCCCGGCTTGAAAGAGAAGTGGTTCAATCCAAGAAACAGTTGGAAGCTGCACTTGGCGTACCGATGCCGTATTTTTCATATCCCGGCGGTTATTTTGATGACCGCGCTTTTCAAAAGGTGAAAGAAGCCGGCTATCTTCTCGCATTCACGACTGCCCGAAGGCGGCTTGAAGGACGGCCCGAAACACTTCACAGTCTTGTCCGGCTCAAAATGACAGAGAAAGACGCCAATCCACTTTTATTCTGGTTTAAAGTGTCAGGTGTTTATACGGTACTCAAGAAAGTAAAATCGACGGCGTTTTACCACTTTCCGCCTACGGATGCAATATCTCCGGCAGTTGAATAACCTACTCTGACTGTGGTAGTATATTAAATGCTTGCCACTGTCTTAATTGCAAATATAGTTTGATAAACCATTAAGCGAAAGGAGTTTGTTATGGCAGAAGATCGTAAGAGAACCGTTTTATTTAAAGGAAATCCGTTAACTGTTTTAGGGCCCGAGATTAAATCGGGAAGCAAAGCGCCTGATTTTCAGGTGCTGGCCGGCGATTTATCGAAAGTCACCCTGCAAAGTTTTAAAGGCAAAACCAAATTGATCAGTGTGGTTCCGTCTCTTGACACACCGGTTTGTGACCAGCAGACGAGACGTTTCAATGAAGAAGCCGGAAAATTACCCGGTGATGTCGCCGTTTTGACAATCAGCATGGATTTGCCATTCGCGCAAAAGCGGTTTTGCTCCACGGCGGGAATTAATAAAATCCAGGTTCTCTCGGACCATCGGGACGCTTCGTTTGGTTTGGCGTACGGTGTTTTGATTAAAGATTTGAGATTGCTTGCCCGTTCCATTTTTATTATTGGCGCGGACGACCGTGTCCAGTATGTGGAATACGTTCCCGAAGTGACAAATCATCCGAATTACGAAGCCGCACTCGACGCATTGAAAACAAGCGTGAAGAAATAACTTCTAAAAAGTTAAGAGTGGAAAGTGAAGGGTGAAAAGTAGAAAGTTACATTTACTATTCACTCTTCACTGTTAACCATTCCCTTTCCAGTGTTTTTACCATGCACCTCGAAATCGAACCCAATCCCAATTGCCGCACCAACGGATTCTTTGCGTTTGAAGAAAGCGGCAATGCCCGTCCCGTAAAAGCGCTTCAAATGGGGAGTGATGATCGTGATGAACTTTGGGATGTAGCCGGAGTTGATCCCCCCGGCAAATTTGTCCAGGCATTTTCTCAAAAAGTAGCGGATTCCGGCGCCGGATTTGGTTTTTTGATTTTCGGAGGAGCTTGGGGAATCCGTTTAAAGCTTTCCAAACTCAAAGAGGATTGGGATTTAAAAAGTCCGAATCAAAAGAGCGAAGCGTACATTGTCTTCGCGGAAGAAAAAGACATTGTTTATGCTAAATTTCATTGATCCAAAGCTGGAAAATTATTGCGTTTCAAAAAGTTCGCTTCCATCCAAATATTGCCGGGCCATTTTCGAATACACTCAGCAAAATGTCCCATTTCCCCAAATGCTCATTGGTGAACTCGAAGCAAGTTTCCTCAGATTTCTCGTTGGCTTGATCAGAGCAAAGCGGATTTTAGAAATCGGCTGTTTCACCGGATATTCCGCACTTGCAATGGCGGAAGGGCTCACCCAAAACGGCGAACTCGTCACGCTCGATATCAACCCTGATACAACAAAAATCGCTCAAGAATTTTGGAAGAAAAGTCCCAATGGCGGAAAAATCAAATTGTTTTTGGGTAAAGCGGCCGAATCGCTTCAAAAAATCAAAGGCCCATTTGATTTTATTTTTATTGATGCGGATAAAAGCAATTACAAAAAATATTTCTTGAAAGCGCTTACTTTGTTGTCACTGAGCGGAATGATCGCGGTGGATAATTGTCTCTGGGGCGGGGAAGTCTTGAAAGGACATTCGAAAGATCAAGATACCAACGCGATTGTTGAATTCAATCATTATGTTCGAAGCCGGGTTGATCTTGAAGCCACTCTCGTCCCGATTCGCGACGGCGTGTTTTTAATTCGCTCCCGCTGAAATTTTGATCCATGAAACCGCCCAAGATTATTCTTTACACAAAACCCGGATGCTCACTCTGCGATCAAGCGAAGAAAATCCTGCTGAAGGTTCAGCGCACATCACCGTTTACTTTGGAAACCGTCGATATTTCAAAAAGTAACGACTTCCCAGAATATCAAGACCACATTCCGGTGATTATGCTCAATGGGAAAGAAATTTCGAGACACCAAGTGAGTGAAAAGCGTTTGCTCGACTTGCTGCAGAATGCCAACTCTCAATCATAGATTCTGAATTCGCGGTGGCGTGTTTTTGATTCAAAAGTTGGCTCACAAACCCAGTTTCCGAAAACCATCTTGCCAAGGAAGAATATCAATATGGCTGATTTTTTTTCTTGTATCACCTAGATAAAGAATCATTTGCCGGTGTTTTTTCCCAAAGTAATCTGAAAAGCGTTTGAAACCATGAAGATCGCCTTGACTGATGTTTCGAGATGCTTTAAGTTCAATCGCATAGGTTGTCTTTTTAATTTCTACGATAAAATCAATTTCAGCGCCGTGTTCAGTTCGGAAAGTGGAAACTCTGATTTCTTGATCGTGTGCAGAAGCGCTGTGAACAAGCTGCGTAAAAATTAAATGTTCAAAAAGTAAACCGATCCGGTCACTCGATACTTCAAAATTTCCCAGGAGTCCATTTAAAACACCCACGTCAAAAAAATAAAATTTGGGATGCTGCACCAAACGCCGCGTGAGGCTCTTGGCAAATGAATTAGCTCGGTAAACAATTAAACAATCTTCTAAAATCTCAAAATATCGGACAGCCGATTGCCTTGCCACTTGAGCAGCCATCGCCATTTTTGACAAATCCAGGAAATGCCCTGCCCAGCCGGCAACGATAGAAAGAAAGCGGGAAAACCCTTCCAAATTACGGGTCAAACTTTCTGCCTGCACTTCTTCGCGAAGATAAGTTGCTGCATAGGACCTGAGTGTTTTTTGACGCGTCGAAATGTCAGGCTCGGTTAGAATTCCAGGTAAAGTTCCGGTTGACATGGCGTCAGTTGTATTCATTGTATAATTTAATTCGTTCACCACAATGGGACCAAGATAAAACGTGTGAATCCGGCCGGGAAGAAGATTGGCATTTCCTCTTCTCAATTTGCGGGCACTGGAGCCTGTTAAAAGAAATCGGTACGGACATTTTGGCTGGTCCAAAATTGTCTGGATTGTATTGAGAACACTGGGCAACCGCTGAATTTCATCAATAAAAATGGTCTTGTTTTCGGCAGGTTTGAGAGAAGCGAGCCGATTTTCGAGTTCACTTGGATTTTTTGCAAAATCAAGAAAGGTTGCTTCGTGTGCAAAATTGATCGAAAGATCTGGTTTTAAACCAGAAATTAATGTAGATTTACCGGTTTGTCGGGGGCCTAAGAGCAAAATACTTTTCTTGTCACTCGCCAAAGTGGACGTAAGGCTTCTTTTTATCATGTGGTTATATTACAGCGTAAAATAACCACATGTCAACCAATTTTGTTTAAATCAATAGTCTTTCAAATTCTTCGTTCAATGAAACAGTTTTATCCGAATTAATCTGCCGTTGCGGTTTGAGGAACCCGATGGGGATGAGCATCGCACATATAACAACGCGTGTTGCCTTTGTCATAACCAAAATTGATCCAGTAGCGTTTCATTTCTTGTGGTGAACGATGAGGTAAATGAATGTCCCATGCGAACACATCAGCAACTGCATTATTGAAAACACCGCCCCATGTGCTTGTGAGTAAATCCAATCTTCCGTCTCCATCCAAATCTTCCAAAAAAGGCCAGCTAGGAGAACCGAGTATTGAAAACGCATGGCCCAAAAGATCAATGTGCGAATCGATCAATTCCAAATAGTTATTGTAGATATACAAACGATCTCCAAAGAGCAGGATTTCGAGCGTTCCATCTCCATCGATGTTATAAGTAAACGGAGAATAGCGAAAATAGTTATGCATATCAGCATGAGGACTTTGTTGAATCAAATTAGCTTCTGAATCGAATAGATAAAAATAATTTTCGGTGCTAATTAAAATTTCTAATTTATTGTTCCTCACAAAATTACCCAAGATTGGTTCCATTCGACCAGGTGATGGACTAGCGCTACCAGGGTCAATTTCTGGTCTTGGGGGACTAATATAATTGTGCGTCACCGTTCCGTTTTCAATGATATAGACTTGAAAAAAAGATATGTCAGTTACATCAGGAACCGCTTCGCCATTTACTAGAATGATTTCATTCGTTCCATTTAAATTTAAATCTCCAATCACAATGATTGGTCCAAAAGCACTATGTCCTTCAGTAATAATTGGAACTCCTTGAATATGATAGGGTCTTGTCTCGTATCCATTGCCTGTGAAACTAATTACATCGAGAGCATTCGAAACAATCTCTTTCTTTCCGTCGTTATCAAGATCTCCCACGGCAATATAACCGCCTCCTTCCAAGCCTGCTTCATCCGGCAGCCAAAAAAATGTAATCGGTAATACCGTATGCTCACCAGTTACGCTATTTGTAATCCATACATTGCCATTGGATGGAACTGGGGGATTCGGTTCTCTAGAAGTTACGATTTGAATGATGTCATTGATTCCATCTCCATTCACATCTGTAATAATTGGAGTGTGAACAAAAGAATCAATAGAAGGAAATGCCGGTAAAGTTATGATTGGATTGAGATCTCCATTGTAAACGTGACTATCTAAAATGAATTCGTTGTGAAGATCCCGATTTAAATCAAAAAATAAAGATCTGGAAGAAGCACGTTCCTGAGGCATAATGTCCCGTTGCAAAGTTATTCGATTGCTTGCTTGATAATCGTAAAGACGAGCGTTCAGCGAACGTAATGTTTTAACCATCACATCACTGGTGGACTCACTTCGCAATCGACCGCTTTCCACTCCCCATAACGAATCAGTAATCGCTGTCGTCACACGCAGCGGCCAGCCAGGCATGATATGAGGAGGAAGACTGAAAAAAAGAACATCTTCAAAATATTGCTCACCGCTTGCATTATCAACAAACTTAACCCGATAGACTTCTCCAATACTGTTTTGATTGGTGGGGTCAATAGGAGTTGAACTATGCAAATAAGGGGGTGTAAACGGTTCGCTCGAAACAGGTTCAAAGGTCAGGTTATTGAAATTGGGATCGTTGGAAACTGCTTTTTCAATCACAATATTGCCAGGCCGATCGTAACTTACTTCGTAATCAAGATCAAAATCTGATCCTAAATAAACATAGTAAGGAATCTGAGCGTGAATGACCGGCGGCTTTTGCTGAGAGTGAACCGCCGCAAGCGCATCTACCAAACCTCTTCCTTGCGCTATTGGACCTTCGCCGTTCTGATAATAGGAAGCGGTGTGTTTGATTAACATTTTTATTTCTTCTGGTTTCCAATTAGGATGAGCTTGCTTTAAAAGAGCAGCGACTCCACTGACATGCGGTGTTGATGCACTCGTTCCAGTAAAAGTTTCGTAACCTCCACCCATTTTGGGCGAATAAATATTAAATCCTGGAGCTACCACATCTGGTTTGATCTGACCGTTCTCATTTGGTCCGCGGCCGCTAAACGAAGCAATATCTGTTGGACACTCAGGATAGCCCACATCGAAAGGTTTACAAGAAGCTCCAACGCTAATGGCTTTGGGGGAGGTTGCAGGACTTAAAAGTGTATTGGTGTCTGGCCCCCAATTGCCCATCGCAGCAACACAAATTATCCCATAATCTGTTGCATTATTGACTGCTGTAACAAGTGGATCGTCGTTCGCTCGCCAAAGAGAAGCGAAGCTCATATTAATTACATCTAAAATATCATGTGGGTTTGTTTCTTCCGGATCGATTCCGTAAACAAAACCGTCATTATCCAAATCAAAGCTTCGTTCAATTGCTGCTACAGGATCAGAAAGATGGCCGGTGCTTCCTGTAATTTTAAATGCATAAATCTTGGCATCCGGCGCGACGCCATTGAGTCCACCGCTGCCGTGAGATTTTCCAGCTGCGATCGAAGCGACATGCGTCCCATGACCATTGTCATCCATAGGATCGAGATCATTATTATAAAAATCATAACCTCCAACCACTTTACAATTAGGTCCAAAACAACCGCCCAGATCAGGGTGCGTATAATCAACTCCTGAATCAATGATACCGATTGTAATTCCTCTACCCGTCAGGCAATCGCCATTGTCACGAGGAGGAAAATGCGCTGGAATACAGGCGTGACCTTCGGCATTGAGATGCCACACTTGATCTGCATGAATCAAAGGAACGGAATCCATCAGAGCGGGAAACACTTCAAGATCGGGTGAAACTTTGACATTGAAACCAAGACCCTCGAGCTGTTCTTTGGTGACATTTTCACCTTTGACTGCAATTCCATTTAATACATACAAATATCTTCGTTTAATAACTGCACTTTTGTTGACTACTTTGAGTTGCTTCTCAAAATCTGATTGCGTTTTTTGGATGTTGTTTTTCTGATCTTTCAAACGGTTGGTTAAATCAGATCCACGAAGGCCAGACTTTTCCAAATCTAGTTTTTCCTTTAAAAGAGGATTCAAATCTTTGAATTCAACAATGTAACCTTCAGGAGCTTTGGTCAATTGCTTGGCTAATTCAGTGAGATTTGGTTTCTGACTACTGGAATCGACAACCGCCGATGCGTTTCCGTAGAGAATAACGGAAAGAGCAATTGCGAGCGAAACACATTTTAATAGATTGGCCATATCAAGTTTTTCTTTCATAGTTTTATAAAACAAACAAAACTCACGGCTCCGGAAGAGGGATGGCTTGAATGACTTGAAGTCCATTGACAGTAATCATGACAGGTTCTGTGTCTGTCAAGTCGCCATCACTTACGGTAAAAAGCACATTGTAAAATCCAGCCTGATTAAAACCGGGTCTCCATGAAAATGTTCCGGTTCCGTCCCCATGATCTACAAAAGTGGCGCCTTGCGGAAGACCTGACGCACTCAAATGCAATGTTGTATTTGGATCAGGATCGGTTGCACTCACTGTAAATGTGAGTAGCCGCCTGATTTGAGCCGTCCGATTTCCAATCGGATTTAAGACGGGAGGATGATTACTGGGTTGGCTATATTTTCCGGTACGCTGGGCGTCATGCTGATACATCGGCCAGTGTAATGTCGCAGGATTGTAGGAAGCTGAAAGGTGTAGAACATTAATATAGAGCGTGTCACTGATACCGCCTGGTGTTTGAGTATAGGATGTGGACACAATGTCAGTGTTTGAATCTCCATCTAAATCTGTAAGCACAGGAGCCCAGGAGACGTTAGGTCCTTCCCAGACGGGGTCATAAGGAAGAGCGTGTGGCCATTCCCCGTTGCCTAACACATCCCCATTTGTATGAAAAGCAGAAATATAAGGTCGCCAGACCCAACTTCCACTTGGTCGTTGAACTGGTAGCCTAGACTGAAAAAGAACATCTGAATTTCCATCGCCATCGATATCTCCCAAAACAACCGAAGCCTCATACTGCGTTACGTTGCCAACATTAGCGGGCCATGAACCGGCTACCGGCGTACCGTCGTGATGCCAGGCATATATAAGTTGATGAAATGGATTATGGCGCTGACGAACATTTGAAAATATTTCAAGATCGCCATCACCATCAATGTCTCCTAACGCAGAATTGTAAGAAAAAAGAAGATCGTTTCCGCCTAATTGCTGAAGAATATTCCCTTGATTGTCAATGATTAACACTTTTCCGGAGGTGGTTCCATGAACAATCTCTAACGTACCTGCCGTATCATTATCCAAGTTGCCGATTTGCGCTGAACCCATGAAGCTATTAGTAGTCGGAGAACCGTCCAAAATAAAGGGAGGAAGAACGACTGGCCAATTTCCTGAAACAAGACTGCCGTTGTCATTGAAGGCATACAACACATTATTGGCGTGCGTGATAATTTCCAGTTTTCCGTTATCGTTTTGGTCGATATCGGCAAGGGCCGGTGTTCCTTGAAATCCTCCTGTAATGCTCGGCCATCCGGATACCAGCGTTCCATCATGGTGCAACGCATATACATTATGACTTGTGGTAAAAACTATCTCTAAATTTCCATTATGGTCTATATCTCCTAATACAGGAGGTGCGTATGAACCTATGTCGAAATGCCATGCTTCTACAAAAACACCGTTGACGCGCTTAAAAAGGTACGTCTTGACATTAGTATTAACCACAAAATCCACCGATCCATCACCATCTAGGTCCCCGACTGACGCAGGACCCGATATATTGCCCTGAATAAAGATTGGGAAACCTAGTTCGGTCTTTTGGATTCCCTCATGGTTATACGCATCTACATATGATTGTGTGGGCGAAAAATTATACGTAACCAAAACGTCAAGATGGTTGTCACCGTCGAGGTCGACCACAACAGGGTCGTTAATCTGTACATACCCACTATTAGCTGGAGTTGTAATGACAACAGGCCATTCTGCAAACGCTTGCGACGGCGTTAACATGACAGCACTGACTAAAAGAGTTACGAATAATCCTTTTATTCTTATTTTCATTGTTTTAAATCTCCTTTCGAGATTCATAATTCCCAATTCACTTTCTCAAATCTTGGTAAATATATAACATAGGATTGGGGGGGGGCGCAAGAGCGAGGCCGAAAATTGTTTCGGGTCGTTTCACTTTCTAAATCGCCAAAGAAAGTCAAATTAAAAGGGCGTGGATTTTACCCTCCTACGCAGAAAGCCGCGGGTGTTAACCCACGGATAAATGCGAGAGAGGGTAACTGCTTCGGAGAGGTTTCGCCCCGCGAAGCGTCACATTTGGGGCCGCACTGTGAAGCCGCGGGGCTTCACTTTCGGATTAATTTGGCGAGATAATTCTCAGCCGCGGCCAAAAATTCTATTGCTTCCGAAACGGCAGTTTCTGCGGTTGTTTTGTCGATAGGAGAATAGATTTCGTAGTCGCTCGTTTCCCGGTCATCTTTAAGGTTGCTCAAGTGTTTTCCAAATCGAGAGTCAAACTTGTTTGTCTTGACGAAATGGAGTCCAAATAAATTGACGACGCCTTGATGGGTGTTTGCGCTCAAACCTTCTGTTAAAAGAAGAGCTTGAGTTGCATGGAAAGCACAGTAGTAAGCGCGCGAAACAGCGTCGTCAAAACTTTTATTTTCCAGCAGCGTTTCCGCCACTTTCAATTTTGCATTTGCTTTTTCAAGGTAACCTTGAACAAGGCTTTTTGTTTTCTTATCCAATTTTGATTCCTTCTTTTTTAATGTGCGTCATAAAGGGTGTGCCCAAGTTCATCAGGCGTTTAAAAACGGGTTCTTTAAATATTTTAAGCGAAACCAAACGGCCGCTTTCAAGAAGAATGTCCATTACGCAATCGTATAATTTGTCTTTGTCGGATTGAGTAAACGCTGGTGTCACGACCAGCAGTAAATCATAGTCAGAATCCGGCCGCTCCGTGCCGCGGGCACGTGATCCAAAAAGAAATACCTTCCTAATTTTCTTATTGGAACCGCTCGATTTAAGGAACTTTGAGAGAATGGGATCTAATTTCATTGTAACGTTAATTGTAATCGATTCTTAAGGGATGTCAACTTTACAGTGCGGACAAACCGCTGCCAGTTTCTGGATGATTTTCCTGCAGAAAGGGCAGGGCATTACCGTTGGGTCAGACAATGCTTTCTCGCGTTCCGCACGAATTTTTACAAGCTGTTTTGTGATTTGGTAAACGCTCATCAAAATCACACCATTCACAACGATAAAAGAAATCTCTGTCTCCTCCGATCCGAAAAAAGGCGGCGTTTGCACAAACAAATGAACCAGCCACAAAATATAAGCGAATAAAAAAACAAAATAAATATGCAGGGCAAATTGATATCCAAACGAACCGGCAATTTCTCCGTCAGTCGTGACGTAGCGGAAAACCAAAAATAAAAGAAAAAAAAGATTGGCGAGCGGCAAGCCGGTCGAAATCACGTTCAGCCAGAAAGAATCTTTCTCTAATTTAAGCCGGACGATTAACGGGAATTTTTCAGCGGGGACCGAAACTCCCGATGCAATCAATTTTGCCCGGACGTATTGGTGGAAAGCAATCCTCTCATCCCAATTGGCGATATCCGTTTGAAATAGAGACGTTGTGCCGGACCGAAATCTTCCTCTGCCTTGACTCAAGAGAGCAAGCCCGGCTTTTTGCCTGAGGTCAGCGCTGAAGGACCCGTTTTTCAAGAAATCGAGATACCTATTTTTAGATTCTTCGAGTCTTCCTTCTTTTTCAAAAACGTCAGCCAGAACCAGTTTCGCGAGAATATTCTCGGGATATAAACGGATGGCATCCGAGAGGAGAATCTCGGCTGAATTGTAATCTTGAGTTTTGGTTAAAAGGTTGACCGCTTCGATTGTTTTTTGCGCTGAGTCGTTTGCGGTTCGCAGCTGAAGATGATGGTTTTTTTGCGATTGGTCGAGCCGCGAAAGTGCCGATGTCAGCGCTTTTTGGTATTTTGACTGCAAGTCCTGCTGATTCGTATCAGAAGTCACCTGACCCTCTTCCGCATATAATAATAGGAAGGAAGCAGAGAGAAAGGTGCAAATCCAAAAAACTGAAAATCGGCGCATCAAGCTTTCCATAAAACCAGTAATTTAGCGCATTTAGAATCATATTTCAAACATTAAGTAAGTCTATTGAAATAAGCAGAAATCACATGTATAATTTAATATTAAGCATTGGGTCCTGAAAAACATGAAAAAAAACACTTTATTTCAAATCACATTTTTGGCTGTGGCAATTTTAATTTCAAATTCTGCCGCCAGCTTGGTTCAAGCTGATGAGCCGCCGCCTGTTTCATGGGTCACTCAAATTGGCGGGCCAAATACGGATCAGGCCTATGATGTGGCAACGGACTTACAGGGAAATGTGTTGATGGTGGGCCGCTTTATTGGCACGGTTGATTTTAATCCCGGCCTCGGGGAAGACATTCAAACTTCGCATAATTTTAATCATTGTTCTTATTGCCTGGATGCGTTTGTCACGAAGTTTAATGCGGACGGGTCTTATGCGTGGACGCGCGTGATTGGCGGCGATTTGCAGGATTTTGGTACGAGCGTTGCAGTAGATTCCGCCGGAAATGTGTACGTTGCGGGGGAATTTACGGGAACAGTTGATTTTGATCCGAGTGAAGCCGGAGTCGATTCTCGTACTGCGAATGGACCGTTTGGCCGCTATGATATTTTTGTCACAAAATTTAATTCATCCGGCAATTATCTTTGGACGCGGACGATCGGCGGCAATTCGGATGAAGGGCGGCCGAGCATTGCAGTTGATCAAAGCGGAAGTGTTGTGATTGCGGGGTCATTTCGTTCCACCGTTGATTTCGATCCGGGGCCAAACCAAAATATTCACACCTCCGTTTCTTGCGGTTCCAATCCAAACTTTTTTTGTCCCGATATTTTTGTCACGAAATACGACACCAACGGTAATTATTTGTGGGCGGAAACGATCGGCGGAAATAATTTTGATGAACCGCACGATGTCGCGGTAGACGCGAGCGGCAATATTTTAGTTGCCGGAATATTTGCCGGCGGCGATATTGATTTTGATCCGACACCCGGCGACGTCGATCTTCACAGCTCCACATTTTATTCCGACGAATACACGAGTGTCTATTGGCAGGATATTTTTGTAACCAAACTTCGCCCGGATGGATCGTATCTCTGGACGCGCACGACACGATGGACGGATCCTGTTGAAAATACCGGGCGGGGTATTAATGTAAATGGAATTGCAACGGACCGGTCAGGAAATGTTTTTTTGGTTGGCAATTTTTCGGCGATGGTTGATTTCAATCCGGCTGATGAGGAAGTCGATTACAAAACGGCGAATGGAGGCCGGGATGTTTTCGTAATGAAATTTGGTGTGAATGGAAATTATACATGGACAAGCCAGCTTGGAAATGAATACGGCGATGTTGGAAATGCGGTTGCAACAGATTCCAACGGTGATCCGATTGTGACAGGTTTTCTTGATTTTCTTTATCCCGCGCCCGATCCGTTGTACGGCCACCTTTTCGTTTCAAAACTTCACTCAAATGACGGTTCCGTTGCGTGGATGTATCAAGCGGAAGGCGTTACGCCCAATTGGGGCCAAGCGATTTCCGTCGACCCATTCCAGAATATTCTCGTGGCAGGTAAATTTAATGGCACCGTTCTTTTTGATCCTCCGGATGGCACATTTCAATTTACAGCGGGAGGCGATTACGATGCATTTGTCATGCGGCTTGGGAATTATCTTCCAAGATTTACGCTTGATATCCGAATCGTCGGAAGTGGAATTGTCAAAAAATATCCCGATCAGCAATTATATGCAGATGGCCAAGTTGTCCATCTGAAAGCCATTCCAAAATTTGGCTGGAGATTTTACAAGTGGGGCGGAGATTTTTCGGGGAACCAAAATCCCACTCAAATGACGATCACGGGCAACACATCCATTACCGCCTATTTCATTCAAAAGGCGTCCTGTACATCGTCGCATCCCTGCAGTTAATCTGATGCTGTTTTGAATGTAACTCCACAGGTACATGGTATCCACCCTCCTAGAAAGTTAATCTTCTTTTCTTTGAAGTTAGAGAGATGGGAAATTTGGGTAGATGGTATCCACCCTCGATGAATTGTGTCGTCAATGAGTCAAGATGGATCGGCTGTAAGTTTAGCACGTTCTTGTTGATGTCTGGAAACGCTTTCTGAACAATCTGACATGGGGATTGGCCCT
>OBEQ011056671.1_pt1 | contig 39962 bp, 44 predicted proteins | sample 1670901 | NCBI WGS metagenome assembly OBEQ01 (sample SAMEA104232315, study PRJEB22302) | groundwater metagenome | biome: forest; feature: aquifer; material: groundwater | place: USA | collected 2011-08-07 | depth 5.4 m | reverse complement strand
TTTAATGGTTCCAATGTAACTACGCAGGCTTTTGTTGTTGTTAGAAACATGAGTTCGAGATCTCCGCCGCCTGGAACTATTTTGCTTTACACTAGAGGCGCAGAAGGCTATCTGTGGAGAATTTCCCAAGTTGGAACCTCAGGACGAGTTGGAATCCCAGTACAAATTGTTACAAACGTTAATTTACCGTTATATTCTAGGGATGCAGTTTCAGGGCGTTATTATCCGTATCCTACTGAGCTGTGGCCAGTTCCCATTCAGTTTGTTCTCCGGTCTTATGGTGGGGATTTGTATCTACGCAACGCAACTATTGCGTTGGGTGAATTTAATGTTACTGGGATTTTGGCAAATGGAAGTGCACTTTACGTACCTGCTGGAGCATTTTATGTTGATTGGCGTGACGTGAGGACTCTGCCCTTTAGGTTGGGCAATGTTACTTTCTCACGGAACATACATGACGAACCTCGTAGAATATTTCCTGGTTTTGAATCTCCAATGGGTAGTAAGTTGCTTGAAGCTGGAGATTTTGGCGTGACAATCCAATACGCGTTCGATCGAAGGCTAAAGAATGGAATCTTAGTTGAACGCTAAGTAATAGAATTTCAGCTTAAAGGCATTTTTACCTTTTAATCCCTTTTTATCTTATCTCTTAATCTCTTGCTTGAACGCTTCAAAAGTTTTTCTAGCCAAGTGAGTGTCAACGCGATTAAGTAAAGCGTCGATTAACCCGCGCACGTAGTGGATAAAGAGGCCAGGTTTGCCGTTCTTTGTGAATATTAACAGTTTAGGCAATGGCAGCACTATGCAAAACATAAACACATTTGCCAGGTATCGCGGTAGAGAGAAGAGGTCGCGCGCTGCAAGCAGCCAGTTGCGCGTAATGAAGTAAACTAAACTCGGCTTATAGTCCTCTGCTCCAACCGTAGCTCCAACCTTGTGCCACAGCTTTGCTGAGGGAACGAGCATTGTTCTAAATCCGTATTGCCTTGCGCGGAGGCACCATTCAACCTCTTCAACTTGGACAATGTATTCTGATTTAAACAGTCCCACTATGTCGAAGGCAGTTGCGCGTATCATTATGACGCAGTGAGCGGCGTCAACGTAAGCTGGTTTGAATTGGCCGTTGTCAATTTCGCCTAGTCCGATTGACCGGGGGTCCAAAGCGAAACGCGCGCGTATACCTGCAGACCAAATGCGGTTTTTATCATAGTAGAAGTAAGTTAGCGGCGTTGCAACGGCAACCTCCGGGTGTTTTTCAGTTAAGTTAACCATTTCTTTCAGGCAAGCGGCGTCAAAAATAACATCGTTGTTAGCCAAAACTACATAATCTACGCCTCCAAGGTCAAGCGCGGCATTTACCCCGACGTTATTCGCAGCTGCCAAGCCGATGTTCTGGTCAATGTGTACAACGTCTACGCTTGGAAACTTAGCTTTGATATCCGCCTCGCTGTTGTCAGCAGAGCCATTGTCAACAACAATGATTTTGAAGTTACGGTGGGAGCTTTTTTCAAGCGATTCAATGCATTCAATAGTGTCTTTCTTGCCATTCCAGTTAGTTATAACTACTGCTACTTTCGGCTCGCTAGGCCGGAAAGCATTTTTTGCTGGATTCCCTGAATTTTTGGGACTTGTAGCTGTTTTTCTTTCATTTTTAGCTGTTTTTTTAACCATTTTAAACCACTTTTAACCTTATAGCAAACCGATAAAGTCTTTCGGTTACCTTGTCGGTTTGCTAGATAGCAAGAAGCAGCAATTATTCAGATTATCTCTGCGTCTTGCTATATTCTCAACCTATCCACAACCTACCGCGGGCAATGTTATCCGGTGCCAGTGGCAACATTTAATAAGTTCCATTGGGCTATTTATGTTTGCTGCTGTATTTATTGAAAGCGTGATTTCCTATGACAAAAGTATTGATATTTGCTGGCGGACTGGGTACTAGACTTACGGAAGAAACTATATTAAAACCTAAGCCTATGGTGGATATTGGCGGGAAGCCGATGTTGTGGCATATTATGAAAAGCTATGCGAAGCATGGTTTTAACGACTTTGTAGTGCTTTTAGGCTATAAAGGCGAAGCGATTAAAGAGTACTTCTTAAATTTCTGCTATTTTAACAATTCCTTTGAAATTAACCTCCGTGGTAACGAAATTAAAATCCTGGGCCAAGGCCACAATCATGAAGATAACTGTGCAGAGGATTGGAAGGTAACGTTGCTCGACACGGGGCTGCACACGCAAACAGGCGGCAGGCTGAAGAGAGCAAAGCAGCTTGTTGGCAATGAAACTTTCATGGCTACTTATGGCGATGGAGTAACTGATATGAACATTAAAGAACTGTTTGACTTTCACAAACAGCATGGCAAGCTAGCGACATTAACCGCAGTTCTCCCGCCAGCAAGGTTTGGAGCGCTTGACATTCAAGGGGAAAATGTAAAGCAATTCGTAGAAAAGCCAATTAGCAGTGAAACTTTAGTAAACGGCGGTTTTTACGTTTTTGAACCAGGAATATTTGATTATATTGAAGGCGATCACATGCCATTAGAAAAAGCTCCAATGGCAAAGCTAGCGCAGGATGGCCAGTTGAAGGCTTTCAAGCATTACGGCTTCTGGCAGTGCATGGACACGCGCAGGGACGTTGACATGCTTAATGAATTGTGGGCAAGCGGAAAAGCAGGGTGGAAAACTTGGTAGGTGTGGTAGATTTTTATGGCGGATCGCAGCGTTTATTGGAAAGGCAAACAAGTATTGGTAACTGGGGCAAATGGATTTGTCGGTAGCTGGCTCACTGATTATTTGGTAAGCTACGGCGCAAATGTAATTGTACTGGAAAAGGAAGTTCTAAAGGATTCTATTTTTGAGCAAAAAAACTTGCGCACAAAATGTAAAATTATTTCTGGCGTACTAGAAGATTTTGAATTGATGCAACAAATAATGCGTGAACATGAAATAGAAATAATTTTTCACTTAGCAGCGCAAACGCAAGTAACTGATGCGTATAAAGATCCATTTACCACAATGGAATCAAATGTCCGTGGGACTTACAATTTGCTCGAGGCAATCCGCAGGCACAAGCCAAATGCAAGGGTAATTGTTGCGTCAAGTGACAAAGCTTACGGCAGCCATGAGAAGTTGCCTTACACGGAGGATTTTGCCTTGCAGGGCCGTGGCCCATATGACGTTTCAAAGAGCTGCATTGATCTAATAGCGCAGAGTTACCACCAAACCTACGGCTTGCATATTACAATTTCTCGCTGTGGCAACTTCTTCGGTCCAGGCGACTTAAACTTTGACAGAATTGTGCCCGGAGCAATTGCCGCGATATTAAAAGGAGAGCAATTTTTAATCCGCAGCGACGGCACTTTTACGCGGGATTATATTTATGTCAAAGACGCAGCTGACTCTTATCTGACACTTGCGGAAAAAATGGATGAGTTAAAAGATGAAAATAAAGATAAAAAAAATATTGACGGCGAAGCTTTTAACTTTACAAATGAAACGCAGTTAAATGTATTGCAATTTTATGAAATGATTGCAAAGTTAATGAAATCGGATTTAAAGCCAAAAATCCTAAACATTGCAAAAGCTGAAATTAAGCACCAGCATTTATCTGCAGAAAAAGCAAAACAAGTATTGGGTTGGAGTGCAAAATATAGTATCGAAGAGGGGCTGCGTGAGACGATTCCGTGGTATAAAGAAATGTTAACTAAAAGGTGATGAAAAATGATAGATGGCGTGAAGATAATTCCTTTGAAGAAAATTCCAGATGAACGCGGCGCGGTTTACCACATGTTGCGCGCTGATGACTCGCATTTTCAAAAATTTGGAGAGATTTACTTTTCAAAAATTTATCCAGGCGTAATTAAAGCGTGGCACTTGCATTCTAGAATGGTTATCAATTACGCAGTTCCAGTTGGAATGATTAAATTGGTTCTGTATGATGACCGGGAAGGTTCTAAAACGCGTGGAGAGTTAATGGAATTATTTATTGGCGAGGAAAATTATTGCCTTGTCAGCGTTCCAATTGGGGTTTATAATGGCTTCAAGGGTGTTGGAACTACGCCTGCGTTAGTAGCGAACTGCGCTTCTATTCCGCATGATCCAACTGAGATAATTCGAGTTGATCCATTTGATAATAATATTCCATACGACTGGGCGCTTAAACACCGCTAGATGGTTGATAATAATATGATTAAATGTCGAGCTTGCACACAGCCAAAGCTGGAGAAATTTCTAATCCTAGGCCCACAGCCGCTGGCAAACAGCTATCTAAACCACAAGCAAGCGCAGGAAGCAGAAACTTTTTACCCTCTTGACGTTTGCGTTTGCGCAAATTGCAACTTCGTGCAGCTTGGGTACGTTGTTTCTCCCGACGAAATGTTCCGCAATTATCTCTACTTCTCTTCTTATTCTGACGCTGGCAAAAAGCAATACGCTGAACTAGCTGGAGAAGTTGTGCAGATGCTTGGCGGCAAAGGTTTTGCAGTTGAAATTGCAAGCAACGATGGAATACTGCTCAAAAACTTTTTAGGTACGGGGGTACGCGGATTAGGAGTTGAGCCAGCTGTAAATGTTGCCAAAGTAGCCCAATCCATTGGTGTTGAAACAGTTGTTGAATTTTTTTCAGAAAAAACTGCCAAAATGATTTCAGAAAAATATGGCAAGGCCGATGTGGTTATTGGAACTAATGTATTTGCGCATGTTCCTGATCTCGATGATCTTATGCGCGGGCTTGATGTCTTGTTGAAAGAAAATGGAATTGCTGTTTTTGAATCTCCTTATTTTGTTGATTTGCTTAATCACACTGAGTTTGACACTATTTACCACGAGCACTGTTCTTACCTATCGGTTCGTCCGCTGGTTGGCTTGTTTAAGAGATTTGGATTTGAAATTTATGACGTGAAAAGGTTTCCAATTCACGGTGGTTCGATTAGATTTTACGTTAAGCGCGCAGCTGACACTAGCCACACAGTTACTCCACGGATAAAAGAATTAGTTGACCTTGAGCTTTCAATGGGTTTAGATAAAATATCAACGTATCGTGCATTTGGCCACAAAATTCAGGAACTAAAAGTGGAATTAACTGAGTTGCTTGCAAAATTAAAATTACAAGGAAACAAAATCGCAGGTTACGGCGCAGCTGCAAAGGGCAACACGCTGCTTAACTATTTTAACATTGGGCCTGAAACGCTAGATTTTATTGCTGACCGCAGCCCCCACAAGAATGGATTTTATACTCCAGGCAAGCGCATTCCGATTAAAGGAGTTGAAGCGCTGTTGACAGAAAAGCCGGATTATGTTTTAATTTTGGCGTGGAATTTTGCAGAGGAAATTATGCAACAGCAAGCAGCTTATAAAAATGCAGGCGGGAAGTTTATAATTCCAGTTCCAAAGCCGCAGATAGTTTAGTAGATGAAAAGCAGATAAGTGGTGCATTTGAAATGAAAGTTTTAGTTATTGGCGCAAGTGGTTTTTTGGGAAGTTACCTGGTAAAGGAGTTTTCTAGCGCTACTATTGCAAACAGCCAGCATGAAAACAGCCAATATGAAGTTTTTGGCACAAGCCACCGTGGCGAAGGCGGCTACCCTGCGCTAGATTTAGCCAGCGAAGGAGATGTTAAAACTGTATTGGAAAATGTGAAGCCGGAATTGATTTTGCTATCTGCTGGAATTACTAACATGGATTTATGCGAGGAAAAACCGCAGGAATGTTGGGAGGCAAATGTTGGCGGAACGCAAAAAGTAGCGGATTATTGCAAGAAACATAACGCTGTGCTGGCGTTTTATTCAACTGACGCAGTTTACGATGGCAAACGCGGGCCTTACCTTGACGGAGATTCACAAATCAATCCGCAAAGCGTATACGCCAAACAAAAAATGGAAGCTGAAAAAATAGTTGCAGAAGTTAAAGGCCATTTGATTATACGCACAAGCAGCATTTACGGCTGGGATCCGCGAGGAATGAACTTTATTGCGAGGCTTGTTAGTAATTTATCGCAGGGAAAGGAATTGACTGCGCCAGCTGACCAGTCTTACATGCCGACGTATGCGCCTGATTTGGCCCACGCGACTCGTTTGCTAGTTGAAGCAAAGCAAAAAGGCGTGTTCAACGTGGCTGGTTCTACTTTTATAAGTAGGTATGCATTTGCGTTGGTTGCAGCTGAAGTGTTTGGCCTTGACCAAAAACTTATCAAGCGCGTCATGACAAAAGACTTAAACCAAAAAGCAGCGCGGCTTGAAAAAGGCGGTTTGCTGAGCCATAAGCTGGTGCAGGCAACGCGGTTTGTTCCAAAAACCGTGCGGCAAGGTTTGGAAGATATGCTTACGCTTCGCAATAGCGGCATCAGCACAAGCCCTTGAGGGCTTGTGACTGAGTCACAAACGCAGTTGCGTTTGTGCTCAAAGCAATTGGAATTAAGAGTTGAGTGTAAATAGGTGTAAAACTAAAAATGAAATTTGACAAAATTGACCACATTGTTCTCCTTGGCGGAGCGCGGCTAATGGCAGAATTTGCTCCACATGTGAAAAAGAATTACAAAGTTACAGCTGTGCTTTCTCCGCGGCATGCTGTGGAAAAAGTTGACTCTGCTGAAAATCTTGAGCAGTCACTAAAGAAAAACGGCGTTACAGTGCTGATAGTTGAAGATATTAACCGCGCGCCGGAATTAGAGAAAATCATTACGCCAGCAACGCTCGGAATTGGTCTTGGGCCAGCTTGGAGTTTTGAAAAGAAAATTATTGATAAATTTGGCGGCCGGCTGCTTAACTTCATGGGCATCCGCTTGCCGCGCTATAGAGGCGGTGCACATTACACTTGGCAAATTTTAAACCGCAGTAAAATTGGCGCTTGCAACTTGCAGGTTATTGCAGAAGATATTGACCACGGTGCTGTTGTAAAGAGTAAGGAATATCTTTTGTCTGCGTCGGCGCGGATTCCAAAAGATTACTTTGATGCTGCGATGAAAGAGGAAATTTCTTTTCTCGATGAGTTTCTCGCAGAAGCAAAGAGTGGAAAAGAATTTGCTCCAATTAAGCTAGATGAAAGCATCGCGGAGTATTACCCGTTTCTTTCAACTGCAAAACAAGGTTTCATCAACTGGAATTGGTTGCCGGAAGATGTTGAAGCTTTCATATGCGCTTTTGACGAGCCTTATGCCGGCGCGTCAACTTTTCTAGACGGCAAGCTGGTTAGGCTGAAAAACTGCGAGCTTGACAAAAAAGTAAAGCCATTTCATCCTTTCAATACTGGTGTAGTTTTCCGCGTTTGGAAAAATGAAATTTACATCGCAACAACCCAAGGCGCGTTAATTGTCAAAGATTTGCGCGATGAAAATGGGAAAGATATAATGAAAGAAGTGCATGTTGACCAGCGGTTCTATACGCCGTCCAAATATATTGATGAAGCGATGGGTTTCCATGCGGAATATAGTGCGAAGGGACTGAAGAAACAAAAGTGAAAAAATGAAAGGGTTAAAAAACAAAGAGTGAAAAAAATGTTGATAAATGATAAAATCGAAGGAGAAAGAATTTACCTGCGCCAGGTTACGCAAGCGGATGCAACTCCTGAATATGTAGAATGGCTAAATGATTCTGAAGTTGTGCAATATCTTGAAAGTAGATTTGCCAAGCATACGCTTGAAAGTATCCGCGCATATGTAACAAAAATGCAAAGTAATGCGAAAAATATTTTGTTTGGAATTTTTCTTAAAGAAAATAAAAAACACATTGGCAACATAAAGATTGGCCCAATTAACCGCGAGCATAAATTTGCCGACGTTGGAATAATGATTGGCGATAAATCAAGCTGGGGCAAAGGCTACGGCACTGAGGCTGTGAAATTGGCGACTCGCTACGCGTTTGAAAAGCTTGGCTTGCATAAGTTGATGGCTGGTTGCTATGCTGATAACGTTGGTTCGGCAAAAATATTTCTTAAGTCTGGCTATGAACAAGAAGGCTTACGTAAAGAAAAGTTTTATTGCAATGGAAAATACGTTGATGAATTGATTTTTGGAATTGTGAATAGTGAAATAAAATGAAGAATAAAAAATTGAAGATAGTGAATGACCTATGTTAAAGGAATTGTTGAAAACATTGTGCCCATTGCGTTTAGGAGTAGTAACGCCGGATACTGATAAGTTTGTTTCCCTCGTATCTAAAGAGTTGCCCTTTGAAGTGCATGAATACCAATCGGGAAGAGAGCACAACGGGTGGGTTATACCGCAAAATTGGCACCCATTAAAAGCTGAGCTGCGCAAAGACGGTAAAGTAATTTACAATGGCTTATCTACATTGCAAGGAGTGATAAGCATGTCTCAATCTTTCAACGGTAAAGTTGGGCTTGAAGAGTTAAAGAAACATTTATTCTACAAAGCTGATGTTCCTGATGCGGTTGTTTACCACTGTGACTTATATTACAAAGCTGGCCACAAGGATTGGGGGTTGTGCGTTCCGTATAATTTCTACCAATCTCTCACGCTGGGCGAATACGAGGTTGACATTCAAACCGTTCACAGTGCTGGAACAATGAAAGTTTGTGACTATTTTCTTCCTGGAAAAAGTAAAGAAACAATTGTTCTCAACGCGCATAACTGCCACACTGGCCAAGCTAACGACGACATTTCTGGAGTAGTTGTGGGAATTGAAGTGATGAAGCGGTTGGCGAAGAGGAAAAATAATTACAGTTACCGTTTAATTATTGCACCGGAGCATTTTGGAACTGTTTTTTATTTGGCTGATTTGCCTAAATCTGCCGTGCGGAGTTTCAACTGCGGCATATTTTTAGAAATGCTTGGCAACCAAAACCGCTTGGCATTCCAGGAAACATTTACCGGCAAGAGCGAACTTGACCAAGCCGCTCACCACTACCTTAAACATTCACATCCTGATTACTTTTCTGACAAATTCCGCAAAATTGTGGGCAACGATGAAACAGTCTGGGAAGCGCCAGGCTATGAAGTTCCCTTTATTTCTCTGTCGCGCTGGCCTTATCCTGAATATCACACTAATCTTGACAACGAGGATATAATTTCCGAAGATATGCTGCAGGATTCGGTAAACGCGGTTATGGGTATAATTGACATAATGGAAAACAACCATCGCATGAAGCGCAAATTCGACGGCCTAATTGCGCTAAGCAACCCGAAATACAATTTGTACATTAGCACTGTAGACCCTTCGCTGCCTGTAAAAATTACAAGCGAGCAAAAGAAATGGAATTATCTAATGGACTGCCTTCCGCGCTACTTTGACGAAAAAACCACCATTCTTGAAATCGCAATCAAACATGAGTTACCATTCAACGAGTTATTTGCCTACATAGACAAATTCAGAGAAAAAGGGCTGATGGAGTTCGTTTAACAAAGTTTTAGCCTTGTCTAACGTTTAATCCAGCTTCTTTCATGTAGGCGCGGGCTTTGATGACGCTTTGGTCGGTGAAGTGGAAGATGCTTGCGGCTGAAACTGCAGATGCGTGGCCAATGGTGACGCCTTCTACTAAGTGTTGTAGTGTTCCAACTCCGCCTTGGGCGATTACGGGAATTTTAACAGAGTCCACAATGCTTCGCACGAGGTTCAAGTCGTAGCCGGTCATTGTTCCTTCCCTATCTATAGAAGTTATTAGTATTTCACCCGCGCCTAGTTTTTCGGCTTTTTTAGCCCATTCAACTGGATTTAGCCCAGTTGCTTCGCTTCCAGCGTGCGTGTAAACTTCGTACTTCTCTTTTTTTCCGTCTCCGCGCACGTCAATTGAAATTACCATGCATTGGTCTCCAAATATTTTAGCACCTTCGGTGATGAAATTTGGATTTTCAACTGCTGCTGTGTTAATAGAAGTTTTATCCGCGCCGGCTTGCAGGCATTTGCGAATGTCGTTAACGTTGCGTATGCCGCCTCCAACGGTAAGGGGCATGAAGCAATTAGAAGCGGTTTTTTCCACAAGGCCAAAAAGAATGTTGCGATTTTCGCTGCTGGCAGTAATATCTAAAAAGATAAGTTCGTCGGCACCTTGCGCGTCGTAAACGCGCGCTGCGGTTAATGGGTTGCCAGTGTCGCGAAAATTAGTAAAGTTTCGGCCTTTAACGCAACGGCCATTCTTGAGCAACAATGAAGGGATTAAACGAGTTTTAAGCATGTAAAGTGTTTCACTTCTTTTTTTTCCTTTACTTTTTATTTTTTTTTACTTTCAATCTACGGTTTCCACTTGATAAAATTCTCCAGCACTTGCAACCCGATTTGCTGGCTCTTCTCTGGATGGAATTGAGTTGCAAAAATATTATCTTTCCATATCGCCGCCGTAAATTCGCCGCCGTAATCACACGTAGCCGCAACTATATTTTCATTGCAAGTCACATAGTAGCTGTGCACAAAGTAAAAAGTTGGTTTTTTAGGCAGTTTAGTAAGCAGCGGATTATCTAGTTTTTTAATAGTTATTTCGTTCCAGCCAACGTGCGGAACTTTTAATTCCTTTGATTCAACTGGAAATGTGAATTTTTTAACGCTGGCTTCTATAAAACCAAGCCCTTTATGGTGGCCATGTTCCTCGCTGTCTTTGGCAAGCAATTGCATTCCAAGGCAAATTCCAAGCAATGGCTTCTTTTTTTCAATCACTTCTTCATGCAGCACTGGGATTAAATCAAGCTTTTGCAAGTTTTGCATTCCAATTCCAAACGCTCCTACGCCTGGAAGAATTATTTTCTCCGCGGCGCGGATATCTTCATGTTTTTCAGATACTATAACGTCGCCGCCTGCGGCTTCAACTGCTTTTGAAACCGAGTGTAAATTACCCATTCCATAATCGATAATTGTAATCATAATGCGAAAACGCCCCTCGTCTAGCTTTTTTATTCACTGCTTTTTTTTATTCACTTTTTTTCCTGTGTTTTTCTGCTTTCTTTTTCTTTGTTCTACTCAGTTTTTTCCCAAGTGTCAGTGTCCCAAAGTGGTTTTCCTTTTGGCAGCTTCTTTACGTCTTCAGTGTGAAGGTGGCGCGGACTGACTTGATGCTTTAGGGCAATTTCATTAAATTCATCTTCGTTTAATCCAACGTATTTCAAAAATACATCTAAGCTGGCCGGCCGTTTGCCGTCGTTTTCTTCAATTAGCTTAATTGCATCTTCTTGGTTTAACCTGCTGTTGCGAATGTCAATGCTTGCCAAGTGTGCGGTTCTTCCAAATCCGCGCTTTATGTATTTCAAATAATCGCGCACTCCTTGCATGTAGCACTCGGTTTTTTCATAGCTGTAGCTTGATGGTACGCCTTCAACGTCGTTTTCCTGCCAGTCTAGCTCGCGTTCAATTATCTCAACTTGTTTTTTCACGTCCCATGGAATGTAACTCCCTAAACATACTGAGCGGTAGTTTATTGCTTTGAGATCCTTGAGCTGCGGATAAGCAAATGGCTCTAGGTCCCTCATGGTAATTCCATTTCCAACCATTCCTAGCATATCGTCAGCTGTTATTCCAAGGTTGACAAATCTATTGAACCTGCGTTCGTCGACTTCTTCAGGTTGGTCGTAGCTATAATAGCTCGTATACTCGGCGCTTGGCTCTCCCCAAACTACAAGTGGGATTTTAAATTTAACAGCAATTTGCATTGGATATGCAAATATTCCAGTGTGGCAATGCCAGCAGAAATCCCCCTTTCTCTTTAAGCTTTCTAGCATGAGCTTTTTGACAATTTGCCAATTTGGCCTAAACTTGATATAGTCAACGCCGAGTTTCTTTACCACTTTTTCAACGTTTTGCAACATCGTCGGCCTCATGAAGCCATGGTCAAAAGTAACAACTAGCGGTTTAACCTTATATTTTTTTACAAGCTGGTAAACGGTAAAGGTGCTGTCTTTTCCGCCGCTGAACGGAATAATGCAGTCGTATTGCCCTTTGTTGCGGTACTGGTCTAGAAGTTCAACAAACTCTTTTTCCCGCGTTTCCCAATCTATGGATGTTTTCTTAAATTCATGCTGGCGGCATACGTTGCACACGCCTTCTGAATCGTAGGTAATAGTTTCCTGCGTTTCTGGCAGTAGGCATTTAGTACAGCGTTTTATAGACTGCGTTTTAGGGCAGTTGGAACACATTGTCATAAGAGGGTATCGCCCGTAGTAATTCGGGGTTTCCCGATTTATAATGATTTGGCTCTTAGCGATGCAAGCTCCTCTATAATTTCACATGTTTTTTGTGTTGAATTAGCGCGGTAATTAGAAAGAGTTTGCTTGAGAAACATATCTGCTTTTTTTAGAAGCTTCTCGCGGAATGGACGATTGGCGATGATTTTTTCAACCGCTGCTTTGACTTCTGCGGCATTGTGGGCAACAACTGCCCCGCCACCCCGTGAATAATCAAAGTATAGCCGCTTGCCTGGATTTATAACAATCATTGGTTTTTTCATAACCATAGCTTCAATTCCAGTGGTGGAATCCTTGTTAATGAACACGTCGCACGCGTTGATTAATTCCTGCAAGTCAAACTTCTTTAAAATTGGCACCTTGCTTCCAACATTGCGGGCAATTCGTTTTATCTCTTCCAAATTTTCAGCCGGGTGAATTTTTACAACGAGTTGCTTATCTTTGCACCCCTCTAGCGCAGCGCGAACCATCGTATCATACTGCCATGGGTTATCAGCACTTCCACAGCCCACTGTTTGCGAAGCAAATAAAATGATCGGTTTAGCAGGATTAAATCCAAGCTTGGAGGAGACCTTTTCCTTATGATATTCTCTTTGCGTAAGCACGTCGAATTTGCTTTGGCCAATTGGAATAAGCTTGCGTTTGTCAACGCCAAAAAAACTGATAATATCCGCGCTATTTTTACCAAATACCGCCATTTTGTCACAGTACAGCCTCGAAAAACTTGGCATATCGCCAGCAATACCGTGTTGAATGCAAAGCGATTTACAGCCAATTTGCTTGCTTGCAAGGACAAGCGTTCTTTCAATGTGCGGCCCATCGCTGAGTGTTACAATTACGTCTATTTTCTTGTCTTTCAACAAACGGCGAGATAGTTCTATGTGCAAAACACCTTCAGGGTAGCGCATCAAATAAAGAAAAACAAGATTATCAGCAAGTAACGGGAAGAAAGGCACATTCTTGTAACTAAAATCAGGGGGGTGTGCAAACAGTTTTTCCAACGATTCGCGCAGTTCAGCAGCTCTTTTTTCAACAATTTTTTCAACCTCGCGGCTTTCATAATAGTCAAACGTTACAAACGGCATGCGCTTATTCAATAAGCTTCGAACTGCAGTTAGCCCCTTTGCTAAAAATAGGGGGTTATTTTCCGGATTTTTTTTCAGTTCTTCAAAAAGCGGCATGAAACTAGGAGGGTAATTGTTTACAAGCAGAATATTTCGCTTATGCTCGCTGCCGGCCGGCTGGGCAACAAACGGTTTTGTTAATTTTTTCAGCAGTTTTGCAATATGATAACGCACAATGTGCTTTGCATATATGCTGCGATGGGGAAAATGTGCAGCAAAGTCACTATCACAAGCTATTGTTACAACGTCAACGTTATGCGCTTGGCAAGTTTCTTTTACTAGTGTGCCAAACCACGTTGGCGTTGTCATTACCGTGTCTGGTTTTTCTTTTTTTATAACGGCCAATAGCCGTTCAATTGCTCCAAAAATGCCAATAAAAGTGCCTTGATATGGGAGAGATTGATAGTTGTGTTCGCGGCCATGGTGAGAGAAAAGGTCAGTTTCAGATAGCTCTCCAAGCTGAATTTTAGCATGAGTTTCAACTGGAATTTTCAAATACCACGTTTTTGACCATTTGTCCGCTTCAAAATCCAGTTTAACAAAGTCTATTTCCTTTACGTAGTCCTGCACTGATCGGCTTTTCAAGCCGTTTTTTTCAAAAGCTTCAGCTGCTTGAGGAGTGTAGGCTATTGCTACCGTCATGGCATTTGAGTGTTTTGCTGCTCTTGCCAGCACTTCGGCCTCTTGACTAGTAGATGCAATGCAAATAGTTTTCATAACAAGTTACCAACAATATAGGTTTATAAGAATGCGTGTATTTTTACTTTCCTATGGCTGCTAAAATTTTACACATAGGGTGCGGTACCAAAAAATATCCTGGCGCAATTGGCGTAGATGTAGTGAAACTGCCAAATGTAGACGTTGTACATGACTTGGATAAACTGCCTTACCCGTTTAAATCCAACACTTTTGACGGTATAATTGCGGATAATATTCTTGAACACCTGGGAACGGATTTAATGAAAGTTATGGCTGAGCTGCACCGCATTTGCAAGGCAGGCGCAGTTATTCGCGTTCGTGTGCCCAACACGCCTAGTGTATCGGCTTGGGCTGATCCCACTCACAAGAAGTTCTTTACTTGGTTTACCTTTGACTATTTTGGAACAAATGAATACAGTTTTTATTCAAAAGTGCGGTTAAAAATATTAAAAAAGCAATTCCATTTCGACGCAGGCAGATTATATGGAATTATAATGAAGCCTTTTGAAATCTTCGCTAACCTATTTCCAGACTGGTACGCTCACCTTCTCAGCGGCGCGATTCCATGCCCAACGCTTTATTTTGAGCTTGAAGTAGTTAAAGAGCCTAAAGCTCAGTCAAAGAAAGCCTAGCGGAGCAGTAAAGAGTAGGCACGTAATAAGGCGTTTTAAATACCACTTTTTCCCTAAATTCTTTACTATTGAACCTAATTTTGGGTGTTTTAAATGAAAGAGCTATTCAAAGGCAAAACTATACTTATAACCGGCGGAACAGGTTACCTTGGCCGCGCGCTTACTAGAAGGCTTTTGGAATATGAGCCAAAGAAAATCCGCGTTTTCAGCAGGGATGAAGTTAAGCATTTCAGGATGGATGAAGAGTTTAACCACGACGATAGGATAAGCCACTTGGTTGGCGATGTTAGAGATTATAAGAGAGTTGAACGCGCGGTACGCGGAGCTGACATTGTAATTCATGCAGCTGCAATGAAACGCATTGATATGATTGAGTACAATGTTTTTGAAGGCATCCAAACAAATGTGCTTGGTACAATGAATGTGGTAGACGCTTGTTTAGCTAACAATGTTGAAAAAGCAGTTTACATTTCAACTGACAAAGCTTGCCTGCCTGTAAATTCTTATGGCGCAATGAAGCTCCTTGGAGAGAGAATTTTCATTGAAAGCAACTACAGCAAAGGTTCAGCAAAAACAGCTTTCTTTTCCGTACGTTATGGCAATGTACTGGAAAGTACCGGTTCAGTAATTCCATTTTTTGTTGAAAAGATAAAAAGCGGAAAAGAAATTCCAATTACTGACAATAAAATGACCAGATTTATAATTTCACATGACCAAGCTGCAGATTTGGTATTTTTTGCCCTTCAGCATGGAATTGGCGGCGAAGTTTTCGTCCCAAAACTCCCGGCATTTAAGCTTCCAGATTTAGCCGCAGTTTTGAAAAAACACTACAATTCAAGGAACCCAACAAAGGTCATTGGCATTAGGCCTGGAGAGAAGCTAGATGAATTGATGGTAAATGAATATGAAGCTCCATTCACTTATGATTTAGGCAAGTACATGGTGATTACATCACAGATTGAAAAGTATCTTGACCGTGCTAAGTACGCTTATTTAAAAGACAAGCCAACGGTTTCATTTAAGGAATACAGCTCACGGGACGCCGTTGTAACTGATGGGGAATTAGAAAAAATCTTAAAAGAGGTTGGCGCCCTAAATGACTCTGCCTAGTCCGTGGAATATTTTGGTAGTAATGCCAGCTTACAACCAGGAAAAAACGCTGCCCATTGTTCTTGAGAAAATTTCTAAACTAAAGTTAAGCGGAGCTACAATTTACGGTATTGTTGTTATTGATGACGCAAGCACAGATAATACTCGTGGAGTACTGGAAATTTTCAAGAAGAAAAACAAAAACATGAATATTCATTATGTTCGCCAGCGAGTAAACGTTGGGCCGTCTCAGTCTATTCTTGATGGTTTTCGTGAAGCTGAAAAAATTATTCATGCGCGAAGTAATTTTATAATCGTTAGAATGGATTCTGATGGCGATCATGATCCGGATGATATCGCTAAGTTAATTCGTCCAGTTGTCAATGAAGAGGCTCGCGCAACTGTTGGAGACACCAGCTGCGGTTTATCAAACGGAATAATAGATGCTATTTCCAACCGCGTGCTTGGCATAATGCAGGGAAATGCACTGTCAACTGAACGTTTCAGGCAAATTTCCCCCGGGTTTCTTGCATTTGACGCTGAATATTTACGCGATGTAATAAATTTCAGGGAAAAATACAGCGAGGAATACAAAAAGAGATTTGGGTCAAGAGATAGATATGGTGTTGACCTTTCAACACTTACGTTTTTTCATGATTCACTCAAAATTGTTAAGTTATACCGCACTCCCTTGCAAAGTGGAAGGCGGCCGCTGAGCAAAATCTATGCACAGGGAAAAGAAGTGTTAAAGCACTTTAAGCTCATTAAACATTTGAAAAACAAAAGATTTTCTTAGCTAGAGAATAGAAAAATTTATAGTCGTTAAGGCGTGTGATAAAAATGGATAAAGAAAAACCAGCAATTGAAGGTGGTAAGCCAGTTAGAAAAGAATACCTACCGTATGGTTTACATTGGATTGGTGAAGATGACGCAACTTTTGTAGGCCGTTCTCTTCTTAGTAGTTGGATTACCGGTGGGCCTGCGATTGATGAGTTTGAAGCTGCGTTGGCAAAATACCTTGGCTGCAAGCATGTTGTATTGGTAAATTCGGGAACTGCAGCGTTGGAAGTTGCTGTCAAAGCGGCTACTACCCCTGGAAAAAAGATTATTACAACTCCTTTTACTTTCGTTGCAAGCGCAAACTCTATTCTTTACAATAATTCAACCCCAATTTTTGCGGATATTGAAGCTCCAACTTTTAACATCTCGCCGGCAGAAATAATCAATCAAATTTCTAAGCATCGTGAGCTAGATGCAATTCTTCCAGTTCACTTTGCCGGCCAGCCTTGTAAAATGGATGAAATGAGTGCAATTGCGCGTGAACACGGGTTAAAAGTTATTGACGATGCAGCTCATGCTCTTGGTGCAGAGTATAATGGAAAGAAAATTGGAAGCGGAAGTCTTGGCACCGAAGCAACGTGTTTTAGTTTTCATCCAGTTAAACACATTACGACTGGTGAAGGCGGGGCAATTGCAACGAACAATGAAGAAATAGCGCACAAAGCAAAGTTGTTGCGAAACCATGGAATTGATAAATCTGCACAGCAACGCCATGGTGTAAGCGCGGGTTATGAATATGACATGATAGAATTGGGGCGAAACTTCCGTGTAACCGATTTTCAAGCGCGGCTTGGAATAGCCCAACTAAAAAACCTTGATGATTTTATAAAGCGGCGAAGTGAAATTGCCAAATTCTATCTAAAGGAAATGGCGGATATTCCGCAGTTGATTGTGCCGCACGTGGAACCAAATGTAAAGCATGCTTGGCACATTTTTGTAATTAAACTAGTGCTTGATAAGCTAAAGGTTGGCCGTGATCATATTTTCAAAGCGCTTAAAGCGGAAAATATCGGGGTAAACGTTCATTATATTCCCGTTTATCGCCATACTTATTACAAGAAGCTCGGATACACCGCCAAATTAACTCCAGTTACAGAAAAAGTTTTTGAATCCATTATAACTTTGCCAATATTTCCAAAAATGACGCATCAAGATGAAGAGGATGTTGTTGCAGCGGTAAAAAAGATTTTGAATTATTATAAGAAATAGAAAAAGGTAAATTAAAAATGAAAAAATTTAAGCTTGGCAACAAGGTTATTGGTAACGGAGCGCCTACTTTCATAATAGCGGAAGCTGGCTCTAATCACAATCGCGACTTAAATATGGCTAAGCAGTTGATAGATGTTGCGGCTGATGCCGATGCAGATGCGATTAAGTTTCAATTATTTAAAGCTGATAAATTATATGTGCCAACCGCTGGTACTGCGGACTACCTAAAAAATAGCACTAACATTTTTGACATTATCAAGTCAATGGAAATGCCTTACGAGTGGCTACCTGAACTTTCAAGTTATGCCAAGTCAAAGGGCTTAGTTTTTCTTTCAAGCGTGTTTGACGAAGAGTCTGCAGATGTATTTGATAAATTCTCCCTTGGGTTTAAAATTGCAAGTTATGAAGTAACGCATTTACCGCTTATACGGCATGTAGCGCGCAAGAAAAAGCCAATGATAATTTCAACTGGGCTGGCTAACATTGGCGAAATGTATGAAGCTTTACAAGCCTGCCGTGAAGAAGGAAATGAAAATGTTGCCCTGCTTCACTGCATTGCACAATATCCCGCACAACCAGAATATGCTAATCTAAATGTAATTAGAACAATGCAGCTTGCCTTCGATGTGCCAATTGGATACTCAGATCATACCCTAGACCCAGTTGTTGCTCCAGAATTAGCAGTTGCTCTTGGCGCAAAAGTAATTGAAAAAACTTTTACACTAAGCCGCAAATTGCCGGGGCCAGATCACGGTTATTCAATTGAGCCAGGTGAGCTCAAACAAATGGTTTCCGCTATACGCAGAACTGAACAAATGAGCGAATCAGAGAAAGATAAAATATTATCCGCGTCTTCTAGCCAGAAACTATTGGGAAATAGTGTTAGAAAAATTTATCCTGGCGAGGTTGAATTGTCAACCTTTGCTCGGCGATACGTATACAGTCGCTGTGAAATTACCAGAGGCGAACTTCTAACAAAGAAAAACATCGTTGTACTGCGTTCAGGTAAAGCGCCGCATGGGCTTGAGCCAAAATTTTATGATATTCTTCTTGGAAAAAAGGCCGTTGTTAATATCAAAGCTTTTCAGCCAATAATGTGGGATAGTGTATTACAATGAACTTAAAACGTACTTCAATGCAAGATGCCCGGTTTCTCTACGATCTGCGTTTAGATCCAGCGGCACGTAGGTTTCAAAAAACTACTGGGACTTTTTCTTATGCAGCTCATTTAAAGTGGCTTTCAACGTCGTTACAAGATAAAAATAGAATTATTTACCTTGCATATGAAGGCAAACAGCAAATCGGAATGATAAGATTTGATGTAAAAGGAAAAATAGCAGTTGTAAGTATTGCAGTTTCTCCTGCGTTCCGTGGCCAAGGTTTAGGATTACAACTTATTCTTGTTGGTTGCAATAAACTTTTTTTAATGCATAAAATAAAGTTGGCCAAGGCTGTGATTGATGAAACAAATACTGCATCAATGCGGGCTTTTATGGCAGCTGGTTTTAAAACGCGGAAAAAATTTGTACAAGAAAAAAGAAACTTCCTTGAAATGACTGCAAATAGTGAAAGCATAACGTTCGATGCTGCGATTATTGGTTTTGGTTCAATTGGCCAGCGGCATGCATATAATCTCCTGAACTTAGGTAAACGTGTAATTGTGTACGACCCGTTGCCTCAGCAGCTCCACAAAGCGCGTGAAGCTGGCTATGCAGTAATAAGTTCATTTAAAGCTGCCATTTCTCTTTCTCATGCAGTGGTAATTTGTTCGCCACCGCTACTTCATATACCTCAAGCTGTTGCAGCGTTATATTTAGGCAAACCAGCTTTTATTGAGAAGCCACTTTCTGCAAATGTTAATGGGATAAAACAATTATTTTCAATTTCAAAAAATAAGCATGCTGGATTTTTTGTTGGATGCAACTTGCGCTTTACTCAAGGGTTGCAAGTGGTGAAAAAACTACTTGAAAAAAACGCAATTGGCCAAGTAGTTTCTGCAGAAATTAACTTTGGCTACTATTTACCATTGTGGCGGCCTGAAACTGACTATCGTAAAAATTATGCAGCTTCCCGTAAAGCTGGCGGTGGGATAATGCTTGATGCAATTCACGAAATAGACTATGCCATTTGGCTTTTTGGTTCTCCACGCGAAGTTTTTGCAGTTTATGGCAAAAAAAGCGATTTAGAAATAGAAACTGAAGATTATGCGGATATTTTTGGCAACTTTGGCTCTGGCAACAACTCAACGCCGGTGCAAATCCATCTTGATTACTTAAACAAAACATACACGCGTTACTGCCGGATAGTTGGAGAAAAAGGGGAGATTTATTGGAACTTTGCTGATAAAACTCTTACAATATCGTTGCAGGGCAAAAAGAACAAGCAAACAAAGACAACAAAGTTGAATGAGGATATTGACTTGAACAAAATGTATATTGAGGAAATGAAGTTCTTCTTGCATAATTCGCATAATTCAAAAGTTTTGCTTGCATCGTCCCTGATAAGCTCGCAAGCTATGTATGTTGTAGATGCAGCTAAAAAATCTAATGGAATAAAAGTAGTAAAGGTGGAGCAATTACATGTCTAAAATTGGTGCGATTATTCAAGCTCGCATGGGTTCAACGCGGCTTCCTGGCAAAGTGTTAATGCCGCTAGTTGGCAAGCCAGTTGTGCAGCAGGTTGTAGAGCGGTTGGCATGGTCAAAAACACTTGATAAAATCATAGTTGCTACTTCGACTAACGAGATTGATGATGTTTTAGCAGCATTTCTTAAAAAAAATGGAATTAACTTTTTCCGCGGTGACGAAAACGATGTGCTTGATCGGTTTTATCAATGCGCAAAAAAGTTTAAGCTAGATGTGATTATACGGATTACTTCAGATTGCCCTTTTGTTGATGCGCAGCTGGTTGACGAGATTGTAAATTATTTTCTAATGCACAAAGGCAAACTTGATTACGCTGCAAATGTAAATCCGCCAACTTACCCGGATGGTTTAGATGTTGAAGTATTTTCTTTTTCTGCATTGGAAAAGAGCTGGAATGAAGCTAAATTGCAATACCAGCGCGAACACGTAACCTCTTTCATTCGCGATAATCCTCAAATTTTTAAAATCGCTAATATAACTTATAAAAGAGACTTGTCAAAGGTCCGTTTAACGCTTGACACGCCTGAAGATTTGCAAGTAGTAAGCAACATTTATAACTCGCTTTATTCCAAAAACCCTAAGTTCAGTTGGCTTGACGTTGTCAATTTAATAGAAGCTAATCCTGAGATCCTTAGCCCGACAAAGCACATTAAACGTGATGAAAAATACTGGCAACAGAGAGCGAATGAATTGAAAAAAGTAGAAAAACATAAATGAAAGTAGCAAATTAAAGACCAATTAAAAACTAAAAGAATTAAAAATTAAAAAGAGTTAAAAATTAAAGAAAAAATTGAGTGAGCAATATGAAAATTATAAAATCTAGTGAACTTTTATCAAAAGCAGAGAAGCTTATTCCTACTCAAACGCAAACTTTGAGCAAGGGGCCAACGCAATTTGTGCTTGGAGTCTCACCAAACTACCTGTCCCACGGCCAAGGAAGCCACGTTTGGGATGTTGACGGAAACGAGTATATCGACTATCCGCTTGCGTTAGGGCCAATCACTCTTGGCTACAATAATGAAGTTGTAAATATGGCAATTACTGAACAGCTAAAAAAAGGGATCACGTTCTCGTTAATGAACCCGCTTGAAGTTGAACTAGCTGAAATTCTGAACAAAAATATTCCCTGCGCTGAAATGATCCGTTTTATGAAAAATGGCTCCGATGTAAATTCAGCTGCAATTCGTATTGCCCGCGCTTTTACTGGCCGCGAGAAAATAGCTTCTTATGGCTATCATGGCGCGCATGATTGGTTTATAGCTTCAACTGACCGTAACCGCGGCATTCCTAAGGCAATGAGCGGCTACATAAAGAAATTCAAATACAACGATGTTGTTTCTTTGGAAAAAATATTTGCAGAAAACAAAGGCGAAATTGCTTGTGTAAATATGGAACCAGTTGGTGTTGAAGAGCCAAAGGGTAGTTTCTTGAAAGATGTGAAAAAATTATGCGAAGAAAATGGCGCACTGCTGGTTTTTGACGAGGTAGTTACTGGCTTCCGCTTGGCACTGGGCGGAGCGCAGGAATATTTTGGAATTAAACCCGACTTAGCTTGTGTTGGCAAAGGAATGGCAAATGGAATGCCTATATCTGCAGTTGTTGGCCGCGGCGATGTAATGAAAGATACTGAAGATACCTTTCTTTCAACTACTTTTGGCGGCGAATGCTTGTCGCTTGCAGCTGCAATTGCTACGATTGGCGAAATGAAAAAACACAACGTAATAAAGCACTTTTGGGATTACGGTACAAAATTGAAAGACGCTTACAACCAACTCGCCAAGCAATACAGTTTGGAAACGGAATGCATTGGTTATGGCCCTCACACTGTTTTTGTCTTCAAATACGAAGGCCAGCCGTCACTATTAATGAAGAGCCTATTTATTCAGGAAACAAACACGCGCGGGATACTGTTTAGCGGCACGCAAAACATCTGCGCAGCGCATAGTAACGCTGACCTGCAGAAAACAATCGAAGTAACTGAAGAAGCTTTTAAGCTGATGAAACAAGCTGTTGATAGTGGCGCGCCTGAAAAGTTCCTCAGAGGAAGAATGCTTTCACCGGTATTTCGCGATCCTTAACTATAGCAAGAAGCAGAAATAATCGCATTTGCTGCTGCAAATGACTTTGCTATATACTAGCCGCAATGGTTAACTAGCAATACTTTATCTGTTTACTATATCTAACCTTATTCTGTTGATTTTATATGGCTGAAGCTAAACCTAAAGAACAGTCTGGAATGGAAGCGCTTGCAATTGGCTCAGCGTATGCTTTTTTTGGCGCTATACTATCAAAGATTTTCACTTACCTTTACCGATTAGTTGTTGCAGGCGCTGGACCTGAAGCTTATGGAATTATATCGCTGGGAATAAGTGTAGTTATTATACTTGTAACAGTAGGCCTGCTTGGGTTAGGCGAAGGCATCACAAGGTTTATTCCTGAATACAAACAAACTAACCGCCAAAGCGAAATAAAAGGCACAATTACTTTTTCATTTAAAGTCGGACTCATCGTAGGCGCTATATTTACGCTCCTACTATTTTTTGGAGCCGAACAACTTGCCATTGGACTATTCCACGAACCAGGCTTAGTCTCAGTGTTTCAAATTCTGTCAGGCGCAATTATTCCATTTATGCTGCTCACGTTAATTGTCTATGTCTTCACTGCATTTGAAAATGTCAAATTAATAGTCTACTCAAAACACTTAACAGAAAACATTACCCGCCTAGCGCTTACCTACTTGCTGCTTTATTTAGGCCAGGGGATAATTGGCGCGGCACTTGCATACACTCTAGCATCTATTGCCACGTTTATTTTAGCGTTTTACTGGCTTGAAACAAAAGTGTTTCCGCTCATTCGTACGAAAATCGTTTCTAAAGTTCAGCGCAGCGAAATTCTCAATTTTTCTCTTCCGCTTCTACTTAGTGGAATGATGTGGACTACTTTAGTTTGGGCAGATACCATAATTCTTGGAATTGTTCGCAACGCGCATGACGTTGGTATTTACAATGCAGCTGCGCCTACTGCTATGATTCTCGTGGCAGTGCCACAAATAGTTCTTGCCATTTTTACTCCGCTAGTAACGCGGCTTCACACGCAAGGCAAAATGCAGGAACTAGAAGAAATTTACAAGCGGTCAATGAAATGGATTTTAATCATGGCGTTGCCAATTGCAACTCTATTTTTTGCCTTTTCACGTTCTGTTGTCTACCAACTTTTTGGTCCGCAGTATCTAAGCGCGTCGTTGTCGCTAAGCATTCTATCAGTGGGTTATCTGATTTACAATGCGTTTATTGGCTCTGAATCGCTTATTAGATTATCAAAACGTACAGATATTATTTTGGGAATTGCTGCAATCACAATGATTTCTAATATTATTCTCAGCTTTTTCTTAAGCCAGCGTTATGGTTCAATTGGCAGCGCAGTTGCAACTGCCTTTGCCCTAGCGCTCTACGTTATCCTTAACACAATTGTAGCTTACAAATTTACAAAAATACATCCGCTGGAATTTAATCAACTTCGGCCAATTGGAGCAACTTTACTAGCAGCTGGATTCATCTTCTCTGCCACAAAATTGATTCCAATCTTGCCACTTAATATTCCGCTACTTGTATTCGCTTATTTCGCCGCTTACTTCATCTTTACAGTAGCATTCAAAGCACTAGACGCTGAAGATATTAAAATAATAAAATCAGTATCAAAAAGAGCAATTGCGCGGCTGCCATTTGGCGAGAGATTTCAAAATTTCTGACGGCTATGTTCATTAGTTATTAACGCCGTACTCCTTTCTGCCCAACGCACCTTGCATTAAACCTACAATTAGTCCAGTGCCGCTTGTGATGAATAAAAGCAGAGAAAATAGGGCAGTGAGTAATGCAATTGAAAGCGAAGCGCGGCGCTTTGCCTTGAAAAATTCTTGGATAAATATCAAAATTAGGATAAACGCTGGAATTACAAAAATTACTTTTCTTAGCAGAATTCCGCCAACTAAGGTTGCAAGGAATGCAAGAAATGCTGCCACTTTCATTACTGATTCTTTTCGCTGAAATAAAATTCTAGATACGCCATCGGATTTAGCATCTTCATATGATAATCGTAGATATTGCCGCAGGTTGTCCCTCGCGCGCCAGTAAACGACTGCATCTCTAGCATAGTAATACTTAATTTTCATTTTCTTTGCTTTGAGATGCATCAAAGTGTCGTCAGCGCGGCGAATAAACTCTGGATAAGGCCCTAACTTTTGCAACACAGCGCGCGTATACGCAACTTGTCTATTTGATGGGAGAAAAGAATCCCACTGTTGCTTAGAAAAACTGTCAAAATTTGGAAAACGCGTTCCAGCTATTTGTTCAGCTAAGCTTTTTGCCGGCATTGGCGCATATTTTCCAACTGCAATATCCGCGCCTTGCTTTAATCCAACAATCAGCTTTTGGTTCCAGTCTTTTTCAAAAATTGTGCCACTGTCGCCAGTGAAAATATAATCATATTGTGCAGCTTTAAAGGCAACGTTTCTACCTTGCGCAATATTTGCGCCTTTTGCAACAATTACTTTGATGGGAATCCCGCTTTTCTTCAATTTTTCTAATACAGCTATTGTGTTATCCCGCGAGCCTGCATCCACAACTATAATTTCATTTGGCTTTACGCTTTGGTTCCAAGCTGAGCGTATAAATGCCTCGATATTTTTCCCTTCGTTGTAAACAGTACACAAAAATGAAATTCCCTTCATAGTAAAAGATTTAGAAAGCATAGAATTTAAAGCCCCCTTTTCCATAATTTACTAAGTAGAAACTCAGCACAAAATTAGACTTCAATAGGTAAAACTACGCTTATGGCAAAAACTGCTTTTCTAACTGGAATTACTGGCCAAGACGGCTCTTACCTAGCAGAATTACTGCTAAGCAAAGGGTACAAAGTTTTTGGCCTTGTTCGCCGCTTAAGCACTCAAAATTATTGGCGAATTGAACACATTTTGGACAAGATAACTCTTATTGACGGAGATTTAGTAGACAACGCCGCAGTTTTTAATGCAATTAAGAAAAGCGAGCCAGATGAAGTTTATAATTTAGGAGCTCAGAGTTTTGTTCAAACTTCTTTTAAGCAAGCAGAATATACTTCCGAAGTAAATGCACTTGGCACTTTACGTATTTTAGAAGCTATTCGCAATGTTAATCCGGCAATTAAATTCTACCAAGCAGCTACTTCTGAATTGTTTGGCAAAGTTCAAGAAACGCCGCAAACTGAAAAAACTCCATTTTATCCAAGAAGCCCGTATGGAATTTCTAAACTATTTGCATATTGGACTACGATAAATTACCGCGAAAGTTACAATCTATTTGCATGCAATGGTATTCTATTTAACCATGAGTCGCCTCGCCGCGGAATTGAATTCGTCACGCGCAAAATTAGCAACGCAGTTGCACAGATTAAACTCGGCAAAAAGAAGGATAAGATAGTTTTGGGCAACATGGACGCCAAGCGCGACTGGGGTTTTGCTGGCGATTACGTTGAAGCAATGTGGATGATGCTACAGCAAAAAACTCCAGATGATTTTGTAATAGCTACTGGTGAAAATCACGATATTAAAGAATTCTGTGAAGCTGCTTTTGACGTCGTAGGTATAAAAGATTGGGAGAGGCACGTTACAACCAGCGCTGAATTCATGAGGCCAGCTGAAGTTAACGTTCTCCTAGGCAACCCAGCCAAAGCAAAGAAAATATTGGGATGGAAACCAAAAACCTCGTTCAAACAATTAGTGAAATTGATGGTTGAAGCAGATTTAGCAATGGAGAAGAAAAAATAAAAAGAGCAATAAAAGTGAAAAAAGATAAAAAGTTACTTGAAAAAGTGCGGATACTTTTCTTTTGCAGCTAGAATGACTGCAATATAACTTGCTGACCATATTTTTCCATTTCGCATCATCTGTAGCACTTCATTTGGGCTTTTGAGTAACAATTTTAGGCCAATTTCTTCAATGTCTTTGTCAGTTGTTCCGCCTTTCGATTTAATTGCAGAACCTACATAGGCAGTCATTTTTTGCGACCCTTTGCCTGACATTGTTGACCATGTGCCTAGCTTTTTGATTCTAGTAAGGTTCATACCGGTTTCTTCTCTAAATTCTCGCTTAATAGCTTGCAAGGGTTGTTCGCCGCGGTTTAGAAAACCAGCTGGCAGTTGAAGCATATCTTTACCAAGCGCGTGGCGATACTGCTTTACTAGAACAATTTTCTTATCTTCTGTCAAAGCCAGCACTGTAACGAAGTCTGGAATTTCAACAACGTAGAAATCGATCTCTTTTTTATCAGGCAACCTACAGCGATCTTGACGCACTTTTACCTTAATCCCTTCAAATACATATTTTGACTTAAGTATTTTCCATTTCATTATTTAACCACTCTCATTTTTCAGCATTGTGGCCACGTTAACCTTCCTTTGCTGAAGTGCCTTTCTAGTTCTTGCAGTGCTTCAATTGTGTTTACGCTTTGCCAGTAAACTGGTTCTTTGGGCATGAAGGCGTATAACTTTCCATCTTCTGCTATTTTTGGAAACACTTGTCGTTCGATGCTTATCGGCGGCTTGCCTTTAATGTAGTTGAGGATTTTCTTTGACACAACGTAGCGGCCGCTGTTGATTAGCCGGCTTTTAGTTTCATCTTCTTTTGGCTTTTCTAAGAATTTTACAATTTTTTCATTTTTTTCATCCAGTTCAACAACGCCGTAGCCAGTTATGTCTGGAACAGTGTTTAGAAAAATAGTGGCAACTGCATCCGAGTGGCTTAAATGTAGCGCAATGTGCTTGTCGATTGGGTTAATTGTAAATTCATCTGCGTTAGCTAGGTAAAAATTCTTGTCCAGCAAACTTTCTTCTTTTAGCAGTGGCCCTGCAGTACCTAGCGGTTCGTCTTCAATTAAGTAATCTATATTCACGCCGTAGCGTGAGCCGTTGCCAAAATATTCCTTAACTTGTTCTCCCTTGTAGCCAAGGGAAAGAATAAGGTGGGTCATACCAAAGTTTTTCAACTGGCAGATTAAATATTCCATTAGCGGCCGTCCAGCCATTGTTACAAGTGGTTTCGGCGTTGCTAGCGTTAACGGGTGCATTCGTGTGCCTTTTCCACCTGCTAGGATAAATGCTTGTTTAATCATTTCAAATCACAAATCAAATCAGTAATTTACAAAAGTTAGTAACTTCTGGTAATTAATTGAGAAAATCGAGCTTTAAATCATTTGTTTTAACGCGCTTACTATTCGTTTAGCAGCGTGGCCATCTCCAAATGGCATTTGCTTCTTTCTAAATTTAAACTTGCCACTTAGTGCCAAACGCAAATAATGTAGGGCTTTTTCCTTATCCGCGCCCACCCTAACCGCGGCTCCACTTTCTTCAGCTTCTTGCCGTTCTGTTTTCATCCTGAACACAACGCAAGGCTTGTCTACAGTTGCGGCTTCTTCTGTTTCCCCGCCGCCATCTGTAAATACTGCGCTTGCTTTGTCAAATGCTTTGAGAAAGTCAAAATAAGCCAGGTTATCAACTAGTTTTATGTGCTTGGCAGCCTTCAATTGTTCTTCAAGTCCAAAAGTTCTTGCTTGCCGGCCGGTATTTTCCAAATAAATGAAAATAACTGGCTTGCGGAGCTCAATAAGCGTTTCTATAAACGCCGTACACCTGCTTCTATTTTTGATATTTTCTTGCCGGTGCATCTGCGCTAGAACAAACCTTGCTTTGGGTGTAACAAATTTAGATTTTTTCCACGCAATTGGAAGGCTTTGCAGTAAAACATCTACATTGGTATTTCCTGTAAGGATAATATGGTCCTTGTGTAAGTTCCACGAGGTTTGCAAGTTACGAACAGCACGCTGCGTAGGAGCAAAATGAATATCTGCAAAAAAATCTGTAACTTGTCGCATTATTTCTTCTGGAAAAGGCTCGCTATAGTCAAAGCTGCGAATTCCGGCTTCAACGTGTGCCAATTTTGGCCCTCCAAAAATGGATTTTGCAGCTACTGCAACCAATGCTGTGGTCATTGTGTCGCCGTGATTGATAACGATTTTCGGTTTGATGTTTTTTATTTCGCTGCGAATCAAAAAGAATTTCTTGAATCCCCACCATAACGCTTGTGCAATACGCTGGAACCTCCCTCTTTTCTCAGAAGGAATTTCAAGGATTGAATCTGGCTTTTTGACGCGAAGCTGTTCAACCATATCCAAGACAGCGTGCTGGCCAGTATGTAAATAGTAGTAAGGAATTTTTTGCTGCGCTAGCTCTCGCATTACTGGCGTCATTTTTATGAGTTCGGCTCTTGTGCCTAAAGTTATGAACACTTCACTCATGAAAATCTAGCCTCTATTATTTTCAGCAATATTTTTAACGCGTCGGTGAACATTAATTTGCTTTCCCCCTTGCGTTTGGCATATGAAACTGGCACACTTGCATGCCGCAAGCCAAGCTTACAAGCAGTTGTAAATAAATCGGCTTCCAATTCAAATTTCTTTGCTGTTAGTTTTTGCTTTAACTTTTTCAGCGCTTTGCCGCGAAAAGCCCAATAGCCCGTACAAATATCTGGATTCCAGTGCCAAAATAAAAGCGAGCCAAGCCAAGATATCAACTGGCCGCCTAAAACGTGGATGAAACTCTTGAAATCATGCACCAAAATTTGCCGCGAGCCAGTAACAATATCGTTTCGGCCCATTTGCTTTAGTAGTTTGCCAACCTCTTTTGGATTGTAACTCGCATCGCCATCTATCATTACGTACACGGCATTGTCTTCAATTTTTATCTGCTGCAGCGCAGAGCAGAAGCCATTTCCTTTTCCACGCGGAACTCTAAGTACGTACGCTCCTTTTTTTCTTGCGATTTCCCTAGTTTTATCATCTGATCCGCCATCTGCCACTATAATTTCTTTTACCCCTACTTTTTTGAAACCTTGCACTACTTCTGCTATTCCCTGGTCTTCATTTAATGTTGGAACAATTGCAATTACTTTCATTTGGATCACGTTTAAATTTTTCAATATATTTTCTTTTATTTAACAAAGCAGAAAACCAACGCCTTCAGGCGTTGGATGAATGCAGCTTTGTTAAAGCCTTACACTTCGCCAATATAATTACGTCACGAGTGGGCGAAGTGTAAGTTTATTTTTTGTACACCGCTACTTTGCCATATCTATAAACTTCTGCAAACCCCTGCGGAATCGAGGGATTCAACCCGTCATAGAAACTGTAAGCTAAACAGTGTGCACCAGTGGCATCTGCTGCGGGTTGTTTGCCAGTATAAAATTGTGCAACTGATTCAATATTACCATAAGTTGAATTGCAATTATCTTTGAGATATAAGCCAGCTTGCCTATATGCAACTTGCTTTTCATATCCGTAGCCGCCAAAAAATGCAATTAATCCCAGCGATAATGCAAGATTAACCGCTATTGCTGCAAATAAAATTTGTTTAGCGTTTATGCTAAAGATTGCTATTTTAATTCTTTCATTCCGCACACTTGAATAAATAAACGCAGCCATCATTGCAAGAAATGGAACAATTACTGCAATGTAGCGTAGTAAACTTGGCCTGAAAAAGCCGGCTAGCTCAAGCGTAAGTGCAATTACAATTGATGCCAAAAGCAAAAATTTAATCGCGTCATTTTTCATAAATTTATCCCTAATTTCACGGCGTAATAGAAACGACGCAAACACCAGCGGAGCGCCAATTACAAAAGGCGCTGCCAATAAGTTTGAAGGAATTTTATCAGGCAAACCAAACCCAACGCCTTGCTGTTGCGCTTGGCGCAAGCCAAATTCAATTATAAAACCAAATGGGTTTCCGGTCGCTGCATAACTTAAGTAAAGCCACGGTGCAAGCACAACAAAAAACGCAATTATTCCAATATAAAGCCATTTTGATCTAATCACGTTTTGCAGCTGGCCGTTTACTCCAAGCCAGGTTACTGCAATAATTCCAAGATAAAGTGCAAGGTAACGCGTTAAAATGGCAAACGCAGTTGCTGCGCCAAACCAAATCAAATTCTTTAAATCATCTTTTACTCGATATAGAAAATACACTGCCAAAGTGAGAAAAATAATATAAAGCGGCTCAGTTAACACGCGGCTTGAAAAGAAAATATAAAGTGGATTAGTTGCTAAAATCAATGCAGCTATTCCTGCGACTTCTTCTCCAAATAATTTCCGCGCAACAAAATACAGTATAACTACTCCGGCAAGTGCAATTAGCAGGTTTACTAACTTTGCAACTATTTCACTTGTTCCAAAAATCGCGAAAAAGACTGACAATATTGCGGGAAATAATGGGAACCTTGAAAGCTCAGGCGCATCTGCATAATTTCCGCGCGCAATTGCACTTGCAGTGTTCATGTACGTATACTCGTCAGCTGCAAATGCTAGAAAATTGAAGGAAATCAACAGCGCAGCAGCTAGCAAAATAAGCGGCGCAACGAGATGCTTATAGCTATTCAAATTTAAATTCATAGCAATAGAGTTTTGAAAAAAGGCTGATTTAAAGCCTTGCAATGCTTTATTTATCTGCATTTATCAATTACTCTATGAAACTTCTAAATGTAGCATTAATGGGCACAGGATTAATTGTACTAATTGTATTAGTTTTACTTTTAGCTGAGATTATTCCGCTTTTCTATTATCAGTCAAATCAAGAACAATTTAGAGATGAAAATTTTCTCACAATTAATAACTTCAAAGCTTCTCCAGACGGGCTTGTTTTATTAGTTAAATCAAACTCCAGCATAGTAAATGTGACAACCCAATCTAAGGGGTATCATTTTCTTCAAACTGGTATTGTTCCAATTCCATTTAAAGTTCTAAAAACCGCTAGTCTAGAAGAATATCTTGTGCTTGTACCGTATAAATTTGAACCTAGCGGGGAATTTTATCTGGAATTATTCAGCCAAGATGGCCACTGGTATTCGATGAGCCCATACTTTAAAGACACTCCGGATTTAACTCATGAAAACTGGACTAGATTATGGGATTGGCCAGTAAACCAGACAGTAGAAGTTAGAGCGGTTTTTTCACAATAGAATTTAAACTAATTCACAATCTTAACACTGTTCCGTTTTCCCTGCTTTTCTTCACTGCCCAACGGTAAATAGCCGCGCTAATTGCTAGATAGATGATTGCCAGAGCTATTCCTATTGCTGCGCTTGACATTGCTGCACTTTGGCTTGAGAGAAACGCTGCGCGCATTGCTTCAATGCCATGGGTTGTTGGCAACAAATAAGAAATCCACCTTACTTGTTCAGGGATAAGCGAAAGCGGATAGTAAACTGCTGAAAGGACCATCACTATTCCGCTTATAATCCATGTTAAGCTCATGTACTCTGGCCCTTTCAGCATCATCACTGAATTAACAATAAGCCCTTCAGCCATGCCGTAAAGGAAAAGCACTAACAAGCCCAATAGCAAAGCTGCCCCTCCGTTGAAAATATTAAATGAAAATACCACCAGCGCAACGATGTACATTAACAGCAGTGAAATCACGCCGGTAAACAAGCCGTAAGCGCCATTGCCAATGATAAATTCCTTTATTCCTGCGGGCGAAATAACTGAATGTTTTATACTGTCCGCCCAAACTTCGCGCAGTACTCCATAAGTAATTCCGCGCTGGCAAAGGACATAAAAATTCCATGCAAAAGCCCCAATTAGCAAATAAATTGTAGCGTTGCCATTGCTTCCAGCTTGGCTTAAAAACTGCGAGAGAAAACCAATGGAAAAAATGTGCACTAACGGGTAAATGATAATCCATTCCCATTCTCCGCTATTTTTCTTCAATTCTATCCAGTGCTTATAGAAATGCGCCTTTGCCTGCGTAAAAGTTGTGCTGCTCATTTTTCTTCTTTTGCCTCTCTTTATTTTTCTTCTTTTACTTCTCTTGCTTTCTTAAGTAGCTTAAAGAACGCATCTTCCAGCGTTGCCCGCTTTACTTCCAAATCGTGGAACTTTATTCCCTTGTTTTCCATCGCGTCGATTATTTTTCCTATTACTTTTTGCGGTTGCGCTGTCCTTACCAATATTTTTGTGCCTTCAACTCGCAGCAGCTCAACACCGCTTATATCGCGCAGAAAGTCTAAATTCTGCTCTTTTTCCAGCATAAAGTGAATGTTGTCAAAAAAGTTTAGGCTATCTTTAACTTCCCGAACATTGCCAACAATAACTACTTCGCCTTTGTTAAGTAATGCAATGCGTTTGCACATCTCTTCAACTTCATTTAAATAATGCGAAGTAAGTATCACAGTAGTGCCGTGTTCGTTGACAACTTGTTTTATTTTCTTCCTTATGTCTCGGCTTACTTCTACGTCTAAGCCATTTGTCGGTTCGTCAAGGAACCAAACCTCCGGGCTATTAATCAGTGATTTTGCAAGCGCCACTTTTTGCTTCATTCCAGTAGAAAGCGTGTAGAATCTTTTATCTGCAAATTCACTGATTTCAAAAAATTCTATTAATTCTTCCCTGCGGCGTGCTAATTTTCCACTGTCAAGGCCATAAAGCATGCCATAATAATTTAATATCTGTCGGCTGTCAAACGTCCAGATAAACTTAGTTGCAGCAGTGCACCATCCAATTCTCTTGCGAACTTCACTTGTATTTTGCAGAATATCATACCCTGCAACGCTAGCTGTGCCACTAGTCGGCGTCAAAAGTGTTGTAAGGATGTTGATAGTAGTGCTTTTTCCAGCGCCGTTTGGGCCAAGCACTCCAAATACTTCGCCTTCGTCAACGCTGAAGCTAACTCCCTTAAGGATTTCCTCATCTTCAAATTTTTTCTTTAAACCAGTTACTTCAACAGCATGCATAAAACAGAACCTTCAGCCTAGCCCTTCGCCATGCATTAGTTTAAATCTCTTTTCTTAATAATCTCTTCTTATGGTCAGTGCATTTAAACAAGCTTTACATCCAATTCGGCGATTTACTAAGTTAACTTGGGCTGAAAAATTTGTCGCTAGGGATGGCAATGTATTGAAAGCGCAGGTGTTTGAACCTCATTCAGAGCCGCGTGACACTATTGTATTTTTTCATGGCGTTGCTGCAGCACCTAGCGGCACCGAAGCTTACAAGGTGCTTCTTCATTATCTCAATCGTGAAGGTTTCAGAGTTATTGCAGTTGACCAGCGAGGTCATGGAAAGTCAAGTGGCACTTTAAATGTTGAAAAAATGCAAACCGATGTTGTTGACATATTGAAATCACTTAAAGAAAAAGGCATAACCGTACGTGAAGGTGGAATTTTCTCTAGAAAAAAGAGGGTTGTAAAACTTTCAAGTGTTCAAATTGCAACGCATAGCTTAGGGGGAGTAGTTGCAGCGGGTGGGTTACTTCATGCGCATAACGAAGGTGCAAATATTCCTGAAATAAATGGTTTTTTTGCTTATGCTCCGCCGCAAGATATGAAAAACCTGGCTATAATTAAGAATGTCGAAAAGGCTTTACGCCCCTTAAAACATTATCCTCGCAGAGTTGCTAATTTTCTAGCTAGTGTAATTTACCCATTAAAAACTGACCGTCTCGCTGGCCCTAATAAAATAGCTACAAGCGCGTGGGGCAGCATACGTTCGATATTCACTGGCAAAGTTCACGCGGACCAACTAAGATTAAATTCAACCCAACAGTTTATTCAGGAGATTAACAAAGTTCCAAACTTTGTAAGTGTATTTGCCGAGCTTGAAAGGGCAAAAGCAAAGCCTAAATTCAACTTAGTTTGGCTTGGCACTCGCGACAGCGACACTGAAACTAGAGACGCTGCGAAACGCAGGCGCTATACGCTATACCTTCGTGACCGCGGAATAAATGTAAAAGCAATACCATTTACACACCACCCAACAATAAATCCACTGAGTAAATTCAGCATTTTTAAATTATCAGAACGCATTGCAAAAGATGTTGCCGGCGTATCTACTGCAGCTGAACGCGCAGAGAGAATAAGCAGAACATCACTAGTGCCTACAGAACCCAAAGAATAGTTCATATCCATAAGAACAAGATAAAATCAACCGAAACACATATAAATAAGTAAGAATTAGCTTACATATAGGTTAAGTAGGAAAAGTAAGCCAATGAAAGCACAATGTAAGTAAAAAGTTTAAGAAAAAAATGAAAATTAAGTAAAAAACAGGTGAAAATGAAAAAATGCCAGGTTTTGATACGGTTACAATTAGCGAAAAAGGGCAGTTAGTTATTCCGAAATTTTTGCGAAGTAAATTTCAACTCTACAAGGGGGTAAAGTTAGCCATTTTTGAAGAAAATAATAAAATAATCTTGGAAAGGGCTGATGAATTGCTGGAAAAAGTCAAAGAAAGCGAAGCGCATAAAGCAGCTGCATTGCAGCATCCCGTTGGCATCGAGATACGAGGGGAGCACAGTGAAAACCACGCAGCTGCAAAGCCGCGGGACATCAAGGATGCTCGCGAAATTCATTAAAAGCCATGCCCCTTTTCTTTCAAAAAGAAAATCACAAATGCCTGATGGCATTTGACTTTGCATTTGTGAGCCATTTGCTCTTAGCAAATGCAAAGGTGCCAGGCGTGAGCACAAAGCCCGGGGCTTTGTGACTCAGACATAATCGCTGTGGCGATTATGCTGATGGCGCCAAAAGAAACCGCGGTTCATAGTAGTATGAACTAAATAAACGTGAAGATTATGCTAAATAAAAGTGAAAAATGCGAATTATGCGCTGCAGCAAATGAAAATTACCGCGTAATTGAAAAAAACGATTTAGCATTTTCAATTGTAATTATAGAACCGCTGGTAGAGGGGCATTTACTGGTTTTGCCCCTTGCACATCGCAGAAATATCGGTGAATTAACAGCCGCGGAATCAAAAGCAATTATGGACATGTTGAATAAACTTGCGCTTGCAATGCGCAACGCGTATAAACTTGAGCCCCTTATTGCTATGAATTACGGAAAACACGGCACACAAGAACACGTGCATTTCCACATTTTCCCTTACAATGCAGCGCTGCGGACAATAGTGGCGCATCATAAAAATATGCCGGAGCGAATCCGCGCGAATAAAAAGGAATTAAGCAAAGTGGCTGAAAAGATTAAAAAGGAATTAGTTCATACAAATAAGAATTTAAGTTCATACGAGTAAGAAGTGATTGAAATGGTTGAATTGTTTAAAGAGAAGTTAAGGGAAATTGCAGGCGGCTCTAAATGGAAAATACAAAGTGGGCTAGAAGGGCCACGAGGTTTTACCATGTTACCCGCAGGCACAGAACAAGTACCTAAATTAAGAGGTGACGAGCAACACGTAGTCCACGTTTTGATACCTGGCTTAGATATTACGAATAAATCTCACCTTGAGTTCATAACTGAAGCTGCCACAACTCAAAGGGCAGCGCATATGCCGAATATGCTTCTTGCTGGTAAAAAAGGCACAGCCGATCAGCTATCTAGCTGGGTGGTATTTGGCCAAGGCCCTGGAAGTCCGGCGTTGGCAATTACAAAAATAGGAACGCAAGGATTTGTTGAATTTAAGGCGCCAAAAGATTTTTCTGATGAAACGCGGGTCAAGATTCTAGCATTTTTCAAAAAATTAAAAGAGAAAATGGAACAAGAAAATAAATAACCTTTACCGCACTTAGGTAAACTAAAAGTTGCAATAAAAATTTAGAATATAACGACACCGCATATCGGTGTACTGCCGTATGGCATAGTTAGGGCATTGCATCAGTTGAGTTTACCGTGTAAGTGTTAAAGCGGAAAAGTGTCCGGCTTACCCTTGCCTAAACAATTCTTTTATATCAAAGAAACCAAAATCCCCGGAAAACAGGAATTGAGTGTACCGTAAAGGGATATAAGCTGGAAGGGAAATTGAGAGAAAAAGAAGAAAACCGTTAAGAGGGGTTGGATGAGATTAAAGGCCCAACAACCTAAGTCGCAAATTATGAAAATTTTCTTCAAAAGGAACATGCACTCGCGTTTGTTCGTCTGTCAATACAGCTCGTAACTGCCTATTTTTTTCCCAGTAATAGTGAATATGCTGTTTTTGTTGCGGCGTATTTAAAACAAGAAGTGACCAATCTTTTAGAAATCCGCACCTAACTGTAGGCGATATAGTCTCTAGATCGCCACTCACAATACATTCTTCAATTATCAGTTTTCTTTTCATCAATCTTTCATCGACTAATATGAAACTAAAGAAGAATATAAAAGTTCTTACTTATATGAACTAGAAGCGGGAGATTGTTTAGTAATTTTTACTATTTTAAAAATCGTTTGTGGCAAGAGCTCAAAGCCATACGCCCGGTAAAACTTTTCAGCAGTTTTAATTGTCGGCTTAGCGTCTTTGGCAATATTAACAAACTCGTCTAAACGCCTATTCTCCTCCGTAAGTTTCTTTTCTAGAAAAATCTTCAAAACCTGCTCTTTTAATTCATTAATAATGATTTTTGCAAATTCTAGCCGTTCGGCACCCGGTAAGAAAAGATCATTTCCTTTTTCAAGCCCATATTTCCATAAGCCAGATGTAATTTTATCTTTAATATTTTTTTCATTCATCTTAGGGAATTCTTCAAGCATTACTATCTTTTCCAGCATATACTCAGCTATTTCTTTTGCTGAAGGAAGCTGGCTCATAATTTCTTTCAAGTTTTCTCTTTGGCGTTCCAGTTTAGTTTCACTTGGTTCAGAGTCGTACTTTTCTATTGCTTTTTCCCACCAACTTTCCCAATTCGTATAGGTAAGAACTAAGTGATCCCATGGCACAGCTATTGTTAAACCAACTAAATCACCAATTTTAGCATTACTTAGTCCTTGTGAGCCAATAAGATCAGTATCATCTTCACTTATTTTGTGTTGTTGCAGAAAAACAATTTTTGAAGATTTGGCGGCAAAGATAATACTCGAAAGGGAAGAAACTTTTAAAGCATTGGTGAGTTCATCTATTTCGCCATCTTCAACAGCTATAGTTTGTAAGCCCAACTGATTTAGCTGGTTAAGTACTTCAGAGTTTTGCATGAACATTAAAAGCTACATTTAAGAATTTAAACGATGCCACTTTATAAGCCTCCTTTTTGCAGGTCAATTACAAACTATGAAGAATTCTGGCTCGTCACGTTTTGGGGCGCGGCTATACGCTAAACTTTCAGCTCTTGCCAATATGAACTTATTGTGAGTGTATCCATTTATCATATTCTTTGTGGTCGCCGATAAAAACGACGTGTTTTTCTGTTTGTTGTTTATTCAAACTAAAAGCTATTCTATATTGGCCGATTTCTTCAACAAAATAAGGCAAACCTTTTTCTAAATGCCTACCAACCTCTTTAGTTTCCATTTGTTTTATTTTTTTCAAAATACGTATGCGTAAAGAGTTATCTAACTTACTTAATTGTACCTCTGCTTCTACTTTTAGAAAAACAGCAAACGGCATAGCTTATTCTTTTACCCCGTATTTTTTCATCACTTCGCTTAATGGTATTAATTTATGTTTACCAGCTTCAATTTCAGCTTCAATTTTTGCCATTTTGCGAATAGCAAGCCGGTCATCAGTAAAACCAATAAAGCGATACTCCTTGCCAAGCTCCAAAATACCAGCACGAATAACTTCGGCCTTAGTCTTGTAATAGCCCTGCGCTAATAATTTCTCAACAATATTTTCAACAACGCCTTCCAACCTAACAACCATTTCCATTAAAATCACCTTTTTGGTACAGAAAAGATATGAAAAAGATACTATTTAAGCGTTTTGGCAGGTAGTTTTTTCTTTTAAACCTTTGTCCAGCGGTTTTAATTAAGCCTAATTTTCCCCTATTTTTCTCAGTTATGAAATTCCCGCTTATTTTTTCTTCGGCCTTGGACCCGGTGGGCTTCTGCCTAAAGTGTAAAAGTGTTCCGGGCTAGTTAGACCAATGGAATTTCCACCTGCCCTTTGCAATGCTCGCCTTAAATCAAACTCGGGTTTCTCTAAAGGTTTTCCTTTTTCTGGAACAGTTGACGGCCTTTGCCATCTAACTAACGGCGGAATAGGTCTAAACTCGGGTCTCTTAGGTTTTTCTACCATGAAATATCACCTTTTGAGTTATAACTTTAATTGAATTTAAAAACCTAAGCACTGAGTTAGTTGCGTTTTGGGGCGCGGTTATAAGATAAAAAAACAGGAAAAAGGCTAGCTCTTATTTGTATGAATTGAGTTCCTTGATTACTTTTTCAAGCAATTCTTCCAAATCTTTATAATTATCGCCGCGATTAGTCATACCGGCAATCGCGATTTTACTTCCAAAAATAACATAAATTATTCTTTTTTCGATTTTTTCAATTTCTATTCGGACGCGAAAAACTCTGCCAAATTTCTTAGAGTAAATAGACTTATTACGAAACGGATTTTCCTTCAATAAAATCAAGCGTTTTTGAATTTTTTGCCGCTCTCCCATTAGTAGACTTTCAAATTGCTCTCTAAAAAAAGAAGTTGAAACGAGCTCAAAATCCATAATATCACTTCAAGGAAGAAAAAAGCTCCTTTTCAGATACGATGTTACCTGTCTTAATTGATTTTTCAATCAAATCTTCAAACAGTTTAACAACTCGCGGAGGCAAATCAAATTCTTCATCATCTTGTTCTGCTAAGTGATACTCTTGATTCAACTTCAAAAGCCCAAGTGTAACCACTTGACTTTTAGTATTGCCAATTCCTCTTTTCACAGCCTGCTCCAAAATTTGGGCAGGCAAACCTTCAAAACGCAAAGTCACATAAACCATGTTTTCATAGCACTTCCATAGCATTTATATAGCATAATTATAGCAAAACTACTATTTAAGCCTTTTGCACGAATTTTTGGCTTATTTTTCTTTTAGCGCTAGCCAAGCTTTGGCGTACTTTGTAAAGGCATCCCCTTCACTTAGCCCCTCCGCTGCAGCTTTTTCCTTGAATTTTGCATAAACTTTATCCTCAACATTTGGAATAAACGCAGTAACCGTTCTCTGCTTATTTATTTCCTTTAGCTTCCTTGGCCCAGCGATAAATCTATTCAAAGCAGTCCAATTAATTTTCTTACGCGGCAACCGCTTGAAATTCTTACGGTCCAAATACAAAGAAATCCGTTTGTCACATTTTGCGCATGTATCATGCACTTCTATTACTTTATCAGGATATAATTTCAAGGGAGGCACTAAAACATAAGTGTCAAGTATAGGATCTAAATCCTTCGTCTGCATATCGTCTACTTTAGCGCCGCAGTGTGGACACTTAACAAGTCCGCGAGTTTTTACTTCATCATAAACTCCCATGCTAAGCCAAATAATCTCGGCTTTATAAAGAAACCGCAACACCTGCTTTCCAGTGAATGATTTTTATGTTGCCTAGGTTAACAATCAGCAAAAATGCTCAGCATTTTTGTCTGAGTCACAAACCAGCTGGTTTGTGCTCAAAAGCAAAATTGTATTGAAAATTTTTCTGTTTCGAAAAAATCGCGCTGGAAAAGTAGTAGAAAAGATGGAAAAAAGAAAGAAGGCAATTAAATTGTAGGCTTCCAGTGGAAAAAAGCTAAGAAAGGCTAACTATGAGTTAAGATAATTTAAAACAGCCGCTTGAGCCAATTGATTATTTTTTCAAAGAACGTTTCTTCAGGCATTGGAGCTTCAGCTGCAATGAATCTT